>Ga0172371_10009287_pt1 | contig 13551 bp, 9 predicted proteins | sample Lak12m_FD_114543 | JGI IMG/M metagenome (GOLD analysis project Ga0172371, IMG submission 114543) | Freshwater microbial communities from Kabuno Bay, South-Kivu, Congo - kab_022012_12m | ecosystem: Environmental > Aquatic > Freshwater > Lake | place: Democratic Republic of the Congo: South-Kivu... | reverse complement strand
ACCTTTGCCACCGGCCTCCAGTCCAGCGCGGTAAGGGCCTGCATCATGGCGATAATTTAAGTGTTGTAAGGCGGAAGGGTACGCAAGAAAACATCCAACATCGAACCCTCCTTCGCCAAGGCTATGGAGGGCAAGCCATTGAACCAAGAACTAAGAGAAGCCACCCTCACCGGAAAGGGGGCGGCGAGGGGCTTGACAAATACAGGACACAGGCAATAATCCCCGCATATTGCATGAAGAGCCGCAAACAGAGGTTCTTCGCTATTATCGGTGGATAAGTAATAGTCAATCAAAGGCAATAAGAGAAAATTGACAGGATAACATGATGGGACTGAATCCATGATCCGATCAGAAAGATACGTTTTTACGTGTTTTGACCGGAATCTCCGGATCAAAACACGTAAAAACATCGATCTGCTTCTTGATCAACAGGATATCCTGTTATCTTGTCAAAAATCTTTTTCCGGCGAATCAATGCATTGTGAGTATCTGCAGCATTCTGAACTGGTGCAATATTGCGGCTAAACAACTACAGGACAGGAATATTATGAAGAATATATTCGGATTTGTTCGCAGGGGATGGGCGGTTGCCGCCTTCTTAATGCTAAGCAGTGTTTTGACGGCCGGACCGGAATATGACGCGCTCAAGGGCCGGCTTATGAAAGGCTGGAACACCTGGGACGTCAGGAGCATGATCAAACAGGTCCTCCTGCCCGACGGATTCTCAATTGATTGCGTGGTCAACGTTGGGACTCAATACTGCCGCAACGCACGAATGGGTAATTCAAAACTCCTTCCGGGACGGCATGCCGCCAATGGATCCTATTCCGACATGGAATTTGAGTTCAATGGGCCGCGTTTCCGGCTGCAGACGGCCTGGACCAGCGACACCAACCTTGTAATGCTGGTTACGCCGCTGTCGGACATTACGGCCGATACCTTTCTTCAAATCGAATGCGCCATGCTGTGGGACAGACCCGGAACGATCACCGTGAAAGACGACGCCATCAAGGCGGTGCTCCCGGATAAAACGATCAATGTCTATTCAACCAAAGGGCCGATAACAAAGATTCCAGTAAAAGCAGGAGAATGTGTCGGCATTTCCACCGGCCAGAAACGTTCCTTGGAAGAAATCAGGACTATCATTGACGGGGGCCTTGCCGCGTTCGAGAAAACCTTTGAGGTTTATAAGAAAGATGCTGATGCGTACGATGCCATGCTCGCCAATAATGCAGTCACGGCCTGGAATGTTATTTATGAGCCAAAAGGGGACCGCGTGATTTTCTCGGTGTCACGCGACTGGAGTGTCGGGTGGAAAGGTTACGTGATGTTCTGCTGGGATAATTTCTTCGGATCGTACCAGATATCGCTCTACGACAAGGACCTGGCGCTGGGAAGCGCCATTGAGCATATCCGTAACCTTACGCCCGGCACCAACGGGTTCGGAATGTATATGCCCAATTATGCATGTCCCTACGGCTGGCGGCAAGAGCCGCCGCTTTCGCCGCGGTCCCAGCCGCCGGTCGGGTCGCAGATGACCTGGGAGATATACCGGCGTTACAAGGAGAAATGGTTCCTGGAGGAGATGTATCCCAACCTGTTGAGCTGGAACCGCTGGTGGCCGCAGTACCGGCAGACTGGCGGGTTCCTCTGCTGGGGCGCCTTTCCGCCGTCGGCAAACAGACAGGGCGCCGCGTATGAATCGGGGCTGGATAACTCCCCGATGTATGACAACGTTCCTTTCAGTACAACAAACAACCTGATGCAGATCGCTGATGTGGGACTGATGGGAATGTACGTCATGGACTGCCGCATCCTGGCGAAGATGGCCGGCGAGCTGGGAAGGACGGCAGAGAAAAAGGAGCTCCTGGCAAGCGCCATTGAGTATGAACGAAAGTTAGCGACGATGTGGGATGAGAAAGCGGGTGTATACAAGAACAGGCACGTGGATAACAATGCCGTTTCGGACCGGATTTCACCCACCTGCCTCTATCCGATGCTTGGCCATGTTCCCACCGGGGCGCAGGCGGAAAAGACCGTGCAGAGTATCCTGCTCAACCCGGATAAGCTTGGCGGGGCATGGATGCTCCCTTCGATCGCACGCGACGATCCGGCATTCAAAGACCAGAACTACTGGCGCGGCAGGATATGGGCGCCGATGAACTGGCTGGTTTACTCGGGGATGTGGAACTACAACCTGCCGGAGGCGAGGTCCGCGCTGGCCGCCAACTCCATGAAACTTCTCCTGCAGGAGTGGCGCAGCCGTCACTATGTCTGCGAGAACTATTCAGGCGTGGATGGCCAGTGGAACGGTCCCGGCGGGCACGACAGGTTTTATACCTGGGGCGCGCTCCTCGGCGTGATAGGTTTAATAGATAAAGGGTTTGTCCCGGCGCCTGATCCGGTAATTCCTGAAAAGCACCGGTGGTTCTTCTGGAAATGATTCGAGACACAACAGGAAATGGTGAATGATGTTCCCTGTCTTTCCTCCTGAATATCCTGTCAATTGCCGCAAGGCGCTGGACGTGGCGCTTCGCTCTGTGCCGGCTTACAGGCATTGGAACCAAATGGATCCCGGACCGGAATGTCCCGTTGACGAGCGGTATGCCGCCATGCCGGTACTCAGCAAAGCTGACATCAGGCGCGAGACTTATGACGGTTTGATTCCTTCCGGAAAGAACCGCCGGGATGGAATAAGAAAAGGCGACATAGAACTGGTTAAGACCAGCGGGACTACGGATGACCAGGTGACCCTCATCTGGAACCAGGCCTGGTGGGATGCTTCCGAGAAGGCTTCGTGGAAACTGAATTCGCATGCCAGTCGCGCGGCAACCGGCCGCCACAGGGAGGTGATCCTGACAAGTCCGATCTGCACCGGTGTGCTTTCGAAGTCGGGTCAACTGGTCCCGATGAAAAAGCGGCGGCTCGGGAGGTTTCTCTACCTTAACGAGACAGTCAATCCTGCCGACTGGACGAATAATCAGCTCGACAGGATGATCAGAGAACTCGATCTGTTTCGCCCTGTTTTCCTGGAGGCCAATCCGGCGCTGCTTGCCAGGCTTGCGCGGTATATCAATGAGAAAGGCAGGAAAGTGTTCAGTCCTCAACTCATTGTCTTTACGTATGAATTCCCGTCCCGTGTCCATCTGCGGCAGATACGACTGGCATTCAAGTCCCCGCTGGCAAGCTCGTATGGTTCCACAGAAACGGGATATGTATTCATGGAATGCGAATGCGGGAACTATCATCAGAATCATGAATTCTGCCGGGTTGATATTCAGCCATTCAGAAGGCAGTACGTCAGGGAGCGGAATGTCGGCCGTCTCCTTGTGACGACATTTCATAACAAGTGGTTTTCAATAGTCCGTTTCAACGTTGGGGATGTCGTAAGGTTGCTGGAGCCCGGCAGTTGCCCGTGCGGAAGGAAGAAAGGCTATACCGCGTCCATAGAGGGAAGGGCGCGTGATGTTACATTCAGGCTGAACGGGAAAGCGGTTACGGTGAACCGGCTTGATGAGGTTGTTTCCGGCCTTGACTGGGTGCTCGAGTATCAGCTTGAGCAGAAGTCGCCATCCAGTTATCTGTTCAGGGTGGTTTCCAGCCAGCCTGAGGGCCGTGGTTTGGAGAAAGAGGCAAAGCAGGTGTTGCGCCGTCTTTACGGGGAAGGGGCGGACATAAAGGTCAGGTTTGAGAAGATTATTTTACCGGAGATATCGGGAAAACACAGGCTCGCGAAGCTTTCTTTCCCGGTAGATGTTGATTCCCTGTTTGAATGTTGAACGTCATGAAAACGTCGAAACGAAAACCTGTCTGCCTGATTGCCGGTGGACCCGGGACAGACCACGGGATATTGATTTCACTCTTCAGGAAAGTATTCAAGGTGACTGGCGTTGATTCCCCGCGCGTTGCCTATATTGGCGCTGCGAGCGGTGACAACCTCGATTTCTTCAGCTGGCTCAGGGACATGCTCAGGAAGGCCGGCGCCTCTGAAGTTGTGCTGGTTCCGCTGGCCCGGAAGAACCGGGTCGCGAGGGGTGTTGCGGTGCTGAAGGTTTCGGACATTGTTTTTATGAGCGGTGGTGATGTTGAAAAAGGGATGAAGCTCCTTGAGAAGAGGAGGCTGGTCCCGGTGCTGCGGAGATTGTTTGCAAAGGGTGTTCCGTTCTTTGGATTGTCGGCTGGAAGCATCATGCTTGCGAAAAGCTGGGTGAAGTGGCGGGATCCGGACGATGATTCGACGGCCGGGCTTTTCCGGTGTCTTGGATTTGCGCCGGTTCTTTGTGATACGCATGGGGAGGATGGCGATTGGGAGGAGCTTCGTGTGCTGCTTGGGCTGGTCAGGAAGGGGACTGTTGGTTATGGCATTACAAGCACTGCAGGGCTGATCGTGATGTCTGGCGGGCGGGTAAGGACTATGGGCGGAGCGGTGCATCGGGTGAGGCTGGGCTGAATATGGTCGGTGAAGCTAAACCGCAGTTCTTTGCTGGCATCTCTTTTTGTGATACAGGTTTTAAAGGCAATTGTTTTGTTATTGACGGGAAGTGTTACGCATTTTCGGCTGAGAATACTTGTGTGATATGAGCCCGTCTCCTGTGTTGCTAAAATCCTCGGATACCATAAGTATCCCTCGGATTTTAGACGTCTTGGATCCGGGCACATCTGACACAAGCTTCTCATCCGGGGAACAAAATGCGTAACACTGTTTCCATCCCGTCATTCGACGGGACAAGTCCCGACCCCGAGCTGTCGGGAACCAGGATATTAGAATCGGTTAACCCGCATATTGCCCAAGGCAGGCAAAACAAAATGCAGTCACGGTTAGCCATCCGCCCCGACTGATTCGGGGCGGAACTAGGATTACGGACATATTTTCCTAATAGATGTAGGGGCGAACGGCTCGGAGAGGAGATTTACCACAAAGAACATATGACACAAAGGTACAAATAAGAAAACGCATCTTTTTTTGTGCTCTATGTGTCATCTGTGTTTTTGTGGTAAATCTTCTTTCTTGGTTCTGCCGGGAAGCTGATTATTCAGCTTGGTTAAATCTCTTTCTTCAGCCCCCTGTGGGGGGGCTGGTTCATCGATACCAGCGGGCGCCCCGATCCTTCGCATATGCGTCAACCTAAGGAGGAAAATGCGGAAATACCCCTCACCTCAATGGCGCGGAACGCGCCATCAATCCTCCCTGGCTCGCCATAGCTCTCGAGCGAAGGAGGCTCCCCCAAGGGGCGAGGAAGAAGACGTATAATCCCTCTCCCTTGAGGGGAGAGGTTAGGTGAGGGTGACGATAAGTTGTGCAGCCTAACGAGACGACCCGGAAAAACAAGAAATTGAGGGATAATAGGATATTGTGCGGCCAGTAGTTGCATTGGTCTCTTGAATTCGTTAAGATTTTTACAGGATGAAGTCTACTCTTCAGATTATTTCGGACATAACAGCATCCCAGTCGATGGAATTACTCCTTATTGGGGGATATGCGTTGCAGGCTTACGGCGTAGCCCGTCAGACGATGGATGTTGACTGTCTTGTAGCGCAAAAAGACAGCGACCGGCTGGATGCAGGCCTGCGCAGTGCGGGTTATGAAAGCGCCGGCAAAACGGAGAATTTCCATCGTTATCGCAGTGAATTGATCTACTTAATGGATGTAGATGTTCTTTATGTTGATTCAGAAACCATGAGTAAGTTGCTGAAAGATGCGCTGAAATTCTGCCTGCATGATGAGGAATTTCGAGTTCCGTCCATTATTAATTTTATCGCATTGAAGCTTCATGGCATAAGGAACGATCCATCGCGTGAGGCCAGGGATATAAGCGACATCATTGAGGTTTTGCGTGTGAATAAGACAGAAGTCTCCAGGCAGCAGCTTGAAGACGTTTGCCGGCGATATGGACCAGAAGGTGTTTTTACAAAGCTGGAGGCTTGTCGGACATGGAAATGATAGATTTTCCAAGATTCATAATTCCCAGACTGGACCGGAAGAAGGTCTCTCCCGAAATATATGATGAGTGGAACAGCCTGAACGCCTGCTATCTGGCAAAGACCGGGATGCGCGACAAGCGACGGCAGGATTTAACCCGTGTTCCAGCGTCGGAGCGGTTTGTACTGAAATAACATCCCGGATAGCCTTGTCTCCTCCGCATGATTGGTCTTGGTGCAGGGAGTTCAGTTTCTGGCAATCGCATGCATTTCTCTGGAAGATTGATAGTTCTTATGGCCGCCGGAGTGATGGCGGAGCTTGTCTTTGATTCTTCTTTCCGCTCAGTAATCCTTTTATTGCCATTCCTGGGCGCAGTCCTGGAAGGCGATGAGGGGCAGCAGCCAAACCAGCCGCTGGATGATAACGGCCGCAGGATACTCCTGGCCATTGACAGGCTGAAGGAGCTGGGTCAACCCGTCAGGCAGAAAGACATCGCGAGTGAAGCCGGCATGAGCGAGAGGACAATTGCCGCCTGCAGGGCGGACAGCGATTCCCTTGGAAAGGCCATCGATGATGCAATCCTGTTCTGTCTTGACCGGCACCTTCTTAAAACCGCCCAGCGGCTCCAGGCCGAGGGCGGTCCTGTTACATACAGCCGCATCTCAGCCGAAGCCAAAGTTGCCACTGAGACTCTGAGGAAGAGGCGTGAGTCCAACGAGGAACTGAACCGGAACCTGGAAGAGTTGATTTCCGGCACGCACCCGTCGGACGTGAAGATCCTGGCTGCGGTGGAGCGGTTGAAAGCGCGCACCGATTCCTTCCACAGTAATGCCGAAATTGCCCGTGAGGCGGGTGTGGATCCTGCAACCCTGCGGACGCGCATAAATGCGAATCCGGCGCTTGCGGACACCGTGAATTCGATCGTGCTTTCAACCGATGACCGCATCATGAAGGCGATCGAAGACCTGAGACGTGAGGGCGGGGAACTGGACCAGCAAGCTGTTGCCGCCAGGGCTGGTGTCGACCCTGCAACCGTTATCAACCGCAAGGCAGGCAATGCGGCGATCCGCGAGGCCCTCCAGCAGGCAATCCTGTCCACGGACGAACGAATTGCTGCGGCGGTCGAGAAGCTGAAAGCCGGGAATGTTGAGATTACGCAGCACCTGATAGCGACCGAGGCTGGTCTATCCGACGGAACAGTGGTGCACAGAAAGGATGAGAATCCCGTCCTGAAGGAGCTCATTGATGATGTCGTCTCGAACTCCATGTACCGGCTGATTGCTTCAGCGATCAGGCAGTTGAGCAGTGAGGGTATTTCCATCACGCAGCAGCTGATAGCCCAGCGCCTTGGCGTCAGCGAATCTTCGATTGTTTACCACAAGGAACAGCGGCCGGAAATACAGGAGCTCATTGAATCTGCCCTTGGCTCATCGGCGGTTGAACGCATCAGGCAGGCAAAAGAGGAAATACTTGTTGAAGATGTCCCCTGTACGCAGAGAAATATTGCGATCAGGGCCGGTGTGAACACATCGACTGTTTCCAGACTGATTGCAAAAAACCCGGACCTGGCCGATGGTGTTATTACTGCCGGGGCAAGGAAACTGCTGTTTGGTTCCGTTGAAGCATGCTTGCAGGCGCTTGCACGCAGAATCAGTGTTTACGGGAATGAACTCTGCAATACGGCGACTGCATTGCGGCAGGCGACGTTGAGGGGTGGCAATCCGTCCCTCTTGAGGGCGTGCCGGAGGTTTAAGGTAAGCCTGCCGGTTGCCCAGACGGACTGGCTGCGGCGCGCGCAGGAGGGCAAGGCTGTCCTGCGGGAGTATGATCCCCTGTCTGCCTACCTTGAAAGAATGTCGGTTACCAGGATGCTCGATGAACAGGAAGCCGTTCTCCTGTGGGAGCGCACGCAGTCCGGTGACAAGGAGGCAGGAGATGAGCTTCTTGTCAGGGCGAGGCCGCTGGTAAAGAGCGTCATAGAGGGGGAACTGCGTGAACAAATCAACCCGTACGGTTTCAATACCGAGCTCATATGGCATCTCATATCTGAAGGGGATTTCATCCTCAGCAGCGCAGGCCGGCAATGGGATAGAAGGGCGAAACTTCTCTGGTTCCTTGCGCAGGGATTGAGGGAGGGGCTTGCGAAGGCACGACTCGATTTCTTCCGGAAGAGGAAACAGCAGGCTATGCAGGAGGTTCCCATAAGTGAACCGCTGGTTCACGATGAGAACAGGGATTTTTCCCTGGAGCAGACTGTCCAGATGTCTGCGCATAACATGTCGCCTGAAGATGTCACGGCAATCCTTACGGAAGTGTCGGCATATGGGGAAGAAGAGCTGATTGCCAAACGGGATGCGGACTCTGCCGTTCCGGTTGTTTCGCGTTATGACAAACAGGTCCTGGCTTCAAGTTTGAATACGGTCATAATGCACAGGGCGCTGAAGCGGGCAATGGAAAGCGGATTGGGAAACAAATGGGCCATGTTCATGACGGGGAGTCTCGGCCGGATGGGTACCGCGGTTGTGGGAAACTGTGCTTTCAGAAGTGTGCTTTTGTCGGATGCAACGCCTGCTTTCCTGCACAGGGCTGCCATTGTCCTTTCCGCGGTATTTCACGGGACAGTCAGGGATAGTCCCGGCGGTGTATCAACCCTGGTGATAGGCAAAGGAAAGGGTTACAACCAGGTGATGGCAATTGTGAACGGGGTTGTCCGCAAGAGGGAAATCCTGCGTCATTTTGTAATGAGCCTGCAGAAATTCGGCATAGGTTTTGTTCCGGAGGAGGGGATTGCTGCTGTTGACCTTGTTTCGCTCGAGAACGAGATAAGTGACAGCCTTCTGTTTGAGCTGCTGAAGAATGCCATCCAGTGCGTGGAGTCGGAGAAAGGCGCGAGGTCTTTCCTGATCAAGAAGATGGTGCGAAGGCTGAGGGCCCAGCTTCCGGAAGATGCAGGGCGCGCGCTTCTGGATGCCCAGGTCTCTTTCCTGCGGGAACAGCGTGTCCGCCTGGAATGGCTGAAGCGGCGGTTGCAAGTGGCTGGAAAGGTTGATAAAAGCAAACCAGTGATTAACCAAAAGGAGTAAGAGTCATGAAGATGAATCAGGATCGAAGAATGTTTCTGAAGTCTGCAGCCGCGCTTGCGGCGTTGTCGGTATTGCCGTCAGGATGCATTACGCAGATGCCGGTGAATCTCCGTCCCTCTGCCGTCAGCAGGAAGCCGGGCACCATTCGCGGGGCCTTTTTCTATCCTTCGGAACAGGATGTGCTTGAGGGGAAATGTGAAGACCATTTTGCAGGGCAGAAATGGTTTACCTGGCCCGGCAACCAGTTCAGGCCCGGGGAGCAGCAGGTCAAGTTCATGGCCCATCTGCACCAGATGGCGGCACCGCTGGGTTTGAAGGTTGATATCAAGGAAAAACCGATCAGTACTGATGCGGGAATAGAGGCATTTGTCAAAGAAATTGAAACCTCAAAGCCGGATGCTCTTATCCTGTTCAACTTCTGGAACACTTTCAGCCGGAAGCTGAAGCCCCTCATTGATTCGTTCAAGGGGCCGATCATTGTTTACCAGCCTGTTGGAGCGAATCACCAGCTGCCTCCTGAGCTGTTTCGAACCGGGGCGAGGGTCCAGTACATTCATTCGGTCGAGAACTGGGACGCTCTTGAACGCGGATTGAGGGCGGTATATGCCGGGACCAGCCTGGCGCAGGGCAGGATGTTGCGGGTTTCGGGGCAGACCAAGGTGGAATCTGACGACAAGGAGCCTTTGCTCGGGATGGCTATTCACACCGTCCCGGCAGAATGTTTCAACAGCATCTTTGACGAAATGACGGTGACGGCTGAAATGCAGAAGTTCGCAAATTCCGTGCGGCGCAATGCGCGGTCTGTCACGGACCTGGCTGAGCAGGCTTTCCTGGACGGAGTCAAGGCGCACATGGCTGTCATGAAGATGGTTGAAAAGTACAAGGCAGATGCTGTTACCATAGAATGCCTGTTCCTCAAGCACAGGAAGCCGTGTTTGAGCTTTGCATTGAACAACGGCAACCTGGTTCCGTGCGGGTGTGAGAATGATCTTAATGCGACCCTGACGATGATGCTGGGTGCCCGTCTTTTCGGGCGGGGCGGATTCCAGCATAATCCTGATTTTGACATGGAGCAGAATCTTTACTATGCGTCGCACTGCACCTGCACGACGCAGTTGCACGGGCCTGGCCGGAAACAGGCGCCGTATGAACTCAGGCCGTTTTTCCACCAGATGCCCAAGTCGCTCGCGGTGGACGTGGAATGGCCGGTTGGCGAGCGGGCAATGATGTGCAAGTATCACAGCGGCAAGGCGGAGATGGATGCATGGCAGGGAACGGTTGTGGCGTCGCCGAAATGTCCGCCGACGGGGGGATGTGCCACTCGCGTGATGGTCAGGATGGATAACGTGAAGGACGTATGCAGTATTTATCCGGGTCCCCATCCGGTCCTGTACTGCGGTGATTTTGCCCGCCACGCAAAAGTTTTCGGCCGCCTTTACGGTATCGCTGTCAAAACAAACTGTTGATGCCGTTTGCATCATTGACCTGCAGGAGTTGCCGTACTTGACCTGAGTGCCGACTTTTCCTGCTGATAGACTCTTGCAAAAAACGGTAAGGCCAGATAACCTTATAATACATACTATGAAAGGAGTATTCATGAAGAAAGCTTTGGTCGGTTGTGTAGCGATGGGTTTGTTGATGTCGGCAGGGATAGCCACGAAGGCGGCAGCGGGCGACACAGATCACCGGTTTGTACCCAGTTCCGCACCCATAAGCATGCGGACGGACCAGGAGGAGCAGACACAGATTGGTTACGGTTTCAATGTCATCGACCTGGTCGTCGACTGGAATTCTCCCTTCTTCAGCACGGTGGTCCGCGAGGACATCGGCTCAATCGATTACACTGTGAATAATCTCTTCCTGGGATGGGCCAAGACCTGGGCGCGCAAGAACTCACTTGAGGTGGACCTGCTGGGTGGCACGATCAAGTCGAAGGCGGAAAACAACCGGTTTACCTCCCAGGTGATCAACCAGGGTGTTACCGTGGACCACAATGGCGACGGCGAGGATTTCGGGCTTCGCCTGGTTTATGGCCGATCTCTTTACAGAATCGCTTCCGAGGACGGGAAGCGGTTCCTTGACTGTATCCTGGCCGTCAGCCTGCATTGCGCCTCTTTCTCCACGGAAAATGACGTGTACGGCATCTCGGACGACGGCCGCTACATGCAGAGATACACGGAAGAAGATTCCGGTATCTTTCTCCGGCCGGCCATAGCCTTTCAGCCGATAGTACAGGTACATGAACGCGTTACCCTGAAGCCATTCTTTGGATACGAGCAAACCACGGCAAACGCCACCTACAAGTGGCACCTGGTCGAGGGGCTTGACAACGGCGTACCCTATTCCAGCCAGGTGACTTACCAGGGAGTCACCGTAGCGACTCCGATCGCCCTGGATCGTGAAACGAGCGGGACAATCAATATCGGGTCAACGGTATTCGCGGGTTTTGACGTGGGTATCAAGGTTTTCAAGGATGGCGGTGAGTTGAGTGTCGGAGGTGTGATAAGCAGTCTGTCAGGACAGAACAAAAGCTCCGACTTCAAGGAAGTGCACGTCATGTACAGCTTTCCCTTCTAACCCGCTTTTTGCATGAGCTGCTTATAGCTTGCGCAATAAGCAGCTCCGTCAGATCAAGTTGTGCTGCTATATGATATACGATTTTGATGAGATAGTTCCGCGCGAGCGAACCAATTGCGTCAAGTATGACGGAAGAAAGGGGATCTTCGGGACTGCGGATGTAATTCCAATGTGGGTTGCCGACATGGACTTCAGGGCGCCTGATTTCATTGTTAAAGCCCTGAAGAAACGTGCTGACCACGAAATCTACGGTTACACGTTCCAGTCTGACAGATTTTATGACTCGGTGATTAACTGGGCCTGGAAGCGGCACGGCTGGAAGATCAGGAGAGAGTGGATGCTGTTTACGCCGGGAGTGGTCCCTGCGCTGGCGTTGAGCGTCATGTCCATTGCAAAGCCGGGTGATAAAGTGGTCATTCAGCCGCCGGTCTACACGCCTTTTTTTACAGCAATCAGTCCTTTGGATCGCCGCATTTCGTCTAATGCGCTTGTGCTCAAAGAGGGCGGATACCTGATGGATCTCGATGATCTTGAGAAGAAATTCAGGGGCGGTGCGAGACTGTTGTTGTTTTCAAACCCGCACAATCCGGTGGGCAGGGTATGGAAACGGAAGGAACTCGTGGACCTTGGAAATCTGTGCGCGAAGTATGGTGTTACAGTCATGTCAGACGAGATTCATTCCGACCTGGTTTATAAGCCCAACAGGCATCTTCCGTTAGCGAGTGTTTCGAAGAAGTTCCGGGATTTTGTCGTTACCGCAATATCGCCGAGCAAGACATTCAACATTGCCGGGTTGTCATCATCGGTTGTTATCATACCGAATCCTGAGATCAGGGAGAAATTCTCCCGGATGTCCCATGCCATGCATCTGCACATGGGCAATCTGTTCGGGTTGACTGCATTCGAGGCGGCATACACTCATGGGGCACCCTGGCTCGACCAGCTGTTGAAGTATCTCGCCGGGAATCTTCGATTTGTAATTGAATATCTTGGGCTTAATGTTCCGAGCGTCAGGGTCATTGTGCCCGAGGGTACATACCTGGTTTGGCTTGATTTCAGGCAACTGGGTCTGCCGGAAAAAGCGTTGTGCAACCTGCTGGTCAGGAAAGGAAAAGTCGGGTTAAGTGACGGCGCAATTTACGGGAGGGAAGGCAAGGGTTTCATGAGGTTGAATATCGCGTGTCCACGGGCTGTTCTTAAAAAAGCCATGGCCGGAATTATGGCCGCAGTTTCAGATATCTGATCGAAATCTGACAAAAATACTGACAAAAGCCCTTCAATTAACCCATAATCCCAACGCGAATTGATATCCAAATCTCGAGAGGTAATAACATGATAAACGGACATATCAAACAGAGTGCGGTGCGCATGTTCCTGTACGCTTTCCTGGCTGCCGGTTTCCTGGCGTCAAATGGCCTGTGCGCCGAAGCTGGCAAAAATGCGAATAAGAGTACTGATAAGAAAGCGGAAAAAGACAATCGCGATGAGGCCTATAAGAAGATGGAACTGCTGGCCGAGGCCATTCTCTGTGTGAAGAGGAACTACGTCGAGGACAAGGACTATGAGCAGATTGTAAACGGCGCCCTTCACGGAATGCTCCAGGCGCTGGATTCGCACAGCGATTTCCTCGACGGAGAGGCGTTCGAGGATCTCCAGGAAGATACGAAGGGTAAATACGGCGGGATAGGCCTACAGGTCGGGATGAAAGACGGCATTCTTACCGTTATTGCTCCCATAGAGGACACCCCGGCATACAAGGCGGGAATCCAGTCGGGCGACAAGATAGTTGAGATTGACGGCGACAAGACAATGAAGATGAAACTGGAAAATGCCGTCAAGAAGATGCGCGGACAGAAGGGTACAACGGTTGTGCTGACAATCCGGCGTGCGGACGAAGATGAATTCAGGAAAGTCACGATTGTCAGGGATGAAGTTGATGTTTCAAGTGTCAAGGGCGCCACGATGATGGGT
>Ga0172371_10009284_pt1 | contig 13554 bp, 11 predicted proteins | sample Lak12m_FD_114543 | JGI IMG/M metagenome (GOLD analysis project Ga0172371, IMG submission 114543) | Freshwater microbial communities from Kabuno Bay, South-Kivu, Congo - kab_022012_12m | ecosystem: Environmental > Aquatic > Freshwater > Lake | place: Democratic Republic of the Congo: South-Kivu... | reverse complement strand
CATCGATCAGGGAGTCCGTCTGCTCCGCACCAATGCGGACGCGAAGCTGCGGGATCTTCTGCGCGACACGGTTTTCACCTCAGCCGGCAAGAGGCCCATTACCCCGAAGACGCTGGGACAGAAGGAGTACATCCAGGCTATCCAGACGCATGACATCGTTTTCGGCATTGGACCCGCAGGAACCGGCAAGACCTATCTCGCTATGGCGATGGCTATGGCCTCGTTGGCCAAGAAAGAGCTCAGAAGGATCATCCTGACGCGGCCGGCGGTCGAAGCCGGCGAGAGGCTCGGGTTTCTTCCCGGAGATCTCTACGAGAAGGTGAACCCGTACCTCCGTCCGCTGTATGACGCTCTCCACGACATGATAGACATAGGCAAGGCCGCTCGCATGATAGAGCGGGGTGACATCGAGGTGGCGCCCCTCGCGTTCATGCGAGGCAGGACGCTGAATGACTCCTTCGTTATTCTCGATGAGGCCCAGAATACTACCTCCGAACAAATGAAAATGTTTCTCACGCGTCTCGGTTATGCTTCCAAAGCGATAATTACCGGTGATATAACCCAGATCGATCTTCCCGAGGGGACGAGATCGGGCCTGGTGGAAGCCAAAGAAATCCTCTCTCATATTGAAGGAATAGCCTTCATGATGTTCACCGACCAGGACGTCGTCCGCCATCCTCTTGTGCAGGATATCATCCGAGCCTACGAGTCCAAACGCGTCTCAGGACAGACGGGGAGGCAGTAGCACATGGCGGAACTGAACGGCAGGACCAAAGCGTCCCCGCCGAAGGGCTTCATCCGGAAAATTGTTGACCGGAGCGGGGCCTTCCGGAGGAATACCGAAAAGCGGCTCCCGGGCTGGATGTGTCAGCTCAAGGAGCCCAAGTGCCAGAGGTGGGCTCTCATTACCGTAACGTCGGTCGTAGCGGCCTTCATGATGGCTCCGACATCGTTCAGGATCTACACGCTTACCGTCGGTGAGCCTGCTCCGGAGACGATCGTCTCGCCGATAACCTTCAAGGTTATCGATGAAGCCGCAACGGCTAAGAACCGGGATGAAGTACTCAAATCCGTGATGCCCGTGTACGACTTCGACGACAAAATGGTCGAAGACGTCAACGAAAGAATCAGGCGGGCATTCGCTGCAATGCGGGAGTACCTGGCAGAAGAGGAGGAACACCGTTCCCGGTCAATTGCGGGGCCGAAGGAAGGCCCCCCAACTCCTGAAAAGCGCCCCCGAGGGGCCAAGTCATTTCGGCCTCAGGACGACAACACCTTGCGGACTCGCTTTGAGGCATTGTTAGGAGCCATGGTATCTCCTGCGGGCTTTGCCCTGCTCAAGGCCCAGGGATTCAGCGAACAGACCGAGAAGGATTTGCGGGCTCTTGTGGTTCCCGTGCTCTCGAAGGGAGTGGTCGCGAGTCGGGAACAGACGATGCGCGAAGGAAAGCAGGGCATTCTGCTGCGGGCCAAATCCAAGGACAAGCTGGAGCCCCTCAAGGACCTCTCGGCAATATTCGATCTCAAGGAATCGTACAATTTCATCAACGTCGACGACAAAGACCCTGGCCGCGACCCGGCGCTGTCACGCACTTTGCGCCGTTTGGCCATGGATCTCGTGAACATCAACATCACGTTCAACCGGGAGAAGACCGATGCACTGAAGCGAGAGGCCGAGGCCCAAGCCAAGACGGTCTATTTCCAGGTGCTCAAGGGCGAGTCCATTGTCAAGGAAGGCGAGCCGGCCAACGAAGGTCACGTCCGGAAACTGGAAGGGTTGAACAAGGCCAACCCGGCGTACAGCCGCTACGTGATTCTGCTGGGGTACACCCTGCTCCTCGTGTTGTTGCTGCGGTTCTGCTTCTATTTTTCCGAAAAATACCTGGACCGTGCCGTGCACGCGACAGAAGACCTCTTGCTGTTCTGTCTGGTGTTGCTTGGCATGGTAATTCTCGTGCGCTTTTTTCATTCATTGGCTCCAGTCGTGGGATCCGCCGGACAAGGGCCGAGTCCGCGTGCGATTCTCTTCGCCGCGCCGGTGGCCACCGGCGCGATGTTGGCAGCGCTCATGGTGGACGCCAGGATTGCTTTTATCTTTGCCGCACTCCTCGCGGTAACCGCGTCGCTTGCCGTGGAGGGGGACGTCTACCTGTTCTCCTTTTACTTTCTTTCCGGCGTGGTTGGGCTTCACGGCATGACGCGGATCACCGACCGGACGTCGATTCTCAGGGCGGGCCTCGTCGTAGGCGTGATCAACATGGTGTCGGTTGTGGCCGTCAAGATGGCCTATGGCCAGCTTTCGACTCTCAGGGATCTCTATGAGGCGGGTTTCGGATTCCTCGGCGGTGTGCAGTCCGGGCTTCTCGTTTCAGGATTGGCGCCGTTGCTCGAGCCGCTCGGGTACGTCACCAACGTCAGGCTTCTCGAGATCGCGAGCCTCAATCATCCCCTGCTGAAGGAAATGTCCCTCGAAGCGCCTGGGACGTACCATCACTCGATGATGGTCGGAAACCTGGCGGAATCGGCCGCGGAGCTCATCGGCGCAAATCCGTTGCTCACACGGGTCGGAGCCCTGTATCACGATATCGGCAAGGTTGGGCGCAAGACCAAGACATCGTATTTCATCGAGAATCAAGGCCGCGGGGTGTCCAACCCCCACGACAAGCTCGAACCCAGTATGAGTGCGCTGATCCTCGTTTCACACGTGAAGCACGGGGTCGAGAAAGCCCGGGAACATCGCCTCGCCAAACCCATCGTGGACATCATTCAGCAACACCACGGGTCCGGGCTCATCAGGTTCTTCTACCAGAAGGCCCAGGAAAGGGCCGACCGCGATCACCACACCGTATCCGAAGACAAGTATCGGTATCCCGGCCCGCGGCCCCAGACCAAGGAGGCGGCTCTCGTCATGCTGGCCGATGTCTGCGAGGCTGCAAGCCGGACGCTGACCGACCCCACCCCGGCCAGGATTCAGAAGCTGGTGCAGTCGCTCATCATGGCCCTGTTCAGCGAAGGCCAGCTTGATCAATCGACCCTCACCCTCAAGGACATTCATGCCATCACCAGGTCCTTCGTGAGAACACTGCAAGGAATCCTCCACTCCCGCATCGATTATCCGTCGGAAAAAGGCGCTCAGGAAAAGAGCAATGGAGATATTCATCGACAGCCGGACAGGTATCGAAATCGACCTGGAAAGGCTGGAGAAGACAGCGCGACAAATATTAGAAGACTTGGGCTGTAGCGCCGCATCCATCCTGTCCGTGGCGGTCGTCGATTCCGACGAAATGGCGAAGCTCAATCTAACCTATCGCGGCAAGGAAGGCCCCACCAACGTTCTCTCCTTTTCCCAGCTCGAGGGAGAACCGACGGCTCGGTCGGACCTTCTCGGCGACGTGGTCATCTGTGCGGACCGCGCGCGTGATGATGCCGCGGCACTGGGATACCCCCTGGAGGAAATGGTGGTCTATCTCCTCATCCATGGTATTTTGCATCTCGTCGGTTATGACCACGCGACCCCGCCCGACGCGACGGAAATGCACCGCCGCGTTGAAGCTACCTTCCTGAAGTTGTACCCCGACCGATAGCCGTTGGACGATGTTGAGTGTTCCGGAACGGAGTTGCCTTGAAGGTTTCGGTGGGACAGTCCAGCGCGGAACGCGGGATTGCCTGTCCAGGAATGACGGGCAAGATGAAACTGTGTCAGAAATCATTTCCAGCGAGAATGGTGGCACGATGCAGAATCACCGAGATCCGGGGTGGCCCGGACGTTACACGTCCGGGTCGCGCAGCGACAGGAGGTCCGGACCTCCTGTGCCTTCGGCACCTGGACGTATAACGTCCAGGCCACCCAAGAAGTCGGTCACTCAAGATTGTGCCACGATTTCGGCTGAAAACTCAATTCTGAGACAGTTTCAGATGCCCGTCCCACAAGAGCAGCCAGCGAGGTCGACGACGTCGGGGGCCACGGATCCCCGAATGTGTCACCGTATTTGCGCCAAGGAGAACTGGGCACCTTGTCCCTGGCGGCCTACCGTCTAATCATCCGATACTTTGGAATATTTTCTTCGCCACAACGGTTCGCCCTCCGAACCCGCGGCAGGGCCCGGGCCGGACGTTGAGCCTTGATTCTCGGGAAACTCGCGCATGACCTCCTCGACCAGGTAGGACCCGAGCTTCCATGCCGCGCCGAGGGCAAAACCGACCGCGGCCCAGCCGAGAATCCGAAGCGGAAGCATGATCAAACTGCTCATGTTGAGCTCCTTTCCAGCGGGAGTTCACCGGGGTCCTGCGACCTGCGCGAGGCAGATCTTGCGGTGACAGGACCCTATTCAGGCACGAGCCCGGCTGTCCTGCTCGTTCTCATCAAATGATAGCGTATTTTTTCAATCAGACAAGACAACCGCAATCCGCGGTCGACTTTCCGCGTGGGATCGGTATGGAGCTCGACAGTTCCCCAAAAGAGGTTCCGGGGAGGTGGAGGACCTCAGACTCGGTGCGGTGGCACGGCGCCAAGAAACGTCGTTGGCCGCTTGGCGCTTCGTTTCGTAAATTCGGTTCCGGATTCGGGCGCCAGTCTCCTCGATCGATGCCCGCGGGCTATTTGGAGTCCCGTACACGCAGAATAAGGCAGGTGCTGACCGCATGGGCGTACAGCTTGTTGTTTACATCCCTCAGCTTAGCCTCTGCCGTGGCTATGCGAGTGCCCACATGTATGACCGTTCCTTCGCAACGAACAGAGCCGGTCCGAGTCGTAATCGGGTGAACAAGGTTCACTTTCAGCTCGACGGTGGTACAATTGAGGCCGACCGGAAGCGTGGAGAGAACCGCCGCGGCCATCGCGGAATCGAGCACGGTGCTGACAATTCCGCCGTGAACGGAAGCAAAGGGATTGTATTGATGCTCCCCCGGTTCGAGCTCAAAGACGACCCGACCGTTATCAATTGCAATCAATCGGTACCCGACGAGCTGGGTTATCGGCGGAGGCGCGGTCCTGCCATCGAGTATTGATTGCAAGTAGTCGAAGCCATTGACTGAAGCAGCATCTCTCGCACTGGTCTCGGGGTTTGCCCACGTTACGGTGCGCACACGGAGATCTTCACCTGCATGTTCGGACATGACAGCTCCTGGTACAGTGCCGCTCATTGAAATTCGCGGCAGCTCGCGGTTGTCGTGACATAATCAGGGTCACGGGAGCATTTGCCTCCATCCCGCACCGGACCATGATGTAATCCTTACCTCGTCCCGGTAGGCTCCCGGCGCTCGGATTCCGGCTAGCGTGGGAATGAGGGTGAGATGATCCGAGACGGTGTCACCAGGTCGCGTTGACCCCTCAACCTCGCCGGCCATTTTGGTGGGACACCCATTAAAAGGCATCTTGCCTGTCATTCTCGGAAAGGCAAGATGAAACTGTCTCAGAATTGTGGGGAATGCCATTTGTCGTGTACGGCGCGCTTCGAGAAGCGCCATGATTTCGGTCGGTTCACGAACCGCTCCGACGGACGACGCGTTGATAGAATCGATTTTGAGACGGTTTCAGATGCCTGTCCCACCAAAGACTTCGCAGAGGCTCCACCCAGGAGCGACCAGCGCGGGGGACAAAATCCGTGACCGTATTTATGAAAAGGAGAACTAAGCCCCGGGGTTTTCGATTGACCATATGCGGGTTTTGTGGTTAAAACGATTGTCAAGGAGAGAGGGTATTCCGCTTCAGAGGGTTTGCAGTGAGGTACCTGGTCTCTCTTTTGATTTGTGTGATGTTCCTCTCCGGCTGCTCGGCTGGCGCCCTTGATAAGATACGGGCTCTCAACGGTTCAGTTGACAGTACCGCGCGTATTCTGAGCGCTCCCGCTCGCGGTGAGGGCACGGTTCCGCGCAAATCCGCTGACGATTCCCGGTCCTCTTTTGACAGTGCCGTACATGCGGCAGCGATCGACGAATCCGTTCCGGACAGGTTTTGATTCTCGACCGAGAATCCGTGACATCACGGACGAAGGAGTCCCATGGCCCCCAGGAAGAAAGACAAGGTGGCAGTGCAGGGAGCTCAGATGCTCGCACGGGGAGATGTGATCCACGTCATGGACCAGGGCGCGGTGGTTCGGTGTCGGGTGCTCTCCGTCATAGCGGCTGAGTCAGGCGGTTGCTTCGCTGCCCTGGAGATCCTTGAAGGGGAACGGAAGGGCCAAAGGATTGAAACGCTCCTGCGGCCGCGGGACCCAGAACCGCACGAGCCCCGGTCCGGATAGCAATTATTCAGCCTCGATTGGTTTCTCTTTTCACCCTCCTCAGAGCACGCCATCTTGTATTGGGTATTATAAATTCCATGTTGCACTTTGCCCTTTGGGGATTGCTTCGTCGCTCCGCTCGTCGCAATGACACTCCCGGAACCTGTCATTGCGAGCGAAGCGAAGCAATCTCTGCGGACAAAATCCGTGACCGTACTCATGAAACGAAGCAGTAAGCACTTGGTTTCACAAATTCGGCGGCGCCTGCGGTCGGCTTCTCCAGGCCACCCATCCCGACCAGGGGTCATGAAATGGAAGTCGTGCCGGTCGCGACGAGTCTCCGCATGGCGACCGAAATCATCCGGACGTGCTCCATTTCAGCCTGGATGAGCGCATCAATTTCGGCCTTTCCGCTTGCATCGGGAAGCAATTCCTTCATTCCCACAAAAAACGTTACGGAATCCTTCTCGAACATCAGTGCCATTTCCAGCGCCTGGAGCGAGCTTTTCACTCCCTTCAGCCGTTCACTCGCTGCTTCCACCGTGAAAATGTGTCTGTCAGCGGTGACCTGAAGGTAGCTCTCGGCAAGTCCTTCCGGATCCCATACCGCGTCCGCGGGAAACGATCCGGGCAATCTCCCCCGCAATGCCTTGAAAGCCTTGATATGACCGTCTTCCATGACGGCGAGGTCCTCGAAGAGCTTCTTGAGCTGCGGATCCTTTTGCATTTCGGCCGCGCCGGAGTAAAAGGCGAACCCGTTCTCTTCAATACGAACGGCCATGGTAAATACATCGTCTGCAGTTCCAAAAACAAACATTCACATCCTCCTCGTGCACGTAAAGAGCGCCATGGCGCTACTCGAGCTTCTTGTACAGGTTGAGTCCTATTTTCTCCTCTCGCCCAACGACAAGCTGGTTTCCTTCCGTTGACGCGATAATAATGGTCTTCCCCGATTTGGACGGTCCAAATTCCTTGGAGAGGTCGACGGTTATCCGCAGAAGGTCTCCCTCTACCGTCATCTCGACATTCTTGAAGGAGCTTTTCCTTCCTTTAGCGCTTTTTTTCGACTCCTGCCGGTAAACGTTCAAACCGATTTTCTCGGTTCGGCCCGGAACCGACCTGTTTCCCTCGGTGGACGCCACGATCTGCGTCTTCCCCGATTTGGAGGGGCCGAAGTCCTTCGAAAGATCCACGACGACCGTCAAGCGGTCCCCATCAACGGTCAGCTCCACGTTCTTCATTCCGGCCGCCTGGCGAACCTTGCCCGGAGCCGTCTTGCGTTCCTTGGCCGCGGCCGGCTGAGGCGCACCCCCCTCGGGTCCGATGGCGGCAGGCGCTTCCTGCCCCTCTCCGCCGACCTCTGCGAGGATAGGGACAACCGCGTATGAGTCACCGGCGAGGAGGCGTCGAGCGCCTGCATCCGCGTGCAAAAGCCGGTCAATCGCTCGATCGCCCAGATCGGCCGGCCGGCCCCCGAATTGGCCTGCCAACGCACGGAGCTGCTCCGCGTCCTCGGAGGGTTCCACATCCATCCTCCGTACAGCTTCCCCGAGAAAGTCCCTGGCCTTGGCAAAGTCCTGGAACGCAGGCTCAAACGCCCGGATCAAATCCATGAGTCCCCCCGCTTTTCGGGAGTCGATCATTCCGGTGGCCGGGTCGGTAACGAGATAGCCCCATCGCTTCGGCGTGGGTTCCCCTACCGGCCGATAGTAATTCCTGAAATCCTCCGCAGCGATGAGGAACTCGAAGCCGCTCTCCGTCCGAACGCGATACGGCGCCGTCGATTCATCTATGAGTTCAACAACCGTCCCCGGTTTCGAACCGAGGAATTGCTCGTAATGCGATGTCATCGGGTCTCCTTTTTGACTTGAACGGCATTGTATCATATAGGAGAGGCCTCCTCCGGTCCAGGGCCGTCGACGGCAAACCCGATTTTTTTAGTCTTTCTTTCGTTTGGATGAAAACCGTCAAGGGACCACCGGATCGGCCTGATTTCTGTTGACATTCGCTCGTCCGGCCTCTACCAATAACCCGACAGGGCGCTCGAGGCCCCAGGCTCGATGAATGTGACGCCAACCCACTGACAGCATTGCTTTTCTTGAGGAGCGACGGCATGGATTATCTTCTCACCGATGAACAGAAAATGGCCAGAGACATGGCCAGAAAATTCTCCGACAACGAGCTCAAGCCGATAGCCGATCGTCTGGATCGCGAGCATACCCACTCGCCGGAGGTGCTCAAGGCGCTGGGAGAAATGGGCGTCATGGGAGTCGCCGTGTCCGATGAATACGGCGGGGGAGGCATGGACTACATCTCGTACGCCATGATCGTCGCAGAGATTTCTCGCGGATGCGCGGGGACGGGCACCATCGTTGCGGCTCACAACTCCCTCTATTGCTATCCTCTGCTCAAATTCGGAACTGAAGAACAAAAGAAGAGATATCTCGTGCCCTGCGCTTCGGGCGAGTCGGTCGGTTGCTACGCCCTTACCGAGGCGGACGCGGGAAGCGACCCGGCAGGCATGCGCACGACTGCGCGGCTGGACGGCGACACGTGGGTCATCAATGGCGAGAAGAAATTCATCACCAACGGCAACATCGCGGACTACTGTGTGTTCGCAGCGTCCACCGACCGTTCCAAGGGGTATAAGGGTATCACCCAGTTCGTGTGCGACCTGCGAGAGACTCCGGGCTTCAAGGTGGGACGAGTTGAAGAGAAACTGGGCATCAATGCTTCGGGAACCGCGGAGCTCGTCTTCGTTGACGCGCGGATTCCCAAGGACAACATCCTCGGGCAGCCCGGCGCGGGCTTGAAACAGATGCTGGAAACCCTGGATAGCGGCCGCATCAGTATCGCGTCCCAGGCCCTTGGGATCGGCAGAGCGGTCCTCGAGGAATCCATCGAGTACTCCCGCCAGCGCAGCCAGTTCGGCAAACCCATCGCCGAGTTCCAGGCCATTCAGTGGAAGCTCGCGGACATGGCGACTCAACTGGACGCGGCCGAGCTCCTCATCTGGCGGGCTGCCTGGCTCGAGGATCACGGTATGCCGTTCGAGAAGGAAGCGGCCATGGCAAAGATGTTCGCCTCGGATGTGGCCATGCATGCGGCGATTGAAGGAGTCCAGGTCCTTGGTGGCTATGGGTACTGCAAAGACTACCCGATGGAACGCCACCTGCGCGACGTCAAAATCACCCAGATTTACGAAGGAACCAACGAAATCCAGCGTCTCGTCATCGCCCGCAACCTCCTGGGCAAGAGGAAGTGATGTGCAGGCCCGAGCGTGAGTGCCGGGGTGGCAAGAATTCGGTGACGTATTCGGGTGCTCGCTGCGGCGACCGTTCCGGGACCGCGGCGTCTTGGAGGCTTTGGTGGGACAGACATCTTGCCTGTCGTTCTCTGATAGGTAAGACGCGGTGGCCTGAACGTTATATGTCCGGGCCACCCAGGCTCTTCGTATGCATCCGAAGCAATCCCCACCGCCGAGAATACGTCACCGTATTTGTGCCACGGAGCACTAAGGAAAAGGAACCTTGTCATCTCGGAAAATCATTCATGGTGATGTGCGAGCCACGGCGCGATTGATTCGCCGCATCGACGACGGCGACAGAGAGGTGATTGCCGAGCTTGCCGAGCTCTACCGCCATGCCGGTCATTCCCACGTGGTCGGATTCACCGGCTCGCCGGGGGTCGGAAAATCCACCCTCGTCGATCGGGTGGTGACCGAATTTCGAAAGGATGGCAAGACCGTGGGGATCCTTGCCATCGACCCGACCAGTCCCTTCACCGGCGGGGCCATCCTCGGAGACCGGATCCGGATGCAGCAGCACTTCCTCGACGAAGGGGTGTTCATCCGATCCCTGGCCACGCGGGGCAAGTTCGGCGGACTGACCCGGTCCACGGCCGACGCCATCGTGGTCCTCGACGCCATGGGAAAGGATGTCGTCATTGTTGAGACCGTCGGGGTCGGGCAGGACGAAGTCGACATTGTCCACAATGCCCATACGACGGTGCTCGTGACCATTCCGGGCATGGGAGACGACATTCAGGCAATCAAGGCCGGGCTCATGGAGATCGGCGACATCTTTGTCGTCAACAAGGCGGATCGCGAGGGCACTGCGAAGACCGTCAGGGAAATCAAATCCATGTTGCAGATGTCCGGCGCCAAGTTCGACGCGTCCGGTTGGTTTCCTCCGGTGCTCGAAACGATTGCCACCAGTGACACCGGTGTTCAGAATCTCCACCAGGCTATCATGGAGCACCGGGCCTACCTGTCGGCCAAGGGCCGGGACAAGCTCGAGAAGCTGGAAGAGACGAGGGTTCGTAATCAACTCGTGGACCTGCTCCGGGAAAACCTCATGGAAACCGCTCTCGAGAGGATTGGCGGCCTGGAAAGCCTCAACGGAATAGTCAGGGAAATAGCCGCCAGGCGCAAGGATCCGTACCGGGTCAGTCAAGAACTGGTGGACGAACTGCTGGGAGGTCCGGCTCGGTGAGCTTTCTCAAAGCACTGACACGAATGGATTTGGACCCACTGTGGCTCATGCGCCTTTTCACGGCGATCCCGGTGGCCCTGATCTTGATCGCCGGTGCGGCCTCTATCTGGATCTATTTCCTCGTGTTGTCACTGCTCCCGGACGCAAAACCATACATCGAAACCGCTGACCTGAGCGCGGACGTCCGGGTGGTGCGCGACGGAAACGGCGTCCCGGGAATCATTGCCGAAAAGGAAGACGATCTCGCTTTCGTCCTGGGATACGTCATGGCTCAAGACCGGCTCTGGCAAATGGATTATCTCCGTCGGGCCGGCCAGGGCCGACTTGCCGAGATTCTCGGCTCGGATTACCTGCCGGGCGACCATTTGATGCGCACCATCACGGCAGGCGTGCGTGGGAAGAGCGCCATCGACCGGATGGGACCTCGGGAGCGCACGTGGCTGGACCGATTTGTTCTGGGGATAAACCGGTATCTGTCAAGTCACGGGAAGAGCCTTCCCGTCGAGTTTTCCCTCTTGGAGTACAAGCCGGCCCCCTTTTCACCGGAGGACGTTCAATCCATTCTCCTGGCTGTGGCCTCGGCAAGCTCGCCGGCCTTCCGAGTCGATCCCCTGATGATTCGCATTATGGAACGCCTGGGCAAAGAGCGAGCCATCGAGCTCCTCCCCACCGACCCGGCCGCGTCTCCGGGATTTGTCGCGTCGGATCTCATCGGATGGGAACCCCAGGGGGTGCTCTTTCCCCGTATTCGCGGCATCAGGCCATCTTTCCGGGTCCCGGGACTGCGGGGCGGCTCTGTGTGGGCCGTGGGTGGAGCAAAAAGTCGGAGCGGAAAGCCCCTGACGAGCTCCGTGCAGTATCAGGCCCTCACGGCGCCCGGTTTTTGGTACAACGCAAGGCTCGTGGCCGGTGATTTTCATCTTTCCGGCACGTTCATTCCCGGGGTGCCGGCGGCCGTTTCCGGGAGCAATCGCAAGATGAGCTGGGGGTGCATCGCAGCGCCTGTCGACGATGCAGACCTCTTCATCGAGCGCTTCGACGACGACCGGGCACGCCTCTTCTGGCGAATCGACCGGTTCCGACGCGTTGAGGAATTCACTGAGCGGTACCGGGTTCGAGGAGGATCATCGGTTTCCAAAACGATCCGGCTGACCGACACGGGGCCGCTCGTTTCGGACGTGAATAAGGGCGCGGCCTTGTCGCTTCGCTGGACAGCGCGGGACGGCCTGGGTCTGTACCCGGCCCTCTTTTCCCTCAACCGCTCCAGAGACCGGCTGGGCCTGATGGAGGCGCTCAAACCCCTTATCGCCCCAAGCATGTATGTCGTGTGGGCAGGCGAGGACGGCAGCTACGGGGTCCAGACCGCGGGGCGCATCCCGATCCGCGCGGCCGGAAGTGACGGCATCCTTCCCATGCCTGCCTGGACCGGCGTGCATGATTGGGCTGGTTCCATTCCCTTCCAGGAGCTCCCGGCCCGGACTAACCCCACTGACGGGATCGTCGCTATGTCGGACGGACGGACGGGCGGTCCTCAGTTCCCCTATTTCGTCAGTTGTTATTGGAACGACGGGGATCGCAAGGCCCGACTTGAACAACTCCTCGCCGAAGGCCGCGATCATCAGCGGGAGAGCTTCCAGACGATTCAGGCTGACTGTTTTTCTCCGCTGGCTCGAAGGCTGACACCGCTTCTCGTCCGCTCACTGACGTCGGGCAAGACGCAGAATCGCCACCAGGAGGACGCTCTCGCCGCATTGACCGCATGGGATTTCCAGATGGTACGGGAATCGTCGGCAGCGGCGGTTTTCGGCTTGGTGTATCAGGCTTTGGTGGACGAGTTGTTCCGTCCTGCCCTGGGAGAAGATCTCTTTGACGAGTTCGTCGAAAATCCGGTCCTGTGCTCCCGGATGGTCAGGAGAATCTTTCTCGACGGGGACAAGCAATGGCTTGGCGCCACCGATCCGGAGCACGTCTTGACTCGATGCATCGAGAAGGCTCTGGAACGTGGAAAGCGCCTCATGGGAGCGAGCGTGGCGCTGTGGAAATGGGGAGATGTCCATACCACCGTGTTTCGTCATCCCCTCGCCACGCGGTCCCGATTCCTCGAATCGCTGTATTACGTAGGCCCGATCGCCCTACCCGGGGCACAAGACACCGTCAACTTTGCCGGATGGTCTCTCAGCCATCCTTTCTCGGTATTCGAGGGAGTGTCGTTCCGGCAGATAACGGACATGACCGATCCTCCCCAGGTGTTTGACGTGAATCCCCTCGGCAGTTCGGGGCATTTCTTCTCCACCCATTACAAAGACCAGACCCTCGCATGGGCGGGAGGCCGATCGTTCCGCGAACCCATCGACGGAAACGATATCCGAAAGAGTGGCGCGGCTACGGTCCTGTTCAAGTCACGACCGCCCGCGGCCGTGTCAAAACGGTAAGAGGCTCTGTCGGCGGGCACTGCCCACCTGTGTCACGTGGCTACGCGATGGTGTAAATGCGGTCACGGATCAGACGCCGACCTCTTGCGACTCCGCTTGGAATAGACAAACCGAGGCGTACTTTCCGTCATTCCGGCGGAAGACGGAATCCAGTCGCGTTTGGTCGGGAGCAGAGGAGCGCGCTCCGGTTCTCACAAACTTGACAGCACTGGCCCCGGCCTTCGCCGGGGTGACGTTTCACGAATGCGGCACCGTACTTGTGCCATGGTCTGCTGTACAGCGGGATGCCTCGATACCATGAACGCCATTCCCCAGAAAATCCTCATTGCCACCACCAACGAAGGAAAGGTCCGGGAGATCCGTGACCTCGTCCGGACGCTTCCCGTGGAGTTTCTTTCCCTTGCCGAT
>Ga0172371_10009283_pt1 | contig 13555 bp, 7 predicted proteins | sample Lak12m_FD_114543 | JGI IMG/M metagenome (GOLD analysis project Ga0172371, IMG submission 114543) | Freshwater microbial communities from Kabuno Bay, South-Kivu, Congo - kab_022012_12m | ecosystem: Environmental > Aquatic > Freshwater > Lake | place: Democratic Republic of the Congo: South-Kivu... | reverse complement strand
GAGCTGCGCAACTTCCGGCCGGGGTAGGCAGTCACCTGCCCGGGAACCTGCGTGCTGCGCAACTTCCGGCCGGGGTAGGCAGTCACCTGCCCGGGAACCTGCGAGCTGCGCAACTTCCGGCCGGGGTAGGCAGCCACCTGCCCGGGAACTTGCGAGCTGCGCAACTTCCGGCCGGGGTGCGCGGTTGCCTGCATCGGTTCGCCCCGGCAGTGAGGTAGTCGCCGCTGGCGACCGGGCGACGCTTGGCCGCCCCGTCCCCCGAGACTGATGATGTCCTGCTTGCCGGCAGCAGAGAGGTCTTGCGCCGGATCTTGGCGAAGATCGGGCTGGTGGGATCGCGATGAGGCGCCCCATGGCCCTGACGGCAGACTTGGCTGGGGTCTCTCTCCCTGGGAGACTGCCGCCTCGGCGGGAAACAGCTCTACGGCCGGCAAAAAAACACTTGTGTTCGCTGCGGGAGTTGGATTAGGGTCCGGGGAGTAACAGGAAGAAACGGCCAAGAGTTGATTTGAACTGCAAGGGGGGGAACATGAGGGGCAGGCGTCGTACTGGGTGGCTGATGTCGGTTCGCGGGGTCAAGGCAGCGGTGGTCTTGTTTGCAGCCGTGTACGCCTGGCAGGGATGCAACAAGGAGGAGGCGCCGCCGGCACCGGCGCCGACGGCGGAGCAGGCTGCGGCACCGGCCCCTGCCGCACCGCCGCAGGAGGTGAAGCCTGCGGCGCCCGCTCCGGCGCCCGTGGCACCGAAACCGGAAGTGACGAAATTGGCACCGCCGCTGGTGACCGCCCAGGCGTCGTCCACGTTGGCCGGGGGCGGAGAAGCGGGGGCATTGCTGGACGGCAATCCGGCAACCGCATGGGCGGAAGGTGCGGAAGGTCCGGGGACGGGCGAGTGGATCGAATTCAAGTTCGCGTTGCCCTGCGCAGTTTGGCGCATCGAGATCCTTAATGGATCACAGGCGCCGGCCGCGGATGGGAAAGACCCGTACGCGACCAACCAGAGAGTGCAGGACTTGCAAGTCGACCTGGGCGACGGCAACCCGTCGCTCTCGACACTTGAAGACAAGAAAGACGTCCAGACTATTGACGTGGGCGGCAAGACCACGGACCACATCAGGCTGAGAATACGCTCCGCATATTCTGGTACGAATGCGGACACCGCTCTGTCCGAGGTGGCGATCTTCGTGGCAAAGGCCGACGCCGAGAAGCTGGCCGCCGCACAGCCGCCCGAGCCGCCCAAGCCGGTGGAGCCTCCGAAGCCCGCTGGGCCGGAGCCGGTCAAGGGCATCGACCGTGCCGTAATGACCATGGCGGAGGTCCCGGCAGGAAGCTACCAGATGGGCGCACCGGTGGACTGGACCCAGGAGTTCATGGATCTCTGCCTTGACGGCCCGGTCGAATCGGGGTGCTCAACGACGATGGTCTCCGATCTGAACCCCGTGCACCAGGTTCGGATTTCGACCTTCTACATGGATGCGATGGAAGTCTCCAATAGTGCCTACAATCAGTGCGTGTACGCAGGCGCATGCCTGCCGCCGAAATGGGTGGACGAAGGTGAGCTGAACGGCCCCTCGCAACCCGTGGTTGGGGTTACGTGGCAGGACGCTTCGGGCTTCTGCTCTTGGTCGGGCAAGAGGCTTCCGACAGAGGCGGAATGGGAATACGCAGCGCGGCGCGGTCACGGCGGGCGCTACCCGTGGGGAGTCCAGCTTCCAGACGGGTCGCTGGCCACCTACTGCGACCAGGACTGCGTTGACCTGGATTACAACGCGCAAGCCAAAGGGCAGAAGCGTAAGGGGCCGGACACAGTCGATACCCACTACAACTCCAGGACGCAGGACGGCCTGTACAACATGGCCGGCAACGTTGCGGAGTGGACCGCAGACGCGTACAACGAGACGATCTTCCAGCGCTTTGCGAAGCGGGGCACCGTTTCCGACCCGGTCGAGCAGGGCCGGTCGATGACCGTCGCCAGGGTGGCAAAGGGGGGCGGCTGGCCGGACTCGCCGGTGTTCCTGGATGCGCGCTTCCGGAGGAACAAGTCGTGGGACACCAGGGAGAAGGGGCTGGGGTTCCGGTGCGCCGGAGGAGGCGGCGGCGGGATGGTCAGGGTCCCAGGCGGCACGTTCACCCGCGGCATGGAGTTGGAAGAGGTACAGGCATGGCTGACTGAATGCCAGCAGGACCCGGTGTTGAAAAAGTGCAGCTTCGCGGTCAGGTTCGGCGACCAGCTTCCCCAGCATCCGGTGACCATGTCGTCGTACAAGATCGACTTGTTCCCGGTGACGAACCGGATGTACCGACAGTGCGTCGAGCAGGGTGCGTGCAAAGAGCCCGGCTCGACCGGCACGGACGGTTTCAACCAGGATGACCAGCCGGTCACGGAGCTAACTTGGGACGCGGCCAAGACTTACTGCGAGGCGCAGAGCAAGCGCTTGTGCACGGAAGCCGAGTTCGAGGTGGCTGCCAGGGGAAAGACGCCGGAAGGTTTCTTCCCTTGGGGGACCAAGGACATCACGCCGAACCACTCGGTGTTCTGTTATGGGGACTGCGCCCTCATTCCGACCAAGGACCGGGAGAAAGACCCGCGGTTCCGGCCCGAGGCGGTCCTGAACAGGAACCTGAACGTCTCAGCGTTCGGAGTGTATGACTTGTCGGGAAACGTGTCGGAGTGGACCGCGGACAAGTACGTCGAGAGCGCTTACCGCAAGTGTGCCAAGAGCGGCTGCACGGACCCCACTTACAAGGTCAAGGCAAAGCGTGAGGACATCGTGGTGCGCGGCGGCTCATTCAACCAGGGGCCCACTAAAGTGACGGCCACGTACCGCGCATACCGGGTGAGACCGCTCAAGTCCACCGCGCTCGGCTTCCGCTGCTGCCAGAGCGCGATCGTCGCGGAGGCAAAGGCCCAGTAGTCGGGAGTTGTCTCGCTGGGCACTTGCCCACGCTCGTGCGTAGCCTGTCGAGCACTAGCGAGCGCCAGCCCACGCTCCTGCGTAGCCTGTCGAGCACAGTGCGTCGAATTCCTCTGGATGCATGTCGTACTTCTGGTCTGCTGCGGCGATGGTCATCGTTCCCACGGACCCGGACTTGACCGAATGGCCCTCGTCGTTCGGGAACCGGACGGAGGAATCGCTGGACCGCACGTCGCCGGAGTAGGAAATCGTCTCGGTCCCGAACGCGAGTTTCACGTCGACCTTCTTCTCTTCCGCTTCCGTGATCTGCCTGCTCTCCAGCCCGGATCCGAAGTAGGAAACCTTCTTGGTTTCGGAACGGGTAACGTCGGCGACGATGGAGAACGGCTTGCCGTTGACGTCGGGGTCTACCTCGATCTGGTCTACGAGCCACTCCTCTCCGCTGTAGTCGATATTGCCGTCGTCGTCGGGGTCGGTCGTGAAGTACTTGGTTTGGGTGGCCTTGGTGGACTTCCATTGGCCGATGTTGTTCCTGGAGGCAGGGTTGTCGGTGTATCTCCGGACGATTGTAACGGTCGTAACCTTGCTCATCTTGGCCGGGTCAGGGGAGTACTCCCAGGTCTTGGTCTCCGTGGTTCGCTCCGTCTCGACGTAGTTGGCGACCAGCCCTGACGACGCGGCGCCGGCATCTCCCGCACCCGAGTAAGTGACTGCCGTGGTCGTATGCCGGTCGGAGGAGGAGGAGAGTGGCCGCATGGAGATCTTTTCGATCTCCGTGATCACAGCGTAGGTACTTGTCGTGCGGCTGAGCTTCTCCGCACCGCCCGGGCCTGTGCCTTGCTCAGACGTCACGGTTGTCTCGGACTCGGTTTGGCGCAACTTCCCTTCGACCTCCGCTTCCGTTCTCTGTTGCGGCGCTGCTGCCCGTTCGTTGGGAGGACATTCCCCTGCTTTGGGGCGGTACAGAATCAGGAAGCCAGAGACGTCTGCAGAGAGGAGCTTGGTTTCGAGATTGCTCCATCCGTCCCTGCCCGCAATCGAGTCGTCTTCTGTTGCCTGGCTTGCGATCCTGCTTCCTTCCGACACTCGAAGCGCCATCGTCGGGCTGGACTGGTACCCGTATGCGAAGCTGATGACTTCGCCGTCCCGCTTAGTCCACGAAGTCTGCTGGTTCCAGAGGGTCTCGACGTAATCGATCTCAGATGCGACCTTGAAGCGCTTCGAGAAGGACGTCCGCTTGGCGCCGGGCCCTGCTGCATCGGTTCCTTTGAGAGAGGTATAGTCCTTGATCTCTCCGGTTCTGAACGACTTGACCGGCTTGTAGACCGGCTTGGTCTCGATTGTGATCTCGCCTTTGGGATTGGTGACGGTGGGAGCGGATCGCATTGCGAGGCTCTCGCTGAATGTCTCGAAGCCCCAGTTTCCGATTCCTGCGGACTGCTCGGTCACGGTGACCAGGGATGCGCTCTCGTCCTTTATCGCTTCTCCCATCCGCCCTTTCTCCAGGATGGGCTCGACGCGAGAGGTAACGATGCTCAAGATCTTCGACACACCGATCTTCTCTTCGACCGTGGGACCGACTGCGGTGTAGACCCGCATGAATGCTGCCTTTGCCTGATCAGAGATAGCGGGCGACTCGGGCCGCCCGGGCTCGGGCAGCTTCTGATTGCACGCGCCCAAGACACCCACCAGAATGACCGCTGCCGTACAGATCGACCATGTTCCCCTCATCCCGCTTCCCTCCCAAACAGTTGAAGTCCGCTGCCTGCGTTGCACCACCGGTCCTGGGACCATGGGGTGGTGATAGCATCCGGGAGGGGGAGCGTCAAGGCGATTACACAAGTCCCGCCCTGTGAGACATTCCATGTGCAATCGAATCAGATGTCGGGTGCGCGGCATCCGTGGTGTCCGGCCAGCCGCTTTGGCGACGGCATGCCTACCCCCCCATCTCCCAGAGGCGGTCCTCGACCTGTTCGACCCGCGTCGCGTGTTTGGAGCGACGGTCAGCACCCATCATCTGGAGGTAGGTGCGGTAGGAATCGATTGCCTGTGACTTCATGCCCAGGTGGTAGTAAGCATCTGCAATGTTTCCCCAGAAGAACCAGTGCTCGCCGCGTCCCAGGTCCTGCGCCTTCTTCATGCAGGCGAGTCCCTCTATGTACTGCTCCCGGTAGGTGCATCGGTCACCAGCTTCGTTCCAGAAGCGCGCATTCCCGGGGCTTCGTGCCGCCAACTCAAGCCAGGCACGGTACGCCGCATCGTGGTCCTTGCGCCCCGCGGCGTCTTCCGCCGCCCTCTCCACCTGCCCGTTGGTCATCCCCTCGAATTCGGAACGCGGCCACGCGGGGCACTCAACCGTAGGATCCGCTTGGTGCCGGAACAACCCGAATCGTCGGGGGTTTCCTTTCGCCACCTCCCGGGACAAGGAGTCGCACAACGCCCTGCAGTCGTGGAGCACTCGACTCCCGGATCGCAACTCGCTCTCGGTTGCGTCCAACGCCCCCGTTTGCTGGTTGGTCGAAGCGCGCTCAGCATGCCCGTCTACCTCGTTCCTGCATTTCTCCAGCCGTGTGAGGTCCAATTCCTGCCGCCTGCAGATGACCTTGGACAGGCAGGTTGCCAACAAGTCCTGGACAGCGGAATCCAGCGCCCTGGCCTCGACGGAAAACCTATCCAGATTGGCCCTGACGGCAGCCCACTTGGGGTCCTGCTCGCATCGACCTTCGCTACACAGTGTCCCGGTAGCGCAACTGCCGCAAGTCCCACCGCACCCGTCCTCGCCGCAATCCTTCTCTCCACACTGAGGTGCGCAGGAGCACTTCCCGGAAGCATCACATTCGGTCCCGGCCTCACAGGTGCCACAGACCGCCCCGCACCCATCCTGCCCGCATTGTCTGCCGGAACACTCCGGCTTGCAGGATGGAGCGGCCGTCGCCTCCGATGGCCGCGCCGGCACGTCCATCTTCCTCACCGCGGCAACTTTCTGGTGCCGATCTCCGGAGCCTAGCCAGAGTGCGGACAAACCCGCGGCCGTTGCGGCCACAAGCGCTGCGATGGCGACCAGCCAGGGCCACCGAGAGGTGGAGCCTCGCTGACGCTCGGCTGGTGACGGCTGGTGCCGGTCTGTGCCCAACGACGAGGGAGGCAGACGCATGGCCGATGGTGGACAAGCTCGGGCAGCTTCACGTTCCGAGTTGCTCTCCGCGGCGAGCGCGCCCTTCATGTCCGCGGCCGAGCTGAATCGACGCTGCGGCTCCTTTTCAAGAGAACGGTAGATGGCATCGAGAACGACTCGGGGCACGTCGCTACGGTGATTCTCCAGGGGCGGCACTTCCCGACCTACGTGAGCGTTCATGCAATCCAGCCCGGAATCCGTCTTCTGCGGGAACGGGACGCGGCCCGCCAACATCTCGTACAGCGTTATCCCGAGGGAGTAGATGTCGGTGGCCGCGGACACGGCGTCGCCCTTGATCTGCTCAGGGCTCATGTACTCGTAGGTCCCCACGATTCCCCGGGTGCGGGTCAGGCGCTCCCTGCCCGCGGCCTTGGCAATCCCGAAGTCGGCCAGAACTGGGCGCCCGTCGGGCCGGAGCAGGATGTTGGCCGGCTTGATGTCCCGGTGCACGACCGGTTGGGGTCTTGTGTGCGCGTGGTGCAGTGAGTCGAGCACGCCGGATGCGATGGCAAGCGCCTCAGGCAACGAAAGCGGGCTTGTACGCATACGTTCCTGCAAGGATGTCCCTTCCACGTACTCCATGACCAGGAAGAACCTGCCCATCTCTTCGAAGAACGTGAGCAGACGCACGATCCCGGGGTAGTCGATCGCAGCCATGACTCGGGCCTCTTCGATGAATCGCTTGCGTACGTTCGGGTCCTGCATGAGCCACGGGCTGATACACTTGAGGGCCGTACGCTGACCGGTCACGGAGTGTTCGGCCAGGTAGACCTCTCCCATTCCTCCCTCGCCCAGGCGGCGTACAACGCGGTACTCGCGTACAAACGTACCCGAAGCCAGGGAAGAGCCGTCTGAGGCTTGGTCGCCACTGCGACCCGAAGTCGCTGCCTCGCCGGTCCCGTCAGAGCTTCGTCCGCACCCTTCACAGAACTTCGCACCGGTGAGCAAGGGAAGCCCGCAGTGTGGGCAGAAGCGGTCGTAGACGTCAGTCATGGCGGTTCCCTCAAGGCCGACGAGAGCGTTACTGGCACTCGTCCGGCCAGGCGAATCCAGATCTCCAACCGTGGAGCAAACGCGCCTTCGCTATCGCATCCATCGCCTTGCCGCAAGCAGCGTCCGCGTCGGCCCCGAGATTCCGGAATGCGGCCACTTGGCCGCACGACTCACGGCCGGAGCTGATCACTACGGGTAGCATGCCCGGCACTTCGGAGAGCATCTCGTAGAACGCAGAGCAACAACTAGCGAAGCGGTCGCAGGAATCTGCCGACCACGTCTGCCGTGGGCCGGCATCGCGGGGTTTCGTTACCAGCTTCACCTCGTTGTGGGTGGAGGCAATCAGCGCGACGGAAGTCCGCTCCGGCATGAACGACTCGTCTGACACCTCCACCAAGTAGGTCCCAGGAGGCAGATCAATGTCCTTCACCGGGGTCAAGAGCGCCCGGCGCTCCCCCTTTCCGTCGCGACTTACGGAGACGGCGAGTCCCGATGGCTCCGATTCGATGGACAGCCAAGCGACCTCGGCAAGTAGTGTCCAGTAGATCTTCGTTGTTTTGGTCACGGTCACCACCTCGTCCCTCGGTTGGTGTCGGGCCAACGTCATCTTGACCTTGTGCTGACCGTCCGAGACCTGGACATGGCAAGGGGTCAAGTCATCGAGAAGGACGCCGTCCAACTCGACAGCGGCGCCGGATGGATCGCTCTCGATGACGATTGCGTGGACCCGCCCCAGAATTGTGAGTGCGAGCCGAGTAAAGGCATTGGACAGATCCTGATCCTTGCAAGAACAGGTGTCCGTGGCCTTGTTGAGCACCACGTTTCCTTGCATCCACGTGAGCTCGATATGGCACTTGCCCCCTTCGAGACGGTCCGCATGCCCGAACATCCTTGAAGCGAACCCGTGGCGCTGGATTATCTCGTGCAATGCCTTGCTCCGAGGATCACAGGCAATAAGCTCCTTTCTCTCTTCCTCGCTGATCTGGTCGGCCAAATCGCGGTATGTGTATGCCTGGAAGCCGCTTTGCACAAAGGTCGCAGCCACCGAGGACGCCAGGACTGCTTTCAGCGTGTCTGAGAAGTCCCCTCCGACGTTGGGCACGTACACCCGTTCCCCTTCGGTGGATGGCTCGGGTTGGGCCACAGCCATCAGGGAAAGGAATAAGAGCCTCGCTGCGACAAAGGATGTGAGGAGTCGTTTCCCATTGTTCATGGCCGTCCCGCCTCGCTGAGCGCCTTCCCGCAGGTGACGCAGAAGCGGTCGTCCGCGCTTTGGGCAGCACCGCAGTTTGGGCAGTACTTGCGCTGGTAGGAGGTCGGGGCTGCGGCACCGCGGGGGCTGGCCGCGTGAGCAGGCTTTGCGTCGCCTCCCGACGCAAACGGGCGCTCGATGCCTGCGCCACGGTTCCCGCCCGAGACGACGTCTGCGCCACGGTTCCCGCCCGAGACGACGTCTGCGCCACGGTTCCCGCCCGAGAAGGGAGGCGGCTGGTGCCCGTCCAGGAACGTGGCGGAAGCCCTCGATGGTGGGGATTGGCGAACCAGGAGAACTACGGCGAACACCAGCGACAAGATGCCCAGCACGACTCCGGCGGGCAGCCCGAACTGGGTGAGCAGGCGCATGCTCTGGATACCCTCGTTCCAGTTGGCCCGTTCCTGTGCGGAAGAGAACGCGAGCCTGAGCTGGAATTCCGCGTCGTGCTCCAATGCGGCAACCTGTTGCTGCATCAGCAGAAGGAACACCGCTGCGCCAATGAACGCCAGTCCAAGCAGGATGAGGACAACGCCCCAAACCTTGTTCCTCGTTGAGCTCATGCGCCATCCCCCGGTACGTCGACTGCACTTCAATGCAACACACATCCTATTCCTGTTCGTCCGCGGCAGTCAACGCGTTTGCGCAGCAGCGCAGCAGGAGGTTTCGCACGCAACGCCGCTGCGCTCTTGATGTCCCAAACACGTTGACAAGGCCCAAAGGCCGCGTAAGATCGCTCGTGTTTAGGGCGCAAGCAGTGGAGCTGAGCGATGTCGGAACGAAACAAGAACGGGTTGGTGCGCAGGAACAAGTGGGGATGGTTGTCTGCGGCCGCGCTCGTGGGGTTGGCCCTGGTGCTGGGGTGCGGGTGGGTGCTGGAACAGTGCGCATCGGCGCGGCTTGCCGAAGTGACCATCACGCTCACCGGGGTGGATCTGGTGCTGTCGCCGGAAGGGCCGCCGAAGCTGGAGATCACTTGCCTCGTCAAGAACGCGAACACGACCTGGGTCGAGATCGAGCGCATCGATTACTGCCTCACGGTGAACGGTGACGAGGTCTACTGCGGGGTCTATCCGGGCGACCGGCCGCCGGGCAGGGTCGTGGCGGAAGACGAGATGGAAATCCGTGTTGCTGTCCGACCCGACCTGGAGCAGGGAGGAAGGTTGTTGGCCGCTCTTGCCAAGCGCTTCGGGATTCCCGTTGCAAGGCTGGAGGGGCAGGCGAAGATTACGTCTCCAGTCGGCGACCTCTCCTTCCACTTCGTCACCAAGGAGATCGAGTTCCAGCCCAGGCGCATCGGCGTTTCCGTCGAGGTCGGCATGGGGCCGCAGTCAGATGCTCACGGCACCACTTCTACGAGTAGGGCGCCGGACCAGGAAGGCACCATCTCCGTAAGGAAGGCTCCGGAAGAGGAAGGCACCATCTCGGGACGCAAGGCGGGGGAGGAGGAAGGCACCATCTCCGTAAGGCAGGAGGAGGAGGAAGCAGCGCGGGGGGGAAAGGGTACGGAGAACACCGGCGAGGGCAGGGAGGAAGGAACTGCGGCGGCGGGAGACGACCGCTCGACAGGAGGATCGGGCGGGGATACGGAGAGGAGCGCGACGAGGGGCGAGCAGGGCCGGGAGCCGGCGGGGCAGACAGGTGGAGCGCCGACTGCGATGCCGCTGGGCTGCCCGGAGGACTGCGAGCGGGCGGAACGGTACTCGTACACCAAGCAGGTGGAGGACTGCTCGATGCACGCCCGCCTTTCCAGCGACTACAAGGCGTTCGTCCGGCAGGTCGAGAATGCCACCCTCGACGCGTCGCAGATGTCCGAGGAGGAAGAACGCAAGCTTGGAGACGAGTTCTGGGCGGAAATCGCGGGCCAGATCGAAGGCGATTTGGTGAGAAGCGGGGCCGTGCAGGAGTACGTCGCAGGGGTCGGGGCACGAGTTGCGGCGCAGGCCGGCCGCAAGGGCGTGAGGTACAAGTTCATCGTATCGAGGGACGCTTCGGAGAATGCGTTCGCTGCGCCCAACGGCACCGTCGTCGTGTACATGGGGCTGCTTCGCACGATCCGCAACGAGGCGCAGCTCGCCGCGGTGCTGGGCCACGAAGTAGCTCACGTCGATTTGCGGCACACCCTCACCAACGCGGTGCTGGCCAAGCTGTTGGCCGGCGAGGTCAATGACATCACGTTTGCGGTCGCACACTTTCTCCGCATCCCGATGTCCACGGAACAGGAGAAGGAAGCCGACGAGCTGGGAATGAAGCTCTCTGCCGCCGCCGGCTGCTCCCCGTTCCAGGCCGTAGCCATGCTGGACTTGCTGCCCGAAAGCCCGTCCCTCGCTGAGCAGATTCCGATCGAAGTTGCGGTTGGGGATCCGATCCTCGATCCGATCTTGAAGGAGACGCAGAAGAGGGTGGCGGACGAAATCGAGGCGATGTTCCAGACGCACCCGCCCAAAGATGCCAGGGTGTGTTGGCTGAAGCAGCGAGTGAAGTCGTTCGTTGCGGGCAAGGAGCAGACATGGTTCCTGGTCGGAGCCAAGGAATACGCGGGTGTCAAGACACTTCTGGCAGGGAAGTAGGCGATGGGGAGATGGTCGATGGTCGATAGGGGAAATGGCTGATGGTCGATAATGGAACGAGATGCCCCGCATGTGGTGAGCTGAATCCTGAAGGAACACGGTACTGCGGCGCCTGTGGTTCGCCCGTGTCGCAGGATGCTGTACTTGCGTCCGCCCGAGTGTTCCCGGAAGGAGCGGCGATCCGCGAGTACCGAGTGGTCCGCATGCTGGGCGAAGGCGGAATGGGACAGGTCTACCTTGCCGAGCACGAGTTCACCGGACAGAAAGTCGCAGTAAAGGCGATGCTTCCCGAGTTCGCATCTCGCGAGGTGATCAAGACCAGGTTCTTCGAGGAAGCCCGCATAATGGCCATGCTCCAGCATCCAGCGATCGTGCGCCTGTACGCGTTCTTCGAGGAGAGCGGCAGGCTGTTCGCCGTGATGGAGTACGTGGACGGACCCTCCCTCACGTCGCTGCTGAAGGCCCGGGGCCCGCTGGACGTCGCAACCGTTCTGGCGATCTCGGAAGACGTCTTGTCCGCGCTTGCCTATGCACATTCCAGGGAACCACAGGTCGTACACCGGGACATCAAGCCTGCGAATGTGCTGCTTGACTCGTCCGCGGGCGCGCATGTGAGCGATTTCGGGATCGCAAGAGCGGCAGACAGCCAGAAGCTGACCAGGACCGGAGCAATGGTAGGAACGCTCGAGTACGTTTCCCCGGAGCAGGCGAGAGGCGCTGCCGTGCCCCAGTCGGACATCTACTCCTGGGGAGTCACGGTCTACCACATGCTTGCCGGGCGCCCGCCGTTTCAGCAGACGTCGGACACGGGCGTGGAGGTTCTGCTGGCGCATGCGCAGGAGCCACCTCCCCCGTTGGCGTCGCTGCGGCCGGACCTTCCGCCGGCATTCGTCTGGGCAGTACACAAGGCGTTGGCGAAGGACCCGGCAGCGAGGTTTGCGACCGCGGATCTGTTCATGGATGCGTTGAAGAGCACTGCGGGCATCCTGCCCTCCGCTGCTGCGGCCGTGCCGGGTAGGGCCACCCCCACCCTACTTCGCCAAGGCTCCGTAGGGCAGGCCCTGCCCTCCCCCGTCGAGGGGGAGGGGAGTGGAACTGATCGCCGGGGGGAGGGGAGCGCAGATGATCCCCGGGGGGAGGCGAGTGGAACTGATCGCCGGGGGGAGGGGAGTGGAGCTGATCGTCGGGGGGAGGGGAGCGGAGACCAGGAGCGGGCATTGGGGCGCGCTTCAGTGCGGGGCAGAGGGGCCGTCCTGTGGCTGGGGCTGGGTCTGGGACTGGCCGCGGTCGCTGTAGGCGGAGTGGTGCTGGTGTCAGGGCTTGGGGGAAAGGGAGAAGAACGGATGGCGCCGACGCCGACAGCAAGCGCGCCGGATCCGTGGGCAGGCCGTGCCGGAGCGGGGGGAGCTGCGGCAGCGGTTCCAGTAGCAGCGCCGGTCAAAGCTCCGGAAGCGCCGCCCGTCAAGGCCCCGGAAGCGGCACCGGTCAAAGCTCCGGAAGCGGCACCGGTCAAGGCCCCGGAAGCAGCGCCGGTCAAGGCATCGGAAGCAGCGCCCGTCAAGGTCGCTGAAGCCACGCCTGTGCCTGTTTCTCGGGGTTCGATCTACGCGTCGGCGTCGTCTCAGGACGACACGGTGAACCGCAAGGGGACGATCATCGACTACTCGCCTGCGAACGTGCTGGACGGCGACATGTCCACCGCGTGGGTCGAAGGGAAGAAGGGCACCGGATTGAACGAATGGATAGAGCTGCGCTTCGACTCCGCGATCAAGCTCAAGGAGCTGCACCTCTGGAACGGTTACCAGAAATACGTGCCAGACAACCTGGGCGACAGGTACTACATCAACGAACGGCTTGAGCGGGTGGAAGTGCGGACCGACGCAGGCAGCAGGATCATGGATCTCGCGGACACCAAGGACAAGCAGGTGCTGCGATTCGACGGCTCGCCAACGCGGTCGGTGAGGCTTACAATCAAGTCGGTCTACGGGTCGAAGTACAAGGACTGTGCGATCTCCGAAGTCCGGGTGTACGCATTGGCCGAGTAGAGGGGCGGGGGAGCACATCCGCACGCCCTGGGCCTCTGGCCCAGGATGCAGAACGGCGGGCTTTCAGCCCGCATCGGAACGGATGATCGGAAGCACTCCCCGGGCCTCTGGCCCAGGATGCAGAACGGCGGGCTTTCAGCCCGCATCGGAACGGATGATCGGAAGGATATCCTGGACATCCAGGCAGATGGGGCCATCGAAGAGAGCTTCGAATTCGACGGAGATCGCCAGGGCCTCGCTATCGGGGTCCTCGTCGGGGATTGCCATGGTGGTTGGCCAGTCGCCCATGCCGATGTCGATCACGCAGCGTTGGCCATCGGCGAAGCACGTGCCTTGGCCGATCGGCGCCCAGGTGTCGTGCGTGGGACGGCGGGCACCCGGCAGACGACGAAGCGACTTCACCTTCACCGTGACGGGATCCAGCGGATAGGGGGAAGAAAGCCGGACAGCCACACGGAAGAGGCGTGTTGAGCGTACGCGGAACTGGTAGCCGAAGTGGAGCTCCGACTTGCCTCCGGCGACGAGCTCGGTGCGGTGTCCCTGCGAATCCGGTGAGCCGACGCCGATCGAGCCCAGACCTGCGACGTCGTCCGGCCCGGTGCAGAG
>Ga0172371_10009282_pt1 | contig 13555 bp, 9 predicted proteins | sample Lak12m_FD_114543 | JGI IMG/M metagenome (GOLD analysis project Ga0172371, IMG submission 114543) | Freshwater microbial communities from Kabuno Bay, South-Kivu, Congo - kab_022012_12m | ecosystem: Environmental > Aquatic > Freshwater > Lake | place: Democratic Republic of the Congo: South-Kivu... | reverse complement strand
GAGACCAAAAAGACAGTAGCAACCGGAGTCGAGATGTTCAGGAAACTTCTTGACGAAGGAAGGGCAGGCGATAACATCGGAGTGCTTCTAAGAGGCACGGGCAAAGACGAAGTAGAGCGCGGGCAGGTGCTGGCAAAACCCGCAAGCATAACGCCGCACACAAAATTCAAGGCAGAAATATACATACTAACAAAAGAAGAAGGGGGCAGGCACACCCCGTTTTTTAACGGATACAGGCCGCAGTTTTACTTCAGGACAACAGACGTAACCGGGGTGGCAAAACTTCCCGAAGGGATGGAAATGGTAATGCCCGGAGACAACGTAACCATAACAGTAGAGCTTATAGCGCCGATAGCAATGGAGAAGGAACTGAGATTTGCGATAAGAGAAGGCGGAAGAACTGTTGGAGCGGGTGTTGTTACAGAGGTAATAGCGTAAAACAGTGATTAGTTGTCAGTTATTAGTTGTTAGTCTAAAAACTGAAAACTAAATACTAAATACTGAAATGAATGGAGTGAACGACAATGCGTGAGATAATACTTTTTCAGTGCACCGAATGTAAGGACAGGAATTATTCGAGTATGAAGAACAAGAAGAACACTACGGAGAAGCTGCAGTTGAAGAAATATTGCAGGCACTGCAGAAAGCATACTTTACATAAGGAGACAAAGGCGTAGGCCAGTAGCTCTAACGGCTAGAGCGCCGGTCTCCAAAACCGGGTGTTGGGGGTTCGAATCCCTCCTGGCCTGCCAATTTTTAGCTTAGAGCTGACAGCTGTGGCTATAAAGGAGAGAGGATGTTTGAGAAGATAAAGGAATTCTTCAAGGAAGTGAAAACCGAGGCAAAAAAGGTTGTCTATCCCAATAAGGACGAACTTATAGGATCCACATGGGTCGTTATAATCACAGTTATTTTAGTGTCACTATTTTTAGGGGTTGTTGACCTTGGGCTTTCAAAAGTAGTGAGCAAATTATTGAGGTAAGGAATGGCTAAAAACTGGTACGTAGTGCATACTTATTCAGGTTCCGAGGAAAAGGTCAAACAGGCGATAGAAGACAAGGTTGAGAAGATACAACTGCAGGATAAAATATTTCGCGTTTTGGTTCCTACTGAGCGCATAATCGAGCTTAAAAGCGGCAGTAAAAAGGAAAGCGATAAAAAGTTTTATCCGGGCTATATTCTCGTGGAGATGGAACTTGATGATGAGACATGGCATCTTGTGAGAAAAACTCCGCGGGTAACCGGTTTTGTGGGAGGTTCAAATCCCGTTGCATTATCGCAGGAAGAAATTGATGTGATATTGCAGCAGATGGAGAAAGGCCCTTCGGCTCAGGTCAAGACCCAGTATCAGAAAAATGAAACTCTCAGAATAACAGACGGGCCCTTCGCGAATTTTGTTGGTTATGTTGAGGATGTTGACATGGAACACGGGAGGCTTCGTGTAATGGTCAGCATATTTGGCAGGCAGACGCCTGTTGAACTTAATTTTTTTCAGGTGGAGAAAGCGTGATTAAGAATAGGTCGTATATGACCTATAAGACCTATTTGTTTTAGGAGGACTAAATGGCAAAAAAAGAAGTAACCGCACAAGTAAAACTTCAGATACCGGCAGGGAAGGCTAATCCGGCGCCTCCTGTTGGGCCGGCGCTTGGCCCTCACGGCATCAATATAATGGAGTTTTGTAAGGCATTTAATGCGCAAACTCAGGCATTAGGAGACACGGTAATTCCGGTTGTCCTGACTGTATATTCAGACAGGTCATTTTCATTTATAACTAAAACGCCTCCCGCGTCCGAGCTTATCAAGAAGGCTGCAGGCATAATCAAAGGTTCGGGCACTCCTAATAAGGATAAGGTAGGCAAGATAACTTCTGCGCAGGTTAGTGAGATAGCAAAGACAAAACTTCCTGACCTTAATGCATTTTCTGTTGAAAAGGCAATGAACATCGTAAAAGGCACTGCAAGAAGCATGGGAGTAGATGTAATAGATTAATCTTAACTTAAATAGATAGAGGTGAGAAATGGGGAAGAAGATAGAAGAAGCCAAAGGAAAAATTGAAGCCGGCAAAGAATATTCCCTCGAAGATGCAATAGGCATTGTGAAGGAAGTTTCGTTTGCAAAGTTTGATGAAACAGTTGATATGGCTGTTAACCTTGGGATCGATGCCAAGAAAACAGACCAGATGATAAGAGGAGCCATTGTGTTGCCCCACGGCACAGGTAAAAAAGTCAATGTGGTTGTGTTTGCAAAAGGGGAAAAGGAAAAAGAGGCGAGAGATGCGGGCGCAGACCATGTTGGCGCCGAAGACCTTATCGAGAAGATACAAAAAGGCTGGCTTGATTTTGATAAGGCCGTTGCTACTCCTGACATAATGGGGCTTGTCGGAAAACTCGGTAAGGTGTTGGGACCGAGGGGGCTTATGCCTAATCCCAAGCTCGGCACGGTTACATTTGATTTAGCAAAGGCTGTAAAAGACATAAAGGCAGGGAAGGTTGAGTATAAGACCGAGAAAGCCGGCGTCGTGCACGTCCCGATAGGAAAGGTGTCTTTTGATAAGCAAAAACTTGTGGAAAATGCCGTGGCAGTAATTGATTCAATAATAAAGGCTAAACCCCCTACAAGCAAGGGCAAGTATCTTAAAAAGGTTGCAATATCGTCTACGATTGGCCCGGGCGTAGCTGTTGATGCAAGCAAGCTGACAGCGGCTAAGTAAAAAAAATTAAAAGAATAAGTCATATAAGGCCTATGTGACTTATCTAAAAATAAAGTCAGAGACAGTAGGCAGAAATAACTTTAATTGTCCCGTTTACCTAAGGCGGATGAAGGGACAGCCTACCGAGACGCTTTCCCCGTCTCTGGGAAAGGAGGGATAAACTGAAAAGGGAAGAAAAGTCACACCTAATAGCGGGTCTCAAGGATAAGTTCAGCAAGGCAAAGGCAGTGGTCTTAACAGACTACAAAGGGCTTACTGTCGCAGAGCTTTCTGACTTGAGAAAGGCGCTGCGCATGGCAGACGTAGAATTTAAGGTCGTCAAGAATACGCTCGCAAAAGCAGCTTCTGAAAAAACCATGGTATCTGTAGCCGGTGATCTGTTTAAGGGTCCGGTTGGAATCGCTATTGGTTATGCGGATCCTGTGCAGGTTGCAAAGAAGGTTCTTGAGTATTCGAAAAAGAACAACAAGCTTAAGGTGAGCGGCGGAGTAGTTGAAGGCAGATTGTGTTATGCCGATGAGATTAAGACAATAGCTGACTTGCCGCCGAGAGAAGTTCTTTTGAGTATGCTGGCGGGCGTGCTGCAGGCGCCCATGGGCAAGATGGCAGGCGCTCTCTCAGCAACAGTCAGCACTTTTGGATATGCTTTGAAAGCATTGGAAACTAAAAAAAGCAATTAGCATTTAGCTTTCAGCTGACAGCTAATTACTGATAGCTAACAAAAACAGGAGGATAAATTAATGTCAGTTACAAAAGAAAAGGTTTTTGAATTTTTCGACAATATGACAGTGCTTGACATGTCGAAATTTGTTAAAGAGTTCGAGGAAAGATACGGCGTGACGGCAGCCGCGCCTGTTGCAATGGCGGTTGCAGGCGCAGCAGCAGCCCCGGGCGCAGCAGCAGAAGAAAAAACAAGTTTCGATGTAATCCTTGCAGGAGCAGGAGATAAGAAGATCCAGGTCATAAAAGTTGTGCGTGAGCTTACAGGGCTTGGACTCAAAGAGGCAAAAGACCTTGTCGATGGCGCTCCAAAGCCGTTGAAGACCGGGGTTACAAAAGAAGAAGCCGATTCAATTAAGGCAAAGCTTGAAGAGCAGGGAGCAAAAGTAGAAGTAAAGTAAAAAATCGGTGAAGCGGTGAATTGGTGAATAGGTCATTGACCATTCGCCGATTCACCCATTAACCCATACACCTATTCATATTCACCGATAAAAAGGAGAAATAATGGCAAGAGTTCTTAGAGAGAGACTGAATTTTGGAAAGGTTACTCCTTTTCTGGAAGTGCCGAACCTTATAGAGATACAGAGGAATTCGTATAATAAATTTCTGCAGAAAGATGTGCCGGCAGACAAGAGAGAAGATTGCGGACTGCAATCTGCTTTTCTGAGCGTTTTCCCCATAGTCGACTATAATGAAACTGCTGTTCTTGATTTCCTCGGGTATGTTATTAAAGAGCCCAAGTTCAGCATCAGAGATTGTCTTCAGAAGGGGATAACATATTCGGCGCCGTTAAAGATAAAGGTAAGGCTCAATCTCTATGAAATCGAGGCGAACAAGAATAAAAGGCTGAAAGAATCAAGGGAGCAGGAGGTATACATAGGAGATATACCATTGATGACCGATACAGGAACTTTTGTAATCAATGGCACAGAACGCGTTATTGTCAGCCAGCTTCACCGCTCTCCCGGAGTATTTTTCAGCCACGATAAAGGCAAAACCCATGCAAGCGGAAGAATTCTCTATTCAGCGCGCGTGATACCTTCAAGAGGTTCATGGCTTGATTTTGAATTTGATACAAAAGATATACTTTATGTCAGGATTGACAGAAGGAAAAGACTGCCTGCCACCATCGTGCTTAAGGCCCTCGGGTTCACAAACGAGGCTTTGCTGAAAGAATTTTATCCTATAGAAACTGTCAAAATAAAAGGCAATACATTTACGAGAGTTGTAAGCGATATCCTTGCCGGCGTAAAGGCAGTCCATAATATAATTGCTCCTGATACAAAGGAGGTAATCGTAAAAGAGGGCAGCAAGATTACCAAAGGGGCAGTAAAGAAGATGGAGGCCTCGCGCATAAAGGAAATACCAATCTTAAAGGAAGATATTATAGGAAGGATTACGCTTAAAGACATAGTTGATCCTGCCACAGGCGAGGTAATCCTTGAGGGCAATGAGGCTATAACGGATGACATATTCAATAAGATACTTGCAGTAAAGATAGACGCCCTTTCCCTTTTATTTATAGATAATGTGCAGTATCTTTCTTCTTTGAGAGATACGCTTTTAACAGATAAAGTTAATACACAGGAAGACGGCCTTGTTGAGATATACAGGAAACTGAGGCCGGGCGAACCGCCGACAATAAATGCGGCAAGAGAATTATTTAACGGCCTCTTCTTTGACGCAAAGAGATATGACCTTTCGTCTGTCGGCAGGCTGAAACTCAACAAAAGACTCAAGGTTGATAACTCTCTTGAAACAAGGGTTCTTACGGACAAGGATATTGTTGAGATTGTGCGTTATCTGCTTTCGTTAAGAACAGGAAAGGGAGAGGTTGACGATATAGACCATCTCGGCAACAGGCGTATCCGCGGCGTTGGAGAATTGCTCGAAAATCAGTTCAGGATAGGGCTTGTCAGGATGGAACGCACGACAAAAGAAAAGATGTCTCTTACGGAATTTGATGTGGCGATGCCGCATGACATTATAAATGCCAAGCCTGTGATGGCTGCCGTCAAAGAATTTTTTGGCACAAGCCAGCTAAGCCAGTTTATGGATCAGACTAATCCATTATCGGAGATAACGCATAAGAGAAGGCTCTCGGCCCTCGGGCCCGGCGGTCTTACAAGAGAGCGGGCAGGGTTTGAGGTAAGAGATGTGCATCCTACGCACTATGGAAGAATATGTCCGGTAGAAACCCCTGAAGGCCCTAACATCGGACTCATCACATCGCTTGCCAGTTATGCAAGGGTCAATGACTTTGGCTTTATAGAGGTTCCTTATAGAAAGGTTGTTAACGGCAAGGTGGCTGAGAGCGTAGAATATCTCTCTGCTATTGACGGCGAAAAGTTTATCATTGCCGAGGCGACTTCTCCGATAGACAAAAAGGGATACCTTGCCGGCGAAACTGTTTTTGCAAGGGTAGGCGGAGATTTTATAATGGTGACTCCTCAGGAAGTTCAGTATATGGATGTATCGCCAAAGCAGATAGTGGGCGTTTCCGCAGCTTTAATCCCGTTCCTTGAAAACGATGACGCTAACAGGGCATTGATGGGTTCGAATATGCAGAGGCAGGCGGTCCCGCTTCTCAATTCCGAATCGCCTATTGTGGGGACCGGCATTGAGCATGTGGCTGCCAGAGATTCCGGCGCCCTTGTCCTTGCAAAAAGGGCGGGCGTAGTTGAAAGCGTGGACGCAACCCGCATTGTTGTTAAGTCTACGGAGGGAGACGGTGGAGTTGATATATATAGTCTTGTGAAATTTCAAAGATCGAACCAGGCGACATGCATCAATCAGAAACCGATAGTGAATGTCGGGGATGAGGTTATAAAGGGCAGTGTGCTTGCGGATGGTCCGTGCACCGACCTTGGGGAACTCGCCCTCGGCAAGAACATACTTGTCGCATTCATGCCATGGGGAGGATATAACTTTGAAGACGCAATCCTTATAAACGAGCGGCTTGTGAAAGAAGATGTCTTCACATCCGTTCATATAGAGGAGTTTGAGGTAGAGGCAAGAGAGACAAAACTTGGGCCTGAAGAGATTACAAGGGATATCCCTAATGTCGGAGAAGAGGCGCTTAAGGATCTTGACGAAAGCGGGATAATCAGGATCGGAGCTGAAGTCAAACCGGGTGACATTCTTGTCGGAAAGGTAACTCCAAAAGGCGAGACACAGCTTACTCCGGAGGAAAAGCTCTTAAGGGCCATATTCGGAGAAAAGGCAGAGGATGTTAAAGAGAGCTGCCTTTATGTGCCTCCCGGCATAGAAGGCACTGTTGTGGATGCAAGGATATTCTCAAGAAAGGGCACGGAAAAAGACGTAAGGGCAAAGAGCATAGAGGAAGATGATATCCTGAGACTCCAGCGCGACCTTGAAGAAGAAGTGAGGATTGTAAAGGAAGATAAATTCGGCAAGATGAGACAGCTCCTTATCGGACAGAAAGTTGTGGAAGACGTGAAAGACTCTAAATCAAAGAATGTTGTCTGTCAAAAAGGCAAAAGATTAATAGATAGGCAATTAGACAAAGTTAAGAATGAGCATCTCATTAATGTGCGGATAGCGGACCTTGACGTGAAAGAAAAGATAGATACCTTGAATAATGAGGCAAACCAGCATATCCGTTATCTTGAAGCGAGATATGACGAAAGCATTGACAGAGTTAAAAGAGGCGATGAACTTTCGCCCGGTGTAAACAAGCTTGTGAAGGTGTATATAGCAATGAAACGCAAACTTCAGATAGGTGACAAGATGGCAGGCAGGCACGGGAACAAGGGCGTAGTGGCAATGGTATTGCCTGAAGAGGATATGCCTTATCTTCCTGACGGAACGCCTGTGGACATTGTTTTGAACCCTCTCGGAGTTCCTTCGAGAATGAACGTCGGCCAGATACTTGAAACGCATCTCGGCTGGGCGGCGCATACGTTGGGGCTTCACGTTGCAACTCCTGTTTTTGAAGGCGCAAGGGAAAATGAAATAAAAGAACTGCTGAAAAAAGCAGGGCTGCCGTCAACAGGGCAGATAACGCTTGGCGACGGCAAAACAGGGGAGCAATTCGGGAGGCCGGTGACAGTGGGACAGGTGTATATGCTGAAACTTCACCATCTTGTTGATGATAAGATGCATGCGCGTTCTATCGGGCCTTATTCGCTCGTGACACAGCAGCCGTTAGGCGGAAAGGCGCAGTTTGGAGGACAGAGGCTCGGAGAGATGGAAGTATGGGCATTGGAGGCTTACGGAGCCGCCCATACGCTTCAGGAATTTCTTACTGTGAAGAGTGATGATGTTACGGGAAGGACGCGGATGTACGAGGCAATAGTAAAAGGCGATGCGACTCTGGAGGCGGGCGTTCCGGAGTCTTTCCATGTATTAATAAAAGAACTCCAGAGCCTTGCGCTTGATGTGGAACTTCTGGAGAAAAAAACTAAGGGGGAATAATCTTGGCAGAGGAAATATATTCCATTTTTCGAAGACCGAAGAATCCGACAGACTTTGAGGCAATAAGGGTAAAACTTGCCTCACCCGAAAAAATAAGGGAATGGTCTTATGGAGAGGTTAAAAAGCCGGAAACAATAAATTACCGCACATTCAAGCCTGAACGCGACGGCCTTTTCTGCGCTAAGATTTTTGGCCCCATGAAAGACTGGGAGTGCATCTGCGGAAAATATAAGAGAATGAAGCACAGGGGAGTTGTATGCGACAAGTGCGGGGTTGAGGTAATACAGTCCAAGGTAAGAAGATACAGGCTCGGCCATATAGAGCTTGCAACTCCTGTCGCTCACATATGGTTCTTAAAGGGCGTGCCGAGCAGGATAGGAACCCTGATAGATATGACAATGCGGCAGCTTGAGAAAGTGCTGTATTTTGAAAACTATGTTGTTATTGACGCCGGAGATTCCCCTCTTAAAGAAAAAGAACTTCTTACGGAAGATGAGCACAGGAAAAAGAGCGCGGAATTCGGAGGAAGATTTAAATCAGGAATGGGCGCAGAGGCAATCAGGGAACTTTTAAGAAGGGTTGACCTTGCAAGCCTCAGTAAGGAACTGAAACACAAGATAAGAGAAGCTTCCTCTATAGGCGTTAAGAAAAAGCTTACAAAGAGGCTTAAAGTTGTAGAGGCCTTCAAAGATTCGGAAAACAAGCCCGAATGGATGATAATGGATGTGATCCCTGTGCTGCCTCCTGACCTGAGGCCGTTAGTTCCGCTCGAAGGCGGGAGATTTGCCACATCTGATCTCAATGACCTCTACAGAAGGGTTATAAACAGGAACAATAGATTAAAAAGGCTGATGGAGCTAAAGGCTCCGAGCGTAATTATAAAGAACGAGAAAAGAATGCTGCAGGAAGCGGTTGATGCCCTGTTCGATAACGGAAGGCGCGGCCGCGTGCTTAAGACCTCAACAAAAAGGCCGCTGAAGTCTTTGAGCGATATGATAAAAGGGAAGCAGGGACGTTTCCGCCAGAACCTTCTCGGAAAACGCGTTGATTATTCAGGGAGGTCTGTTATTGTCGTAGGCCCGGAGCTTAAATTGCATCAGTGCGGCCTTCCAAAGAGGATGGCGCTTGAACTCTTTAAGCCGCTTATATTCAACAAACTCGAAGATAAGGGATTTGCGACAACGATAAAGTCCGCTAAAAAGCTTGTTGAAAAAGAACAGCCTGAAGTGTGGGATGCCCTCGAGGAAGTTATCAGGGAACATCCGGTGCTTTTAAACCGAGCTCCTACCCTTCACAGGCTCGGCATCCAGGCGTTTGATCCCATACTCGTTGAAGGAAAGGCAATAAAACTGCATCCGCTGGTTTGTACGGCATTCAACGCTGACTTTGACGGCGACCAGATGGCAGTTCATGTCCCGCTGTCAATAGAGGCGCAGGTAGAGGCAAGGGTTCTGATGATGGCTGTAAATAACATCCTTTCCCCTGCGAACGGAAAGCCTATAGTAGTGCCGACTCAGGATATGGTTCTGGGAATATACTACCTGACAAAAGAGAGAGCCGGAGCAAAGGGCGAGGGGAAGATATTTCTGGATGCTGAAGACGTAAGAATCGCGTATGACGCCGGAGTGCTTGACGAACATGCAAAGATAAAGGTGAAAATAGACGGGGAGTATGTTGACACCACATGCGGAAGGGTGATTTTCAGCGAAATAATTCCTGAAGCAATTTCATTTTCGGCGATAAATAAGGCGCTTACCAAAAAAGAGCTTACAAAAATAATCGACTATTCTTATGCACAGGCAGGCAAGAGGGCTACAGTGGTGTTTCTTGACAACATTGAGAAGCTTGGATTTGGATATGCCACGAAGGCAGGAATATCCATATGCATGGCAGACATGCATATTCCTTCGACTAAGCCCGGGCTTATAAGAGAGGCGGAGCAGGAAGTTATAGATGTGCAGAAGCAGTATGCGGATGGTTTCATCACTCATGGCGAGCGGTATAATAAGGTAATAGATATCTGGGCAAATGTCACAGAGAAGATCGCCGATGAGATGATGAAGGAGCTTGGAGCGGAAGAAGGGAAAAAGTTCTCTGAAGAAGAACTGCAGGAAAGAAGATCCTTTAACAGCATATTCATGATGGCAGACTCGGGCGCAAGAGGAAGCACGGCGCAAATAAGACAGCTTGCAGGCATGAGAGGCCTTATGGCAAAACCCTCAGGCGAGATTATCGAAACCCCGATTACTGCAAACTTCAGGGAAGGGCTGACGCCGTTGCAATATTTTATTTCTACTCACGGCGCAAGAAAGGGCCTTGCCGACACAGCGCTTAAGACGGCAAACTCAGGTTACCTTACAAGAAGGCTTGTTGATGTGGCGCAGGATGTGATAATAATGGAAGATGACTGCGATACTACTGACGGGATAGTGGTGACGTCCCTGATCGAGGGCGGAGAAATAATCCAGCCTTTGGAAGAGAGGATATTGGGGCGCACCCTTGCCGAGGATATAAAAGACCCTATATCGAAAGAAATGGTTGCCAAAAGAAACAGCGCGATAGACGAAGATTTGACCGCAAAGATAATAGATGCAGGCGTAGACAGGGTGAAGATAAGGTCTGTTCTTACGTGCCATGCTAAATTCGGCATGTGCGCGGCATGCTATGGAAGGGATCTGGCGAGGGGCGGGCATATAGATCTCGGAGAGGCTGTAGGTGTTATAGCAGCCCAGTCAATCGGCGAACCCGGCACGCAGCTTACAATGAGAACATTCCACATCGGCGGTGCGGCGTCAAAGGTTGTCGAGCAGACAGTTCTTGAGGCAAAAAATTCAGGGACTATAAAATTTTTGAATATAAGCACAGTCAAAAACAGGGAAGGGCTGCTCGTTGTAATGAACAGGAACGGCAGCATTGCCGTTGTTGATTCAAAGGGCAGAGAGAAAGAGAAATATCCTATTGTTTATGGCGCAAGACTTCTTGCCGTTAATGGACAAAAGATAGAGGTTGGGCAGAGGCTTGTAGAGTGGGATCCGTATTCAACGCCGATACTGACGGAGATAGGCGGGCGGATAGCGTTTGGAGACATTGTTGAGAATATGACTGTGAAAGAAGAGGTGGATGAGGTAACAGGGCTTTCGCACAAGGTTATCATAGACTATCCGACCAATATGAGGCCCAGGATTTCAATAAAAGACGAACACGGGAAAGTAACCCTGAAAATCCCAAGCACAGGCAATCTTGCCCGTTATCTGCTTCCTTCAGGCGTTCATATCCTTGTTGATAAGAATGCCATTGTTGCCCCGGGCGATATACTTGCAAAGATACCGAGGGAAACCACCAAGACAAAGGATATAACAGGCGGTCTGCCGAGAGTTGCAGAGCTGTTTGAGGCAAGGCGTCCGAAAGAGCAGGCGATTGTCACGGAGATTGACGGCATGGTCGAGTTCAGGGGAGCGCATAAAGGAATGAGAGTTGTAGTTGTAAAAGGCAGCAGCGACTCAAGAGAATACCTGATACCAAAGGGCAAGCACGTCAGCGTGCATGAGGGAGACTGGGTAAAGGCAGGCGAGCCGTTGATGGACGGAGCGGTAAACCCGCACAGCATACTTGACATATTAGGGCCTAAAGAGCTTCAGAGATATCTTGTTGACGAGGTTCAGAAGGTTTATCGTCTGCAGGGCGTTACGATAAACGACAAGCATATAGAGGTTATTGTAAGGCAGATGATGAAAAAGGTCAGGGTTGAAGACCCCGGAGACACAGATTTCCTTATAGGAGAACAGGTGGACAGGATATTCTTTCAGGAGGAGAATGCAAAGGTGAAGGCAAAGGGCAAAAAGCCCGCGCAGGGCAAACCGCTTCTTCTTGGCATAACCAAGGCATCTCTCACAACAGAGAGCTTTGTATCAGCAGCCTCTTTCCAGGAGACGACAAGGGTTCTTACAGAAGCTGCAATCACAGGCTCTGTTGATGAGTTGAGAGGATTGAAAGAAAACGTGATAATGGGAAGGGTTATCCCCGCAGGCACAGGCATATTAAAGTATCGCAATACGTTTGTGAAGAGGGAACCGCAGCAGCCGTTATTTATGACAACGGAAGAAGCTGCGCCTGTTGAAGAATAGATTAGACTAGGATTTGATTCAAAAGGGGTCTTGCCCAGGCAAGACCCCTAAGGACATTTAGGAGCAAAAATGGCAGACGAACATTCATTCGATATTGTGAGCAAGGTTGATATGCAGGAAGCGCTGAATGCTGTTCAGCAGGCGACCAAAGAGATGAGCCAGAGGTTTGATTTCAGGGGAAGCAAAAGCAGCATTGAACTTAACAAGGAAAAGGCGGAGATGACTTTAATATCAGACGATGAGCAGAAGATGAAGAGCGTGGTGGATATACTTCAGTCCAAGCTTGTAAAAAGGGGCGTATCTTTAAAATCGCTCGAATACGGAAAGGTTGAGCCTGCGGCAAGCGGGACTGTAAGGCAGGTTATAAAGCTGCAACAGGGAATAGCGCAGGAAAAGGCAAAAGAGATTGCTAAACTCATCAAGGATTCAAAGATGAAGGTTCAGGCAGAGATACAAAAAGACCAACTCCGCGTCCGCGCAAAAAAGATTGATGACCTTCAGGCAGTAATGGCGCTGATTAAAGGCAAAGATTTCGGGATACACATGGAGTTTGTGAATTACAGGTAGTGGGGCAAGCCTTCTTTTTTATCAACTAATGATGAGCAAAATAAATCTTGCAGAGGCCATGCACCCAGTGCGTAAGGCCATCCTTTGCTATTCGGATATCTGTTAATTCTTTATCCTGATGGGCGATATATGAATTTCTGAAATCGTAAATATCTTTTACGGCATCGTCCAATCCAGAATCATTAAACTTAGAAAAACAATTTTTTACGGATTCAAAAATTCCGCCAATTTTATAATCGCCCTGAGAATACTCAAGGCAGAATTTCAAGAGGCCTATCGGCATTAGCCCATTTTTAAATACCAGTGTCTTTTCGAGATTCTTGGCATTCATTCGCAGCCAATCGGCCGTTCCCTTATTCAGTCCTGCATAATATGGCTCAAAGAAATTTTTCTGTTCGGCAGGCGCAGCAGGCAACAGCGGCAGCAATAAATCGTTAATCAAACCTTTCGCCGATTCATCGAGAGGGCCAAGCAGCGAAGTGAATACTGGCGCAAATGAAACATCCTCTTTCTTCTCAAAGAACTGGTACAAAGCAACTGCCTGTTCGATGGCCTTTTTATATCTCGATGGCAATTTTTCAAGCTGCGATGAATCTATAAATGTATCTATACCGGTTACCGCTCCAGCGGCATACTCACCCAACGGCAAGGACAATTGAAGTTTTACTTTTTCGGTCAATAATTCGGTAAGCGACGGCGCGCATGTCCGAACCAGATCATCTATCTTGTTCGAGGAAAAGCCGCTGAATACAGCTTCCGGCACATAGAGATATTCCCATTTGCCTTGTTTTGAGGATGCAGCCTTGCACCATGAAACAGCAGCCATTGCCTTCATAGGAACATCCAAATCCGCGCGGCCTTTTGTTTCCATAAGCAGATAATTGCCGTCTTTCTTTCTGACTATGAAATCAGGCATATAAAACGAAAGACGCTGTGCCCCTGTCAGATAATCAATCCTGAGCGCCTGAGGCCCTGCATTCTTGCAGAAAGACTG
>Ga0172371_10009281_pt1 | contig 13556 bp, 10 predicted proteins | sample Lak12m_FD_114543 | JGI IMG/M metagenome (GOLD analysis project Ga0172371, IMG submission 114543) | Freshwater microbial communities from Kabuno Bay, South-Kivu, Congo - kab_022012_12m | ecosystem: Environmental > Aquatic > Freshwater > Lake | place: Democratic Republic of the Congo: South-Kivu... | reverse complement strand
GCACCAATCGGTGAAAACCCATTCCGAGGTGTCATCGAAGTACCCGGAGAGATCGGCCAGAGTATATCCCTTCTGCCGTGAGCTCTCGGAGATCCGGTCAATCATGAGCTTGTAAACTCCGTTCGCAGGGACACCATGGTACAGGCTGTGCTCCCCGAAGGCCTCGGCCTTTTGCTCTATCTCGTGCCGAGGTTTTTTGCTGAGATACAGTAAGGGCTGCACCGCAACAATATGGGGAACGCCGTCGTTGTCCAGAACACTATGATAGTCTTCCACTATCCGGACGACGGTCGACACGTTTTCGTCTATTGCCCGGTACCGTTTCCTCAGGGCCTTCATCGAGGCGGGAGGCGCGGCAAGATCAGAGTGGGCCTCTTGTCCGTGAGCCCGGAATCTTGCCTCCATGGTCTGAAAGATATCGGCGCCGGTCCAGAAAAAAGTCATGAGAAACGTGTTGTTCTTCAGCCACAGGGTTCCGTACGACGACAACCCCGGACCGTCATAGTTGAAAATCTGTCTCAGGATACGGTTGAACTGTCCCTGGCTAAAATAGTCCCAATCTTCGGATGGCGCACAGACCGGCAGAATGTCGTTTGCACCGTCCAAGGAAACTACGAGATCAGGCTTGTACCGTCGCAATTTGGTAATGTATCGAAGCAGGACATGCTGGTACGAATACCCCCACACCCCCGTATTGTACACTCTGATGGTCTTCCCGGGAATTGGTGCGCTCGCGTTGAGAATTCTCTCCATCATGTAGGAAACGGTTTCCCGGTACTCTAAGGCGTAGAATCCCGTGGCGCCCGCAGCAGGTCCAGTCGCGCCGAGTCCGAACGTGGTAGATCCTCCGGTGAGAAAGACACGGAATTCGTCGTCCGGCTTTTCCAGCAGAGTCGGCCGCGGTTCCCGGAACCCGGCATTGTTTGCATACTCGTACCGGTTCCCCTTGCTGACATTGTACATGATGCACACTCCCGGCACCAGGTCGTAGTCGTAGTGGGAAACGGGCTGTGCGAAGTCTCGCCTTGCCATGGAGATGTCTCGAGGGTAAACATCGCCCATGACCGATTTTCTCAGAGCTAATTCGGCCGCTTTGTCCAATCCCAGGAAGATCAGGCCCACGGCCGCCACGATGAATACCACGTAAAGCACCTTTTTGAGGCCGGAGAGCAGGCATCCTGCCAGCACGCGGCCGATTTTCGCCACCGTGGATTTGCTGCCGGCACGTTCCGTCCCTTGGACCGTTCGAACCTCTTCCGCGGGGCTCGTTTCCTTCGATGTCGGCGTTTCTGGTTCCATCACTTCTCCTCTGAGGATAACATTGATTCCATCGTTCGTGATAGTTCACCGGGCTTCCACGTCTCTGCGTGGCGAGCCCCTGAGAATGGAAGGGGCGACTCATCTCCCCCACCATGCCTCACCCATCGTAATTCCGGACTGTTGCGGCTGTCCCGGTGGACACTTATCACCGTTCTATGAAAAGGCCGATGTGCGAGGCCTATCCCGACCTCGGAAGATCTGTTCCCGCGTAAGGGTTCGCCATTGGCCGAAGACCTCGATTCGGGTAGGCTAAGTAATCCACGGAGCGAATATGGTTGCATATTCTCGTCCGCTGAGATTGCTTCGCTTCGCTCGCGATGACAGGTTCCGGGTGGAATTGCGAGGAACGGAGCGACGAAGTAATCCCCAGGACAAAATACGTCAGATGATTTATGCCACCCAGTCCTGATAAACATTGTTGTCTGCCCGTCTCATCGATAATGTTGTTTTGCTCCGTGCCGCGAGGTTGCGGACTCCGGAGTGTCTGGTGGAGCCGCAACTGGCTCGAGACCGCTGGTGTTCCTCGATGTGTATCATTCGATGGCGCTTTACTCGTTTTACTGTTTTACCAAAACCTCCACTATCGCCCGAGCAAATACTCCCTTCTCTCTTCTGTCGAGCCACTCTCAGCCGAATACGCGATTACGGGATCTCGCAGGCAAAGAAGCGTCGCTGGAAGTACAGAGACACGTTAACCAGCAGGATCAGCACCGGCACTTCCACCAGCGGACCTATGACCGCTGCAAAGGCTGCCCCCGAATTTATACCGAACACCGAGACAGCGACTGCAATAGCCAGTTCAAAATTGTTGCTCGCTGCGGTGAAGGACAGAGTTGCCGACTTGCAGTAATCGCCGCTGATCTTGCCCGCCATCCAGAAGCTGACCAGGAACATCACCACAAAATAAATGAGTAACGGAACCGCGATGCGCGCGACATCCACGGGGATCTGGACAATCAAGTTGCCCTTCAAGCTGAACATGACGACGATGGTGAACAGCAGTGCGATGAGCGTGATCGGACTGATTTTGGGAATGAATACTTTCTCGTACCACTCCCTCCCTCGGTGTTTGATCAACGTGAAGCGGGTGATCATTCCCGCGATGAAAGGAATTCCCAGATAAGTGAACACGCTCTCGGCGATCTGCCTCATGCTGACTTCCACGATGCTTCCGCTGAGACCGAACAGAGGGGGCAGAATGGTAATAAAGAACCATGCGTACACACTATAGAAAAACACCTGAAAGATACTGTTGAATGCGACCAGACCCGCGGCATATTCGGTATCACCCTTGGCCAATTCGTTCCAGACGATCACCATGGCAATGCACCGGGCCAATCCGATCATGATCAGTCCGACCATATATTCCGGCTGGTTGTGAAGAAATACAATCGCCAGAAGAAACATGAGGATGGGTCCGACAATCCAGTTCTGAACCAGAGACAGTCCCAATACTTTCCAATCGCGAAATACGTCTCCCAGCTCCTCGTACTTCACCTTGGCCAGGGGCGGATACATCATGAGGATGAGTCCCACGGCGATCGGCACATTGGTCGTCCCGACCTGGAAGTAGTGAATGACGCCTTCCACACGCGGGAACAAGTATCCCGTTCCCACGCCGACCGCCATGGCGAGAAAGATCCACAACGTTAGGTATCGATCCAGAAACGAGAGCCTTTTCAAAACAGCTTCAGACATAAGTCCGTCGCCCCTCCTTTCGTTGAGTTTTCATACCGATGCGCTTTCATACGAGTAACGCCGAGACCCCAGTTCACCGCAGGTCCGGGCAGATCTCCTCCGCTACGGACGGCGTAGCCTGATTTCGCTTCGGAGACCCACGGGGACCGGCTTCAACCATAGTCACTTCTTTGACCGCGCATTGGTATCGATGCTTCCACCGCAGTCTCCGCACCGAGAGCGCCACTCACTGCGTGCCTTTCGGCCCCGTCAAGTCGGATCGGCGACTCGCGATGCTTCCGCCGCCCTGGTTAAGGATGATTGGCACATGCCTCCCAGGGACGAACGGCCGACCAGAAGATCCGCCAGCAGTGTCACCGTCTCTCCGTCAATCCAGCACTCGGTAAATTTTCCTTTCTTCTCCACGTGGATCAGTCCGGCTCTACGGAGTTCTTTGACATGATGGGAGATCGTGGACTGGCAGATGTTGAGATTCCTTCCGAGGTCTCCAACGCACTTTTTCATCTCCTCCTCGTAACTGCAGGAGGTACCGGGGGGACAGCACGCGACGAGGTGGAGAAAGATTGCGAGGCGGTTGGAATTGGAAAGAGCCTTGAATGCGTCGGCGTAAGCTTCGAGGTCATGTGATGGATATATCGACATGCGTCGATTTATCGCATCCCAACGCTTGCCTGTCAAGAAAAATCCCGGGGTTCGGTAGCCCTTCATTGGCGGCGAGCTCCTTCCGGATGCAATTCCGATGTTGACAGATGCAACCTTGGCCTGATATGGAACAGTGTGGATATCCTTTCATAATTTTGACTGCACTGAACAGTCATTGTCCTGGGGAAAGGGGGATCGGTTATGGGATCTCGTGGTCGTCGCCCGGCTGCCGTCGCGGCCGTGATCGCGTTTCTTGTTTTTGTAGCTCAGGCTCCGGCAGTCGACCAGGCCACTCCCTCCCCTCCAAAAGCTCCCGAATTCGGTACATCACTGCCGGCCGAGGTCTCCGTGGGGGCAGACTCCATTGGAGCCACCGTGATTCACCCCGTTCGATCCGCCAATGTTGGGACCGAGGTTGCAGGGGTGATCGAAGCCTTCAAATATGACGACGGGGACAAGGTGCTCGAGGGCGAGGACGTGGTCGAGGTGTCGAAGGAGCGCTACGCCATCACCGCCCGCGAATCCGCAGAGCGCTTGAAAACGCTCGAACTGGCCCTCAAGCGTGCCGAAGACGAGCTGAAGGTCAAACGAGCAGTTTACGCCCAGGAGGCAACCACCCTCCAGGAAGTGCTACGCGCGGAAGCAGAGCTTGAGGTCATCCAGGCCAAGATCGCGGAGGCCAGGCAACGGCTGGAGCTCGATCGGCTCAACGAGCGGTCCTGTACGGTCAAGGCCCCGTTCTCGGGTTATCTTGCGGTCCGGTACAAGCAGCCATTCGAGACTGTCGACCGATTGGAGAAGCTCTTCGCCCTGGTGGACTGTTCCAAGGTCTACGCGGTTGCCAACATTCCGGAGCATTTCCTTCCCAAATTCAAAAAGGGGAACCAGGCGGTCTTCGAGCACTCATCCGGCAAGAGATTCATGGGGACGGTGGAAAAGGTCGGCACATTGATCGACCCGAAGTCCGGGACCATGAAAGTCTTTGTGCTCATCGACAACTCTTCGGAAGACCTGCGAATCGGCACAACCGGCAGACTGGAGATACCGAAATGACCCGATCCTATCCTCCAGGGCGACCGGGGCCCCGGGCGGGAATGATGGGGCTCCTGATGGCACTCTGCCTGGTTTTGCTCTTGACGTCGTGCCGGGGACATCTCTGGCAGGCGTGCTCGGGAACGGACAGCGGCCCGGGATCTCAGATGAGTCTCTCTCGAGTAGGGTCTCTGCTCGCCGGCCCCTTCAGAACGGTCGATCACAAGACATTCGCGGTACGGTCCATGACCGGCGCTCTCGTTGAGGGCAGGGTTCAGCCCGCTACCGTGGCCACGGGGAAGAAATTCCTGACTCTGGAGGAATGCCGTGCTCTCGCGCTGAGGAATAATTTGGACCTTCAGGTGGCTCGTCTCAACGAGATCACCAAAGCAGCGGTCGTGTACAGCACGAAGACGAAAATGTTGCCCACAATCCTCTGTTCCGGGGAATTGGCTGAACGGGGCAACTACGGGTATTCGTTCAGCGATGTGATGGGGCAGGAAGGCCGGACTCCTACACCGGGCGTCGGCGGTACCGGGGTCACGAGTTTTTCCGTAGGCCACGAGCGGAGTACGTGGCGATACGTGCTGGAAACTCGATGGACTCCTACGGATGCGGCCTGGCCTACTATCTCACGAAGAGCAATTCCAACGAGCAGCTCAGGGCCCATTACCAGAAGGTGCGAATAGCTCAAAAGCTCATCGGCGCCGTAGACGCGGCCTTCTTTCGGTTGCTGGCGCTCCAGTACGCCTCCTCGAGCGCAGAGCGTCATTATGCGCTTCGAGCGCAGGTGGCCGAGCGATTGGGCGCGTTGCTCCAAGAGCGGTACGCGGACATTCAGCGGTACCACCAGGCCAGGAAGAACGCGGTCAAGGCCAGGCGCTTGTGCCGCAAGATCGCCAATGAAATGGAACGTGAGCGGAACCTCCTTGCATCGGCCATGGCCATTTCGCCGGACTCGTGTGTGGACGGCGGATTCATTGTCGTCGGCGAATTGCTTCCTCCCGCGTATCGAGCGTGCATCGCGGAACTGGAATTGCTGGCCATCCAGAACAGACCCGAGGGATTTGAGGCGGGCCTGAACCACTTGAACTCCGTCAACGACGTCCGGCGGACGATGGTGAAATACTGTCCGAGAGTCACGGGCTTCTGGAGGTACACACGAGACAAGGACCGGTACCTCTGGAACAAAGATTGGAATGATGTGGGAGTCCTGATCTACTTCGATTTTGTCGAGTGGCTGTCCAACATCTTCGAGAACGAGGCGGCCAGCTCCACATCCGCCAAGACGCATCGCGAGATCGGCGCGATTGCTTTGGGAATAACCTCTCAGGTGCGGCTGTCGGCTCTGAGGTATTTTGATTCCCTGGATGAATTTGATGCTGTCGAAAAAGACCTGGCAGGCTCCGAACGGGTCCTGAGCGTTGCCGAGAAGAGGTCTTCCGCTGATGACCTCGACCGCATCGCTCTCACCGAGGCCACCGCGAACGTTTTGCAAGACAAACTGGAAAGGCTTCGGGCACTGGGAGAGGTCAACGCGACGCTGGCGGAGCTCAACAGTCAGACGGGTACCAATTACCAGGAGGGTGTACCGCAGAACTGCAAGACCAATTGAGCAATTACTCGGGGAGAGATTTCTGCTTACAAGTGGTTGCAAAACCTCAACAATACGTATCACGGTTGCCGGATTTTGTACGGCGCGGTTCGCGAACCGCCCGAAATCTGGGCGCTTCTCGAAGCGCCCCTACCAGAACCATGCCACGCGAGGAGGTTTTGCAACCACTTCCAAGCATTCAGTTTCAATAATGCTGTCGCGGATTTTGTCTGCGGAGATTGCTTCGCTTCGCTCGCAATGACATTGACGTAACTTGCCATTGCGAGGAGCGTAGCGACGAAGCAATCCCGACGCGACGGAAATTACCTGGTGCTTCGTTTCCCAAATTCGGCGCCGGATTCGGGCGCCCAGGCAGGAGACAGCGACGTTCTTTGCCTTCCTGTGGCAGTGAGGAGTGACTCCGTATTTGGGAAACCAAGAAATTAGGATCCCCCATGGAGCCTCGCCCCAAATTCCGCAGTGATTTGATTCTGGTCGAGCACGTTGATGGTGGCCGGGGCGGGCACGCCACGATCAAGGATCCTGTCTCGCAGAAATTTTTTCGCCTCAGCGCAGACGAGCTACGCTTCTTGCGGCTGCTCAACGGCAAGCTCACCGTGGATCAAGCCCGGGAGCGCCTGAAGCTGTCAGGGGCGTACCTGTCATCGGAGGAAGCGCGCAGCCTCGCAACCAGCGCGGCCGAAATGGGGCTTCTGTTGGGAACACCCATGAGCTCGGGCCGTTTCATGCAGCGCAAGAAAGAGCTTGCCGAGCAGGCTCAAAGGCAAAGGCTCTTCTCGAGCGTCTACTTCCTCTTCATTCCCCTGTGGAACCCCGACCGATTCCTGGAAGCAACCTTGCCCGCGTTCAAGGCGGTTTGCAACCGGTGGGTTGCGGGCTTTGCAGCATTCCTGACCCCGATAGCATTGTATCTAGTCATAACGGGGTTTCCCAGCTTGGACGAGCAATTCTCGTTCTTCTTCAACTGGGAAAATCTGTTGATCCTGTGGATCACCATCGCGCTCACCAAGTTGTTCCACGAGCTCGCTCACGCATATACCGCGAAGAGCTTTGGGCTGCACGTCCCACAGATGGGTGTCGCGTTTCTGATTTTCTTTCCTTGCCTCTATTGCAACACGACCGACGCGTGGCAGCTCGCAAATCGAAGAGAGCGCATGGCCATCAGCGCGGCGGGCATCATTGCCGAAGCGGCCCTGGCAGTGCTGGCAACGTACGTGTGGTTCTTCACCCGGCCGGGGGTGGTCAATTCCCTTGCCTTCTATCTCATGGCGGTCTCATTCGTGTCCACGGTACTGTTCAACGGGAATCCGCTGATGAGATTCGACGGGTACTTCATTCTCATCGACGCGCTTAATCTCCCAAATTTGGCCCAGAAATCTTTCGGATACCTGAAGCACCTGTTCCTCGGAGCGGCACTGGGAGTTGCGACGGTGCCCAATCCGGCGTCGAGCTCGCGACAGGCGGCTATTTTCGGGACATACGGCGTTGCCGCCCTGATCTACCGTTTCTTCCTCTATACCGGCATCGTGGCCGGGGTATACTATCGATTCGATAAATTCATCGGTCTGACCCTGGCGCTGCTGGCATTTTCGCTCTTCATCGTCAAACCGGTAATAAGGACCGCGAAGAGCCTGTACGCGAAGCGCCGCGAAATGAATCCCAGCGGTTTGAGACTGGCATTCCTCGGTTTCGGGATAGGCGCCGTCTTATTGGTCTTGAGCGCGCCCATATCCACCAGATCCATCTATTTGTGTTACCTGGATTCCGCCTGCATTCAAAAGCTCACAGCGCCACTTCAGACGTCTGTCGCTCGCGTGCTCATTCGAGAAGGGGACGAAGCGACAGGTGGAACCTTACTGTTCCAACTGGACGCGACCAAGCTGAAGCTTGGGCTGGCCAACAAGGAAATCGAGCGTGAAATCATCAAGAAAGAGATGGAACTGCTGCTGCTTGACGAGAAAAAAATGGCGGACGTCTCGGGAAAGATTATCGAACTTGCCCAGAAAGAGCATGAAATCAGACTCTTGAAGAAAGAGCTCTCCACAGCTCAAGACGGTATCCGCGCTCCTTTCGACGGTGTCGTGGCGAAACTCGATCACCGCATGCAGCCCGGATTTCAGCCCGGAGAGGGCTCAGTGGTGGGAGAATTGAGATGCCGGAAGGACTGCGTGGTGCGCACTCTCATCCCCGAACCTGACATTCACCGGATTTCGCGCGGCCAAGCTGTCGAAGTTTGGTTTCCCATCGGTGCAGGACGGACTTTTCTCACTCGAATCGACAGCATAAAGATGCACAGCGAGAGGACCCTGCCGGACTCGCCGTTTTCAAGCCGACTCGGCGGAGAGATTGCCACGGAGCAGGCCGGCGGAGATACAGCCGACAAACCGATCGAGGCCCAATACATTTGCTCGTCGCATTTCAGCAACGACGAATCCCTCCCCTTGGGCCTGACGGGCAAGTGCGCGATAGCCTCGCCTCCCAGGAGTATACTGTCGCGGCTGCTCAATTTGGCCATCCGGACATTCAACCGAGAATCTCTGCTATAATCTTGCAACGATTTCGGGGGTAGGACAAGATTCGATTCACCGCACCACGGTGAAAACGAGACGGAATCGGACCGCAACCGTATGGGGGGTCTATGTCCCAGAAAGACGTTCCACGACACGGTTCCGCACCATCGGGCCGGACCGCGGAGAATTCTTCTCATTCACCCGATGCCTCTGCGCCCAGACTCCTCGCGTTAGGACTGGAGGTTGCGCGGAGGGTTGCCGAACTCGAGTCTCTTGAGGAGGTCTATTTCTTCCTGGTCAACGATTTGAGAGTGCTCGTGGAATTCGATCGAGGTTTCCTCATAACTCATCTTGGTGGCCGCTCCGGTTTCGTGGCCGCCGGCAACCAGCCGACTCTGGAAAAGAAATCGAAAGTATATGAGGCGGTCGACGAATTGGGACCCCTCCTCCGGGGCCAGAAGAGAGCACTCCTGCTGTCGCGTGCCATGGAGGAAACCGATCCGGGCTTCGAGGATTTGTCCGCGGACCTTCGAACCGCTCTTAAGGACTACCTGGCCTTTTCGGGGTGCACGTTCCTTTTTCTGGTGCCGCTGATCCACGTTGATGTCCCGGTAGCGCACATCCTGCTTGAATTCATCGACGCGCCTGCTCCCAATCAGGCCCAGGTCGTGGCTTTGCTCCACGGTGCCCCCGTATTTGCTTCAGTTCTCACCGAGAGGTGGCTCCTGCACCAGAGGCCCGGATTGGCGGGCCTGATCACGCCGAAGCTCCACGCTCGCGGCCGTGCTTTGCTGTTCTTGAGACGCCACCTTGCATGGATAGCGCTGCTCGTGATCCTGCCGACCGTGCTCCTGTTCGCCGTTCCCGTTGGCCACACCGTAGGCGGCGAAGCCGAGATCACACCGTGGGAACGGCGCCTGGCGTTCTGTCAGATGGACGGGTTGATCGAGACGGTGAACGTTTCCGAGGGGTCCCCGGTTGATCGGGGCCAGGTCCTGGCGACTCTCGATCCCACCGAGCTCGACTACCGGATCGAGAGCTCCCGTCGAGAGCACGAAACGCTGACGAAACAGGCGGCGCTGCTCGGTCTCGAGTCGGACCAAACGCCGTCCAAGCTCGCTGAAGCCAGGATACTTGAGCTCAAGAAGGCAAAAATAGAAAACGACCTGAAATTCCTTCTGTGGCAGAAGCAGTTCCTGGAAATCCGCGCACCCTCCACGGGAATTGTGATCACGAGAGATGTGGAAGGGTTGGCAGGAAAGAAGCTGAAGGCGGGAGAGGCATTCTGCGAACTGGCTGTACCGGGGGAGCTGGGTGTGGACGTATTTGTGCCTGAAGACAGGGTCACGGGCCTGAAACCGGGCCAGGACCTTTACGTTTACCTCAACAGCGACCCGCTGACCGGGTACAAACTGAAGATCGAGCTCGTATCGCCCGTGGCGGAAGCCATACCTCGTCTGGGCAACGTCTGCAAAGTGAGAGGTCGCTTTCCTGATGCGCCGGAGTCGGCTAAGCCGGGCATGAAAGGCGTGGGCAAAATCAACATCGATTCCACGAACTTCTGGTCCATCATCACCCAACGGCTGGCCGTGCGATGGAACCAGTTCAGTCTCAGGTTCTAGAAGTGGTTGCAAAACCGTTGGGCTGAGAGATTGCGTGCCACGGATACCCGCACCCTGCGTCCCTCTCCTAATGGGAGAGGGAATTGTGCGGAGGCTCAAAATGGCTCCCTCTCTCTCCGGGAGAGGGCGGGGGTGAGGGCGACCAAACAGTGCCGCAGCGCTCTCGTGCCACGATTGAGAATGACCGTCTTCTTGGGTGGCCTGGACGTTATACGTCCAGGTGCCGAAGGCACAGGAGGTCCGGACCTCCTGTCGCTGCGCGACCCGGACGGATAACGTCCGTGCCGCCCAAAGCAGGAGTTGGGCTGTCTTCATGGCACGATTGCAATCCGGACGCGGGTTTTGCGACAGGCCTGCCCCGGCCCATGATCCGGGGATGCCCGTCCCACCAGAATTGCCGCCCGGAAAGCCCTTTCGGAGACACTACACTCGTTTCCGGAACCTGTGGTACCAGGCCACTAGAATCCAGAGCTTCTTATGCCACTCGCCTGAGATTCTCTTCTCCGAAGTTGAGACACTGCATAGGACATTTCACAACGCACAAGCTGCATTTGAGACAGTCCCAGTCCGCGACGATGCCCGATTTCTTGAAGGAATGGGGGGCTATGCCCAGTGGACAAACCTTCTCGCAGGCTTTGCATTCAGTGCATTCTTGAGTAATTTTCAATGGGTATTTCTCTACCCCTGCCCATTTTGCCATAGTTCCTACAGGGCAGAATGCGCACCAACTCCTGGGCTTGAAGGCGACACCCAACAAAACTCCGGCAACTGTGGTTACAGTGAGAAACACTATGAAGAACCCGCCGATTTTCACGGGGTCAGGCCAGAGCTGGTAAATACGGACTGAAAATACCGTCATCATGATTCCCATCATGAACAGCCGGAACAGGAGACCTCGCACAAATCTGGGGATTGGCTTCTTTCTACTGATAGGGTCGAGACATTGATTCAGGAAACTCCCCCTCGGACACCACCAGTCGCACCAGCGGCGTCCCCAGAAGAAGGCGGGGAGTATTGCTCCCGCCATGCAGACGGGAACGAAATAGCCAAACCAGGGGAAGAACCATCCGACAGCTACGATGGCAATGAAAACCCCTGCCGCGATCCAACAAAGTCTGTTTCTCGCCGCAACAAAATCCCCTGCTTGATTCTTCCTGGCTGCTCTTTCGGTGGGCATTTACATAGCTCCTTCTCAAAGATTCGATCAAGTCTGGACTGACCGATCCACAATTTTCGGGACATTTTCCGCTTCTTTGAGGCTCTTTCGTGCCAGGCGGGTAACAAAGCCGGCCACAATGATCGTCGTTGCCAATCCTACCCAAAAAAACACCTGACCAGTCCAGCCTCCTTCAACCTTGCCTGCCGCTACATCCGCGAGCGACCTCGCCGCGGAGCCGAAATAGACGTACATGAGACCGCCAGGCAACATGCCAATCAGGGAAGCAAGAGCATATTCACCCAAAGAAACTTTCGTCAGCCCAAGGGCATAGTTGAGAAAATTGAAGGGGAAGACCGGGCTTAGACGGAGAAGCAGGACAATCTTGAATCCCTCTCTGCCCACTGCCTCATCCACTGCTGCAAACTTGGGGTTTCCTGAGACCTTGCAGGCAACCCAATCACGGGCGAGGGTCCGGCCAACCAGGAAAGCTACGCAAGCTCCGAGAGTTGCCCCTATCCATGCACTCAACAGACCCACTGGCACACCGAAGAGAAAACCAGCTCCAAGGGTGAGAACTGAGCCCGGCAATAAGAACACGCAGGCCACAATGTAGAAGAGCGACACAAAGATGGGACCCCATGCGCCAAGACCTTGGGTCCACTCCAGCGCACTCACAAGGTACTGCCTCACCGGTAAGAGCACTATGCCGGTGATGACGGCGGCAACGGCAAGCGCGATCAGTACAAATCTGAAAGAAGATTTCTTTGCAATCGAGCTAGTTGTAGGCAAAGGTCGATCTCCCGGCACGTGTCTTAGGCTTTCATAGCAATCGTGCATTCCGAGAACACCGGTAAACTTCCCAGCTTTTCAAGATATTGTTGCGCACTGTGGGCTGCTATTGCGCCGTCACCCACCGCCGTACATATCTGTTTGAGGCTCTTCGACCGGATATCTCCAGCAGCGAAGATTCCCGGCCTGGAACAAGCCATCCGATCATCAGTTACTATGAAGCCTCTGTCGTCGGTTGATACCAGGTCACGGAAGAATCCATTGTTGGGATTGATGCCGACGTAGGAGAACACCCCACCCACTGACAGTTCATCTTCGGATCCATTCGTTACGGATCTAATTTCCATGCCCAGCACCTCTTTTTGACTGAGGACAGCCACAGGCAGTGAGGCCCGGTGGTCCTCCACCCAAGATGATAAGATCAGTGTCCATTAGGTGACGATCTCCCATTTTTGTCGTGTCGGTCTCATTTGAACAGACGACCGAGAACCCCTTTCTTTTCCGGTTCGAGTGGGGGCATTCCCAGTTGTTTTCTGATCTCGGCGACAACCTTCTCTTCGGTAACATCCGAGCCTTCTGCCACAACCTCTTCGCCAATCATGATCGCCGGAGCGCATGGCAGTTCCGTTTCCGCCCACTCATCGGTCCGGTATTCAGCGTGAGGCTTCGATGTGGCTTCGATATCAATGGGATACTCTGCGCCCAACCTGGACGCGATTTCCTTGAAGTGTCTTCAAGGCTTGCCATTGGGTTCATTCAGAAAAAAACAGACTTTCAACATGATTCTTTCCTCCTTGTGTTACGGGTTCTCATGATCCTGAGTCCGATGATTGCTTGGCTTGGGTCATTCTGGTGACGAATTGATCCGCGGGTATGAAGTCAACAAGGCGCAGGTCCGTACGCTCCCTTCCTTGACTGTCTAAGAACACCACCGTCGGAACCCCTTTGATCGAATACTGTGCCAGGAGCTTCTCGTAGAGGGAATTGCCCTTTCTTGTCAGGTCAACCTTGACCATGACGAAGTTATCTTGAGCCTGTTTCACGACTGCCGGGTCACGAAACGTGATGTCTTCAAGCTCACGGCACGGCGTACACCATGTGGCGGAGAAATCTACGATCACCGGCTTGTGAGACTTTCGAGCTTGTTCAATCACTTCATGTGAATACGG
>Ga0172371_10009280_pt1 | contig 13558 bp, 7 predicted proteins | sample Lak12m_FD_114543 | JGI IMG/M metagenome (GOLD analysis project Ga0172371, IMG submission 114543) | Freshwater microbial communities from Kabuno Bay, South-Kivu, Congo - kab_022012_12m | ecosystem: Environmental > Aquatic > Freshwater > Lake | place: Democratic Republic of the Congo: South-Kivu... | reverse complement strand
TGCACCAGCAACATCATAGGCCGTTTAGCACAAATTACAGATCATTTTGTAAGGTTCAAACTTGCCGGAAGCAACTTCCGGTTTATGAGGCTACCAACTTTTAGCAGAAAGTAAAGTTAATTGATATTTTTCTTCCACGGGCAAGAAAGCGGCTGAAGCGGCAGCTAATATCCGGTTATACAGGCTTGTCAGGGTCAGTTTTAAATTCTCGCAAACATATTCGTATTCATTGCCCAAAGTAATTTTAGAGATGCTGGGGTCATCGGTGTGGATGGTAACGTTTAGGCCGCGAGCCAGCATGTGTGGTAATGGATGAAGCTGGTGCGGCGGAATGACTCCCGATTGAAAATTGCTGGTGGGGCAGACTTCGAAAGGAATGTGGCGTTCTTGCGCCAGGTGTGTCGTCTCAACGTCTTCCAACACGCGCACACCATGACCGATGCGCTCGGCTTCGAGTTCCTCGATTGCCATGCGGACAGTTTCCGCGCCGCTCCATTCTCCGGCGTGGATGGTGAGGTGCAAGCCCGACTGGCGGGCTTCTTTGAATAAGCCGGCAAATTGGAGGCCGGAATATTGGGCTTCGTTGCCGGCCAGGTCAAGGCCGACCAAGCCTTTGCCCAATCGGTCTGCCGCCAGGCGCACGACTTCAGCAGCCAGTTCCAGGCTTTCTTGCCGGTTAACGCTTGCGATCACCCTTGTTTTTACCCGGTATTGCTGTTCCGATTCGCGCGCGGCAGCCAAAACCCAATCCATCACATCTGCCAGGGCAAAGTTTTCTGCCCGGCTCAATGCTACCGGTGTGAAGCGCAATTCCAGATAGCGCACGTTGTCAGCGGCAGCGTCCGCGATGGTCTCACGGGTAATTCGATCAATGATTTCCGGAGAAAGGTAAAACTGACGCAGGGTTTGAAACTTCGAAAGAAAGTTTTCAAACGTATATTCGTCGGCTGGATTGACCTGCACCAGATCGGGCAAACGACCGGTTTCCGGCAGGGGTCTGGAATGGCTGCGACGCACTTCAACCAGGGTTGACAGGCGCACCGAACCTTCCAGGTGACGGTGCAAATCCACCTTGGGCAGGGATTGATAGAAGTCAGAACTTCGCTTGGGGGTTGGTAAATTCAAAATCGTTTTCCATTAAGAACAAATGACTGCAATCTATGATGCGCAAAGCATATCTGATTTTACACGATTTCATGCCTTTGTGTAAGCGCTAATGGCGTCGTCTGTGACGCTTTTTGTTGCTAGATTCGGACCTGGGCGGCGTCATGTCCGCGTCAGCGGGTGATTTTAGCTCTTTGCTTGGGGCGCTTGCAGCCGGTTGCGGCGCCTCACTGGTTGCCTCGGTCTCTGTTGTTGGCAAGGCAGTCTGGGATGTTTCGGTTTGTACCCGGCTTAAATCGCGCGGCCGATAAGTAAAAATATGCGAGATGGCGCTCAGGCGGATGTTGCTTTGCAAGGTCTGGAACAGCTCAGAGGCGCGGGTTTTATATTGGACGAGCGGATCGCGCTGGGCGTAGGCTTCCAGCCCGATTGAAACCCGTAAAGCCTCCATTTGAGTCAGGTAATCCACCCATAGTTCTGTGATTACTCCCAGGAGTAATTGGCGGTAGATGTTCGAGAGCACCCTGCGTCCCAATTCATCCGTGACGATGGCGCGCTGCTCGCTGTCCAGGCTGTTCAGGGTCAGGTTCATGATCGGGCTGGTTTCTTCTAATTCTAGCGCGGTAAGGATTTCGTACCGGATGTTCTCCTCAAAGTCCGATAGGCTGGTATTTGCCAGCCGGTTAAATTCCGCCGCGCCCCAGGCAGCGCAGATGGTCTGTTGTGCGGCTACCATATGATCCAAAACAGTATCGGCAACCTCGCCCGGTTTCCGCTCTTCCAGGAAGCGCGCGGTATAAAAAATGTAATTCAGGCGATTGGTACGCTGGACGATGCGACGGTGTGTGCGGCGGTCGAAACTGGCTCGTTCTCCTTGAGGCAATTGGAGTAAGAGTTTATAGATGACCTGATCGGTATAATCGGATGTAAGTTTGGCAAGCAAATTGTCCAGGTCTCTAACGATAAACCCGGACGCTCCAAGTAAACGCTCGTGCCTCTGGCTGAGCGCGTCAATGGCTGCGCTGCGAATTTGCGCCTCGATTTCAGGCCAACTGCCTTTGAAGATCGCGGCTGGCGTCAGGTCCAGTGACTCGCCAAGACGTAATTCGACTGCGCCGATTAACCTGCCCACAGCTTGAATACGGTAAGCGTTGCTTGCTTGTTCGCGAATTTCGTCGGCGATAGTTTGGGGGTTTTCTTTTAAGGCGCGCTGTTGCTCATTAGTAAGCTTGAGTGGGAAATGTGCGGCTGCAGATAATTCTGTTAAGATTTCAGTCGGTTTTCGTGGCCCGTTTTCTTCATCTTCAACGGATAATCCTTCGAAGATGATATCCAGCGCATCCATACGATCTTTGATCTGGTCATCCAGGCGTTGTTCGCTTTGTTCGGTCAAATCACCGATGGCTTGCAGATGATGTTCGCCTTCGCTGTTCAAGGCGCCGGCTGCGATTTCGATGAACGCCGCGCGGAGATGTTGCGCGTTGGCTTGTTCGGGCAGCTTTTCTTGGATTTGTTCTGCCAACAGGCGAAGCGTGTAGGATGGGTAAATTGTGGTCTCAATCGCGATCGAAGGCTGGATCTGTTCTAACCAGGATAGCAGTGTCCAGGGCCCGCCGGCGACTTTGAGCGCCTCTGGCACCCGGCGCAGAATTTCAATCCGCAGCATTTCGGTGACATCTTCGGTCAGGTCTTCTTTCGTGAAGACCCGATTTCGCTCAGAGTAGATTCGGGCGCGCTGGGCGTTAAGCACGTCGTCATATTCCAGCAGATGCTTGCGGACATCAAAATTCGCGCCTTCCACTCGGGTTTGCGATTGTTCAATCAACCGGCCAACCAGGCCGATCTCAAGCGGTAAGGCGTCGTCAATCTTCAGCCGTTGCATCATGCTGTCTACTTGTTGTCCACCGAAAAGGCGCATCAGATCGTCTTCCATGGATAAGTAAAAGCGTGAAGATCCGGGGTCGCCCTGGCGGGCAGCACGGCCGCGCAACTGGTTGTCAATCCGTCTCGCTTCGTGGCGCTCGGAGCCGATGATATGCAGGCCGCCCAGCGTTCGCACGTGTTCCATCTCGTTCATGTAGTTGAAGAAAAATTGGATTTCTGATTCGTAAATACCGTAAGCTTCACGGTCCAGTTTTTGTAAAGCCGCCCGGCGTTCCAGATGAGTCATCTCGTAGGGATGCTCATAACCCGCGCGGGCTAGCACCCGGTTCACAGTCGCCAGGATTTCTTCGGCCAATTCGCCGCCCAGTTTAATATCCACGCCACGGCCAGCCATGTTTGTTGCAATGGTCACTGCCCCGAAAGCGCCAGCGCCAGCGATAATTTGGCTCTCTTCCGTGTGCTTACGCGCGTTCAATACCTGGTGTGGAATTCCAGCCCGTAGATCGGATAACAGACGTTCGGCTGAGCTGGATGGCAGTGCCAGAATTCTAGTCAGATGATCCAGATTGGTTTCTTCCTCCGGGTTGAAGGGAACATCCATCTCGCGAGCCATTTTTCGCATCTGGCCTAAATCCAGGTTGTCAATTGGCTCGTTGAGGTATTGCAGTTCGGGGATTTGTCGGCCGTCTTCGTCTTGTTTATTGCGCATCATCCAGGCATCGCGCAAGATCAACGTCTGTGCAAGCCGTCGTAAAGGTTCCGCTCTTAGCCGGGCAGAGATCAATTCGGAATTTTCAACCGATGTCGTGCCGACCAGCATCGGACGTCCCAGGACATGATTTTGTAATATTTCGCGGCAAATCGCGCGCAACTTGGCTTCAACCGAGCGAAAGACCACATCGGGATAGTCTTTTCTGCGCCAAAACAAAGGCGATTGGTTGGGATCGGCTTTCGTGGTGTAATAGTTATATTTATAACCCTGTTCGTCTTTTGCTTCGACCTCCTCCAGTTCCGAGGCAGGTTTGATTGCCTGGTATTCCAGGTTCGTAGGGATTGCCAGGACGCCCAGCTTATAGATCTTGTCAAACTCCTCTGCTTCGGTGACAGCCGTGCCGCTCATGCCCGCCAGTTTCTCATACATCCGGAAATAATTCTGGATCGTTATCGTGGCGTAAGTGACCGACTCGCTCTGAACACGCACACCCTCCTTCGCTTCCACAGCCTGGTGCAGACCATCAGACCATCGGCGACCGGGCATCAGGCGACCGGTAAATTCATCTACAATCACCACTTTGCCAGATTGCACCAGGTAGTCCTTATTGCGTTTATATATATACTGGGCGCGCAAAGCCTGTTCTAAATAGCCCAGCAATCGCGCTTGTTCAATCGTCACGTCCTCAGGGCGTTCAGGATCGCGCAGCGGGCGACCGAGTAATTCTTCCACATGGGCTTCTCCCATTTCGTTCAAAGTGACGCTGCGGTCTTTTTCGTCAACCTCGAATTCTTCAGCCTTCAATCCTTTGACAACTTGCGCCATCTGGTTATAATTTTCGGCTTCGTCTTGCGCAGGGCCAGAGATGATCAATGGGGTGCGGGCTTCGTCAATCAAGACATTGTCAACTTCATCCACAATCGCATAATAATGACCGCTTTGTACCCTCTCGGCCAGACTCATGCCCATATTGTCGCGCAAATAGTCGAAACCGAATTCGCTGTTTGTGCCATAAGTGATATCCGCCAGATAGGCTTCCTGGCGGGGCGTCATGCGAAGCTGGTTTTGATCTTCATGCGGCGACTCACGTTCCAGGTCAACGATAAAGGCTTTTTGACCGTTTTCAGTTCGGGCAGCCATTTGCAATACCCCCACGCTCATTCCGAGCATTTGATAGATCGGCGCCATCCAGCGCGCATCCCGGCGCGCCAGATAGTCGTTGACGGTGATCAGGTGTACTCCCTTGCCAGTCAGAGCGTTCAGATACAAAGGTAAAGTAGCCACCAGCGTTTTACCCTCGCCAGTGCGCATTTCCGAAATTTTCCCCCGGTGTAATACTATTCCGCCAATTAATTGGACATCGTAATGGCGTAACCCGATGGTACGCTTGCTCGCTTCGCGCACCGCTGCAAAAGCCAGGGGTAGAATTTCCTCCAACGCTTCGCGTATTACCTGCCGTTTCTCGGTTTCTTCCGTAATGTCGCTGGCGCGTTCAGCGATGAAGGCGCGGAATTCCTCGCTTCTGGCGCGCAGCGCCTCGTCGCTCAATTGCTCGTATTGTTCCTCAAGGGCATTGATCTGCTCAATGATTTCGGAAAGATTGTCAATTTCTTTTTTATTCGGGTCGCCCCCGATAATGCGGATGAATTTTTTAAGCATTAGTCTATTACCTCTGAAAGGCGGATTATAGCACGAAGCGTTAAAAAGGACGTTAGAAGTAGTATAATTGCAGCCATGCGACCCGGTATACGCGGAACCTGAGAGGGTTCGTATGGCTTCAGCAAGATGTCCTGTCTGTGAAGATATTATTACGATTGGTATCGCTTTAAAGCTATATCAGCCCGTTATTTGTCCAACCTGCCTGGCAGGTCTTAAAGTGGTTTCGATTAATCCCTTTGAGCTAGAGGCGCCAGAGACCCGCGCGGCAACCAGTTTTCTGAGACCCTCTCGTTCAAATCATAAGAAGAATGTCCGTTTGCAGAAGCCGCGCCAGATCAGCGAGCAATTTGGGGATGACGATTTTGATGATTTCGATGATTACACCTTAGAACGCAGCCTGCGTATCAAACCCGAGCATGAAAATCGCCGTAAAAGCCCAAAGGGGGGTTGAGTTTTACATCCCACAGGCGAATTCGTAATCTTCCAGCACAATTCGAACCCGGTCATCAATAATGGCCTGGGGAGTTGGCGTGAGCTCCCGAGAGCGAATTTTGGCATACTGGAGCGGAGAATACTGGCTGATCAGGGTCAGCGGTAAGGATTTCGTGGACAGGTTGGTCAGGAGCGCTCGGATCGCATTCTGCACTCGTGGATCGCCCCAATAATAGCGTGAGCGATCGCTCAGGCTGTATTTCCGCGCAAAGTGTTGTTGTTGCTCGTCGCCGGGATAATAGGGTCGCCAATAACCTGGCGCTTGCAGCATGGCGTTATCCAATACTTCCGCCAGGTTCGACCGACTGCCAGCATCGGAGATGAGTTCATTTTCCATACTCGCCAGGGCGAAAAGCGCCTCCCGTAGTGCAAAGGTCAGGGCGGGGCCGACTTTGAGAATAGCAAAATGGTCGCGCGCCAAAGCCTGCAAACCCTGACGGGTCTGGTAATCGGTGGAATGCGCTTCGTAGACTAAACCTGAGTAAGCCTGAATAAGCTCCGCCAGCGCTTTGGCGCGCTCGGGCTGGTAGTCATCCACAAACTCGTCTCCAAATTCGACGCCTGGCTGGACGACTATCGCCAGTACCCGTTCCCAGGCAGCGCCCAGTCCAGCCTGTTCAAAAGCCAGCCGGGTCGCTTCGATGGTTTGTTGCGCGTCCTGGGGTGTTGTAATGCACAATCCCTTATGTGTAGACTGCGCGCCGCCCGGTATCGGCACCTCTGTGCCGATGACGTACCTGGGGAAAGGCAGACCGTTCTCCATACAGGTCTGTTCAGCGATGCTTGCCAGGAACGCCGAGCGTTGAGCGGCGAGCTCGACTGGTAAAGGCCGGTTAGGATCATCATCTGCCAGTTTCATGCTTGCGTCCAAATGAATTTTCCGATAGCCAGCCTGGATATAAGCTCGGATCAATACCGCTGATTTTTCCAGTGCGCTGTCAGCCGGTTCCTTCTGCCAGACGCTTGGCCCGAGATGGTCGCCGCCCAGCAAGAGTTGCTCTGGCGCAAGGCGCGCCTGGTCAGCCAGCTTTTTCAGATAGACGGTGAAGTCTTTTGGCGTCATCCCGGTATAACCGCCAAACTGGTTCACCTGGTTGCAGGTGGTCTCCACCAATGCAACCGCGCCGCTTTGGGCTGCTTGCTGCATGACCACCCTGAGAACATCTGGATGAGCTGAACAAATTGAAGCGATTCCTCGGGCATGGCCTTGTTTTTGAGCCTGGATAATCTCTTCCAGGATTTTAGTTGACATATGATAAAGCCTCCCTCAGGGTCGCCTGTCCGGTTGTTCCGCCGGCTGCTTGGGTTGAAATCGCTCCGCAGACCGTCGCCAGCTTTAAGCATCGTTCAACCGGCCAGCGGTTAAGATACCCATACAGGTAACCGGCGTCAAACGAGTCGCCGGCGCCGACGGTATCGGCTACCTTGACTGGCAACGAGCTGGCATACACCAGCGACCCATCGGCGACGGCCAGGCTGCCTTGCGCTCCAAGCTTAATTGCTACGTTGCCAGCATGATGAGACAGTTCCCTTGCTGCGTCTTCGATATCCAGAAGGCCGGTGATCGCTTGCGCCTCGGCCGCGTTCGGCAAGAATACATCCGTCCATTTCAGCAGTTCGATAACGCCACTCCATTTACCTGCCGGATCCCAATTCGTATCCAGCGAAGTTGTCAGTCCTCGGGCGCGCGCCTGGCGAAACAGGTCGGTCAAGCCAGCTTGCAGGGCGGTTTGGAGAAAATAGCTGGCGACATGCAGATGGCAAGCTTGATCGAGTAATTCAACCCTCACTTGTTCAGCTTGCAGGGCGTCAATCGCGCCCATGTGGGTCAAGATGGCGCGATCCTGCCCGCGGCTCAGGATAACGCTCATCCCGGTCGGGCGCTGTGGGGCGATGATAACCGGCGAGGTATCCACCCCCCGCTGTTGCATCTCGGATAGCATGAAATCGCCGAACAGGTCTTTTCCAATCACCCCGATGATCGCGGTTCGCAGACCTAAACGCGCTGCGCCGCAGGCGAAGATGGCGCTGGATGAACCAATGGTCAGGTGCGCGTCTTCTACTAGAAGCTCATGTTGTCCGAAGCGCGGCTCTAAATCCGGGCTGGAAAGAATCAAATCGGGGTTAATTTCACCAGCTACCAGGATGTCGTAACGTTTTTCCATAGGGCTGGCTTTCAAGCTGGATAAGTGAGATGCCAGTCTTGCGGGGCGCTACTGGGAAGATTTGGGGTGAAATCCGTCCAGGGGCGCGCATAACGGGAGGCCAGGTCGGCCAGTTGTTCCATCCTGGGCGCCGCGACGTTCTCAAGCCAGGCTATTCGATTGGGAGTGGGCAAGGGGATGCCGTCTTTCCAAACCGCGCGACCTGCGATGTACCCCGATGCGCCATAACGGCAGGCTGTCTCTACCTGGTGGGCAAAGACTTCGTAGGCCACGCCTGCGCTAAGCACTGCCCAGGGACAGGGAGCGGCTTGCGAGACCGCTGCACAGGCGGCCGCCCATTTGGATGCGTCGCGTTCATATTGGGCGTCCACAGGAAATTCAAGTTTCAACACATCCGGTCCAAGCCGCCCCAGGCGTTCTGCGATGCGAGCGATTAATTGTGGGCGCATTTCCGCAAAGGCCTGGCTTTCCTTTGCCACTTGAGGATTGTTGCTATAACTGACCGGTTCGAGGAAAAGAGCAATATCCATCTGGCGGCATTCGTTTACTACCTGGCAAACCAGAGCTTCCAGTCTTTCGCTCACTTCACCGGCGTCTGGATGATAATAAACCAGGAACTTTATCGCGTCCGCCCCCATCCGTTTGGCTTGAGCCACAGACCAACCATCCAGAATAGATGACACCCGTGCATGAGGATCGCCTTCGTAGCCAGTCTCTTCGAGGGAAACCATTAATCCTGACGCAGCCGGCAAAGTCTGGTTGGCAATCAATTGCGCCGCGCTATAAACCGGGTCTAATAATACCCCGCTGGCATGGGGGGCCAATACGCGTACCACCTCCGATTTTGCCTCTACGATTTCAGGATAAGTCGGTTTGTGCAGGCCGCTTGGATCGAGTAATTTGACAAATGACTGGCGATGATCAAAAGCCAGGATGCAAAATACCCCTCCTGGCGTTGAAGTAGCCGATAAGCCGTGGATTTTTCCGATGGATAAGGCGTGATGAACCATTTGGACGCTCCGTTTGATTTTATCGTTTTTATAACCAGCCTTTCATTATACTCGTATCAATCGTATCCTACGCTGCAATGATTCTTTAAGTTTTATCGGTATTCTTTTAACGATTTCTTCCGTACAAGCGTGCTATAATTTTTGGGCGTCTATTTGATCTGATCTTCAGTAAAACATCTCCCGATTGGTACACAACCTGATGTCATTTGTACACCTGCACGTGCATTCGGAATATTCATTGCTGGATGGTTTCAGCAATATCAAGAAGTTGGTAGCGCGCGCCAAACAAATGGGTATGCCGGCGTTGGCATTGACCGATCACGGTACGATGTTCGGCGTGATTGACTTTTTTAATGCCGCCAAGAAAGAGGGCATTAAACCGATTATCGGTATGGAAGCTTATCTGGCGCCGCGCGGGATGGATTCGCGCGACCCGCAGGCAGACAAGCGTTCCACCCATCTCTTGCTTCTGGCAGAGAACCAGACCGGTTACCAAAATTTGCTCAAATTAGCCAGCCGGGCGCAGTTGGACGGCTTTTATTATTATCCGCGCGTGGATCATGAATTGGTCAGTCAACATGCTGAGGGGGTAATCTGCACGACAGGCTGTATGTCTGCCGAGGTGCCGCGTTTACTGAACGATGGAAATGTCGAAGCGGCGCGTAAGCAATTGGATTGGTACTACAACACTTTTGGACAAGAGCGTTTCTTCCTGGAACTTCAGCAGCATGATATTAAAGAATTGGAGCGGATTAACCGCCAGTTGCTGGAATTAGGACATCGGTATGATTCTCGCTTTATCGCTACGAACGATGTCCACTACATAAACCAGGAAGACGCACGCTTACAGGATATATTACTGGCGATTCAAACCGGTACCCTGCTGAGCGACCCTAACCGGATGCGCATGACGGATCCATCTTACTATCTGCGCAGTCCGGAAGAGATGGGGCGTCTATTCTCTGAAGTTCCAGAAGCCCTCTCGAATACGTTAATGATTGCCGAGCGATGTAATGTTGATTTGAGTTTCAAGGGTTATCACCTGCCGAATTTTGACGTGCCAGAGGGGTATACGCCTAATAGTTATTTGCGCTCGCTGTGCGATATTGGGATAAGGCAGCGCTTTGGCGGGCGCGCTGGCGAGCCAGTCGTAATCGAACGCCTGGAATACGAATTAAGCGTGATCCACCAGATGGGTTTCGATGCTTATTTCCTGATTGTGTGGGATTTGTGCCGTTACGCCCGCGAGCAAGGCATCTGGTATAACGCGCGTGGCTCTGCCGCGGGTTCGATTGTAGCTTATGCCTTGGAGATTACCCTGGTTGATCCGATTGAACATGGCTTGATCTTCGAGCGTTTTTTGAATCCAGGGCGTATCTCGATGCCGGATATTGACCTGGATTTCCGCGATGACCGGCGCTCGGAGATGCTGGAATATACCGCCCGTAAATATGGAGATGATAAAGTCGCCCAGATCATCACATTTGGCACGTTGGGCGCGCGGGCAGCCATCCGCGATGTTGGGCGGGTGATGGATATCCCGCTGGCGGATGTTGATCGTGTTGCCAAGCTGGTGCCGAATGTACCCGGTAAGCAGGTTACACTGGCGCAAACGATTGAAGATGTGGCTGATTTCAAGAAAGCCTATGAGAGCGCGCCCTATTTGAAAGAATTGATTGACACAGCCAGTAAGATGGAAGGGGTGGTGAGGAACGCTGGCACACACGCCGCGGGGGTCATCATTACCGATAAGCCGATTATTGAATATATTCCCTTGCATCGCCCAACGGGAAATTCGGCTGCTGAAAGCCCGATCAAGACGGTCACCCAGTTCGAGATGAGCGTGGTGGATTCCCTGGGCTTATTGAAGGTTGATTTTCTGGGACTGGCGACGTTGACGATCATGGCGAAAGCCTGCGATTTGATTTATCAACGGCATGGCAAAAGATATACCTTAGATAATATCCCAACCGACGACCCAGAAACCTTTGAGCTGTTGGGACGCGGGGAAACCGCCGGCGTCTTCCAGGTTGAAGGCTCAGGTATGCGCCGCTGGCTGATGGAGATGAAGCCAAAGGAATTGAAACATGTTGTGGCAATGGTGGCATTATTCCGACCAGGCCCAATGGATTTCATCCCAGGCTATATCCGCCGAATGCATGGCGAAGAGGCGGTGGAATATAAGCACCCCTGGCTGGAAGATATTTTCAAAGAGACCTATGGGTATCCGGTTTACCAGGAACAATTAATGTTCGCGGTCATGAAATTGGCCGGATACAGCGCGCCGGATGCGGATGATCTACGTAAGGCAATCGCTAAGAAATTGGCCGATAAGCTGGCCGCCCATCGCCAAAAATTCATTGACGGCGCAGAGAAGAACGGTATTCCCACCGAGACTTCGGGGTCAATCTTCGCCGAGTGGGAAGAGTTTGCCCGCTATGGCTTTAATAAAAGCCACGCGGTGGATTACGCGGTGATTGCGGTGCAGACGGCGTACCTCAAGCTGCATTATCCCTTCGAGTACATGACAGCGTTGTTATCCGTGTCAAAGAACGACACGGCCAAGGTGGCGCTGTATGTCGCGGATGCGCGACGCATGGGACTGGGCGTCGAACCGCCAGAGATTAACGCCAGCGAGTGGGACTTTTCAATTGAAGATTGCCAGGACAGCGCTTCTGTAATTCGGTTTGGCCTCGGCGCGGTTAAAAATGTAGGACAGGGCGCGGTAGAGGCTATCTTGAAAGAACATCGGAATGGCAAGTTCCGCGATATCAACGACTTTGCCCGCCGGGTGGATTTGCGCCTGGTGGGGCGGCGGGCGCTTGAATGTTTGACGAAAGTTGGCGCGTTGGATAATTATGGGCAACGCGCCTCCCTGCTGGACGCGTTGGATAGCATTATTGCGGTGAGCGCAGCCCATTTCCGGGCGGTAGAATCGGGGCAGATGAGCCTGTTCGGTCAGGCAACCGGTGTGGTGGATGAGATTCATATCAAACCGGCGCGCACCGGCGCCAGCCGTAAAGAGGTGTTGAGCTGGGAACGCGAGTTGATTGGACTGTATATTACCGATCACCCCCTCAGTCCAGTGATCGGTGAACTGGAGGATGTCGTCACCCATTACTCAGGCCAGTTGGCCGAGGCCGGCCATGAAGAACACGTCCGACTGGCTGGAATGGTCACGCGTATTCGTAACCATCAAACCAAATCAGGCCAGGCGATGGCGTTTGTCACTTTAGAAGACCTGCAAGGGACAGTCGAGTTGGTGATTTTTCCCCGCACCTGGGAGCGGGTGGCTGCAATGGTAAAACCGGATCAGATCGTGCTGGTGGATGGGAAAATTGATGCCGCCAATGGGGATCCAAAGGTGTTGGTGGATAATATTGTGCAAGAATTTACCAAGATGGTTGTTGCAGAACATCCGCCAGATGATACTGCCGTTGGGAAGGCCAATGGCAACGCGCGCAAACCGAGTTCCACACAGGCGGAACCGCCGGTGGCTTCGCCCGCGCCGACCAAAAGCCAGGGGCGGAGTAATATCAAGCCGCCCGGGAAATCAGCTCAATCGGCGCACAGCCTGAAACGCGCTGCAACAGAAGACCTTGGGCAAATCCAGGAAGAACCTCTCCAACCTGTAGACTGGGAAGGGATTCCGCCGCCGCCAGACGAACCCCCGGACTGGTACGCGCTCAAACCCGCCGAGCAAGCCGTAACCGCGCCCACACCCGCGATGAAACCCGTAGAAGTGGAAACACACCCTGCACCGGAGGTTCAGAGCGCCGATACAGGACAAGCGAAGACAGGTTTACCAGAATGGGATGATCTGAAGCTGGCGGATGAACCAAATGAACCGCTCGGCAATCCCACTCATTTGGCGCGGCCGTTGCCAGAGGCAGGCAAACCTGGTCAAACCCGCATGCTGACTGTGGTACTGCGCTCTTCCAATGATAAGACGCGGGATGTTTTACGCTTGCGCCGCATCCACGGCACAATCATGACCTTCCCGGGCGAGGACCGCTTCACCATTCAGGTTTTTGAGAAAGGGCGCAGCTACCTGTTGGAATTTCCGAATTTCACCACTGGCGTCACTCAGGAATTACTCGATCGCTTACATTTTCTTGTCGGCGGCGAAAATATTCGGGTAGATCTGATTTCTGTTCAGTCAGCCAGATGACCGGTTAACCGGCGCTGCCCTTGATATAAATCCCTTGCGGATCCAGTTCCTCGCGCAGGATGCGCAGTTCTTCAGCCGTAGGCGCTTCAGTCAAGCGTAAGTTGGTCGAGGCTTTTAGCTGCCAGCCAGTGTTAGCTTTGGCATCCTCGGCTGTTTTTCCGGGATGTAAAGCTGTTAACACCAGTTCTCCGCTTTCATCTGGTTCCAGGATGCCTATATCAGTCACCACTGCTTGAGGTCCGCCGCCGCGCAGTCCTATTTTCTCGCGTTCCAGACGACCGCTTAAAAATCCAGCCGAGGTGCGGAAGTCGCATTTTTCAGGAAAACGGCGTTTTTGGTGCGGGGTCATGATGTAGCAGCG
>Ga0172371_10009278_pt1 | contig 13559 bp, 23 predicted proteins | sample Lak12m_FD_114543 | JGI IMG/M metagenome (GOLD analysis project Ga0172371, IMG submission 114543) | Freshwater microbial communities from Kabuno Bay, South-Kivu, Congo - kab_022012_12m | ecosystem: Environmental > Aquatic > Freshwater > Lake | place: Democratic Republic of the Congo: South-Kivu... | reverse complement strand
TTTGGTGGTTTCAGCGACAGACGGCCCTATGCCTCAAACAAGAGAGCATATTATTTTGGCAAGACAAGTTGGAATTCCTTATATAGTTGTGTTTATAAACAAAGTTGACCAAGTCTCGGATCCTGAGCTTATTGATTTGGTTGAAGAAGAAATAAGAGATTTGCTCAAAAAATACGAATTCCCTGGAGACACTATTCCTGTTATAAGAGGAAGCGCTTTGAAAGCTTTGGAAAATCCTTCTGATGCTTCTGTTGCGCAACCGATATTGGATTTGGTAAAAGCTTTGGACGAAAGCATTCCTGAGCCTGTGAGAGAAGTTGACAAGCCTTTCTTGATGCCTATAGAAGATATTTTCTCAATAGAAGGAAGAGGAACAGTCGTGACAGGTCGTATAGAGAGAGGAATTGTAAAATTGAACGAGGAAATAGAAATAATCGGACTTAAAGAAACTCGAAAAACAGTTGTTACAGGAATAGAAATGTTTAACAAAAACCTTGATGAAGGAAGAGCCGGAGACAACGCTGGTCTTTTGCTCAGAGGAATCAAAAAAGAAGATGTTGACAGAGGTCAAGTAATCGCAAAGCCTGGAACAGTCACTCCTCATACAGAGTTTGATTGCGAAATTTATGTTTTGAGCAAAGAAGAAGGTGGAAGACATACGCCGTTCTTTAAAGGATACAAACCTCAGTTTTATATAAGAACAACCGATGTGACAGGAGAGGTTCAATTGCCTGAAGGAACGGAAATGGTAATGCCTGGAGATACTGTAAGCTTGAAAGTAAGTTTGTCAGCGCCTATCGCGCTGGAAGAACAGCAAAGATTTGCTATAAGAGAAGGCGGAAAAACAGTTGGAGCTGGAGTCGTAACAAAGATTCATAAATAATTTTAAGAGTCCGTGGGCGGCCGAAAGGCCGCTCCCGGAACAAAGAGAAACAAATGTCAGACAAAAAGAACATTCAAGAAGGAATTTCGGATTCAGGATCTAAACAGAGAATAAGGATAAAAATTCGCGCTTACGACAGCAAGATAATAGATCAATCCACAAGAACAATAATGGAAACCGCGCAAAGAAGCGGAGCTGAAATTTCCGGCCCTATACCTTTGCCAACGGAGAAGACGCGATATACTGTAAATAAATCTACTTTTGTTCATAAGAATTCGAGAGATCAATACGAAATGCGCGTTCACAAAAGATTGATAGACATTTTGGACCCAACTCCCAAAACAGTTGATTCGTTAATGAGTTTGAATCTTCCGTCAGGGGTTGATATAGAGATAAAAATGTAAACGGATTTTCTAAAGCCAATGATGTCCCAAATAGGGTGACAGTTGGCAAGTAGAATCATCTGTTTGAAGGAGTTTAAATTTTTCTATAATACATTTCAAAACTCAATTAGGGTTTTAGGTGAGTTGTATTCAGAAAAATTTGAGCTTCTTGGCTCAAATTTATTTTTTACCCCAAATTATGAAATTACTTTTAGGAAGAAAATTAAATATGACGCAAGTCTACTCCGATAACGGAACAATAGTTCCGGTTACTGAAGTAAAAATAGGAAAAGGAGTTGTGACACAGGTAAAAAGTTTTGAAAAAGACGGATACTGCGCGGTTCAAATAGGTTTTGAAGAAGGAAGCAAAAATCCAAGCAAAGCTCTTTCCGGACATGTTGCGGGTCTTGTAAAAAATCCAAGAACCATAGAAATGCGTGTTGAAAAAACAGAAGGATTTGAAAAAGGAAAAATTATAGATATAGATATTTTTGAAAAAGGAGAAAAGGTAGCGGTTTCCGGACTTTCTAAAGGCAGAGGATTCCAAGGAGTTGTAAAAAGGCATGGATTTCACGGATCTGATAAATCGCATGGAACAAAACACCATTTGAGAGCTCCGGGCTCAATTGGAGCAACAGATCCTCAAAGAGTTTTTCCAGGTATGAGAATGGCTGGAAGAATGGGTAACGCTAGGGTAACGGTTGAAAATTTGGAAATTGTTGAGGTGAACAAAGAAAACGGAATAATAAAAATAAAAGGGGCATTGCCGGGCGCCAAGGGCGGACTGATAGAAATAAGGTCACAAGAATAAATCAGAATAAAATTTCACGATAAAAAAGCAAGCTTGAATTAATTAAAAATATGGCTAAAGCCAAAGTGTACAATTTAGATGGTGTCCAGATAGAAGAGATTGATTTGGATGATAAAATTTTTGACCAAAAAGCCAATAAGGATTTGATTTATCAAGTTGTTAAAGTTGCCAAAGCAAACCAAAGACAAGCTTTGGCTCATACAAAAAATCGCTCTGAAGTAAGAGGAGGAGGAAGAAAGCCATGGAAGCAAAAAGGAACCGGAAGAGCGAGACACGGATCAACAAGGTCTCCTATCTGGAAAGGCGGAGGAGTCACTTTTGGACCTAGAAAAGAAAACATAACAAAGCTTTCAGTTCCGGTTAAGATGAAGAGAAAAGCTTTGATGGCTGTTTTTTCGGAAAAGGTTAAAGATAATAAATTTATAATAATAGAGGATATTGAAAAATTGGATAAGCCTTCAACAAAAAAAATGCATGGATTTTTCAAAAAATTGGAAATGGAATCAAAGAAGGTTTTGTTTTTGTCAGATAGAAATTCAGATTTGGCGGTTAAGTCTTTGCGCAATATTCCAAAAACAAAATCAATAAGAATTGAAAATATAAATATATTGGATATGCTTTCTTACGGAAGAGTAATGACAAGCAAGAAGGCTGTTGAAGAATTATCAAAACAATTGTCAAGATAATATGTTCAAGTTTTTAAAACAACAAAAGAAAATTTCTTCCTCGTCTTCTGAAAAAGAAACTGATAAAAAGGATGAAAAAACAGTTAAGACATCGGAAAAGAAATATGCCGACAGCAATGTTAAAAAATTTGATTTGAAATCAGAGGCGGGGTATGGAATATTTTTAAAACCTCACACAACGGAAAAGACAGCTGTTTTTGGCACGCAAGATGTTTATTCTTTTGTTGTTTCCAATAATGCAAACAAGATAGAAATAAAAAACGCTTTTCATAAAATGTATGGAGTAAGGCCGATAAGCGTAAGAACAGTTTGCATGCACTCTGAGCCCGTAATGTTCAAACGAGTTGCAGGAGCGAAATCAGCGTGGAAAAAAGCGTATATTAAGGTTCCAAAAAACAGCAAGATAACAGTTTACGAAGGAGTTTAATATGTCTATTGTAAGATACAAACCAACAACAGCGGGAAGAAGAGGAGCTTCGGTAATCTCAAGACCAAAAAGCGTTTTTGGCAGAGTAAAATCTTTGATTGAGCATATTCCTTACAGCGCCGGAAGAAACAATTCAGGGAAAATTACAGTAAGACACAAAGGTGGAAGAAAAAAAAGAGCTTATAGAATAATTGATTTTTCAAATCCTATTTATGATATGCAAGCTGAGATTATTGATATACAGTATGATCCGAACAGAACATCCGATATAGCTCTTTTGAAATACGAAAATGGAACATTGGCATATACTTTGGCTGCGTCAAAAATGAAAATCGGCGACAAAGTAATGGCAAGCAGAAAAAAACAATTGGAAATGAATCCAGGAAACAGGATGATTTTAAAACATATTCCAGCAGGAGTTTTGATTTCTTCAATAGAACTTAAGCCGTCTTCAAAAGCCGTTGCCGTAAGAAGCGCGGGAAGCAGCGCTACTGTTATGTCTTCTGAAAAAGATTTTGTTATAGTTAAAATGCCAAGCGGAGAGATAAGAAAATTCAGTGAAAACTGTCTTGCCACAATAGGACAAGTTGGAAATTCGGATTGGAATTTGGTAAGGCTTGGAAAAGCCGGAAGAATGAGACACAAAGGAGTAAGGCCAAGAGTCAGAGGAAAAGCCATGAACCCGGTTGATCACCCTCATGGAGGAGGAGAGGGCAGAACTTCAATAGGTCTTAAGATGCCAAAGACTTTGTGGGGCAAGCCTGCATTGGGAGTTCAAACAAGAAAACGACACAAAATAAGCGATACGTTAATAATTCGAAGAAGAAAGAAATAATATGTCCAGAAGTCTTAAAAAAGGACCATATATAGACGAAAGATTATTGTCCAAAGTTAAAAAATCTCAAAAAGGAGCTGTTATTAAAACTTGGGCAAGAAATGCCACAATAATTCCGGAAATGGTTGGATATGTATTCGCTGTTCACAACGGCAAGCAACACGTTCAGGTTTCTGTTATAGAAAATATGGTTGGTCATAAGCTTGGAGAATTCGCTCCGACAAGAAAGTTTTCAAGACACGGAGGAAGAATGCAAAGAGAACAGGAACAGGCCGCGGCAGTGAAAGCTTCCGCCCCAAAGGCTCCTGCGACAAAAAAATAATTTAAATTATCGGAAATAACATGGAAGTAAAAGCACAAGCCAAATTTCAAAGGATAGCGCCGAAAAAGGCAAGAATAGCCACGTTTTTGATTCGTGGAAAAAAAGTCGATTTTGCGGCATCCATGTTGAAAGATTTGCCTAAAAAATCATCAGATTTTGTTTTAAAAGTTTTGTTGAGCGCTAAAGCTAACGCTATTAACAATTTTGGTTTAAGAGATGAAGATTTGATAGTAAAAGAAGCTTTTGTTGACGAGGGTCCTACTTTGGAAAGGTTCAGGCCGAGAGCTTTTGGAAGAGCCGGAAAGATAAGAAAAAGGACAAGTCATATAACCGTTATACTTGAAAACATAGAAAAAAAAGAAAAGGAAAATAAAACTTCAAAAAATGAATCAAAAAATCAGGAACAAGAGAAATCGGTGTCTGCAAAATCAAAGTCAAAGAAAGTTTTAAAAGATGAAAAATCTGAAAATCAAGAAAATAAAAAATCTGAAAAAAAGAGTGAATCAAAAAAAGAAAAGGTTTTAAAAAACGAAAAATAATTAATTTATAGAATAGTTGACCCGAAATAATATGGGACAAAAAATCCATCCAAAAAATCATCGTTTGGGAGTAATAGAGGACTGGTGTTCAAAGTGGTTCGCGAATAAGAGAAATTTTCGAAAATACCTCGAAGACGATGTTGTGATAAGAAAATTTTTGTCAAAGAGGCTTAACGAAGCAAGAGTTGAAAGCGTTGGGATAGAAAGATCTGGAAAAGATAACGAAATAGTGTTAAATATTCACACGGCAAAGCCGGGAATGGTGATTGGTCGTGGAGGAGAGGGAATAGAGCAGTTGAAAAAAGAGATAGAAACTGGTGTATTGTTTGGAAGATATAAGATAAAATTGAATATTCACGAAGTAAGACAGGCTTCTCTTTCTTCTCAGGTTGTTGGACAAAATATAAAATTTGATATAGAAAAAAGAATGCCCTACAGAAGAGCTGTAAAGCAAACAATGGAGAATGTAAAGAAAGCGGGAGCAAAGGGTGTTAAAATACAAGTAAAAGGAAGACTCAACGGAGCTGAAATAGCGCGATGCGAGACATTGAGCTGGGGAAGTGTTCCTTTGCATACAATAAGAGCGAATATAGATTACGCGGAAGTGCAAGCAAACACGACTTATGGATGCATAGGAATAAAAGTTTGGATTTACAAAGGTGAAATTTTAGATGATCAAGATAAAAACGAGTCAAAAGATTCAGAAGATGTTTTGAAACAAATTAAGAAAATAACTTCCAAGAGATAAATATGTTGATGCCACGCAAAGTAAAACATAGAAAGATGCAAAAGGGCAGATTAAACGGAAAAGCCTGCAAAAAAACCGTAGTAAGTTTCGGAAGTTTTGGCTTGAAAGCGACAACTTCAAGCTGGATTACGTCAAGACAGATAGAATCAGCAAGAAGAGCTATGACCAGATATGTCCAGAGGGGCGGAAAAATTTGGATAAGGATTTTTCCGGATAAACCGGTTACCGCAAAAGGCGCGGAAGTTCCTATGGGAGCCGGGAAAGGAGCTGTTGACAGATATGTCGCTCCAGTGCAAAGAGGGACTGTAATGTTTGAAATAGACGGAGTGGAAAAAGAGACAGCGAAAAAAGCAATGACTTTGGCGTCTCATAAGCTTCCTGTAAAAACTCAATTTGTTGAAAAGGAGTAAATATTATGAAATGGTCTGAAATTAAAAATTTTGGAGAAGAAGAAATAAAAGAAGAGTTGGAAAAAGCTAAAGCAGAGCTCGTGGATTTGAAATTCAAAGCGCATGCCGGAGCTTTAAAACATGTTCATAAAATAGGACAGCGCAGAAAAGATATGGCCAGAATGCTTTTAAGGCTTTCCGAAATTAAAAAACAGAGTAAAATTTAATTATGGAATCAAAAGATAAAAAAATTAGGCGTGTTTTGAAAGGTGAGGTTGTCAGCTGTAAAATGCAAAATACCGCAGTGGTTAGAGTTGACACAGTCAAGATTCACCCTCGCTATAAAAAAAGATATACTATTTCAAAAAGATATTCGTGTGATTTTAGAGGTGAAAATATTGCAGCAGGAACAAAAGTTATGATTGAAGAATGCAGACCGATCTCAAAGACAAAAAAATGGAGAATAATTGAAACAATATGATTCAGTTAATGACAAAAATCAATTCAGCTGACAATACCGGCGCGAAAAAGTTGAAATGTATAACTATTTTGGGCGGAAATAAGAGAAGATACGCGAGAATAGGGGATAAAATTGTTTTAGTCGTCAAAGAAGCTCAGCCTTATAGCATGGTTAAAAAAGGAGATGTGGTAATCGGTGTTTTGGTTAGACAAAAAAAGGAATTAAGAAGGCCTGATGGATCATATATAAGATTTGATGAAAACGCGGCTGTTATTTTGAATGATAAAAAATCCAAAGATCCTAAAGGAACGCGTATTTTCGGACCGGTCGCTCGCGAGTTGAGGTTGAAAGGTTATTCAAAAATAATTTCATTAGCCCCGGAGGTGTTATGAAGATAAAGACAAATGACACAGTAAAAATAATCGCCGGAAAAGACAAAGGAAAAGAAGGAAAAGTTCTTCAAGTTTTGCCAAAAATGAACAGGGTTTCTGTTGAAGGCGTTAATCTTTTGACAAAGTATTTGAAACCTTCAAACAAAAATCAGAAAGGTCAAAAAATTCAGTTTCCTTCGCCAATAGATGTGTCAAGCGTTAAAGTGATTTGTCCCAATTGTTCAAAACCCATAAGAATAGGTTACAAAGTTGACAAAGAAAAGAATTCAAAAGACAGAGTTTGCTCAAAATGCAAATCAATCATTCAGTAAATATGTTTAAATCAATTTCAGAAAAATTCAAACAGGATATATTGCCTAACAGAAAAGAGTTGTTTGGAGTGGATAATATTTTGGAAACGCCAAAAATATCCAAAGTTGTTTTGAATTGCAGGATAAAACAGGGTAGCACTCTTCCGGAAGATGTTATAATAGATACGCTTTCAAAAATAACAGGTCAAAGGCCTCAAAAAGCAAAAGCCAAAAAATCAATTTCAAATTTTAAAATAAGAGAAGGTCAAATTGTTGGAATTAAGGTGACTTTAAGATCAAAAATGGCTTTCGATTTTTTAAACAAATTAATTTCAGTCACACTTCCAAGAGTCCGTGATTTTAATGGAATAGCTAAAAAAGGTTTTGACGGACATGGAAATTACACAATTGGATTTTCTGAACACAATGTTTTTCCCGAAGTCGCGGGAGATGACGTTGCAAGACTGCATGGAATAGAGGTAACCATAGTGACAACCGCGAAAAACGATAAGGATGGATTTACTTTGCTTTCCAAATTAGGATTTCCTTTTAAAAAGAATTAACATATGGCAAGAACAGCTTTAAAAGTAAAAGCGAGCAGAACACCGAAGTTTTCATCCAGAACAATAAGGAGATGTTTTAAATGCGGAAGAAACAGAGGGTATATGAGAGATTTCGGATTGTGCAGAATCTGTTTTAGAGAATTGGCGAGAAAAGGAGAGATTCCAGGCGTTAAAAAAGCTTCTTGGTAAAAATTACTATTTATTGAATAATTTTAGGTCTAATATGATGACAGATCCCATCTCAGATATGTTAACCAGAGTGCGAAACGGGCTTTTGGCGAAAAAAGAAAGCGTTTTGATTCCTTTTTCAAAGCTAAAGTTTAAAATTGCGTTGATTTTTGAGCAGGAAAAATACGTATCTTCGGTTAAAGAAAAAGAAAACTTCGGCAAAAAGGACATAGAGATAAAGCTTTCTTATAAAGAAAACGGGCAAGCGTCAATTTCTTCGATAAAAAGAATAAGCAAACCCGGAAAAAGAGTTTATGTCGGAAAAGATGAATTGCCAAATGTTTTGCATGGATATGGAATAGCCATAATATCAACTCCTCAAGGAGTTATGACAAACAGGGAAGCCAAAAAGAAAGGTGTTGGCGGAGAAATAATTTGCGAAATATCATAAATTTATGTCAAGAATTGGAAAACAACCCATAGAATTGCCAGAAGGCGTTAAAGCTGAAATAGATGGCAATGAAGTGAAAATCACCGGTCCAAAAGGTGAGAATATTGTTAAATTGCCTCCAAAAGTTTTAATTGAACAAAAAGAGAATTCTTTGGTATTTTCAATACCAAACGAAAACGACAAAAAGCAAGGAGCTTTTTGGGGATTGGCAAGAAGCCTTGTTAATGGAGCAGTAAAAGGTGTTACTGAAGAATTTTCAAAAAAATTGGAAATAACAGGAGTTGGTTACAGAGTTGAATTGAAAGGTGACGCATTGGTTTTTAATCTTGGATTTTCTCATCCTGTTGAATTTAAACTTCCAAAAGGAATAAGCGCAAAAACAGAAGGAAACTCAATAACCGTTTGGGGAGTTAATAAGCAATTAGTTGGGGAAATAGCTTCTCAAATAAGAGCTTTGAAAAAGCCAGAGCCTTACAAAGGAAAAGGTATAAGATATTCGGGCGAGGTTTTGAGAAGAAAGGTCGGAAAAATGGTCAAAGGATCTGAATAATTAAAAATATGAATACCATTGAATCCAAAAAGAAGACTCTTAACAGAGTTCGAAGAAAAATAAGAACCAGATCAAAAATTCGCGGAACTTCACAAAAACCAAGAATATCCGTTTTTTCATCTCTTAAATGTTTGCGTGTTCAATTTATAAACGATGAAATCGGAAAAACTGTTTTATCTGGTTCTGACGCAAAATTAAAAGGAACTAAAACAGAAAAGGCAGCAATGCTTGGAGAGGAAATGTCAAAAAAGGCTTTGGAACTTGGTATAGAATCAGCACTTTTTGACAAAGGCGATAAGAAGTATCACGGAAGAATAAAGTCTTTCGCAGAAGCATTGAGAAAAGGGGGAGTGAAATTATAATTTGATTATTATGCAAAAGGACAAAAAACAACGAGGTAGAAGACCCAACGAAAGAGAGCAAAAAGATGAATTTGATCAAGCTGTTTTGGATTTGGCAAGAGTTACTCGTGTTATGGCCGGAGGAAAACGCATGAGATTCAGAGCAACCATCGCAATAGGAGACAGAGCCGGGAGAGTTGGTATAGGAATGGCCAAGGGCGCTGATGTTCAGATTGCTATTTCAAAAGCGTTAAATGACGCGAGAAAAAATGTAATAAGAGTGAAAATGACCGAAAACGGCACCATTCCTCATGAAGTAAGAATTAAAAATCACAGTTCTCATATTCTTATAAAACCAGCCCCTTCTGGAACTGGAATTATCGCAGGAAGTGTTGTGAGGCAGATTTTTGAACTTGCCGGAATTTCAGATATAGTAGGTAAAATTATGGGAACCGGAAATAAAATAAACAACGCGAAAGCGGTTTTAGAGGCTCTTTCTTCTTTAAGAGACCCAAAGAAAGCAAAAATTGAAAATAAGAATATTTTAGAAGAAAAGTCTGAAACTGAAACAGAGTAAAATAGCATTAAAATCCGTAATTTAGGAATATATGGCTTATTCAATGGAAAATTTAAAAAGGCCGAACAAGTTGAAAACGCGTAAAAAACGAGCCGGGAGGGGTAATTCTTCCGGAAGAGGAACTTATTCAGGAAAGGGTCTCAAAGGACAAAAAGCAAGATCAGGAGGAAGGAGAGGGCTCGATAGACGAAGTTCTTTTCAACAGCTTATAATGAAGACTCCTAAATTGAGAGGTTTTAAGAGGGATTCAATTGAGATACAAACCATAAGTTTATCAGATTTGGATTCCAATTTTAAAGATGGAGATGTGGTTGATATGAAAGCTTTGATAAAAACAGGCCTTGTAAAAACAAAAAAAAGCTGTGTTAAAGTTCTTGGCAGTGGTATAATAAAAAAGAAGCTTACGCTCAAACTGCATTATTATTCAAACACAGCCAAATCCGCAATTGAAAAAGTTGGCGGAGTTTGCGAATCATCTTTATGATAATTCAAAAAATAAAGCAAATTTGGGAAACCAAAGAAATAAGGAACGATATTTTTTTCGTGCTTTTTGTTTTTGTGCTTTTTAGGGTGCTCGCTCACATACCTGTCCCGGGTGTTGATGTTTCTGGTCTTCGTGCGCTTTTCAATTCAAATCAAATTTTGGGACTTTTGAATATTTTGACAGGTGGAGGACTTGAGAATTTTTCAGTCGTAATGCTTGGTGTTGGCCCATACATAACTTCTTCCATTATTTTTCAATTGCTTGGAATGATTATTCCAAGTTTGGAGGAAATGCAAAAAGAAGGCGAACACGGAAGACAAAAAATAGCAAAATGGACAAGATGGGCAACCATTCCTTTGGCTTTTGTACAAGCATATGGAACCATAACTTTTTTACAAAGATCTGGGGGAACAGGTGGCGCGGATTTAATGGGGCAGATGAGTGTGGGAACTCTTATGACGACAATGCTAATAGTTTCTACAGGTACGATGTTTCTTATGTGGCTCGGAGAACTTATCTCCGAAAGAAGGGTCGGAAATGGAATCTCATTGCTTATTTTTGCTGGTATAGTTTCAGGTCTTCCAAACTCTCTTTTAAGAGTATTCTCAACTTATGACCAATCGCAATTTATGAATGTTATACTTTTCGTGATAGTGGCAATTGTGACAGTTGCCGGAGTTGTGTTTATAACAGAAGGACAGAGAAACATACCTGTCACTTATTCAAAATTCGCAAGAGGAAATTCAATGTCCGGAGCAGTAAGAAGTCATTTACCCTTGAGAGTTAATCAGGCCGGAGTTATCCCTATAATTTTTGCGATTTCAATAGTTTTATTGCCTCCTTTGGTGGCGCAATTTTTCGCTCAATCGTCAGTAGACGCGGTAAGGCAAATTTCCCTTTTTATTATTTCTGTTTTTGCAAATCAATTGTTTTACGGAGTTTTGTATTTTCTTCTTGTGTTTGGGTTCACTTATTTTTATACAGCGGTTATTTTTAAGCCTGATCAGATTTCAGAAAATCTTCAAAGACAAGGAGGTTTTATTCCAGGCATAAGACCGGGCGCGGAAACATCTCAATACTTGTCTTCTGTTTCCAATAGAATTCTTTTGGCCGGAGCATTGTTTCTTGGAATAATAGCCATACTTCCGCTTGCTCTTCAGAATTTTACAGGAACTAATTTGGTCATAGGTGGAACTTCGCTTCTTATAGTGGTATCGGTTGTCATAGAAACAGTAAAACAAATCAATTCGCAGCTTATAATGCGAGATTATGAAAAATATTGATTAAATTGTCATTTTTAAAAAAACGAGCAAAAGCTCGTTTTTTGATTTTATAAGCTAAATATGTTATGTTTTTATTATGATTAGCAAGAAACCAGTAGTGATTTTTTTGGGTCCGCAAGGTTCAGGAAAGGGCACCCAAGGTAAAAAATTATCAGAAAAATTAGGCGTTCCTTATCTTGAAGCCGGAAAATTGCTCAGAGACGAGATAGCTTCCGGGAGCGATGATGGGAAATATATTTCTTCGGTAATAACCGATGGCAATCTTTTGCCAAATGAATATATAAGCTCTTTTATGGAAGGTAAAATTATAAACGCCATAAAAGAAAATGGTGGGGTGATTGTTGACGGTTTTCCAAGAAGACTTCCTCAGGCCGATGCTTTTGAGAAAATAGTAAAACCAACGAATGTTATACTTATTAATATACCTGAAGAGGAGTCAATTCTCAGGCTTTCAGCAAGAAGAATGTGTAAAAATGACGGCAGAATATATAATTTGATAACCAATCCTCCAAAAAAAGAAAATATTTGCGATGATTGCGGTTCAAATCTTGAGCAGAGAGAAGATGATAAACCTCAGGCGATTAAAAGAAGGCTTTTGCAATATCATACAGATACCAAGCCTCTTGTCGGCAGATATGAGGATGAAAAGATATTAAAAACAATTGACGGAACTTGTTCCATAGAAGAAGTTGAAAAAGAAATTTGGAAAATTTTTGAATAACGCTTGCGGCCTTTGCCGCGAGCGCGGCTTAACAAACAACATGAGGCTCAAGTCAAAACAAGATATAAAAATTTTAGCCGAAGGAGGCGCGAAATTGGCTCAGATAATGAGAGAGCTTGTTTTAATGTGTGTTGCCGGAGCAAAGGCTTGTGATCTTGACGAATATGCTGACAAGAGAATAATTCAACTTGGTGGAAAGCCGTCTTTTAAAGGATTCGGGCCAGCTGGTTCGGAATTTCCAAATGCGCTCTGTGTTTCTCCGAATGAAATGGTTGTGCACGGAATACCTTATCCTGATTTGGTTTTTAAAGATGGTGACTTGATAGGGCTTGATCTTGGAATGGAATACAAGGGTCTTTTTACAGACCACGCCGTCACAGTGCCGATAGGTAATGTCGGAGAAGAAGCGCAAAGGCTTTTGGCGGTGACAAAGCAATGTCTTAAAAAAGGGATACAAGCAGCGGTTTGCGGTGCAAAGATAGGCGATATAGGGGAGGCGGTTCAAAAACACGCGGAAAGCGCAGGATTTGGAGTTGTGCGCAAGCTTACCGGTCATGGAGTTGGGTTTGCGGTTCACGAAGAGCCTATGATACCTAATTATGGAAAAAGAGGCTTTGGCGAAGAAATAAAAGTTGGATCCGTTCTTGCCATAGAGCCGATGATAACACTGGGAACGTATGATGTCACAACATCGTCCGATGGATGGGGCGTTGTGACTTCTGATTCAAAATCCTCGGCTCATTTTGAGCATACGATAGTTGTGACAAAATCAGGACCAAGAATATTAACTCATTGATTTATGAATTATTTGGGAATAGATTATGGAAGATCAAAAATAGGGCTAGCCTTGTCAAAGGGTGTTAAAATTGCGACTCCTTTTAAAATAGTTTCCAATTTGGAAGATATTGAGAATGTGATAAATAGCGAAAATATAGACGAAATAGTAGTGGGCTATCCAATAACTCTTTTAGGAGAAGTTGGCAAACAAGCTCTTGAAGTTGATAAATTCATACAAGAATTGGAAAAATTCGGCAAAAAAATTTCCAGACAAGACGAGAGGTTTAGCACGAGATCTTCTTTTTCAAAAGGAGAAGACGATTCTTCCGCAGCCGCTTTAATTTTACAGACATATCTTGATAGGATATGAAATTTGTTTTTTTCTTTTTAGGCGCATTTTTTTTATCTTTGGTTTTGACAAGAATCGTCAAGACTTTAGCTTTTAAATTTAAAATAGTTGATAACCCAACAGAGCCTCG
>Ga0172371_10009275_pt1 | contig 13560 bp, 12 predicted proteins | sample Lak12m_FD_114543 | JGI IMG/M metagenome (GOLD analysis project Ga0172371, IMG submission 114543) | Freshwater microbial communities from Kabuno Bay, South-Kivu, Congo - kab_022012_12m | ecosystem: Environmental > Aquatic > Freshwater > Lake | place: Democratic Republic of the Congo: South-Kivu... | reverse complement strand
TGCTTATCGGTGGCCAGCACCAGGATCTTGGCCATCTGCTGGCGGATCACCGGATCGTCGGGGCGGAAGGTGCCGTCGGGGAAGCCGCTGATGATGTCCAAGCCGGCCAGACGCTCGATCTCTGCGTTGAACATGTGGTCGGCGGGCACGTCGCTGAACATGCTCGCCCCGAGGGCTCCCGTGGCTCCGATGAGCGCTACCAGTGCCATCATCACAACGGCGGCAGCCATCGCATAACGTCTTCTCATGTGGTCTCTACTCCTGTTGGCGGGTTGTTTGGTGGGTTTGTTTGTGTCAAAGTGCACAAATAGTCGCAACTATATTCGCATCGACCTCCCCCCCCTGGCTAACGGCCAAATTCTATCTGACGCGCCGCGTATATTCCAGGGCGGCCACGAGATGCCGCCCGATCGTCTCGGGCGTCGGTGGACACCCGGGAATACATATGTCCACCGGCACGATCTCCTCCAGTGGGCCGGCGAACTCAGGTGGGTCGCCCAGGACGCACCGCCCGAGGGCGCAGTCACCCAACGCCGCGACGAAGCGGGGTTCGGGCATCGCCTCGTATGCCGTGCGCAGGGGACCGACCATGCGCGTGGTGGGCGCTCCCGTTACGAGCAGCATGTCGGCGTGCCGGGGTGAGGCGACGATGTTGAGGCCGTAGCGACCGAAGTCGTAGTGGGGGCTGAAGACGGCGCCCAACTCGTGCTCGCAGCCGTTGCACGATCCGCTGTCCACGAGCCGGAGGGCAAGTGAGCCGCGCTGCTCGGGAGTTGGCAACCCGATGTCGCGGCGCAGTCGGCTGAGTGCTCGGAGCAGAACGAACACGTGATCTCCTAACGATCCGAACAGGCGTAGCAGAGCTCGAAGCTCTTGTTGATCAAGGGAAAGTCGGGCAGCAGGCTCCCGGCGGCTGCGTGGGCGACTGCCGGCCAGTTGACGTTCGACGCGCTGCGCAGGTGAAGGCGATTCAGGTGGTCGACACCGTCGAGTTCAACTGCACACACGGTCTCGCCCCGCGGACTCTCTGTGATCCCGATGCCTACGGCCTGTCGCGGCTCGGCCGGTTCCATGCCGGCCGGCTCGACCGGTTGCGCGAGGAGTTCGTCCAGCATGGCCAGAGTGACGTCGACCTCCATCGCGCGGACGTTCACCCGGCTCGCTACGTCACCGGCGGGGTGTCGCGGTATTGTCGGCTCGAAGCCGGGGTACGTCAGGCGCGACCCGGTCGAGCGGGCGTCGAGCGGTACGCCCGCCGCACGGGCGGCGGGGCCGACCGTGCCCAGACGCACGACCTCATCGGCGGGGAGGAGGCCGATGCCGACCAGACGGTCCTGCACCGAAGCGTTGAAGAGTACCTCGTGCCAGGCCTTGCGGGAGTCTTCACCTAGGGAGTGCACTTCCTCCCGCGCCGCGGCCAGCGTCTCCCGGCCGACCGACCATGTGCTGGCGCCGACGGTGACCGAGTCGAAGAGGAACCGGTGGCCGGTCAACATGTGGTTGACCCGCTGCGCTCGTTCCTTGAGGGCCGCGAAGGCCATATTCCCCGGCGCGAAGCCGACCCCTGCGCAAATGGCGCCGATATCGTGCAGATGGTTGTAGAGGCGTTCCAGTTCCAGCAGCAGGGTGCGGACCCGAGCGAGAGATGGGCTCGGCCGGAGACCGAGCGCCGACTCACATGCGTGGGCGTATGCCAGCGTGTTGGCGACCGCACAGGCGGCGCACGCGCGCTGGGTGTAGGCGAGTCCCTCGTCGGTCGTGCGACCCTCGGCCGCCCGCTCGAGGCCTCGGTGTTTGTAGAACAGGCGCACGTCGATATGAAGGATAAGCTCGCCCACCACGTGGAAGCGGAAATGGCCGGATTCGATGACTCCGGCGTGAATCGGGCCGACGGCGACCTGGTAGGCGTCGTGGCCCTTTACCCGCACCATCCATGTCGCGGGGTCGTCGGAGTGGATGAGTAGGGGACGCAGCGGTTCGTGCCCCGCGAAGGTCACGCCGTAGGCGTCGTGTGCTTCTCGCTCCGCCCAAGCCGCTGCGGGGATGAGATCAACGATGGTCGGGATCTCATCCCCCGCGGGGACGCAGCTCAGCACACGTATCACACCATCTCGTACGAACCCGGCCCGCACGACCGTCGATGGGGCGGTGAGAGTCGCGACGCCCGCGGAGCGGGCGTCCGCGGCGTAGAGTGTCAGGAACCGTCCCCCATCCGCCGCGGAACGGGCGCACTGCTCGCGCCACTGGGGCGGCGCTATCTCTTGAACAAGGATGGCGGACGTCATGAGGTGCGCTCCACGAGCATGCGTATCACGTCTGACCCCGGCAAGAACGCGGCCAAGGCGGCCAGCGCCAGGAGTAGCGCCGTCGCTCCGATGCTGAACCACCGGACCTCGCGACGGCCGATGACGGCCTCGCGCCGGGGTCCGCCCCCCCGCGAAAGCAGCCCCTCCACCAGCACATGGGCGAGACCGAGAAAACCAAGCGCCAACAAGAAGACGGCAAAGGCGGCGCCCGCGTTGTGACCGGCCACGAATCCACCGGAGACGATCAGCACCTCGCTGAAGAACAGCGGCGACGGCGGCAGACCGCTGAGCGAACCGAGACTGAGGCTCATCCCGGCCACCAGCCCGGGGTCGGAGCCGAGCAGGCCGCGCACGGGGCGGTGCGACGCCGCCGGGCGCAGCTGGAACAGCGGGATCGCAGAATAGAAGCCGAGGGACTTTGCGATCGCGTGGCCGGTCAGGTGGAGCACGACGCCGGCGACGGCCAGCGGACCTCCGAAGCCGATTCCCAGCGCCAGCACGCCCATGTGCTCCAGGCTCGAATAGGCCAGCAATCGCTTCCAGGCCAAGGGCCGCCACAGGAACGGCACGGCTACGGCCAGCGAGAACAGGCCGAAAGCGATGAAGATGCCGTGCACGTTCGGTACCCCGACGGCCGGCGCAAGCGCCAGAGCAGTACGCCAGACGATTAGCATCACGGCAGGCAGCAGTGCGGCGGAGAGCAGTGCCGACACCGGGGGCGGAGCCTCGCTGTGCGCGTCGGGCAGCCAGTTGTGCACCGGGGCCCAGCCCACCTTGGTCGCCAGACCGCCGAACAGTAGCAGGAAGGCCGTCACGCCCGCCGGGCGAGACATGATGCCCGCTGTGTTGGAGAGTGCCCTCCAGGAGAGTCCGTGTACGGCCGACCCTGTGGGGGCCGCCGCGGCCAAGATGACGATGCCGAGCAACGCCACGGTGAGACCGACGGTGGTGAGCACCAAGTACTTCCATCCGGCTTCCAGGGCGCTCCGTCTCCCGCTGTATGCGACCAGTAAGGCGGAGACGCCTGTGGTGCCTTCCACCAGCACCCAGGCAATGCCCAGGTTGCCCGCGAGAGGCACGGCCAGCAACGCCGCCCAGAAGAGGTAGAAGCTCAGGTAGTACCACGACCGCGCACGACCGGGGCGGAAGAAGCTGCGAACGCTGGTGCGCAGATATGCGGGCGATATGAGGGCACTGCAGAGGCCGACGAGGGCCACCACGGCCAGGAATGGCGCACCCAGCGAGTCGAGGACAAGCCAGCGATCCGGCGGAGCCGTCCCCCCTCCGATCAGAGCCCAGGCGGCCGCTATCCCGGCCAATGCGGCGGATACGACGGCGCCCGCCCGGTTCGCCCAGGCTTGGCTGCGCGGCGTCGGCGCCAGAGCTATCAGGCCCCCCCCTACGAGGGGAAGAGCCGGGACGATGTAGGCGAGAACCGCCGGTGGGCTAGTCACGCAGGCCTCTCAGGAGTGAGGTGTCGGCCGTCCCGAACTCGCCGAAGATCCGCTCGTGGAAGGCGACGGCAACGGTGACGAGGATGATGAGATCGACGGTGACCCCCAGTTCGATGAGAAGCGGGAGCCCACCGGCGACGGAGAGCGCGGCCAAAGCCAGGCCGTTCTCGGCCACGATGAAGCCGAGCAGGTGAAACACGGTGGCCCGGCGCGCGACTATGATCGAGATGCCGATGATGACGAGGGCCACACTCGCCTGCTCGGCAGACCGCGAACCGAGACCGAGCGGGGGCATGAGGGCCAGCACCACGAGCGTCAGTACGACCACCGCCGTCACACGCACAAGCGGCGCCACCGGCGCGCGCAGCGGCCGGGGCTCGCGGGTCCGTCTCACGGTGAATACCAGAAGGGCATAGAGAACCAGCGAACGCAGAAGCAGGATGCCCCCCGCTATCAGGAACTCCGGCGACCGACCCGGGGCGAGGCTGAGTGCGCCCACGCCAAGCGCGGCCGCTTGAGCGGTGACGAGTCCGATGGCGACGTACCGCCGGCGGACGATCACCACCAGCAATCCGAGGGTGACCAGTCCCCATGCCACTGCCACGCTCACGAGGTGATCCCCAGGAACCAGATGACCAGTCCGACCAGACATAATCCCGCGCCGGTGGCCAGGAGGCGGGGCACGCGCAACAGCCGCATCTTCGCCTGCCACGACTCCACCAGGGCGAGGACGACGCATAGCAGGGGCACCGTGACAACCGTGGCGCCCAATCCACCAAGGAGTCCGCCCGGGTGGGGCAGGAAGAGCTCGACCGCCAAGATGAGCATGATCCAGTGGCGGGCCGCCGCGGCCCATTGCAGGTACGCGAGGTCGCGCCCGGCATACTCGAGTAGAGGGCCTTCGTGGATCATGGTGAGTTCGAGATGGGTGTCGGGGTTGTCTACCGGCTGTCGGCCGGTCTCGGCCAGGAGCACCAGGGCGAAGCCGAGGGCGGCCAGCCAGTGAGCGGGTGAGGTCCACGCGGCTCCTCCCGCGGCGGCGTCGCTCAGGGCGCGTAGGTCGGTGGTGCCCGTCGGCAGTGCCGCCAGGATGAGGACGGCAAGGAACAGACCTTCCACGGCGACGCTCAGCGTGAGGTCTCGACTCGTTCCCATGAGGGCGAAGCCGCTTCCCGTGTCCCACGAAGCCGCCGCCGGCATGAAGCGCGCCAGGGCGAGCAGGCCGATTAGGACGAGTGCGTCGGTACCCACGAGCCAACCCGAAGCCTGCCCGGCGATCGGCACGACCAACAGGGCGGAGATGAGGCACGCGCCGACGACGGTGGGGGCGAGCCTGTAGAGGATGCCCGTGTCGGCCGGCGTCACCATGCTGCGAGACCACAGGCGGGCGAGTTCACGGTATGCCTGCAGCGGTGAAGGGCCTCGGCGTCCCTGCAGCCGCCCCTTGATGTGCTGCACCAGTCCGGGTACGAGCGGGCAGAGGATCGCGCCGGCGGCGACCCGGACGACGTCGCCGGCGGCATCCGACCAGATCACGCCGACACCTTGCCGCTCAGCAGACTGCCTGCGCCCGGGCTCACGGAGCCACCCATATCCTGCCCACCACGAGCAGCAGCACGATCAGGGCCAGGAGGTACAGGACATAGGTGCGCAGACTCCCCGACTGGAGCCGCCGGGCGAACCCGGCAAGGACGAGCGCCCCGCGCACGATGGGTCCGTACAGTAGGGTGTCGAAGAGGTGAGGCACGGCCCCGTGGTAGGTAACCGCCTGTATCACTCCACCCTTCTCTTCGATGTCGACCGCGCGTTCTGTCCGCAAGGCGGTCTCGAGCGTCAGTCGGAGAGATTTGGTAAAACCGGTGGAGGTCCACCGGAGCGCGGGCTCGACCCGCTGACCGCAGGCCCACGCCGGGGCCACCGCGGCCCGGCGACTGCCCCTGACGGCCGTCAGCACCAGCACAAGCGACGCGAGTACGAGTCCCACTCCCAGTGTGGGCAGGCTGCCGCTCGCGAGGAACGGCACTTGGAGACGAAACGCGGAGCCGTCATACAGGCCGCCGATCGACGCGCCGCCGGCCGTCGGAGCCAGCAGCATGAGTCGGGGTACGATCACGCCCGGGAATAATCCCAGAACCACGCACAGCGCGGCCAAGATGGTCGTGCCGGCGATCATGGCTCGTGGCACCTCGTTGGCGGTCGCGCAGGCCTGTCGGCGAGGCTGTCCGAGCAGGACCAACCCCACCACCTTCGCGAAGCACAGGACCGCCAGGGCCGCCGTGACGGCCAGGCCGATGGTGGCGGCGAAGCCTACCAGCGCGGAGCCCAGTCCGAATGCGGCGAGGGGTGGCAGAGACGCGCCGGTGGGAGCGGCTCCGGTAGTGACGTGGATGAGGGACTGCAGCGTCAGCCACTCAGAGGCGAAGCCATTGAACGGAGGCAGACCCGCGATGGCCATGGAGCCTACGAGGAAGGCTCCGCCGGTCCACGGCATGCGCCGCAACAGGCCACCGAGGCGATCGAGATCCAGACCGTGGACCGCCCGATCGATCGAGCCCGCGCCCAAGAACAGTAGTCCTTTGAACACCGCGTGGTTGAGCACGTGCAGCAGTGCGGCGGCGAACGCCAGTGCCGCCCAGTCCGCCTGGCCTCGGGCCTCAAAAAGAAGGGAGGCGCCCAGACCCAACACGATGATGCCCACGTTCTCGATGGAGTGGAAGGCCAGCAACCGTTTGAGTTCGTGCTGGAACAAGGCATAGACGACGCCACCCACCGCAGATAGGGTGCCCAGTGCGAGCACCAGAACGGCCAGCCATACGGGTGTCGCCCCCAGCCACTCGAACAGCACGCGGATGAGTCCGTAGATCGCCACCTTGATCATCATCCCGGACATCAGGGCAGAGACGTGACTGGGAGCCAGCGGATGAGCGCGCGGAAGCCAGGTGTGGAAGGGCATGATGCCTGCCTTCGTCCCAAAACCGATCAGCGCCGTCAGTGCCACGATCGCCTGCATCGTTCCGCCGGCCGCTTGGAGGGCGGCGGGGTCGCCAAAGGCACCTTGGCCCACCAAGAGCAGCAGTGCGATCCAGACTCCCGCTCCTCCCAGATGGGTGATGGCCAGGTACTGGAACACCGCCTTGCGGGCGATCGACTCGCGGCGCGCGGCCAGGATCATCGTGGCGGGAATAAGGGTCATCAGTTCCCAGAAGACCAGGAAACCCATCGCCGATCGGGCCGTGAGTACGCCCACCAGGGAGAGCAGGAAGGCCGCAGTCAGAGGGCCCACCATCTGCGCGCCTCTGGTGCCCGGCACGTACCCCATGGCGAATATGAGCGCCGGGACGGAGCAGACGGCCAGCGCGGCGAGGAAGAAGCCGGTCAAGTCGTCCAGGCCGAACGTCACGGCGGCGGTCCCGGTGAAATCGGCGCCGGCCGAGGCGGCGCCGAGCACCAGCATCGCGCCCCCGACGCCCACTGCGATCATACCCACCGCCTGCAGCGCCAGACCCCAGCGAAGCCCACGCCGAAGCACAGCAAGCACTCCGCCCGCCGCCACAGTTGCCGAGCCGGCGAGCACGATCGCGGAGACCGGCGTCACGTCCGCTCGGCCGGCCTCTCGCCTTGAATCGGCTTGGGCTCGGGAACCGAGAGTTCCTCGAGAAGGGCTTTGGTCTCGGCGAGACCGGAGGAGATGATCTGCCGCGCGATTTCGAGCAGCTCGAATACACGTGGGTCGCGTACCGAGTAGCGGACGCTGGTGCCCTCCTTGCGTCCCTCGACGATACCGGTGCGGCGCAATGCGGCCAGATGTTGCGACGTCCCGCTCGAGTCGAGATCGAGGGCCGCCTGCAGTTCTCCCACGGTCTGGTCTCCGTCACGCAGTAGCTCGAGGATCCGCACCCGCGCAGGATGGCCCAGGACTCTAAAGAAGTCCGCCTTTATGCTGTGGATGGGGAGCGTGGTCGTCATCCGGGATATATTTCTCCCTTTAGCTAACAATTATCTAATCTTAATAGATTATAAGATTAGCGCAGATGCGGATGCGCGTCAACCGCGTGACGCGCTCCACGTATCCGCCGACTGCCGGCCTACTCGTACCGCAGCGCCTCCGCCGGATACACCCGCGACGCCTGGCGGGCGGGTAGGTAGGTGGTCACCAGCGACGCAATGTACGCCACCACGACCACGATGAGCAACTGCTGCCAAGGCACGGTGAACTGCAGTCCTTCGACTTCCTCTTTCATGGAAGAGATGATGCTGGGGGCTATCCCGAAGCCGAGTGCCACCCCCATCCCGATGCCGAGCAGGGCCACGAACGACGACTCGAGCAGGAATGCGCTCTGCACCATCCCCTTCTGGAACCCGATGGCCCGCAGCACGCCGATCTCCTTGCGACGCTCGACCACGGCCCGGGCGGCGACGACGCCCAACGACGCGATGCCGACCACCAACCCGAGGGCCATGAAGCCCTGAAGCAGAGTGTTGATCATGATGGTCGCCTGCGCATTGGTGCGTATCTCTTGAGCCATCGACTCGGCCTGCATCCCGTTGGTCAAGAAGCGTTTCTCTAGTGCCGTGCTCACCGCCACCGGATCCGAGCCCGGCGTGAGCGTAAGGAACTGCATGATCGGAGGCACGGGCTGCGGCGCGAAGAGGTCGGTCAGGGTGGAGTCGGACGTCATGATCTGGCCCGCATAGAACGCGGTGGAGGAGAGGACGCCTATCACCCGCAGCTTTCGCGACGTGCCGGTTGTCGGGTCGCTGATCTCCACCGCTACGTCGGGGAGGGTCCCGTCCTGCAGATAGAAGCCCTGGAGTTGGAAAGGTGGCGCCGGGGCGCCCATGCTGTAGTTCGCCCTCGACGGCACCAAGGCCGAGGAGACCACCACGGTGTTCGGGTCGGACTGCAGGGTCTGCCACACCTGCCGGGCCGACGTGAACTCGGGGGCCATGAGGGCGAAATCGTAGGTGATAGCCTCCGCATAGCCGGCGTCGATGCCCTGGGCCAGCAGACGCTCGGGATCGGCGGTGCCGCCGGCATCCCGCGCTTCCACCATCGCTCCCGTGAGCGTGCCCACAGACGTGACGCCCGCCAGGGGCGCGACCGCCGGGTCGTCCGGGGCCGCGGCGACGGCCTCCGAGACGGCGGACCGGAGATCGACCACCGGGTTGGCGTAGCTGGTCGTGGCCCGCACGTCAAAGCCGCCGGCCAGCTTCTCGGTGTCGCCGTAGATACCGCCGATGCCGGCGATAATGAACGACATGCAGACCAGCGTGAACACCACCAGGGAGAACATCGCCAGCGTCATCCCGGTGCGGAAGCGGTTCTGCATGGGATAGGCCACGGCCGTCTTCAGGATCGGCGGCAGTGAGCGGAAGCGCCCCAGCAGTGCCACGGTGGCGCTCACCAGCAGGTCGCTGTTGAACACCACTACCCATACCGCCGCGATCACCAGCATGATGCCCGAGAGGAAGAACATCTCGATGCCCGCGTTCATGTCGGGAAGCAGCTTGTCGGTTGCGCTCGAGGGCAGGAGCCAGAGCACGATCAGGGCTATCCCCGCCGCGGTGAACGCCGCCCGGTCGGGCGCTCCAAGGCGGCGGGCGAGTAATGCCAGCCCGATAATGCACAGTGAGAAGCCCAAGTAGAGGACGCCGGCCTGGTTGCCCTGCAACCCCAAGACCGAGGCGAGCACGCCGACGACCAAGAGGAGTACTATCTCAACGATCACGCGCCGTCCGCGTCTGCGCATCTTCGGCTCCGGTAGGTCTCGCACCGCCCGCACGATGTTCAGACGGCTTACCCGCCAGGACGAGATGAGCACGACGACGAAGGTGAACACGACGCCCAAGGTGTAGGCGATCACCACGCTCCGCCAGTTGAACATGAAGCTGAGCTGCAGGTCGACGCTGCCGAACGCCACTGCCATGATGCGCACCATGCCCCAACCGACCGCGACTCCCAGCAGACTCCCCACCGCCGACGCCACCAGGGCGTAGAGCGCGCCTTCCAGGGCGAACAGGCGGATGACATGACCCCTTTGGGCACCCACGGCGCGGGCCATGCCGAGTTCATGTTTCCTCTCGGCGGCCAGCATCACGAATATCAGGAAGATCAGCAAGATGCCCGCGGCGATGGAGAACTGTGCGAATAGCAGGAAGATACCGCTGAACGCGGTGCCAATGCCATCGGCGGCTTTGAGCGCATCCTGTTTGACCGGCGTCACCTCCAGGCCCGTGCCGGCGAGTACGGGCTTGAGCGTACTGATGACGGCGTCTGAGTGGGTGGCTCCCGTGATGGTGTCGCCCGTGTTGTCCACCAGCACGGCGTTCACAGTGCCGGCGGTATCGGTCAGCTCCTGCAGCCGAGAGAGGGGGATCACCAGCGAAGTCTTCGCGGCGGGGTGCGCTCCAGCGGCGTAGATGCCTGCTACGCGCATCTCTGTCGGCTGCTGACCCAGGAAGACTTGGACGGTGTCCCCCACCGCGACCTCGAGCCGCTTCGCGGTCTCAGCGCTCACATAGATGCCGTCGTTCCCGAGCGCGGCGATGTCGAGCGTCGTACCGCGGTCGTCGGCGAGGGGCCCGAAGACGCCGGCGTATTCCGGCGGGAGTCCCAGGATGTCCACCGACGGCTCGCTCAGACCCGGCCCGGGCGCGAGCACGGGGGCGGTCTCTTTTGCCATCGCGACCGCGCCTGAGACCCCTTCGACCTTCTCGACTTCCCGGGTGATGCTTCCCGCGAGGCTGTCACTGAAGTAGGGTAGACGGCCGGCGGCGTCCCGGTCGGTTCCCTGCACGATCTCGTCTACAGGTCCGACGTCGCTGAGCATCGCCATGCGCAGGGAGTGCGTCATGGTATCGCCCGTTGTGAAGGAAGCCGAGAACAGCAGCGTGGCCAGCATGAGCCCTACGATGATGAGGCTCGATTGCGCGGGACGTCGGGGGATGTTGCGCACGGCCATCTTCAGGATCACCCGGTCGCGGACCGCGACCACGGCCATGACGACCACTCCCAGGCCGAACAGAACCAGTAGGACGAACATGAGCGTGTCCATCGGCAACCCGAAGATCTTGTTCATGGCGGATCCCTAGCCTTCGGTGGGGTCCAGGGGTACGACCAGGCCGTCGCTTTCGATCAAGCCGGAACGCATGTGGATAGTACGATCGGCCCGACCGGCCACGGTCGGATCATGAGTCACCAGCACGAACGTCTGGTGCTTCTCTCTGTTCAGGCGGCAGAGGAGGTCCATGACTTCCGCCGAGGTCTCGCTGTCCAGGCTGCCGGTGGGCTCGTCGGCCCATACCAGGGCGGGCTCGTTCACCAGCGCTCGGGCGATGCTTACACGCTGCTGCTGTCCGCCGGAGAGTTCTGCCGGTCGTTTGTTGTCTTCTCCCGCCAACCCGACCAGCTCCAGCGCATCGCGCGCGCGTCCCCGGGCCGCGCCGCTCTTGACTCCTGCCACCAGCAACGGCAACTCGATGTTTTCGGCGGCGCTCAGCACCGGCAGCAGGTTGAAGAACTGGAAGACGAAGCCCATCCGCTCGGCGCGGTAGCGTGTGCGTTGCCGATCTGACATGTGGTGCAGGGCGGCACCTTCGACCAGCACCTCGCCCGACGTAAGGTCGTCCAGCCCGGAGAGGGTGTTGAGCAGGGTGGTCTTGCCGCATCCGGACGGGCCCATGATCGCGACCATCTCGCCCCGGGAGATGCGCACGTCGACGCCCCGCAGCGCATGCACCTTGACCGTACCGGTGTCGTACTCCTTGTGTACCGCGGTCGCCTCGACGATCGCGCCGTCAGTGCTCACGCCGTCGGTGATCGCGCTGTCAGTGGTCCCGCCGTCCATGCGTCTTGTACCTCCGCTACGTAGCCACCTCTATGTCAGTGCATACGAGGGTTGTGGCCGCCACCGTGGATCCAGTCGACGTCATGAGGCTCCTGCACGTCGAGGGAAAAGGTGGCCGGTCCATCGAAGACGATGTGCACGACCCAGCTGCCGTTGTCACCATTGACCTCCCAATGGACATCGGCCGGCAGGGCGAGCACCACCGTCTGACCCTCACTGTTCCTCCACGCTAGGAGCGACGATCCATCGGGCACCGGCTCCAGGTCGAGGAGTTGCGTCTCGTCGACCGGTCCTACATCCATACGTACTACACCCACAGGCGTTCTCCGATCGGTGGCGGTGGGGTCAGGCGGTGGCCGTCGCAGGGCATGTCTTAGTCGGCGGGCTGCCGCCCGGTTAGTACGAGTGTATGTCGTCGCCGGTCGGCTAGTCAACTCTGGGCTTGCGACCTCCTCAGAGGCTGCTGAAAGGTGACGGCTCGCCACCAGGGCGCGATGGCAGTGCGTGGAGTTCACCTCAATTGGGTACTGATTGTGACAAGTTCGCGTCGGCCACTCGGTTCACGAGCGCGACGGCGTAGGAATCGGCAGGCAGACTTATAGCAGAGGAGGAGACATGATCCCGAAGAAGATCCTTGTAGCCACCGACGGTTCCCCATCCGCACGTGGCGCCGAGTCGTTCGCCGCCGGACTCGCGGACATGATGGGCGATTGCCAAGTGACCGTCGCGACGGTGCTGAACCCCCGCGGCGCCTACTCCAAGGCCGGGGCAGTCATGGCCTCTACCGACGCTGAGATCGCGGAGGCTGAGAGCGTGGTTGCGGACGCCGCCAAGCGGATCACCGACGCCATCACGAACGATGCTGTCACGGTGAAACCGGTCGTCATCGAAGCGGTTTCGTCGGCCCTGGGACTGATTGATGAAGCCCACGCCGGCGGCACCTGCAGCCTGATCATCATGGGCAGCCGCGGCCATGGTGGCTTCAGCAGCCTGGTGATGGGTTCCGTCAGCACCCAAGTGCTCCACGGCGCACACTGCCCGGTGCTGATCGTCAAGGAGTAGCCGGGACGGCACCCGGGGACGTCGGAGCGTGGGAGGATTCGTCGCCCAGGCGTGACCGAGGAAGCGTTGCACCGCAGGGAGGATCGGAACCACGACACTCGTGATCGGCATCGTGTATGCCACAGGGGTGGTCGTGGCCGCCGACACCCGGGAGATCCATCCCGGCGGCGGCCCGCCTCGCGACGGTGTTGGCAAGGTGATGCAGGCGCCTTGGGGTGTCGTGTCCGGCGGCGGTCGCGAAGACATGTTGACGCGGGTGAAGAAGTCCCTGGAGCACCGGCCGAACCCCAGCCTCGGCGAGCTGCACGCCCTGGTCGCTCTGGTGCTCGGCGAGGGTACGGGGGTTCTTCCCCCGACCGAGCTGCTCTTCTCGTACGAACCTCGGGGCCCGGTCGCGCCACCGGGCCCGGCCGGGTCGTCGATCGCCAAGTCCCGTCCGATCTCTGAGCGCTCGGTGTGCCGTCTTCGGGCGGTCACCCTCTACAGGGATGACGGCGCGGCCGGGCAGCCGGCGCCGATACGAGCAGCTGTGCTCCCTCCGCGCGACATCGACCGCCAGGCGGTGGTGCGCTGGATCCCCCACATCGGGCACGACGCGCATGGTGCTCCCGTTCTTCGGTCACGAGAGGCGGCGGTAGCCCTCATCCGGGAGGGGTTCGTTATCTTCGGCGCGCAGTCTCGGGAGGTGAGCCCCGATCTGGACCTCGGCATCCACGAGGAGGGGCGCCGGTTCTTCCTGACGCGACTCTGGTGGTAGGCGAGTTCTACCAGGCTGCTGAAATATGACTTCTCGCGGCGGAGGTGCGCTGGGAACGCGCCAGACAAGGACGCAGAAAGCGCGAATAGCAGCGCTATGTGCGCGACCGAGGACGACGTATCGCGCCTCCCAGT
>Ga0172371_10009273_pt1 | contig 13562 bp, 20 predicted proteins | sample Lak12m_FD_114543 | JGI IMG/M metagenome (GOLD analysis project Ga0172371, IMG submission 114543) | Freshwater microbial communities from Kabuno Bay, South-Kivu, Congo - kab_022012_12m | ecosystem: Environmental > Aquatic > Freshwater > Lake | place: Democratic Republic of the Congo: South-Kivu... | reverse complement strand
TAGGCCCCGAAGCGTTCGCCGCAGACGGCGTCCTCCGTGTAGACCGCAATGCGCCCTGCCGCTTCCTGGAGATCGCCGTCGGTGACCGCTCCCGTGGCGGCAAGGCTACGGCAGACCCCATCCCTCATCTCACCGAGGTCGTGACGGTCGTTCTCCGCCTGCACGATCCAGATGCGCAGCGGGCGCACGGGCACCAGGCCGAAGAGGGCCCGGCCGAGGGTCCAGTACAGCGCCAACTGCACCAGGAGCGTGGACTTTCCAATGCCGGTGGCCGCCACCAGCAGCAGCGTCCCGCCGAGGCACAGCAGGCGGTGCCGGATCAGCTCGCCGGGGTCGGGGGTGCCCCTTCCCGGGAGATCGGCGAGGGTCTCCCGCTTCGGCGAGAACTCGGCCATGCCGATGGCCTGGTTGACCGCCGCATCGGCGGCCTCGGGGGAGGCGGTTGCCCTGGTCTCGATCATGGGAGGAAGCCTCCCGCTGGGCAGAGCCACAGGAGTCGCTGCATGGCACGCTTCTCAGGTCGCGGCACACCGGGAAGGCGGCAGAGCTGGCCTCCCGTCTTGCCGGCGATGTCGGCGCCGAGGCCCTCGGGGCCCAGCTTCCTCAGCATGGGCATGACCTGCATATCCCAGTGCTCGGCATCGCGGGCATTGAGCCGCAGCCAGACGTGCAGGCTCTTGCCCCCCGTGTCGATCACGGCAGCCAGATTGGGCAACCGCAGGCCGCGCCAGAACGCCAGTTGCCGAGGCTTGGGCATGTCGTCCCGGTCGAACTCGACCACGGCGTAACGCCAGGCCGCGATGGCGTTCAGGCTGCGGTAGCTGAGCTCGTTGGGGTTGGACTTCTTCGGCCGCGGCTGCCCGCAGACGGGGTTGGGCACCAGGTGCGTGAACTGCGGCGGGGGGGGCGGAGACTGGCGGAACTCGCTGACCCATTCGGCCGCCGTCCGGCAGTAGAAGGGGTCCGTGCCGCGGGCTGCGTCGGTGGATGGACCCACCCACAGGTGTTCGGTGGGCGCGTACATCCGGTCGACGAACTCGGCCGCATCGAGTCCGGGCGGCCAGTCGATCCGGACCGGCGAGGACTCCCATAGGTCTGCAGCCATGGGGTCTGCCTCGCCACCGCCGGCGCTGATGATGCCCTCGCGGATCCGGTCCCAGTCCACTGGCGCCGGGGCCGGCCGGTGAGGGCGCCACGGTGCCGGTGCGCCGGTCTTTGACCACGACGTTCTGCGGGCGTTGCGGACCGTCTCCCGGATCTCGCGGTCCGGCACGCTGCGGGAACCGCCGCGGGTGTGCTGGCGGAGACCGGCGGCGATGTCCTCGTCCGAGAGGCCGGCGGCGATGCCGTGGTTGGCGGCGCCGAAAGACGTGGTCCGGTAAGCGCCTGAGCCAGGGGGTGGCAGGCCCCGCAGCGCCGCGTGGTACCTGCCCAGGGCTGCCTCGCGCCCTGCCGCGTCGCTGTGCCGGCAGGTGGGGGCCGTCCGGATGAAGGAGGGGGTGCTGCTCATCGCTCACCCCTTGCGGCGGCGGCCGCCAGGTGACGCTGCAGGCTTGGGCGGGTGACGACGAGGCGGTCCTTGACCTTCACGGCCACCAGGGCGCCGGTGCCGACCATGGCGAGGACATGCTCACGGTCGGTGTGCAGCAGCCCTGCGGCCTCATTCAGCGACAGGTGGTCGTGGTCCTGGAGGAAGGCAGCGATGCTCATGGCGCGCCGTCCCCTCGCGCCGCGCCCAGCGCCTGGAGCACCACCTTGCGGCGGGCTATGAGGTCGGCCGCGTCCTGGCGCTCTCGCTTCTGTTCTGCCTTGAAGCCGGTGGACCCCCCCTCGGCCTCGGCTGAGGACGGAGCCGTGGTACGGGGGTGGGCCGGGGCCGGCTCGCTCGTCTGGCGGGTACCAGGCATGGGCTCAACCCTCTGACGCAGCGGCCGAACCTGTCACGACCGCGTTGACATCGGCCTCGGGGAACCGGAGGCTCTTCGCCTTGCCGGGAGACAGGTAGACCTTCCGTAGCCGGCCGTCGGACGCGAGCCGGTGAACGGTCCGGACCGAACACGCGCAGCGCCGTGCCGCTTCCTTGGCCGTTAGCAGCACGGGCGCGCCGGAGGCGGCACCGGAAACGGTGCGGCAGATGTCCTCGACATCGTCCTGCGGGATGAGACCGGCTCTGGCAAAGTTGCGGAGGGTCGTGAGGGTGGCGGGGGCGAGCATCGGCATGGTCCTTATGGTGCTGTTGGCCTTCTCTGGCCGTTCTGGTCAACACCACGAAGATACCATGCGAGACAACCGACTGTCAAGTCATAAGTAACTGCTCTGCAATGTGTTGCGTGGACACTTGTACTCGTGTCCACCGAATCAGCCTTGCGCGTCTCCGACATTTCTTGCGACCAGCTTGCGCCACGCCGAGAGCCGGTGGACGAGGCTGGCGTCGGTGACGGGCTTCCCGCGGGTCTTCTGGTACCTTGGCAGCAGGATGGAGCGCGCCCTTGCTGCTGCCTTCTTCGTGCCCATCGCTGGGTGTTCGACCTGGACCCTGGCCAGGATGGTCCCATACTCGTCCAGCCAGTGCAGGGCCTCTCTGAGGCGGGTCTCGGCAGACCGGCGGACGGCCGCATAGGCGCTCTTCGTCCTTGGCCGGTGTAGGTTCGCCCATCCCTCCGCGATGGCCTGACCACAGCGGGCAGCGAGAGCGCAGGCAGCCACGGCAGAGCTGTGGTCCAGGGCACGCAGCATGCCGACCAGGCTCTGATAGGCTATCAGCAGAAAGACGCTCGCATCTCGCGCTCCCGCCGCGGTCCGGTCGTGGTCGATGACTCGGCGCAACTCGTCCAGCCGGTAGACCAGGTGGCGAGGGAACCGCGACCATCGCCGGGGACTGAGGGGCTTGCAGATGTCCCCTGAGTCACGGGCTGCCTTCGGGCGCGGCAGGTGCCGGAAGGCATAATAGGGTAGGAGGTGAGGGTACCGTTCCTGGAGTCGCAGGAGGAGAGCGCTCTCGGCGACCTGGAACCTGTGGAACTCGGGTCGGCCCTCGATCCGTGCCACACGGTCAGAGTGCTTGGCCATGAACTCGCTGTATCTGGGTACGCATGCGAGGATATCGCCAACACTGACCGGGAGCGCTGCGGCGTCCGGGAAGTCGGGGTCCTCGAGGTACGCTTCCGGATGGTCGAGGTCCCCGGGGTACAGGTCCTTCACCTCGCACCGCCTTTCCCGACTGTGGCCAAGAGGGCTTCGACTTGGGCTATGGGCGCAGTGCGCGCCAACGCCGCCAGCCTGTCTCGCGCCTGCAGTTCGCTGCGCTCTGCCTCCGTGGCGGCACCGGGCAGCAGCAGCGGCCGGTGCGTCTCTCGCAGCTCGCGTTTGATGTCATCGTCGGTCAGCTGGATGTAGCCGGCCGTCACGGTGCTGGATGAGTGCGCGAGCTGCTTCTGGACATCGGCCAGGGTGGCCCCCGCTCTGCGGCTGTAGGTGGCGTTACTGGCTCTGAGCGAATGGAAGCCCAAGGTCACGGCCCCCCTGCCGCCGGTACTGAACCCGCAGACATCTCGCAGGAAGCGCTGGAACTGGACCACGGCCAGGCCGCGGTCCGGCTTGCGGCCGATACCGAGGTACGCCTTTGCGTGGATGGGAAACAGGAACTCGCTGCGGCTGTCTCCCTGCGCCTGCCGCCACGCCGCCACCTCCGGCAGGATCTCGGGAGCGTAGATCACCTCGGTCTTGCCGCTCTTGCGTTGGGTCCGCTTGATGAACCCGTCCGCATCCATCTCCGACCACCGCAGCGTCACCACGTCACCCAGCCGTAGTCCGCTGTGGTAGCCAATGAACATGGCCGGTCGTATCCAGCCGGTTGCCTTGGCCTGCATGGCGGCGAGTTCGTCCAGGGTGAAGGCGCGCTTGCGGGTCCGGTCCCGCGCCACCACGGCCGAGCTCTTCTGGTCCAGCGCCCTGAACGGGTTGCTGCCATAGGGGATAACGGCGAACACGTGCCTCATCTCGGCCAGCCTGCGGTTGTACGTGGCAGGCTTCAGGTCGCCCATGGTCGCCATGTACCCGGCAGCATGCTCCCTGCCTATCGCCTCCAGGAACCGGACCTTGGGGTACTCCCTGGCCATCCACTGGACGAAACAGCGGATACTGCGCCCGTTACCGTACAGGGTGCTGGGCGCGACCGGCACGCGCCCGGTGGCCTCGGGATGAGGCAGACCGTGTTTGCTGTAGGTCGGGAGGTACTGCCGGTAGACATCCTCCAGTCTCTCCACCGGCATGCCGGCGAGGTTGCGGTTCGCCTCCGCGCGGAGCGCCTCCGCCAGCGCCGGAGCGGCCTCCCGCGCCGCCTCGATGTTGGAGACCCGGTTGCCGTCGGCGTCCACGATGAGGCGCTGGAATGACCGGTCACCCACCTTCAGCAGCAGGTACAGCCGGTCGCCTCTGCGGACGATGGTGCCGGACCCGCGCTCCCTGCGTTCCCTCTTTGCTCTGGCCATGGTGCCGGTCCCTTCTGTGGCGTTTCGGCGTCCACTGACTACAATGTACCATGGACTGGTCCTGTAGGCAACACCGTAGGCTACATAAACAGCCTTTGCCGTAGCTAAAAGCTACCGCAGTGGAGATGCATTGATGGCAGAGAAGGTTGCCCTGGCCATCGCGGCCCATCCCGACGACATCGAGTTCACCATGGCCGGCACTCTGCTGCGGCTGCGTGACCTGGGCTGGGCCATCCACTACATGAACATCGCCAACGGGAGCTGCGGCACCGCGGTAGACGATGTCGCCACCATCGTGCTGAAGCGCACGGCCGAAGCCCTAGCCGCCTGCGATCGGGTCGGGGCCGTCTGGCACGCGCCCATCGTCAACGACTTGGAGGTCTACCACACCAACGAGCAGATCGGCAAGGTCTGCTCGGTCATCCGCCAGGTCCGGCCACGGATCCTCCTCACACAGTCGCCGCGGGACTACATGGAGGAGCATATGAACGCCTGCCGCACCGCGGTCACGGCCGCCTTCTGCCGCGGCATGCGCAACTACCCCGTCAGCCCCTGCGTCAGCCCCACTGGCGACGATGTCACGCTCTACCACGCCCTGCCCCACGGTCTGCGCGGCCCCCTGCGCGAGCGCATCCGGGCCGGGCAGTACGTGGATGTCACCCCGGTCATCGCCGAGAAGCGCGAGATGCTGGCCTGCCACCGCTCGCAGAAGGAATGGCTCGACCAGAGCCAGGGCATGGATGCCTACCTGGTGACCATGGAGGACTTCGCCCGCGACGTCGGCCGCCTGTCAGGCCGCTTCGCCTTCGCCGAGGGTTGGCGGCGCCACTCGCATCTGGGCTTCTCGGCCCAGGATGGCGACCCCCTCGCCGAGGCCCTGGGCGCGGACTGCCTCGTGGACGCCGAGTACGAGCGCCGCCTCGAGGAAGGCGTCTGACCGCAGGCTGGGACCGCGCCCCCACCCGTGGCCGCCCGCAGCCAGGCGGCTCCCCGGCGTCCGGCTGCGGTGCGGCCCTGCTCGCCGGCAGGCCCTGCCCTTGCCCTCCAGCCCCTGATGGACGCCGCCCCCGTGGAGGGCGAGCGCAGGGATGGCCCGGCTAGCCCGGAGCGCTGCCGTGGCCCTGCGCCCGCGGGGTGCACGGCCTTCGCGCCCCCTGCCGAGGGCAGTTTCGTTTTCGGCACTCCCGCTGTCGCGTCGGCTGCAAAAGGCAGGTGGAGCGGCCGCGGCCCCGCGGCCATTGCTCGCGAGGCCGCGGGCGCTCCAAGGAAAGGGGGGGCGGCGCGTGATCTTGGCGCGGCCCTGCCCCCTGCCGGCCCCCGATGGCAACGGCCTGCACCGCAGAGTACTGTAGTCGCAGAGCCGGATCGCACCGGGGCGCCGACGAGGGCTCCCCGAGACCGCCGGTGAGTGGGATGCGTGTCGTCACCGGAGCCGGGGTCCCGGCCGTGTCGAGGTCCGGTCACGACCTAGACGAGACACGCCAGGACTGAAAGGCGAAGCTCCCCAGGCCTCCGTAGCCTTGGCGTAGGAGGCCGCTGAGCCGCCGTGTCTCACCGGAGGGCTGGCCCATGGGTCTACTGGCAGGCTGTTTCCTCGGGTTTGCGGTGTGGTTCCTGCTGCGCTACATCGCCACCAGCTTCTACACCGTGGACCAGAGCGAACGGGCCGTGAAGACGGTGTTCGGCCGGGCCGTGCGCGTCGGTTCGAGCACGACCCTTGACGACCCCATCTCCGAGTCACTCAAGGGCGACGAGCGCGAGCGTTACGCCTGCCCCCAGGTGCAGGTCATCCCGCCTGGCGGCCCCTACTTCAAGTGGCCGTGGGAGAGGATCCACAAGGTCTCTGTCGCGACCGAGACGCTGAATATGGCCTACGACCCCGACTCGCCCTCGGCCAACCAGCACAACACGGTCCTGGAGGCAGTCACCAAGGACCAGCTCAACACCGGGCTCACAGGCCAGATCCGCTTCCGGGTGTGCGACCGGAACCTCTACGCCTATCTCTTCGGCGTCGCCAACCCCCTGGCCCATGTCATGGGCTACTTCGTCTCGGTGCTGCGCGAGCGCATCGCCACCTTCGAGGCCCCGGCCACCGGCGCCGCCGCCGGCGGCAGCACCGAGGCCACCGCCGTCCAGGGCGTCTCCATCAACGACTTGCGCAAGAACCTGCGCGACCTCAATGACCACATGGACCAGGAATGCCGCTGTTCGGCGGCCCGCTATGGCATCGTGCTGGAGGCCTCGCTCATCACCGGCATCGACCCGCCGCCGGAGGTGGAGTCGGCCCTGGCGGCCATCAACACGGCCTACAACCAGGTGTCCTCCGACATCAGCCTGGCCCAGGCGGCCGCGGACCAGCGTATCGTCCAGTCCAAGCGGGCGGTGGAGGTCGAGACCCTCAAGGCGGAAGCGGAGGTGCAGCCATTGCTGCGCCTGGCTGAGCAGCTCTCGACGCTGAAGCAGGCCGGCGGCCAGGTGCTGACCGCCTACATCCGCAACGTCCGGCTGGCGCTCTTCCGACAGGCCTCACAGAGCATCGTGGAGGTGAAGCCATGAGCCTGCCGCTCTCCCTCGTCGGGGCTGTGGCGACCTTCTTCGGTTGCCTGATCGGGGTGCCGATCCTCTTCGCCCTGGCCCGCGGCTTCGGCCTCTACGACATCGTGCAGGAACGCCGCTGTCACGTCTACGTCCTCTTCGGCAAGGTCATCGGGACCATCGCCGAACCCGGGCTCTACGTCCTCGTCGCCCGCCTCGGTTGGCGCGCCCTGCTGGTGAAATGGCTCGGCCGCTGCCACGTGGTGGATATGCGCATGGACCAGACCTACCTGCGCAGCCAGCCGGTGAACTCGGAGGAAGGGGCCCCCATGGGCATCGGGATCTGGTACGAGATGTATATCAGCGACCCGGTGCCGTACCTCTTCCGCAACGCCGATCCGCGCGGGTCCCTGGCGGCCAACGTCAGCAACTCGACGGTGCGCTGCCTGAGCAACATGCCCCTGGCCGACATGCTGGTCAATCGCCACGCCATGAGCCAGACGGTCCGCGGAGAGGTCACCCCCAAGTCCCACGAATGGGGCTACAAGCTCGGTTCGGTCTACATCCGTAAAGTGCACTTCCGCGACTCCGAGATGATCCGCCAGATCGAGAGCAAGGTGGTGAACCGCCTGCGCCAGGTCACCTCGGCCATCAAACAGGACGGCGCCAACCAGGTCAGCATCATCAGCGCCAGCGCCGAACGCGCCGCCGCGGCAGAGTTCGCCCGGGCCGCCGCCACCCGGCCCCGGGTCGTGGGCGAAGCGCTCCAGCGCATCTGCGCCGATCCCGAGGTGGCAGAAGCCATGTTCCGGGTACTGGAGACCAACGAACTCGTGGCAGGGGAGGCCACCATCACCCTCCTGCCACAGGGCAAAGACCTGGTTGCCGACCTGCTCGCCAGCGCCGGCCGGCGCCATGCGCCAACGCCGGCGCCGGCATAGCCCCGGACCTCCGGGGTGGGAGCCGGTACCCCCCCGAGACCGGCAGCCCACCCCAGTGCTTGATCGGCCCGGGGCAGCCCTGCCGAGGTCGGGTCTGGTGACGCGATTGCCCCCGGCACGCCGCCGTGCTGCATTGTCCTGCTACGCTCACGGAGACGGATCGCCAAGCGCGCTGCGGGCTCGCGAGGGGAAGCGGCACCACAACGGCTTACACGAGAGTCTGTTAGCTTACGCAGCCTCCTCACACGCCAGAGGTTCAGCGACCTTCCGGCCTCTGCGTGATGTCCTGTGGGGGCTCTGCCCCGCCCCCGCTGGAAGACCTCGGCCCTCCAGACCTCCCACTTCTGCGGCCGACGGCAGCGTCCGCGGCGGCAGTGCACTCGTCCTGCACGCGTGCTCCCTTCGGCACTCGCGGTCGGCGCCGATGTGCCGGTCGTGGCGGCTCCGCCGACCGGTTCCGGCATGTCTGGCGCCGGCCGCACAGTTGGGGGTCCGGGGGGCCGCTTCGGCCTCCCGGCGGGGTCACGGTGCAGCGCCCCGTCTGCCTGCTGCTCCTGTCTGCCGACGAGCATCCGCGATCTCCGCCGGGGCAATCCCGGCAGCAGCATCCTACATCATGGCGAACGTCGAGATCCGCCTGCAGCCCGTGGTGCACTTCAGTTGCACTCTGCTGCCGGGGATCAGGTCACCCCGACCCAGCAGCCGCTGGCAGTGCGGGCACCGGAGCTCCGTCCGTTCCGGGCCAGGGATCCGTGGTCCCTGCGGGCTGGCCGGCACGGCGGTGTAGCGGTAGGTGGCCACGCCGACAGCAAAGTTCCCCAGCAGAATGCTACCGAGCTGCATGAGGGCGGGAACCGCTGCTCCTCGATATATCATCTTCCCCTCTGGATAACGTCACGGCTGTGCTGCCCCGCGCCTGGGGGTGTCAGCACCAGCCGCTGGTTCTGCTCTCTATCAGGTCGCCCACTGCATATCCAGCTTGCGGTTGGCCTTGGCGCAGTCCTGCAGGTACAGGTTGATCAGGCTCTGGTAAGGGACGCCAGTCTCATCGGCCATGGCCTTGAAGTAGTCGATGACGTCGGGCCGTATGCGCAACGTGACCTGCTTCTTCAGTTGCCGGGCGTAGGGATTGCGCCGCGATTTCATCTTGGAGAGATCGTATTCCGCCTTCATGGTGTCACCTCGCGTACTGCCGGGCTTCGTTCCGGGTGGCTCTCAGGGCTGTTTCAAGAAACGGCTGCCAGCCTTGCGACGGGGCCCCCGGTAGGTCGCGGCTGCCATCGGCCCGCGTGCAGGCCAGACGCGACTCCAGAGCACGACGCCAAGGCTGCCGCCGCCCACGTGCCCGGCCCGCCGGTCCGCGGGTACGCCGCCCCGCGGACCGCGATCTTGAAACAGCCCTGGGTGGCTCTGCGGGCGGAGATGATCCGGACGACCGACGCGCCGACTCGGTGGCAGTGGCACACCAGCAGCAACCGCAGGTTGCCACTGAGGCCGAGCAACAGGAACCTGTCTTCCCACTCCGAGTGCTCGTCGTCGTAGAACTCAAGCGCCCGTTCGTCGACAAAGACGCTCGCCGCCTCTTCGAAGGAGACGCCATGCTTGCCGAGGTTCGCCTCGGCCTTGGCCGGGTCCCATTCGAAGCGTAGCTCTTTCATAACGACAACGTATTGACATCAGGTCAGGGCGTCAAGTTCCCACTCAAGTGGTGTGGCAGAACGATGCAGAGATTGCGGGGCGTAACGCCGCCGCGCAATCTGTGTTGAACTGAGCCCTTCGCGGGGCTTGGGGATTGCGCCCGGCATCCCCGCCTGGACAGCGGTTACAGTAGGGGTCCGGCAGGCGGAAAGCAATGGGCTGCGGGCCGTCGGGAGGTGTGGCCTGGGGCCTGTGAGGCAGCGGGAAGAGCTGTCTGGAGGGGCGGTCGGCGGGGTGCAGGCGTGAGCGACTCGGGCCGGCGGGTGGGGTGTGTGGGGACGACCCGGGCGTGGAGGAGAGTGGAGGCTTGTCGGCGGGCCATCATGGCGGCGGGCCTCGGGTCGGGGACATGGGACAGAGGGCCGTGGGCGGGAGACGCCCGACGAGGTGCCAGTGCCCCGAGCCGCAGCGCGGGCAGCAGGCCGGCTGCACGGGTTTTGGGCTCTTGGCCAGGAGCGCCGAGAGCGTACTCTGCGGCTGGCTGGCGGCGAGGAGGAGTTGCAGAGAGCGCAGAGTCTGCCGGCTGGCGGGCGACCACAGGCCGTAGTAGCGCACCCGCTGGAAGCCCTTGGGCAGGACGTGCTGCAGGTAGCGGCGCAGGAACTCCTCGCTCGTGACCGTGATGGTGCGTGGTTCCCCCGTGCGGTTGTCGGTGTAGCGGAACGTCACCCGACCGCCTTCGGTGCTGACCAGGCGCCGGTCGCTCAAGGGTCCGCGGAAGGCGTAGCGAGCCAGATTAGTATAGTAGATAGCGCAGGGCACTATTGAATAGGGGCAGTAGTAGACCTCACGGAGGCCCGTCATGGACACCCGACGGCTGTTGGAGGAGTTCCCGGCCTACCTGGAGGCGCACCGGCTGGCCAAGGCGGGGCACGTTCGCCGATCTCGGCGGTCTCCGCCTCGGCTCGGACGGCCTCGGCCTTGAGCTTGGCGGTCTGGGCCTGCTGCGTCTCGGCCTCCAGCACCGCGGCCACATCCTGCTGGGCCTGGGCCTCCTGCTGGAGTTGCTGCACCGACTTCAGCCACTGGTCGGGGTCCAGGTCCAGGGCCTTGCAGACCTCCCGCAGGGCGTCATCCAGCCGCACCAGTTGGCGCAGCTCGGGGTCGGCCAGGACCAGGCCCAGGAACTGCTGGATGGCCTGCAGCCGCACCACCCGGTCCTGGAAGCTGGTGAAGCCCAGCGGATGGACGTCGTAGCGCCCTTGCCGCTCTGCACCGCCGGGTCGAGCATGTTCCACTCGTAGAAGTCCCGGACCACGGGCTCGATCAGGTACTCGTCGAAGTTCCTGACCACGGCGCCCATGTACTTGCCGGCCTTCTCCACCCGGATGCTGGCTTCGTAGGCGGTCTGCTGCACGTCCCGGCCCCCGCTCTGGACCTTCGGGGTCATGGACTCCTCGTCGCCGAACTGGATGAACATCTCGATGAGCGACAGCAGAGCTTCCTGGCCACCGGGTTGGCCAACGCGGTGGCCTGCACCTGCCCCAGTGCCGCCAGGAGGAGCTCCGCGCGGGCCTCGGGACTTACCTGTCGCGCCCCTTCAGGGCTGCAGGGATGGTCGGCACCGGCCCCACCGCGACCCGGGGTCGCAGCCCCACGGCACCCCGCGCCATGATGACCGTCGGGGGCAGCGGCAGGGACATTGGCCCCATTCCGGGGGTTGAACGACCTCGGGGACCATGGTAGAGTCTCAGTATCATGAGCCCACTGGCCAGTGCCGACGTCCCGAGACTGAGTGTCGCGGAGCGTATCCAGCTCGTCGAGGACATCCGGGATGCGATCGCGGCGGTGCCCGAGGAGGCGGGACTGGCCGACGCGCAGAAGGCTGAGCTTGGCCTCCGCCTGGACGCCTGCCACCGCAATCCCGACGGGGGCTCCCCCTGGACCGTGGTACAGGAGCGGATCAGGAACCGGTGGTGAGTCGGCGGCTCATCCTCCGTCCCCAGGCGGAGGCGGAGGTGACCGACGCGTGCAGAGCCAGCCCCAGCGTGAGGATGCAGTCGTGGCAGTCGCGATACCCTTGGACCGAATGACGACCCTGGACAAACTGCGGGCGCTGGAGGCCATCTGGGATGACCTGCAGCGCACGTCGAAGGGCGTGCCCTCTCCATCCTGGCATGGGGACGTCTTGCGGGCCCGGCAGGAGAGAGCCAGAGCAGGCTCGTCACACTTCGCGGACTGGGCCGGCGCCAAGCGCCGGATCCGGGAGCGCACTGGATGAGGGTCCAGATCCTGGAGGAGGCCGAACAGGACCTCCTCGACGGCTTCGCCTTCTACGAGAGCCAGGGAGAGGGCCTTGGCGGTTACTTCCTGGACTCCCTCTTCTCGGACATCGATTCCCTGCAGCTCTATGCGGGCATCCATTCCCGACACTTCGGGTACCACCGTCTGCTGGCCCGGCGCTTCCCGTATGCCATCTACTACCGAGTCGTAGGCGAGACCGTCAGGGCGTACGCCGTCCTGGACTGTCGGCGGGACCCAGCACGCATCCAAGACCGACTGGGGTGAGGCAGGAGGATGCGAGCTACCTCGTGCGGGCGGTGTTCCGCACAGGAGGTCCGGCCAACGGGACAGAATGACATCCCGAAAGGGAGCTGGCCGCAATCCTGACGACGTTCAGCATGGGGAGGTCGGGCCGAGCGGCGTGATGGGAGGAGGCAGTCACGGAGCGGACCGCCCTCGGGGTGATGGTTGCCGGGGGGGGGGGGACGGAATCCCGCCGCGCGGGTCGCGGCGTGGATCACCTGATCTGTGACCCGACGCTGACGGGAAGGCGAAGTGCCGTGCGGGTGCTATCGTATACTCGGTCACCATCGGAGCCCACAATGACATACCTGAACGAGCGGATCACGGTCGATCCGGAGCAGTGCGGGGGTCGCCCCTGCGTGCGCGGCATGCGTATCCGCGTGCAGGACGTGGTGGACCTCTTCGCCGCCGGGCTGACAGGGAGCCAGATCATCGAGGAGATGCCTGACCTCGAAGAGGGCGATCTGAAGGCCTGCCTGGAGTACGTATCCAAGCTCGTGGCTCACCCGGTCGTTGCGGCATGACGCTCTGGATCGATGCCCAACTGCCCCCCGCCATCGCGCCGTGGATTGCGCAGCGCTTCGGCGTCAACGCCACTCCGATTCGGGAGTTGGGCCTGCGCCACGCCAAGGACACCGTGATCTTCCAGGCGGCGCGGAACGCTGGCGTTGTGGTCCTTACCAAGGACGCAGACTTCCCCCATCTGCTTCGCCGCGATGGCCCTCCCCCCAAGGTCGTCTGGCTGACCTGCGGAAACACCTCCAACGCGAGGTTGCAGGAGATCCTGAGCCGGTCGCTCTCCGCGGCGCTGGCGTTGCTGGACGGCGGCGAGTCGCTGGTGCAGATATCCGGCCCGACAAGCGAGTGGAGTTGACGCCGTCTTGCCCTCGTGCCGCACAGGAGCTCAGCGAGACCGGTTGGGGCGGGATAGGGAGGAGTGCGATGGCATCCCGAAAGGGAGCTGGCCGCAATCCTGACGATGTTCTCGGTGGGGAAGTCCGGCCGAGCGGCATGATGGGGGGAGCCAGTCACGGCACTTCGGGCAACTGGGGGTTGATGCGCGTACTGGCATCACCTATGATACCACTATGTCCAGATGCTACCAGATCGTGATGGACTCGAACGTGCTGGTGGCGGCCTTGAGATCGAGGCGCGGGCCTTCGTTTGCCATGCTCTCGTTGGTAGGGACCGGCGAGTTCGACATCAACCTCTCCGTCCCGCTGGTCCTGGAGTACGAGCAGGTGGCCAAGCGCTCCCGCTGGCAGGGCAAGCCACCGTGGCCCTATGTGTCGGACATCCTGGACTACCTCTGTACCGTGGGACGAAAACACCGGGTGCACTTCCTGTGGCGGCCCCGCGAGCGGGACCCCGG
>Ga0172371_10009271_pt1 | contig 13563 bp, 7 predicted proteins | sample Lak12m_FD_114543 | JGI IMG/M metagenome (GOLD analysis project Ga0172371, IMG submission 114543) | Freshwater microbial communities from Kabuno Bay, South-Kivu, Congo - kab_022012_12m | ecosystem: Environmental > Aquatic > Freshwater > Lake | place: Democratic Republic of the Congo: South-Kivu... | reverse complement strand
GGGTACACTGGCAGCGGATTTGTCTCTTGCGTTCACTGCTTTTCTTATGGGGTCATTTGACTGAAGCGGAGGTGGCTTATGTTACAGTTCGGAAAGCCCGAAGACGCGGGTGGCGGCGGGATGCCGCGGCGAGGTTTCACGCTGGTGGAACTCCTGGTCGTCATTGCGATCATCGGTATCTTGATCGCCCTCTTGCTGCCTGCGGTGCAGGCGGCTCGCGAGGCGGCTCGACGGAGCCAGTGCACCAACAACCTCAAGCAACTGGGGCTGGCGCTGCACAACTACCACGACGCCAACAAGTGCTTTCCCTATCGGATGGGCGGGGGCTCTGGGAGCGGCTGGGGGACTGTAACCTTGCCGCGGTTGAGCGGTTTTGTGCCTCTATTGGGGTTCATCGAGCAGGGCGCCATGGCCGCCCAGGTCGGAAACGATCCGACCTATGTCTGGAACACCGCCTTTCAACCGTGGGTGACGCAGATACCCGCGTTGCTGTGCCCGTCGGACCCGTCTACCAAGGAAATCTCGGTGATTGGCCAGAACAACTACGCCTTCTCGATCGGCGACCAGTACAACAACACGGACTGGGCGAGCTATCCGACGCCGCCTCCCACGCGAGGTCTCTTTGGTCCCAACACGTCGGTGACATTCGCCGATATCCTTGACGGCACGAGCAACACGGCAGCCATGTCGGAGATCGTGCGTCCGCCCAGCAGCAATGCGTTCGGCTCGAATACGACCAGCAACACGACCAACCCGATCAATTGCCGGGCCAGCTTCGTGAACGGCCAGTACACCACAGCGATCCTCGACCGCGATCGCTCCCTGGGAACCCGCTGGTGCGACGGAAGGGTTGGTTACGTGAGCTTCAACACGATCCTTCCGCCGAACGGGCCCGTGTGCAACGGCCAGACCACCTCGGGAATCCTGACTGCCGGAAGCCGGCATCCCGGGGGGGCCAACGTGATGTTGGCCGATGCCTCGGTCCGCTTTGTCAGCCAGACGATTGATACCGGAGATCTGAGCGCCGCCTGCGTGACCAGCGGCCAGAGTCCTTACGGCGTCTGGGGACGCGTGGGCTCCAAAGCGGGCGGCGAGACCCTCAGCAGCTTCTGATCGCTCAGTGTTTCGTGTTGACTGAACGTGGGTCCCTGCTCGGGCCGATAGCGGCGGCGTCTTGCGCGTACGGACAGTCCGAAAGGGACGTGTGTTCTCGCGGCCTCTTTTGATGCCAAAAGGAGTTCGACAGCAATGACTCGTTACGATGCCCTGTGCGGTTTGGCTGTCTTGACCCTCTTGTCTCTTCCGGGTTGTTCGTGGAAGACGAAGGACAAGTGGACCGAGGCGCGGCCGAAGGTTTACCCGGTCCAAGGCGTCGTCCTTTATAAGGGCGCGCCGGTCGAAGGCGCCGTGGTCGTCTTTCGCTCGGAGACCAAGCAGGTGGCCGCCCAGGGAACCACGGACAGCCAGGGCCGCTTCTCTCTCACCACCTACGACCAAGGGGACGGAGTGGTTGAAGGCAAGCACCAGGTGCGAATCAGCAAGATCAAGGTTGAACCGGCCCCGCCTCTCGCGAACCCGGAAGCGAATCCGGTTCCCCCCAAGGAACTCAACCTGCTCCCGGCCAGGTACGCTGATTTCAAGACCTCAAAGCTGACGGCCGACGTTGCCCCTAGCGGCACGAACGAGTTCGAGTTCACGCTGACGGACTGAAGCGGGCCGGGTGGCTGGTGGCTGGAGCAGAGCAAAGCGATGCCCCAGCGATCGAGTGGCACGTCCCTGAACGACAGTGAAGGGCGTGGCCGAACCCGCCAACCACGGCCATCGCTTTGCTCTGGCCGTGCCACCCGACTGCTTGCCCCCGTTTCCTCTCCGTCCTCCGTGGTGCTTGATTTACGTCTCTTCGCCGTAGTCGCCGATCACACGAAGGGCGTGATGCCGGGCATGGCCACGGGATAGCGGCCGTCCTTGCCGGGGAGGATCGGCGGCTGGGCGTCCCAGGCGTAGCTCTTCGGCGAGAGGTCCTCCTTCGAGTTGATCGCCTCGTCCCAGGTGAGCGCCTTGCCGGTGTAGTCCACCATCCGGCCGAAAATGGCCAGCATGGTGCTGCGGGCCATGTAGAGGCCGTTGTTGATCGTCTGGCCGGAGCGGATGGCGGCGAAGAGGGCCTTGTGCTCCAGGTCGTACATGTTGCCCCCTTCGCCCTTGAACCGCCAGATCGGCTTGCCGTCGAGGTCGTCGATCTTGTGGCCGAGGATATTGGCGCGGCCCTTGGTGCCCGTAAAGATGTCGGACACGTCGCTGTAGCACCCGCCTTCCTGACGCGTGTAGGAGTAGACCGTCACGCCGGGATACTCGTAGGCCACGGCATGGTGGTCGTAGATGTTGCCGAACTTGGGCTCGGTGCGGACCTGGCGCCCGCCGAGGCCCCACGCCCGCTTCGGCGGCTCGTCGTGCATGGCCCAGAGGGCCTTGTCGAGACTGTGGACGTGCTGCTCCACGTTGTGGTCGCCGGAGAGCCAGGTGAAGTAGTACCAGTTGCGCATCTGGAATTCCATTTCGGTCCAGTCGGGCTGGCGGGGGCGTTCCCAGAGCAGGCCGGTGAGGTAGGTCTCTTGGATGGTCAAGATGCGGCCGATCGCGCCGTCCAGGACGCGGTTCATCGTCTCGCGCACGCCGTTGTGGTAGCGCCAGCAGAGTCCGGACACGATGTTCAAGTTCTTTTTTTTGGCCTCTTCGCAGGTGGCCAGCACGGAGCGGACGCCCGGGGCGTCGACCGCCACCGGTTTCTCGCAGAAAACGTGCTTGCCGGCCTCGATGGCGGCCTTGAGGTGCTGGGGCCGGAAGTGGGGCGGCTCGGCGAGGATCACCACGTCGACGCCGCTGGCCAAAACCTTCTGGTAGGCGTCGAAGCCGACGAATCGGCGCTCCTGGGGCACGTCGATCCGGTCGCCGTACTGCTTCTTGAGCCCTTTGACGCTCCCTTCGAGCCGGTCGGGGAAGGCGTCGCCCATGGCCACCAGCTTGGCGTTCGGGTCGGCGTTCAGGGCGTTGCCGGCAGCGCCGGTCCCGCGGCCGCCGCAGCCGATCAGGCCGACCTTGAGGATGTCGCTCCCGGCCGCGTGGGCACTCCGGCCGAGGCTCAGCCCGCCGGCCAACATGCCGCCGGCCGCCAGGGTCGAGGTCTTGAGGAAGTCGCGTCGGGAAGGATGGTTCGCGCGGGGACGATTCTCGGGTCGGGGCATGGTCACTCCCTTCAGTAAACCGGGGTAGGATCGGTAAAGGCAGGTCAGCCTATCATACCCCGGCGCCCGGCCGACCGCAAGTTTCCCGAACCTCGCCAACGCACGGAGGGGGCGGCTGGGATCGCGCTCAAGGGGCTCCCAGACTATTGTGCGATGACCCTGACGAATAGGGGCAATCAGCCGGTCGAATTCCCTGAATGGAATGTTCTCCAAAGTAATACGCCTGCCTTGCCTCGCTGTGACTGCGTCCATTTTGGCCGTCACGACTAATAGTCCTGGCCATGACGATGGCATCCCTAGCCCTGTGCGGCGATGCAGCGAGGCCAGCGTCCAAGAAGGTCTTTCCGGAGGCGCGGCTGGGCATGAACCTCAACGGGCCGGCCGATTGGAACTGCGAGCTGCCCTTTGTCGATGTACTCCGCCTTTCGCGGCCGTGGACCGCCAGAAGAGGGGGCAATGGGCCGGCACTTCCGCTGGATCGGCACGGCTGGGTCAAGAAGCTCGACGTGGATTGCTCGGCCGAGACCCCTCTGTGCATGATCGAGGGCGGCCGAGTTGCCGCGTGCGTGTGCCATCCGGCCGTCTGCCCGTTAGCATCTATGGCCCGTATGACCCGACGAGAGAAGTGATCAACCACCAAGCCTTCCATAACCGTAGGAATGGGAAGATGCCCGGCACCTCTTGGGGCGTTGCAATGGCGCAAGCGGCGGGGTACACTAGTATCGTTTCAAGTGAATGACTTTCGCGCTTTTGACGGTAGACTTCGGTGGGCTGTGCAGGGATCAAGAGGCTCTTGGGAAGCACAGGGAATCGGTGTTGGCACTGCGGTCTACCCCCTTCGGGTGTTTACATCAGAGGAATTACGCACGAAGAGACCGACTCAGTCAAAAACGGCATTGGTGCAGTGTCTTGAAATCGAGGTATCGTATCGTGCAACAACTGAGCAAATTGGGTGCCACTGGCGGCTCGTCCGCCAGTGCTGCGCGGGCAGACAAGCTGCCCGTGCCACCCCAACCATGAGTCGCCATTTGCCTGAGACAGTATACTATTACTAGTAGTCCGCATTCACTCCAACCCGCACAACCAGCCTCGATTGAAACTCGGTCGTCGAAGTCGCCTCGCCGCGGTCCGTCCGCTAGCTGAAAGACGTCGAGCGCGAACACCGAAGCCTCGGTGCATCGAGGTCTGCCCCCGCACACTCATTTAGACTGTCCCGCCCGGCGAGGTCTTGACGGAATGCCTTGCCTATTACGTCTCAGAAAACCAATGTCGGCAGGCCGGTGAAGAGGAGTCTTCCGGTCTGCATCCCGTAACATGATAACCTGAGTCTCAATAGACGATTCGGTTCTGGATATCGAAATGCTGTGATGCGCAACAACGGAGACCGCTTCCTCCATGCCGAAGGGCTTCTTGGGTAGTGAGAAGTCGCTTCATGGTTCATCTTCAAGGGGATTTGCGATGAGCATCAAGTCCATCCTGCCATTGGTAGTCACCCTCGCGATTTCCATTCGGCTTTCGGCATACGCCGCGGAGGAACCGAAGCCGGCCAGCGCCGGGGCCGCGACACCCGCGGAAGTCCAGGCCAAGGCCGAGTACGATGCGGCCGAGCAGGCGGCCAAGGAAGCCGAAGCCGCGGTCGCCCCGTTGAAGGCCGCCCTGCAGAAGGCCGACACGGAATTCGCCAACGCCAGCAAAGCGGCCGCTGCGAAGCGACAGCGGGCCACGGATTCGAAGAACATGGCGGGCGAGGCGGGCGCAAAAGAATTGCAGCAGGCCGAGGCCAACGTGCCGCTTGCCGAAAAGGCGCTGGCCGAAGCGACCGAGGGCAAGCCCGCCGCCGACAAGGCGTTCGACGAGGCCAAGGCCGCCGCTGCCCCGTTGCAGCAGGCTTATGAGGCGGCCGAGAAGGCGCTCGAGGAGGCTGAGGCCGCGGCGAAGGTCGCCGCCGACGCGGCCAACAAGATCGGCGACGAAGCCAAGCAGGCCATAACCCATGCGGCCGTCAATCGCAGAGCGCTTGAGACTGCCAAGGCCGCTCTGGCTCAGGCACGGCGAAACGCCCCGGTAGCGGCAGCCCAGGCGGCCACCGCCGCGCAGAATCTGGCCGAACCCGAGGCCCAGAAGAAAGCGGCCGACGAGGCCCTTGCGAAAGCTAGGCAGCAGGCCGCGGCCACCAAGGGGGGCAACCGCGCAGCCGTGCAAAATGCACAGAAACGAGTCAACGCCGCGGCGCAGAAGCTGGCCAAGGCGACGGCGGAGAACAGCGCAGCCGACGCTATCCTGGCGAGCGTCAAGGAACAGATCGTCTCCGGCACCGCGGCCGTTGCGGCTGGCGAGAAAGCGGTTCAGAAGTCGGCCAAGGTGGCGAAAGAGAAGAAGGTGTTGGCCGAGCAGGCGGCCATCAAGCGCAAAGCGGTTGCCGACGCCGAGGCCGTCGTGGAACAAGCGCGGCAGAGCGAGCAACAAGCTCAGCTCCCGGTCAATGCCGCCGCGAAAGTGGTGGCCGCCGCATTGGCGCCGAAAAACCAGGCCGCCGCAGCCTTGGCGAGCGCCCAGAAACAGACGGCCGCAGCCGTTGCGGCCCTGGCGGCCGCCGAGAAAGCGGCCGAGGAGGCCGCAGCCAAGGCCAAGCAGACTTCCGCGGATCCCGCCAAGCAGGATGCCCGGAAGAAACGGGCCGCCGCCAACCGCAAAGCGGTCGACGCGGCCAGGGCCGCGCTGGCCCAGGCGCGGCAGCGCGAGCAGCCGTTGCAGGCTCGGGCTAAGGCCGCCGCGCAGAAGCTGGCGGCAGCCTTAGCCCAGAAGAAAGCCGCTGACGAGGTCCTGGCCAGCGCCAGGAACCAAGTGGCCGCCGCCATGGCCGCCTGCCAGGCGCCGCGAGAAGCGGCCGAGGATCTCGTTCAACTCGATGAGGCGTGCAAGCTGGCGGCCGCCGAGGTCGCCGTCAAACGCGGAGAAGCCGGTAAGGCCAGAGCGGCTCTGAGGCCCGCGGAGCGGAAGCTGGAACAAGCAGCGCTGCAGGCCACGGCAGCGGTGCAAAAGTTGACCCAAGCCGAGGCGAGGAAGAAGTCGTCGGAAGAGGCCGTGGAGAAGCTCAAGCAGCGGATCGCCGCCGCCAAGAGTGCACACCTTCAGGAGGAAGAAGCGGCCAAGGCGGCGGAAGCCGCGGCCGCTCCGCTGAAGGTCGAATCGGACAAACGCCGGGTGGCGTATGCGGCTGCCGTGAAGATCGCCGAAGACAAACACGCTTTGACCGAGCAGGCCAAGGCCAAGCTATACCGGCTGATCGACGCCAGGCAGGTGCCGGAGATCATGGAGAGTCCAAGGGCGCCGAAGCCCGCCAACCGTATTGACGAATTCGTGTTCGCGAAGCTCCGTGCGTTGGGCATCAAACCGGTCCTCTGCTCCGACGCGGTGTTCGTGCGCCGCGCCTATTTGGACCTAACCGGCACGCTGCCGTCCGCCGACGAGGCCAAGGAGTTCATTGAGAGTTCCGAGGCGGACAAGCGCGTCGCCCTGATCGACCGGCTGCTCGACCGCCCGGCGCACGTCGACTACTGGGCCATGAAGTGGTGCGACATCTTGAAGGTCAAGGCGGAGTTCCCCGTGAAGGTCTGGCCCAACGCGGCGCAGGCCTATCATCGTTGGGTGTGGGAAGCGATCGCCCACAACAAGCGGTACGACCACATGGTTCGGGAGCTGCTCACTTCCAGCGGAAGCAATTTCCGCGTCGGCCCGGTCAATTTTTACCGCGCCATCCAGGAGAAGAATGCGGAGGGCATCGCCGCGGCCGTCGGTTTGGCGTTGATGGGCACGCGGATCCACACCTGGCCGCCGGAGCGACGGGCCGGCATGGCCTTGTTTTTCTCGCAGGTCGGCTACAAGCCCACCAGCGAATGGAAGGAAGAAATCGTCTTCTGGGATCCCCGGAAGTCGGCCGCCCTGCCCGGCAGCACGGCGGCGGGACTGGACTCCGTGGCCAAGGCCGTGACGGCCACCAACCAGATTCCGGGGACGTTGGAGAAACCGCTGGACCCGAACCGGGCGATCACGGCCCTCTTTCCGGACGGCGTCCAGACGACGATTCCGCCGGACCGCGATCCCAGGGAGGTGTTCGCCGATTGGCTGATTCGGCCGGAGAATCCCTGGTTTGCGAAAGCCATCGTCAACCGCACCTGGGCGTGGATCATGGGACGCGGCATCATCCACGAACCGGACGATATCCGGCCGGACAACCCGCCCAGCAATCCCGAGCTGTTGGCCTACTTGGAGAAGGAGTTCATCGCCGGCGGATACGATCTCAAGCGGCTGGAGCGGCTGATCTTCACCTCGACCACGTATCAGTTCTCTTCGGTGCTGCGGTTCAAAAGCCCGGAAGCGAGAGCCAACTTCGCCGGCTATCCGCTGCGGCGGGTCGAGGCCGAGGTGTTGATCGATGCTCTGAACGACATCACGGGCAGTTCGGACCTTTACTCGAGCGCGGTTCCGGAGCCTTTCTCGTATATTCCCTCCGAGATGAACGCGGTGGAGCTGGCCGACGGCAGCGTCACCAGTTCGTTCCTGACATTGTTCGGGCGTTCTGCGCGGGCCACGGGGATGGAAGCCGAGCGCATCAACGAGCTCGCCTCGCCCCAGTGGCTGCACATGCTCAATTCGGCCACGATTCAGGACAAGCTTCAGAACGGCCCGAAGCTCAGGGCCTTGCTCTCCTCGGGCGCCAAGCCCAAGGAGATCGCCGAGCGACTTTACCTGACGGTTCTTTCGCGGTTTCCGACGGAAGCCGACTTGAATGCCGTGGAGGAATACTCCAGGGGCCGAGGGAGGAGAGGACGTGATGGGTGGATCGATCTTACCTGGGCGCTAGTCAATAGCCCCGAGTTCCTTCTGCGGCATTGATTGCCGCCGAAGTCTTGGGACATAATGCGAAACGGTCGATTTGCTGGAACGACACTCAAAGGGGAAGCGTAAGGAGGACTGAAGTCATGAGCACGAACCACAATCCGGACAACCAAGGGCATGTGTCTCGTCGCGAGGCCATGCGACGCGGCGTCTTGGGCGCCGCGGGTTTGATCGCTGCCGGCGGCTTGGCGTCCCCCGTCTTCGCGGTCACGACCGAAAAGACGACGCCGTCGAAGCTCGCCGACGAGAAGGCCGCTCGAGACGCGGCGGCCAAGGCCAAGACCAAGAAGACCCAGACCCGCTCGGTCATCCAGATCTTCTTGTGGGGCGGCATGTCGCACAACGACACCTGGGACCCGAAGCCGGGCACGGGCTACGACTACCTGGGTGAGTTCGACAAGTTCATTCCCACCAACGTGCCCGGAATCCAGCTCGGAGCGCTATTCCCCAAGCTGGCCACGCAGGCCGACAAGTACTCCTTGATCCGCAGCATGACCCACGGCAACAACGGCCACGAGACGGCGGCCTACCTGATGCAAACCGGCCACTTGCCGGGCGGGCGACTCGCTTACCCCAGCGTCGGCGCCATCTTCACCTTCTTCAAGAAAGCGCAATACAAGGGGCTGATTCCGCCTTACGTCGTCATGCTCGAGGCGGCCGGGCGGTTCTCCGAGGAGGGTTTCTTGGGGCCCACGTACAAGCCGTTCGCCACCGGCGGCGATCCCAACGCGGCCCGCTTCGAGGTGCAGGGAATCGTCAACCGCGGAATCGACGACGGACGGCAGAAGGCACGCCGCGACCTGGCCGACGAGGTCAATCGCTTGGGCTACGGCCTCGCGGAACTCCCGGAGATGGACAGCGCCGAGAAGGCGAAACAGAAGGCCTACGGATTGATCCTGGGTAGCGGGAAGGAAGTGTTCAATCTCGAGAATGAGCCTTCGGAACTCCGGGATCGCTACGGCCGCAACACCTTCGGGCAGGAATGCCTGGCGGCGCGGCGGATGGTCGAAGCGGGTGTGCCCTATATCACCATCAGCTTCCCCGGCGGGTGGGATACGCACTCCAACCACTTCGCGACGATGAGGCGCCAGTGCCCCATGCTGGACCAAGGACTGGCGGCGCTACTTGCGGATCTGAGCGATCGCAAACTGCTCGACACCACCCTGGTCTGGTGCACCGGCGAGTTCGGCCGAACGCCGAAGATCTCCTGGGAGCCGCCGTGGAACGGTGGACGCCATCACTACGGGAATGTCTTTACCGTGCTGGTGGCCGGCGGCGGATTCAAGGGCGGCCGCATTGTGGGTTCGTCGGACGAAAAGGGAGAAGAGGTCAAAGAGCGGCCCGTCTATCCGACGGACCTGTTGGGAAGCATCTATCTGCTGGCCGGCATCGACGCCACGGCCAAGCTGCCTCATCCCTGGGGCCTGGATGCCTACGTGTTGGACGCCGAAAACGAAGGCATGAAGTCGGCCGGGCTCTTGGAAGAGATTATGTGATAAGGGGCTAGGGGTTAGGGGTTAGGGATTGGAGGGGTCGGTACACGATTGTGTCAAGCCGCGACCAGCGGTCGCGGCTGTGGTTGCAGCCGTCGGCTGCGTTAGAGATTACGGACAAGGGGTTGGAGGTTGGAGAGATTGGGGTTAGCGCCGACTCTCGGCGGTCATCTAATCCCCAATTCCCAATCCATGATTCCTCAAGGGAGCGCACCATGAACAAGTTTCGATTCGCCACTGTCGGGCTGGCCGTGCTCTTGGCCGCTCGATCCTCGGCCATGGCGCAGAGCCAGTACATCGGCTACGTCTATCCGGCCGGCGGACAGCGGGGCACCACCTTCCCGATCAGGTTGGGCGGACAGGGGCTCAACTTCATGTCCGGCTTGATCGTGACCGGGAAAGGGGTCTCCGTACGGCTGGTAGATTACTATCCGGTGCTGGGCAATCAGGAAATGGGGTTTCTCAGCCGGCAGCTCAGCGAGTTGCGGAGGAAGGAGACGAAGCTGAGCGATGCGATGGTTGCCAAGATGACCTGGTTCGAGTTCCCCGCTCCCATCGGACCGACCAGCGGATCAGAAACGGCCAAGTTTCTGATTTGCCCGGTGTGCGGTACGGCCAATCCGATTGACGCCACCGTGTGCAGCAAATGCTATACGAAGTTGGAGAGACCCAAGGAACCGAAACTGAGTGCAAAGGATGTGGCCGACGAGTTTTCCAAGTCTCCGCAGGAGTTGGCCAAGCAGAAGCTGATCGAGCGGATCCAGAGGAGAATCGCGGAAGACGAGCGCAACCCGGCCGTGCGTTCCCAAACCGAGATCGTCTTTGCCGAGGTCACGATATCGTCCAACGCGGAGCCGGGCCAGCGCGAGATCCGCGTGGTCACCAAGCGGGGCATTTCCAATCCGCTGCCCTTCTACGTGGGCCAGGTGCCCGAAGTCGCCCGCAAGCCGATGAAGACCTGCCAGCTCCCGGTGCTCGGCAAGGAGCATCTGGCCCAGCGCAAGCGGCCGCCGGAAGAAGTGGAGCTTCGCGTCAAGGTGCCGTGTACGATGAACGGCCAGATTGCTCCCGGCGAGATAAACCGGTATCGTTTCCAGGCCACGAAGGGGCAGCGCCTGGTCATCTCCGCCAAGGCCCGGGATCTGGCGCCCTACGTCGCCGACGCCGTTCCCGGCTGGTTCCAGGCCGTGCTGAGGCTCCGCGACGCCAGCGGCAAGGAGGTGGCGTACGACGACGATTTCCTTCTCCACCCCGATCCGGTGATCTTCTTCCAGGTCCCCAAGGACGGCGAGTATGTGCTGGGCATCCACGAGGCGTTGTTCCGTGGCCGCGAGAGCTTCGTGTATCGCATTACGATCGGCGAGCTGCCCTTCGTGACCGGCATCTTCCCGCTGGGCGCCCGTGTGGGCGAGCCGGTCAAGATCGAGACCACCGGCTGGAATCTGAAGAAGACCACGCTCGCGCCGCCTCCCAAAGACGCGAAACCGGGGCAGTATCTCCTGGCCGCAGCCGACGGGAAGGTCCTCTCCAACTACGTGTTGTTCGCCCTGGATACGCTGCCCGAGTGCCTGGAAAAGGAACCGAACGACGATCCCTCCAAGGCGCAAAAAGTGACTCTTCCCATCATCATCAACGGGCGGTCGGACCGCCCGGGTGACTGGGACGTCTTCGAGGTGGAGGGAAAGGCCGGTGAGACGATCGTGGCGGAAGTCAACGCGCGCCGTCTCGGCTCCCCGTACGATTCGTTCGTCGAGGTCACCAACGCGGACGGCAAGACCATCGCGCTCGACGACGATCACTTCGACGCGGCCTCGGGACTGAACACCGACCACGCCGATTCGTACCTCATGGTGAAGCTGCCCGCCGACGGAAAGTACTTCGTTCACATCAGCGATACCAGGCGACACGCGGGAGAGGAGTATGCCTATCGGCTCCGGATCAGCCATCCGCGACCCGACTTCGTGTTGCGGTTGCTCCCATCCCGAGTCAGCATGCCCAGCAAGGGGACTGGCTTTGTAACCGTCTACGCCATACGCAAGGACGGGTTCGACGGGGCGATCAAGCTGAGCTTCAAGGATTTGCCGGCGGGGTTCGATTCGCCCGGCGCCACGGTGGGGGGCAAACAAGAGGTCGGGAGGCTGTCGCTCAAGACCACCCTCAAGTCGCTGGATGTGCCGGTCAACGTGACCGTCATTGGCACGGCGAAAGTCGGCGACCAGGAAATCGTCCGCGAGGCCGTGCCGACCGAGGACAAGATGCAGGCGTTTCTCTGGCGCCATTTGTTGCCCGCCCAGACCCTGCCTGTCCTGGTCTACGATCCGTCGTACCAGCCGCCCGACGGTCGCGTTCGCCCGCCGATCCGTGACGAGGATCGACCGAAGGACGTGAAGCCCACGCTGACGAGGTCCTCGGTCGAGGGCTATTTGCGGCAGATCGACAACCTCTATCAAGAGTGGTTGTTGACCGACGAGTTTGTCAACCGCGAGATCGCGAACACGGAAGCACGCCTGATCAAGTTGCTGCCGTTGCGAACACCATTGTAGGGTGGGCCGAGCGCGCCGTCGGGCGCCCGTGCGGTTGAATGATTCATCCGGAATCAACTATCGTGGTGATCCCCAGAGTCAACGCGAGCCAGCTATTCCCGTAGATTACATCGTCTTCATTCAACCGTTAGGACTCGCTGAATCGCCGGACTTGCGTACTCCGCGCCGCCCGTCCACGCAGCCTCGCGGAAGGAGGAGCATGAGTGACCGCGATCACGTTGCGGTAGTTGGTCACGGCCTCGGGTAGCACGCTGACGAAATGGCGTTTAATCATCACCGACGCCTCTCGGACCGGTTGACGTCGGCTCTCTGCCGGGCGACCCTATCCGTTTGATGACACAATCGTTGCTCATTGGCCGACGTTACCGGCTCCGTCGGGCAATGCCCACCTTCAGCGGCGCGGGGAGCGTCACGGCCCGCTCGCTCAGTCGGCTGTGCGGCGTTAAGAGGATGCGGAACGCCCCGGCCTGGGCGGCCACGGCAGCGTCGTAGGTGAACGTGTTGTGGACCGTGCCCGCCTTCTGGTTGTACTGGCGGGTAATTCGCTCGGGCGCCGGGTCCATCTCGACGCGAACCCCCGGGATCGGCTTGCCCGGAGCGCCCCGCTCTGTGACCACCACCTGGTACGGGGAACCTTGGTCGCCCGGCCGGGTGTCGACCGTGAACACGGCCGTGGGGACGTCTTGAAGATGGAGTCCGCCGCGCTTGCGGAGATCGTTTACGGAGATCACGTGCTGCGGGTCCGGCTCGGTCTTCTTGAGCTTGAACCAGAGCCGGACTTCCGCTTCCTCGGCCTTGGGCGGCCAGTCGGGCGCCACGAAGGTGAGCATCGGGACCGGAAGCCGCGGCTCGAACGCCAGGTCGTAGCAGATGTAGGGCGCGGCCCCCGCGGCTGCATCGGGCACGAGCGGCCGGATTTGGACCCACGCTTCCTCCGGTCGCGGGCTGAACTTGGCAGGATTGTTGTTCTGGATCGAGAGCCAGAACTGCACGGCCGAGCCCTTCCAGTCGGGAATATGGGCCCCGACGAAGAACCGCTTGGCGGCATTCTCGGGATCGGCCGGGTCGGGGAGGTTCTCGCTCTGGACGCGCAAGTTCTTGTCGTACCGGCGATGCTCCAGGCGGGTCCCGTCCTTGCTGAGATAGAGCATCTCGTACTCGCCGCCCTCCAGGGTAATCTCCGTGGAGGCCACGCGGTCGGCTTCGCCGACTTTCACGACGTACCGCTTCACCCCCACGTGTTTCTCGATCTCGACCGTCTGGCCGAGTTCCTCGCTGCCGACCGCCGCGGCGTCGCCGGCCCGCTCGATCCGGTACTTCGCCCTGCGCAGCTCCAGCGACTGGCGGAGGGCTTCCACCACTTGGGAGATGCCCGAGTCCTCGTCG
>Ga0172371_10009270_pt1 | contig 13564 bp, 7 predicted proteins | sample Lak12m_FD_114543 | JGI IMG/M metagenome (GOLD analysis project Ga0172371, IMG submission 114543) | Freshwater microbial communities from Kabuno Bay, South-Kivu, Congo - kab_022012_12m | ecosystem: Environmental > Aquatic > Freshwater > Lake | place: Democratic Republic of the Congo: South-Kivu... | reverse complement strand
GTTACAGAACCCTGTGCGGGAAACCGGCCGGGATTAGCCGCTCACAACGTCCCCGCAGAGCATCTCCCCACAGCAGTTCTAGGCACGATTTCCACCCACAGGAATCCCGGAAGACCCAAAAAAAAGCCCGGAAGGCAGAGCTCTTCGTGAAGCAGTCCGAACAGATCCGGCGGGACACGGGCGTGACCTTCGCGGCACAGTGCGGCGCCGCGGGCGTCTCCTACTCCAGCTTCATGCGCTGGCGCGCCCGTGCCCGCCGCCGCGAGGAACCGATCCGGCGGCCCGGTCCGGGGCCGGTGGGGTTCCGGGACTGGGACGGGCTCGTCGCCGACATCCTGGCCCTGCACCACGGCCGTCGGCGGACCCGAGGCACGGGGGCGCTGCTGGAGCGCTACCGCGGCCGTCTGTCGCGCCGCGAGGTGGCGGCCTGGGTGCGCCATGTGCGGCAGGATCTGGCCGGGGAACGGGCCGCGGAAACCGTGCACATCGAATGGAAAGCCCCAGGCCTGGTCTGGGCGATGGACGGCGTGGAACTCACCGGACTGGGCGGCAGCAACCTGCAGACCGTGCAGGATCTCGGCAGCCGCTACAAGTTCCCGCCCCTGGCCGCCGACAGCCTCTGCGGCGAGGGCATCGCCGGCTATCTCGACAACCTGTTCCGACGCTTCCGGCCGCCGCTGTTCCTCAAGCGCGACAACGGCGGCAACCAGAACCACCGGGCCGTCAACGAGGTGCTGGCCGCCTACGGCGTAATCCCGGTGAACAGCCCGCGCGCCTATCCCCAGTACAACGGCGGCATCGAGCATGCCCAGGGGGAGTTCCAGTGCGTCCTCGCCAACCAGGCGCAGGCCGTCGCGCAACGTACCCTCCCCGACGAACACATCGAGGCCTACGCCGCCGCGGCCGCGGCGCAGCTCAACCATCTGACCCGGGACTGCCTGGGACGCAGAACCTCCTGCGAGGTCTTTACGGCCAGCACGCACGGCAGTATGATAGATCGCCGGGAGCGCAAGGAGGTGACAGACGAGCTGATCGCGATGACCGCGGGCTATCTCGAACTCGCAGACGACTGGAGGCTCGCGACCGCCATGAAGGCCTGGCGCCTGGCGGTCGAAACCTGGCTGCTGGTCCATGAGGCCATCAGCGTGAGTCCAAACCGAGTGTTACCCACTTTCCGTCCTGAAAAACTCTCATAATCGGCTTGGCGCCACATTCCAGGGGCTGCTCCGGTGCGGCGACTGCGGGGCCATGATGACGCCGAAGACGTGCGGTGGCGCGTCCCGCAACCACTACTACTACCAGTGCACCCGGGAGAACCACTCCCACAAGACCCAGTGTGCGATGCCCTACGCCCCGGCGCCCAAGCTGGAAGAGGCGGTTATCGAGAGGATCAAGGAGATTGCCCTGGACGAGGCCATGATCGACGCGGTCATCAAGGAGGCCAACGGCCAGGCGGGTGACGCGGTGTCAGGCCTGCGCCAGGAGCGCCTGGAGTGGGAGGGCAAGGTCAAGGCCGCCCGGGACCGGGTCGCCAACCTGCTGAACCAGATCGAGGCCGGCAACGGGGGCCCCAAGATCAAGGAACGCCTGCGGGAGAGGGAAGAGGAGTGCCAGCAGGCCGAGCAGCAGCTCGCGGACGTCCAGGCGGAGATCGACCGGATCACGAAGCAGAATCTGGGCATGCAGACTGTATGCCAATCCCTGCGGCGATTCCGCCAGATCGCTGACGGGGCCACGCCGGAGGAGCTCAAGCGGATCGTCCCCCTGTTTGTGGAAAGCGTTACATGGCACAGAAATAGAGTGGACCTGGCACTCTTCGAGAACCAGGTCCGACAGGGAGAAGATATTTCGCACTTTGCTAACCACCTGGGCGGCGGTGCGCAAAGTTGTAGCAAATGGCTCCGCAGAAACCGCCGGTGTCGTGGCTCGGTGGGAAGTTGACGGGAGGTCCGCGGATTGGCCCGGCCGGTCTGGGCCCCATGCGGACGATCTCTCACTGATCGCCCCGGCAGCCCGCCTGGCGGGACGGACTCCCTGTGGCGACGACCGGGCTCCCGTGCATCCCCGTCGTAGAAAGCCCGGCCTCTCTGGGCTGGCACTGTGCGCATACCGCCCAATGCTCAGTTGCGGCCCGTACCGCAGGTCGCTGCCTTTGGGAGCCCCGATGAGTGTTCCGCGCACGCGAGGGTCAGTAGTACCTCCCTTCGTGCTGAGGCTCGCGGACTGCTAGAAGCCGCGGATCGCTGTTGAACGCATAGCAGACATTCTTGAATGGACAGGCCGGGAAGTGCGGCCTAAGCCACGAACCCCCGCTTCCATTCATCTCACAGTCAGGCCGCTTGGTACATACAGAGCGCCCTATCCACCACTCGATCTTGTTAGCCTCTTGGAGCGGGATCCGTGTCAGTACTGAGACTCCACGGAGTGCCTCTGCGACGACGACTCGGAGCGCCGTCACGGTCGTTGCCTTGCGAGGTGTGGACCCGAACAGGAACTCCTCCGCTGTCCTTGTTCTCGCAGACACATCCCCGCGCCTCACGTATAGCCGCATTATGTGGTAGTCAATGGCAGGCTGGCATACTGCGTCGATCCCTGAGTGTGGGTATGCTGCCGCGAGGTTGTGGAGAAGGACTTGGAGCTTCTTCTGCTCAGGATCCTCGGCGAAGACCTTGGCCCTCCCTAGCACAGCAACGATATCGCTTGGGCCTTTCGTGATGCCGCCATGAGCGATCCCCAGTGCCGCAGAGAAGGAGTATGCTCCGTCCTGGAACATCCCCGCCAGCGAGCGCAGCATCTCACTACGCTCGTTGGGGCGGATCCTCTCCGGCCGTTCGTAGCCCTTCAGCAGTCGGGCTACAAAGGCCGAGTCAGCCATGGCGATGCGTGAAGGGAGCAACTGCTGCGGCTCGGAGCGAGCGAGGTCAGCAACACGGCGACGGAGGAAATCCCAGTTCATCTGATGGCAGATCGCTGCACAAACAACTTCACACGCAAGCGCGGTATCGAGGTCTAGGCCGGCGAAAGCCTCAGCCTCTTTGGGCAGGGAGCGGAGGATCAGGGGGTACAGTCCCCTTCCTGCCTGCGCCTGGAGGGGGTTCACCTGCAGACCGCGTAGGATTCGCTCCGAGCGTGTCGCAGCCAGATGCTCAGAACGGCGCTCGGGATGACGTGCCCCGATCTGCTCGACAATGCTATCGATTGTTGGGGGGCAGCCGTCGATCTTGTGGCCCCTACGCCACCTCTTGAGTACCGGTTCGTGGCAACCGGCCCCTGAGACGATCATCGCAACGCGGTCGAACGCGCACTTCCCTAGGTAGATATCGGTTCCCCTCGGAGAGGGGTCTGCTCCCCTGAGGACTGCACCGCTTGCACAACCGATAACGATGTTGTCGCTGTCGGGAAGCACACCATCCTGCTCCAGACGCTTGCATGCTTTCGCCAGCGATTCGACACATGCTGTGCACGCCGCATCGTCGTCAATTCGGACGCCGTACTGCTCTGCTAGCTTAGCCGTACCGCTAGCGGAATAACGGAGAGCACGCCACAGACTACGGAACTGCTTGAACGACGGGGAATCATCCAGGACATCTATGCGAACGTGAAGGCGCTTACCCAGCACCTGCAAGTGCTCCACGGCGCCGATAGGCACGTGCATGCATCCAGCGAAGACCATGTCGAGAACCAGGGCGGAAGTGCACACACCCGTTGGCCCTATCCCACCCGCCACGCCTAGCTCTGAGATCGGGACCCCCTCCAGGATCGCGAGGTCCCAGCTGAGTACTCCGTAGAGGTCGCACAGTGCCCTCTGGACACCGCGGTTGTGGAACGCCTTCTTGTACTCGTCCGGTATGACCCCCTTAGCGTTCTTGACACAGAACCCCACAGGTGAACCGTAGGTGGACTTCACCTTTCCCATGTTCACCTTGAACACGTCATGCTCAAGGAATGGGTAGTGGATGGGGATGGAGCTGAAAACAAGCGGTTCGGGTACAGCGGCCATACTGACTGGCTGATCTCGGAGATCGACGAAGCCCACACGTTCTGCGTCACACACTTCCTGTATGCCGGATACGCGCGCGGCCGTCCTAGTGTCGCATCCGATGACTGAAGAGTCGCTGACAATGATCTCAGTCCCCGGCCGAGCGTGGTCACGTAGGGAACGGATGACTGCACGCAGAACCTCCGGTTGCGTCGTCCGACCGGCCCATGGCTCTTCGGCTGAAGTTATGTTGGGTTTGATCCAGGCCTGGACGCATTCGCGTAATCGGTGTCGGATGCTGCCATGGGCAGCTAGATATGCCGACAGGCGTCTGGCGTGCTGTGACGCTTCCCTCTCCGACCAGACGGAAAACGGATGCGAGTCTCCGCCGCAGGGCACATCCCCCTCCACCGAGTTCCAGTCAAACAGATCGATCTGCCGGCTACAACCCATCGCAACTGTCCCTGCTGATGCTGCGCCCCTGTTTATGCGTCCCGACGGCACCCCGGAGCAGAAGAGAAGCTAGTCGAAGAGGAAGATGCCCGCAACCTCATCTTCCACCTGATAGAGGCCGCGTGTTCTATCAATGGCCTCCGCAATCCCCTTCGCTGTGACATTGTCCAGTTGCCACTTGCCCTCAGCATCGCGACCGAGGCTAGGGATCGTGAAATCCTCCTTGTTCCCTGGGATCGGCCACTGGTGCCTCTGGTACAACAAGGAAGCAGCGACCGCAGCGGCCAAGTTCCCTGACTGGAGGGATGCTTTGAACGTTCGCACTAACCACTGCTCGCGGTCCTTGCGCCCACATGCCAAGGCGTGCAGGAATTCCTCAAGCACCAGGAGCTTGTGGGTAGGCACACGGTAGGAACGCACCTCGTCGATGGTCTGCATCGCTGCCTCCGGCGCGCCTTCGACAATGGCTATCAGCACGGAAAGGCCGCAGCACCTCTGGAAGTACTGCAAGGAACCAAAAGCAGTGAACGCGTCCTTCGCCGTAGCGATCTTCTCACGGGCATGGTGATAGTCACGCCCGGTGGCCAGTGCCCGCGCCTCTGTCAGGGCGAAAAGCCCATGGAGAAACTGGCTTCCCGTCTCATGCACGAAGCCCTCACATGACTGGGCCTCCGATGCAGCAGTGGTTGTTTGCGCGCACTGGGCTCGCCCGTAGAGGCAGTGCAGCGCCTCCATTCTGTCTGATGGCGTTCCGGCACCAGCAAATGCCATGAAGGCCTGATCGTACCGCTCGTAGGCCTCGTCTGTCTTGCCGAAGTGTCGCAGGAAATGGCCCCCAAGAAAGCGGGCGACGCCGGTGAAGTGCCTCTCGATACCCTCGGTCTGCGCACAACGCTCCAGTCGCTGCTGCAGGGCATTGAACGCCGTAATCGATTCACAGGCATGGCCAAGACGTCTGGCGCACTCGAGCTCCTCCATGGCGAGCGCAATACCTATGGTCTCTCGGCCCGCGAAGGGACTCTTGCCGAGAGCGCTGAATCCCCGCGCTGCGGCCTGGTGGTCACCGGCAAAGAGATGTGCGAGCGACGAGAGGTAGCTACAGAAGAAGAAACCCACGGAATCGGGCTCCATGGCCACTGATGCCTTGCGGAGAAAGGTGCATGCGGTCCTGAGGCCCAAGGTCTCAATCCACTCGCGACCATCGCTGAGTATCAAGCCTTGGGTTTCGTCCTTCTCCCCGTGGTCGATGAGCTGCTCAACCAGTCGCGGGCCTGCACCGGGCACCTCTTGCCCATATGCAGTACGGAGGAAGTGGATCCGGGCTTCGCGGATGTGCGCACCGGACACATGGCCGTGGCAGGCCTCGCGAGCAATGTGGTGAACGTAGTGCGTTACGCCGCCGGTATGTGCGCAGGGGTACGCGGTTGCGAGGCCATGCCGCATTAGCTCACGGAGTTCGGCGTCCGGCATGAGCCCCGTGATGGCAAGGTCAGGGTCCGACGCCACGGCCAGGAAGAGCCTGCGTGCTCCCGGCGTGAGCAGCCTGAAGTGTCTAGCGAATGTCTCCTCTGTCTGCGAAGGGAGGCCAGTCTCGCATCCTTCGCCACTCGCCGCCCACGAGTCAATCGAGAGGGCGTGTCCTGAGTACCGCTCATGGACTTTGGTCATGGTCAGAACCGAGAGCGCCGGCCTGTGGCTCCGCATCAACACCGCTGCGTCGCGGAACGAGAGGGGGGGGAGATCATACGCTATCTCGCGAGGGTCTCTGACATGGGGACGTTCGTAGCTGGTAGTGATCACCTGCGGACCTGTCGTAGGTGGGATATAAGAAAGGAGAGCATCGATCAGGCGTCTGGCAACCTGGTCATTCTGCCCTGTTCCCTCCACGACAACGGGGCGCCGGGACGCAGCGAGCGCTTCCGCCACAGCAGGCACAAGGCCGGCCGCCTCTGCGTCCGCTATCTGTCCCTCAAGGGGAGCACAAGCACGCATCACCTCGTTCGGGATTGTGCGGCGGAGTGCATCGATCAGCCTTAACGGGTCGACCGTCAGGTCCTCCGATATGTGGATGCAAGGGGCTGCACTGATAGCCCTGTTTGCGAGGGACATGGCGAAGTACGTCTTCCCGCATCCGGGAGGACCGACAACACGGATGAATCGTGGGGTGGGGGAGGTGCGCGCGATGCGCGCCTGCAGGTCGGATATCTCAACGCTACGAATATCGGAGAGCTTGTGCTCTGTCCCCCCGAATCGGTGTTGCAGGAAGAGGCTGACGCCGCGGTAGACCGGCGCCTCCCCGCTGCTGGGCTTGCACACCGCGAAGTGATCCCCGGCCAGAGGCACCGGAGTCACGCCCTCGATGCCGAGGACTGCGCTGGCCGCAGGCACAATACGAAAGGGGCCGACACAGTCCTTCTCATAGTAGACCGATGTCGATATCCCGTGCTTCTTGGCGTTGTCACGGTACCAAGCGTTCAGGTCCCCAAGCAGCGTATTCGTAGTGGCGAGGTCGCGGAGCTGTTCTGATGCACCGATATGCTTGAGCAGGGCTTGAAGCCAGTCTGCAAGCCCTGCTCCCGAATGGGGCGTCGCAAGGAAGATGACGCCCACGCAGTCGTGCACGAGAGATGCCGTTGGGCTGGCCGCTGTACCATCGGCGGATCTGCGTAGCAGTTGCTTTACCACAAGCCCGCCAAGGCTGTGGGCGATGAAAACGACGGGGACGCCTGGAGCGTGCTGGGCACAGAGGCAATCGCCCACGCTTGCCGCCATCTCCGGAAGAGTCATGGAGGATGCCACCCACATCGACGGCGCGGCGTTGTACCCAACTGCGGCTACATCGACGTTGGGGAACTCATGACTTAGCATCTCCGGCCAGAAGAAGCCGGTGCTCTTGTTGCGCCATGTTGTGCGGCTGTCCCCACCAAGGCCATGAACAAACACGACCTCGCCGATCGCCCCAGCGGGAGCCTTCGCGACCTGATCGATGTGCGGCCGTTCATCGTTAGTCCTGCCGAGTAGCCTGCCGACTGCTCTGGCAATCATGCGAATCATGGACACCTCTTCGACTATGCCATTCGGCGCATTCGAGGACAGACGGCCATGCCCTTGGAGCCAGTTCTGCCGAGACTAGGGCGTAGGCTTCAGCCTCGCCACGTGGTCCTCCACCACCGCGCGCGTCCTCTGAATCAGCGCCTGCATGGCGCTGCACCCAGTGGCGGCGCTCTGGTCCTTTGCGACCATGGTGAACAGGCGCCCCCGCCCCCGAGACCATCGCTGATCCCACTGAAGGACGAAGCCGGGCAGCAGCTCATGGCCGGCGAGCGGCGCCAGGCTGGCGGCAAGGGGACTGGCCGCTGCGGATTCGAGATGAAGTTCGACGCCCAGGGCGTCACGGCGGTCCAGGAACTCGTAGTGGACGCCACATCGCCATCGCCGTGGGCGGATCTGGCGGAAAGAACTCCCCCCGCCACGCGTCCGCCAGTCCTCATCCGCTGTGCGGTCATAGGCGATCACCACCATCGCGACGAAAGGGTCCAGCTCCTTGGGTGCTCCCGGAGGCCCGGCGGTGAACGGCCTGTCACTCGCCGGAGCGACCAGTATCCTGGGCACGATGATCCTGCCGTTGTCGAACTTGCTCACGCAGACGAGGCGTACGTCGATATCGCTGTGCTCGGTGATGTAGCGAACGATCCGTACCAGGTCCTCCCCGGCAGCATCGACCGCGATCACCAAGCGCACTCTGCCCGCTCGCAGGTTGATGGCACACTGCTTACGCAAGGCCGGGACCTGCTCGGCGCCGACAAAGCCCTGGAGTGCGCCGGCCAGTGCACCGTCCACAAGGTCGTCCAGTTCGTCGAATGTGAGGGTAGACAGGTCAGCGACATAGTCAAAAGCCTGTGCCACCACCTCGCGGCGCGACTGGGCGTTGCGGGCGAGTTTGACCTCGACAGCAACTGGCAGCCCCTCCCTATCGACCACAAGAAGATCCAGGATTCCCGCAGAGGGCAACGCGACCTCGCGTTGGACTGTGGCGACGGCTGGTTCGGACTCGGCGACCAAGAGGCCGGGACAGCGCTCCAGGCAAGCCTGCAGTTCGTCCTCACTCGCGAATGCCTCTTCCGTCAGGCGCTGCGTCTTCGCGTCATTGTGAAGAGCAATGGGCATGGAATGGCTCCCTGTGACCGAGGCTACCGACGTTGTTTGCTGCGGCCTGACTCTCTCTCGCGGCCACCGGAGCACCTGCCCACCGGGAGCACCGTAACCGTCTCCCACCTCAGTCCGCTGGCAGGCCAAGCTTGTCGAAGAAAGCCCTGTTCCTCTGGCGTGCGGCCTCCACAAGGCGGTCGAATGAGACCACCTCGATATAGGCCCTGTAGCTGCCGTTGTACCCGAAGTAGCCCATGTGATCACTCGTGACGCGGAGGTCGTGCATGCGGCAGCGCTTCTCAATGCTGGCCGTTATGTCGCAGAGGACATAGCAGAACCCAGGGATCGTGTCCGCGCTCGGGATCGGTCGCCCCGAACTGGTCATCACCTGCCCGTTGCGGATGCGCTCAACATACCCGAGAGCTTGCTCAATCGGGTCCTTGTCTTCGCCCTCCCCGGCATCGTCGCGCATGGGACGCTTGATCTCCACCACGACAATCGACGCCAGCGGGGGGGCCTTCCTCTCTGAGACCAGTACTGCGGTATCCAGAACACTCAGTGCGACAATGTCAGGCTCTTTGGTGTCAGTGCTCCCTGTGATCGGCATCGCCTGCAGGGGCTTGTCTGAAGCCAGGTAGTCGTGGAACGCCAGCCGCTCATCCACCAGCCACAGGTTGCAGTTGTCAGGGAGGACTTCGTTGGACGACCTGCGCAGAGGCATGATGAGCCTGTGCACCAACTCCTCCCTGGCGTACCGCCCGTCACTCTGTCGCTTGATCGCCTGCTCTAGGAGGTCAAGAATCACCCTCCTGTGAGCGACGTAGTTCGCGAGGTCGGATCTCTTGATGTCCTGGACCTTGTCCAGGTAGCCCTGGAGTCGTCGCTCATAGTCCGCGATGTCCTCGGCCTCGCCGGGCGCCATAAGCCCATGCCCCTCCTCCAGAAGCGCCTCCTCGATTCTTGCCAGTTGCCGGTGGAGGACCACGTCCAGATCCCGGTCCGAGATTGCGGGGTCCACACTCAGTTCATCCTGGGGAACGCGGGCGAGGATCGGACGGTACCGGGGCGCGCGTTGCGAGACGAAGTCCTCAACCCGCTGGCGGCTCTTCGCCCGATTCGCCTCCAGGTGCGGGGCCAGTTGCTCCTTCGCGCGGCCAAGAACGGCGTCACGGATCTGCGGCAGTGTTATCTCCGTGGACTCCAGGAGCTCGGAAGGCTCTTCCGCGATGTCGAAGCCGGTACGCTCCGAGCGTACAGCCTGATCGAGGAATGGTGATCCCACATAGCACGCATAGACGTATCCGCCGTCCTCATCCTCAATGCGGCCAAAGAGCCCAGGGATCCTGCCGTTAATGCTCTCTTCCTTCACCAACCGGTTCCCGGCGCAGAGCGCGAGTATGTGCACCTGCTGGGTGCTGGTCCGCAGTCTGACATGAGTGAGATCGAAAGAGTAGCTCCCGATGTCCACGCTCTCCCGAACAGCATCGGAGTGCATGTGCTCTTCGTACACCTGATGGAGGTTGACGCGTTCCGCTCCGTCGACCAACACGATCTCGGGTGCTCCGCCCTCCCTCACGAAGTACCAGAGACAGTGCTCAAACAGGCAGTCGGCGATGGTGCCTGTCGTTTTCCTCGACGCATCGCGGTAGTCCTTACGGAACCCATCGAGGTGAACGGTCGTCTCCCGCTTCGCCCCCGGCGGCGCCTCGGCATCCATCGGCGCGCTGACTCCGTCCCGGGCATCAAAGCGGAACTGACGCAGCTTCAGCTGGTTCTCCTGGCTACTGTAGACGCTCCGCACACTCACCCTCTCAAATGCCTTGAGCCAGAGCAGCCTCCCGACCCCCCGACACCCCTTACCGATCTTGTGCTCGCTGTCGAGAGTCTGGAAGGACGTGAAGTTCTCATCGTTGAAGCCCACCCCGTTGTCGGCAATGCGGAACCCGATGATGTCCTCGGCAGGAACCGGACCGGGCTTTGAGCGCTCATCGTCAAGCCCGAGTTGGCCCTGAGGCCTCCTCAGTATCTCGGCCGTGATCCTGCCGTCGAGAGTAGAGACCCCGGCCTCCTCGATGGCGTGTATCGAGTTCACGACGGCCTCGAAGAGCGGCAGGAGCCCATGGCTCTTGGGCAAGTAGGTATTGCGCAAGCGCCCGTGGAGGTTTGTCATCATGGCTGTCGTGCTCATCGCATTGGGCCTCACTTGCCGTCGCTTGCTCTGTAGTGGCACACTCTCAGCGGGCCGCTGTCAGAGGCGGTCCTTTGTTTCATGGCGGTTGTCGCGCGTGACCCGCCAGGCGGGCATCGCGGGACGGTGGCCAGAAGGCTGACTGAGCCGTTAACCGCCATGCCCTGCTTGCTCGGCCCGGTACTCCTCATACGTGCCACAGTTCGGGGTGCCCTGCGCGCGGTTCCGCTTGCCTTGGACTGTCCCGTCAACTCGGCTGGTAACATAGGCACACAGCTCAGCAAACCGGGAGACATGGATGTAGAACGTCTTGGCCTTGAACTTCCGCTGGATGGACGTGTGGATCTCGGCGTGGCTGAAAGGGCGAATGCTCCCGTAACTGGCGTCGGCCCGGCGGTAGTCGTAGTAGCGGTGGATCAGGTAGTCGACGTATCCCTTCCTGATGGTGTCCGCGCCAATGGAGTCGGGTGGGTAGTGCGGGCGAGGCGAGCGCTGCCGGGCGAGCGTGACGTTGTTGGCGATGATGCTGCCGCTGACGCTCCCCGCGTTCACCGTGACTGACTGCTCTGGCTCGTCCACCGGCGACCGAGCTGTACGGCTGTGCGTCCAGAACAGCTCCATCCTCCTGGTGTGGACGTCTGCCGCGGAGATCTCGCCGCGCGTGATTCTTGAGTGGCAGTTGCCGCAGACGACAATGAGGTTCTCGGTCTCGTTGTTGGCGGGGTCCTCGTCCAGATGGTGAATCTCCAGAACTGCCACATCAGCCACGCCGCAGAACGGGCAACGGCTATCGGCCTCCTGGAAGAGCCTCTTGCTCGCCAACGACGGTATGGCCTTGCGCCGCCTTGCCCGCACGCCTGTCTGTTCGGCTGGTCTCATCATGTCACCGCACCCATGCCGCACTCGGTCGTGCCCGTTACCACGAGGTCGATGACGCCATCCCGGCTCACCGATCCGACCAGACCCGCAGCAACGGAGAGTCCCGCTAGCCGTGCCGGAGGTGAGGGCGAACAAGGTCCTCAACGCCAGCGACCGCCGCCTGCATCTTCCTCGTGAGGTCGTCCTTGTCGTCGCTACCGGTTGACGACAGCGCACTCCTGATCTGCCGCCCAAAGTCCTTGTCTGCCCTGAAGTCCTCGCCTCCGGCAGCTTTGTCCATGAGGGAGGCCTGCATCGCTGCGTTGAGCTCGCGCAAGCACTGCCGGATTGCGTCCGTCTTCTGGCGTATCGCGGGGCCCCAGATGGACTCGGCCTCCAGCGCGCACGCATCAAACTCCTGGAGCGCGCTCCCGACGGGAGCCCATCGGTTCTTGTAGACGTGACCCCAAGCCTTGGCCTCCTCTTCAGCGGCCGGCCTCCCCAAGGCGCCTTGGTACCCCTCGGGGAACTCGTATGCGCCTATGAAAGGCGCCCGGCACGCGTAGAACGTGTCCCGGAGTTTGTAGGTGGCCTTGGCCAGACCACGTGCCGCATCAAACTCGGCCTTGCCCTTGAGCTCGCGCCGCCAGCCCATCAGACCCTTGACGGCCACGACTGCGGTCGTGACTGCGGCCCCACCAAGCAGCACATCCTTCACCGCCCCTATGATCTCAGTGACAGCCATGGCTCTCCCTTGCACATCCAGTCGCCGACACCCTCATCCATGTGGCAGTGGTGCTCATCCGCCGCAACCCCCGCGGGACGTGCAGGCCCGCCCCGTGCGGGCGGAATCGCCGCCTCCGATCCCCCGCTACACCCGCAGATCCACGCCCCCGAACTCACTGGGCTTGATGACGGCGAGCTGGTCGATGACGCGTTGGCGCATCTCGGCAGCGAACGCGACCAGCTCGGCCACCTTCGCACGGTCGGGCAGTTCCGGGCTCATGTGCGGGTGCAGGAGCTTGAGCATGCCGGCCGCGGTCTTCTTGATCGCGTCCTGGTTGCGGCTGGTCATAGCGCCGAAACTGCTGACCGCCGACACGTGCGTCTGGAAGTTGCGCCGCCGCAGTTCGGCGAATATCTCGGCCAGGTAATCGGTGAGGAAGCCGTAGCCCGTGGCGTAGTTCTCGGGCTGGATCTTGGGCATCTCCCATCCGGGCGTGTAGGCGTGAATGCGGTCCAGGAACGCCGCATCCTGCAGTTCTGCCGGCAGCGGCTCGAAGAGATGCGCGTAGTGTTCCTTGGGCCGCCGCTGTTCCATGTCCGTGTCGATGTTGCCGCCCAGGACGATGGAGCACTGGGCCGAGAACTCCTGATCGCCCCGGCTGAACTTGCCGGTCTGCATGTAGTCCTTCAGGATGCTCACGCTGGCGTCGGCATCCTCGAACCGCGTGTTGGCGATCTCGTCGAAGAAGACCACGTGCTTCATCCCGACGACACCCAGACGACGCGTGCCCTTGTTGAAGAACAGCGTCGCCGGTGTGGCCTTACCCCCGGAGATGACAAAGGACCGGTTCGACGTGTTGCGGTAGGTGTACGTCTTGCCGGTCTCCCGCGGGCCAAGCTCGATGAGGTTGTAGTTGGCCTCGACGAAGGGCACGAGTCGCAGCATCATGAGCATCTTGATGCGCCGTGAGAACCGCGCCGGGTTGAAGCCGATGGACTGCACCAGGAGGTCCAGCCACTCGTCATCGGTGAACGTCCCCCGCTTGGCGACGAAGTCGTCCAGGTCCAACCGGGTGTACTGCAGCGGGGTGAACTCGCGGATGTAGAACGGGTACTTGCGGGACCCCAGCTCGTAGGAGGGGTCGTACTCGATGACCATGGTTCCCCAGGCGCCGCTGGTCAGCAGGATGTCGGCGTACTGGTCCAGCACC
>Ga0172371_10009269_pt1 | contig 13565 bp, 11 predicted proteins | sample Lak12m_FD_114543 | JGI IMG/M metagenome (GOLD analysis project Ga0172371, IMG submission 114543) | Freshwater microbial communities from Kabuno Bay, South-Kivu, Congo - kab_022012_12m | ecosystem: Environmental > Aquatic > Freshwater > Lake | place: Democratic Republic of the Congo: South-Kivu... | reverse complement strand
CAGGGCAGAAATAGAAGACCTCACTTCTGAACCAGCTTGGGCTAACTACTGGTCCGACGAGGGCAGCATCCCCGACTACTCGCAGGTACGGGAGCGCTTGCAGGCGCTGTTGGACTCAGGTCACGCCGACGAGGTAGTGAAGTTGGGCCAAGAGCTGTGGCGCTTGGGCAACGAGCAAGTCGGCTCATCTGACGATGAAGGTGAAACAGGTTCACAGATTTCAGAGTGCATGGCAGTTGTTCTGCAGGCCGTGACGAAATCTTCGTCGTCCCCTCGAGACCAAATTCTTTGGATCATTGATACTCATCTCTCAGACGAGTATGGCCTGCTCGATGGCTCAGAAAACTACCTGGTACAGCTGAAGGATAAGCAATCCTGGAGTGAAGTTGCCGATTCCCTGCTGGGTCGCATTGAAGGGATGCCGGGAGTGCATAAGAAAACCGACTTCTCGTCAGGATACCGCAGGAAACGGATTATGAACTGGGCCATCGAGGCTCTAGAGCGATGCGGAAGACACAAAGACATTATTCCCCTGTTGGAACGTGAGGCTCCGATAACGCAATGTTACGGAATTCTCGTTAAGCACCTTCTCTCCGCGAAGCGGATCGCAGAAGCCAAATCGGTTGCCACAGATGGCTTTCACCAGACCATAGACAGTGCGCCCGGGATAGCATGGGATCTTGAATCCAAGCTACTCATGATAGCGGAATTAGAAAAGGACTTGCCGTTGGTTGCAGCCTATCGCAGCCTGGAGTTCTTTAACCGTCCCTCTTTGGACTCGTACAAGACCCTCAAGAAAGCTGCAAATGCCTCAGGACAGTGGCCCGCTGTTCGAGAAGCTATTATACGGTTTCTCGAAGCCGGAACCAGGCCCGACCTACAAGCAGCTAAAACTCCGAACAATGGGAAGTCCAAGGTCGCCGAGGTGTGGCCATTGCCCTCCACTGAGATATCAGCGGCTTCAGCGAAGACTGGACGTCATTACTTCCCTGAAACCAGCACTCTGATAAGAATCGCCATTCATGAAAAGGACACGGACGCGGTAATCCGAAGGTATGACGTGGCCAAGAATTCCAGGTTCTTTGATAGCTCCGTTCGTAATGAGGTCGCTGAAGCGGTGAAGCAATCGCATCCGAATGTCTCTCTGGAAATATGGAGGAATCTAGCAGAGGAACAGATAAGGCTGGTCAAGCCTGCGGCGTATGAAGTTGCGGCAAGATATTTGCGCAAGATGCGCGACCTATATCAGAAAACTCAACGCCTGGACGAGTGGACTGCTCTGGTCAAGAGCATTCGAGCTGCACACAAGCCCAAGCGATCTTTGATGCAGATCCTGGACACCCTGGAAGCAAAGAGGATTGTGGACAGCTGACCATTTTCTGGTTGCTGTTTTCTGAGGCCTCCCAATGAGGATCGGCGGTGCGCCAACGCTGCGCCGTCGGAATGGTTCGTTGGCCCATGTCAGCGGAGGCCTCAGCCCCTTTCTGCAGGAATCGTTAGCCCCGCGCCACTGAGCTGAGCAGTGCCCCGTACCAGGTTATGGTCCGGCTCAAACATGGCATCGATTAACGGTGATGCTTCGCAGCCTTCCTATTGCACGTCCTTTTGGAAGGCGGTCGGGATGGGTCTGACGATGCAAGCAGCTATATCTAAGGGCAACTACAATGAAGCAGAACTTGGACCATTGAAAACCTTCAGCAGCGTCAACACGATGCCGGTTCTCGTCTCCACACGAAGCAACGGCTAACGCTTCCCGAGTCCTGATGCTTTGCAGTTTTTGGGTACCGCAAGAAATTTGCGAAAAAAAAGGCTTGCGAGTGTTCCGTTCATTACTCGCAAGCCCTCTGTGTCAATCAATCCCCTCAATTAAGGGGAAGCGATTGCACTTCATCTTCAACTTCCATCACTTTGAGAAGCTGCCTACGATCCTCCGGGAGTTCACCATTGACAACCCGCTCGAACAGATCGTTCAGCACGGCGCCTACGGGCGGCCCTGGTTCATAGCCCTTGATGCGCATGACATCGTGACCATTCACCGGCAGTTCCTTTACTGATCTGGAAGGGATAGTCAAAGCCAGCTCTTTCAACTCCTCGAACACGGCTTCTACCTCGGCAAGCCTGTCAGACCGGAGTTTCCGCGAAAATGGCGAAAAAACCGTGAAAAGCTCGCAATTACCTTAAGTTGTATCGCTGGGGTGTGCCCCCCTAACATCTTGGTTTGGGCACATGCCCATCAGGTCTCGCTGTGACAAAATGTCACACAGCCCCGTGGGGCTTATCATAATTGCAGTCCCATGCAAGATATTTTTCGTTAGAGGCACCACCGTTTCGGCGAAAAGTCTCCTGATCTCGGCTAGCTGCACGGCTTGTTGATCAAACATCCGGAAACTTTAGTCAGATACATCCATTGCCTTGCCGAGCAGGTCTGCCTGGCGGACAAGTTTCCCCCGTTCCAGGTGCTCCAGATCGACATCAAAGAACCCCGCTCTCTTGAGACGCTTGTGAGGCTTCCCGTCCGACAGGGTGTCCATATGGGAGTCTACCAAGTGTACCACCGCTGCCATATCCACCGTGTACATCACCAGACGCTTCATCAGAGCCCTCACCAAGTCCCGCGAGACCCTGGCGTGTCCAGGGGTTGCGAAAGATGAAGGCTCCAAAGTGGCAACCTTTCCTAAGTCATGTCCCAGGACCGCCATGCGGAGAACCACATCTGGCCCCGTGTAACTGAGGGCAAGTAATGTGTGCCCAAACGGGTCCTCAGTATGAAACTCCTTCCGATACGGGAGATCTGCCAAGGCTGAAAGCTCCGGCATAAAGAGCTCGAGGATTCGCATCTCTTGCAGCACCGTGAAAGTAGTCGCAACGGCCTTGCCGTCTTCTACTTCCAGGATCTTGATCAGCTCATCCCGGACCCTTTCCGATCTGAGAAAGCGGAAACGTTTGCGAACAAGCCGTTTACGTGCCGCCCTCATCAATCCCGGATCAAGGGCGAACCCGAACTTGGCCATGAATCTCACGGCCCTCAGAACGCGCAGGGCATCTTGCTCGAAGCTCTTTTCGGGAGACCCTGGCGTACTGACGACACTTTTTTCTATGGCCTCCCGACCACCGAACGGATCAACGAGAGCTTTTTCGTCATCATCCTCGAAAGGATCGAGGGCCATAGCGTTCATGGTGAAGTCGCGACGCACCAGGTCTTCCTCGATGGTCTGCGCTACTCCAACTGTCACACCACGGTGGCGACCATCAAAAGCGAGGTCCAGACGAAAGTTTGCGACCTCGATGACCTCATCGCCCATGGCAAACGCACACACGCCAAATTCTACCCCCAGAGGGACGAAAGTGACCTCAGCCTGCGGTGCACCAGCCTCCCTGAACAGATCCTCGCTGAATGTCAGCTTGTGCATCTCGGTAGCCGGCATATCGGTTGCGACGTCTATATCGTTGGGCTGACGTTGGAGCAGCAAGTCACGGACCGCTCCTCCAACGACATATGACTTGTAGCCTGCCCTACGGAGGGCAAGCACCAGCAGTCTGCCCAATGGACTTGTATCGAATATCCGATGCATGTGCTTTACCTCCATTGCGATTTTGCTGTCAGAGAACGTGGATCTCCCTGCAGCCGAAAAGTCCGGATAATCTTGTCCTCTGGAGCGGACAGACTATCCCTGTGCCCCCCCATTCACCGCCTTATGCTGTTAAGGAACTCAGAGGAATCAGGAGTGCAGCTTAATCTGCAGCGTAATGTGGAGACCGGTAAGGATCGGGCAAAGGCTAATATTGGGGCTCATCGTCAGGCGAGTTTTCTGTCCATCAAAGGCATTTGTGGGTTTCCAATCGTTCATGTTAACCTCCCTTGTTCGCCGCTCTCGCTAGTGAGAAGAGCGGCCATGATTTCTATAGACATGATATTCGTCGAACGGTTGTACATGTGACAAGAAAAACCTTGGGACGGCGGAGGTTGCCTTCCCAAGGCATGCGGGTTCAGGAGATCTGGCGGATACTTCTCGCACGTTCACGGGCCAGCTCTGCTTCGTTTGTCCTCCTCGTCTTGTCATAAACATTGGCCAGGTTTTCCAAGGCATTTGCAATTAGACGAGGATTGCTTCCCTCAGTGCCTTTAAGAATGTCTAATGCGTGCTGGAAGCGACTCTCGGCAGATTGATAATTGCCCTGACTGTAATCTGTTACCCCGGTCGCTATGAGGTCGTTAGGTGAAGGCTCCGCTGACGCGACGGGTTCAGTTGTTGGCACAGGCCAGGGAATTGGATCAACAATTACTTGGTCGCCCCCGCTCACAGGCACTGGGATAGGGATAGGCTCAGGATCGGCGCCGTCGGCCCCCCCGCCATTGACAATGTTGGTGGTGCTTTGAGGCCCGATGCGGGTATTGTTTACGGTTGAGACGATGTTCCGTCGCCCGTCGACGTTGTTAATCTTGTCCGCTTGCTGAATATTGGCAGTATTTCCATTGCCGCGCTGGTTTATGTCGGCAATCTTATCTCCTTGCCGTTTGCCCGTCCTGGCAACGTTTTCCATGCCATGCCTGCCTGCTGACGACGTATCGCCTCTGGCCAATTGCATGGTCTGGGCTCGGTTCCCTGTTCCGCTGCGTAGAGACTGGGAAACATTGCCTCTGCCTTGCTGGCTTGTCTCCGCTACATTGGATCTTCCCACCTGAGCAGTTTGAGCCGTATTACCGATTCCACTCTGAGCCGTCTGGGCAACGTTGCCAAGGCCTGACTCGGCTGTCTGGACCCAACTCCGTCCGCCGGACTGTACAGTCTGGGAACGGTTGCCAATTCCGTTCTGAGCGGTCTGGACAACATTCTGAGTGCCAGTCTGAGGTGTGTGGCCGAGGTTCGGTCTGCTTAGTGAAGCTGTCGTAACTCGATTACCAATGGAAGTCTGGGGCTGGAACCGATTTGAAATGCCGCGATTAGTTGACGTCACTGCGTTTGGGCGTGCTCCGGTAAACGTTGCCGGTCGCCTCTGGAAGCCGTGAGACGGATTTTGTCCAGTTTGGATGAATCCTCTCGGTAGAGCGGCCGGGCCTGTGAGGTGGCCGCTGGGGCGATTGCCAAATCCCGTTTGCCCAGTTGGCATCTGAGAAATAAAGCCGCTCGGTCCATGGTGCATAGGATTAGGAGAAACATGGGGCCGAGTGTTCGGGTACGTGGGTGCCGGAGGCCTCTGCATGAAGCCACTTCCGGGGCGCTGATGTGTCAGACTCGGCTGAATTGAACGCTGTGGCCTTGAAATACGGGATGAGTTCCCAATGAGAGGCGCATCGCCGCTAAAGAGACGCTCGCGGATGGGGAGCCTCGTTGACAAAGGTGGTCTGCGATCCGGCATCCTGGTCGTAGGATTCGATCTCTGCCATGTAGGTCGAGGCATGTGGGTGGGCCTGTGAGTCGGTGGCCCAGAAATCCGGGAGGGTGAGATCCTTGGAGTAGGTCTGGATATCCGCGGTGCCGGTCTGGAAATAGGCCGGGAGAAACGCGAGGGAGCCGAGCGCATGGGACCCGATATCCTACCGCCACCCCTGCGCCCTTTGGAAACCAGGAGCGACTCATTATCTTCATCAGTCGATGATAATCCGGCTGTTGTCACTTTGGTCTCTTGTTCAGTGGCCGACTCAGCCCACGCGGGTGAAGACCATATCAGCGTGAGGCCCGCCAGAACACCGAGAATTGTCGATGCCGCGATGTTCTTTCTGTTGCTGCTCATGACACCAACCTCCCTTGATGAATAGCCTCTGGAGAATCTCTACGGAGTATTGTTCATTCGCTTTAAGCAAATTATTCGGGGGATCTCAACGCGTCTGACAAGAAACCCAAAGGCTAGCTAACCTTTTCGGGTGCGAGGGCAGAATCCCTAGGCTGGTTATCTTCCCGCAGGCTTCCAGACCGGCAATTCCGCCAAGTCATTTTCGCTTATTCGTCGTTCACTGTTGCCCGGCTCTGTCTCGCAGCACCCCATGCTTGGGACTTCGCTCAGCGATTTGGACTCCAAAGTCCTTTCTTCTGCTACTTCTGCTGAGGAGCAGTCGCGTCCCGGCCGATATTTGCAGCGGCCTGATCGGGCAAGGAACCAGGCCCCTCCTGTCTCCAGACGGTGCCGTTGCGGTTGGCGTTCCACAAGAGAGCGTGGGTAGTTTCATGAGCTAGAAGGGCAGAGTAGAAATTCAAAGGGTTTCCGATGTTGACCAAGGCGTCTCGGTTGGTCACAGGACTGTTCGTCATTGTGGCATTGTTGGGAACGCGAAGGACGATTTCGCCCCTGTTACCTGTCGGCTGGAATTGACCGTCATACTGCCCTCCGGATACCAGTCTTATGGTGATAGGTTGAGCGGAAGATGATCCTCCACCGGTTCGGGCTGAGCCGGCGGCGTACCCATAGGCAGTTTCGGCCCATCTGTTGACGGCAGCTGCAGCTCTTTCCAGTCCAGGTTCATATTCAACTCTGTAATGTGAACCTGCCGTGGTGAATCCGCTTGGTGGTGCAGGAGGTAAATCGACGACCCTTGTATCGGTCCTGTTCGAATCCTTCTTATCCTTTTTGCCGCCGTCAACCTTAGGTGGATCTTTTTTACCCGCATCTGGCTGACGCCATGAACTGGTGAATGTACGATTGGGTTTCTGCTTTTCTTTTTGAGCCTGTTGGGAAGAACTTGTTCCCGGCCGCGAAGCCAGAACAATGCGTTCCGGCTTTTTGTCGGGGCTGACGGCGCCGGGCTTTGTGGCAACCGTGTTTGGTTTACTTGCATCGAGCGTTTGGTTGTCGGTCCGAGCAACTCGAGTATTCTCCGGAGAGCTTGCATTGGCCGGTGCAGTTGTCCGGACGACGTTGGTTTTTCCAGGCTGACCGGCTTGAACTCCAGCGTTCAGCTTAGCAGGACTCGTCTGCGCTATGTTGCCCTCTCTTGGCGCAGTGGTTTGTGAAATATTGCTTGTGCCTCTTTGGACGGTCTGAGCCACGTTGGGTCCGCGATTGATGCTTGCGAGACGTGTCGGCAAAGTCTGAGTTCGGTTGCCAATTCCATTGCGAGCGGTCTGCACTATGTCGCGAGAGCCGGTTTGGGTCGGCTGACCGACGGGCGGCCTGCTCTACGAAGCTGTAGTAACTCGGTTACCAATGGATGTCTGGGGCTGGAGCCGGCTCGCCACGCCTTGATGGGGTGACGTCACTACGTTAGGACGCGCTCTCACAACCGTTGGCCTTAGATGTGTCAAACCTGGATTAGGATTGCCTATGCGGCTGAATCCCCGCGGCAGTGTTGTTGTACCCGAGTTGTGACCCGCGGGCCGATGGCTCAATCCGCTCTGACCGATGAGCCTCGGCGTAATGAAACCAGTCGGCCCATTGCGCCAAGGATTGGGCGCAATATGGGGCATCGTACTGTGCCTCGGAGTCGTAGGGCTATGGATGAAGTTGTTTCCCGGCCTCAACATAGAGTCTCGAACACGAGGTCTAATGGACGACCACGGCCGTGAACCTTGATGCGGTCTCCCCATTGATAGTGGTCTGTGATCAGGAATTCTAGCAACAGGGTTCGGTCTCTGCCACGTAGGGCAAGATATATGTGTCGGCATGTGTATGGAAGGCCTTGAAATTTTCGGCGGTGAGATTCTCGGAACTGGTCTGGAAATACGAGAAGGTGAAAACCTGTGGATTGGTCTGGATATTCGTGGCGCGAACATCCTCGGAGTCGGTCGCGATATCCGCGGAGCCGAACGTCTTGGCATAGATATTCTGCCGCCACCACGACGTTTGGAAACCAGGAGCGAATCGCTTTCGTCGTCTGAACTCGGAGGCGTGACCGCAGCCTCAGGTATTTCTCTGTCAAGTGCTGCCTGAGCCTGCGACGTCGAGACCGTTACAATCAAGAGCAGGGCTACGGCACCCAATGTGGCGAGTGCAATTGATAACTTCGTGTTGATCATGGCTCCCGACCTCCCCTGAAATAGCCTTACTGATGTTCGCCAGCATTTACTTCGTGTGGCTTTCAAGGGAGGCATTCGAGAGGATCAAGCGGTTCTGACCAAGAAAAAAAGTTGAGCCAGTGTTTTTTTGTTATCAGTCGGAATTGCACTGAAGAAGATGGACACTGCGCGCACTTCTGCCTGCAGGGTACCAATTCCCGGCTCTCATGGGGAAACTTTTCTCTCCCGTGTTCGCCATGCCCGGACCTATCTGAAGCAGCACGTCAATGGTTTATCAGTTGCCATGCACTCCGTGGGTCTGAAAAACCCTCCTCATCTCTCCCTCGCACTGCTTGCCTTTTGCCAATTTGAACAACTGCTGTCTCAAAGTCCCCATCAGACCGTAGTGTTTCATTGAGACATCGAGATCAGGCTTTTTTTCAAGAAGCAAGGCTGCAATATCAGGACGGCACTTCATTACCGCATGATACAGAGGATCAGTGGCTACCGAGACACCTCGTTCAAGGATTGATTTGACGATTTCCGGATTCAGATTCTCAGAGCTTTGGCCGCAAGTAGCGACAAACAGCAAGTTGTTGCCAGCCCGGTCTTTGGAATTTACATTTGCTCCTTTTTTCAAAAGGAGTACCGCCAAAGGGGCATTGGTGTCCACGGCTTTAACCAGGATTTTGTCAATACCGGGATTCTTGAAGTCAATCGTACATCGATCAAGCAGAACTGTTGCCACCTCTGCCAGCATCTTTGAATTACTCTTGTCGCGCACATCTGCTATTACTGCTAAGGTATCGTATGCAGTTGAGGATTCGATTTTTGGTCCACTGGCACAGATTTTCTTGAACGTGTCCAGCTTCCTTCTGTAAACGGCAACTTTCAGTGCATTTCCTATGGAATCTGAATCCGGCCATTTCGACAGCAATAGAATGACTGTCTCTGGAGAGCCGCGTTCAACGGTTTTCTCTATACACGCCTTCTTGTTGTCGTTGTTGATCTGGAAGTCCTTTGCGAGTACGGCTTTCATCAAGTCAACGTCGCCATGCTCTAATAACTTGGTGAGTAAAACGTAGGCGGCTCCGTCATCCAACTGTTTTGAGGCATTCAGGATCGGTCCTACCAGATTCATTCTGTTGTTCTGTAAGCACCAATTCAGCGCAGTCTTTCCGTCCTTATCCTTGGCATCGGGATCTGACCCGCTGGACAGGAGCAGTTTGACCATTTCCAGGTGTCCTTGTCGAGCAGACAGGATCAGAGGAGTCTGCATCTCATTCGTCTTGGCGTTCGGATCTGCCATTTTTTCAAGCAGCGCCTTCGCGGCCTCCAGTTTGCCGTGGTGTGTAGCGGCAGATAGTGCCGTGACGCCGTTGGCTGTCTTAGCATCTATTTCTGCTCCACGAGCCAAAAGTTCCCTGATGATCTCAGGATGTCCCCCGATAGCAGCATAGAAGAGGGCAGGCGCTCCCTGTGTCGTTCTAAGGTTCACATTTGCGCCTTTTTGCACAAGCAGCTTTACCAGGTCGGTGTAATTCTTGTGAGAAGCGTTCATGAGCGCGGTCAAACCCTCGTTGCTTTGCAAATTTGGGTCGGCTCGTTTGTCCAAAAGTATTGCTGCAATTGCAGTGTGACCGGAGGCTGAAGCAAGTATTAGCGGAGTCTGCCCTTTGTCGTCCTTGATATTAGCGTTGGCTCCGCTGTTTAGGCACTGTTTCACTTCGCCAACGTCGCCGGCCGCGGCTGCCCGCAACAGCTTTCGGTCGGCCTCGGTACTCGCATAGCATTGGGTTATCGGAACCACCAAAGCGAGGCACAAAACTATGATCCACTGGGGCAAAAGGAACAGACTGGTCACCTCAACAAACCTCCTTTGGGAATCGTACAGCACCCGCACAGAGCTTTCGGGTTAGGCCGGGGACACTCCCCCGCCATTTTAGTCAGTGAGCAAACACGTCTGCGGAATAGCTAACGTTAATCGACCTCGCCTACGAGAATGAATGGAGCCCAGAAAAATGGATGGTCGTAACCTGCGTCACGGATTTCCTGCCGGGCCAGTCTAAGGGCTTCAAGCTTGTTCTTGCCGGCCTTGAGATGCTTGAAGAAGCTCTGCACAAGCTGCACAGAGGCTTTTTGTTCCACATTCCAAAGGCTCATAAGTACTGAACGCGCTCCCGCATATTGGAAAGCTCTTCCCATTCCCATGGTCCCTTCGCCAGCAATGTTTCTGCCTATTCCTGTTTGGCACGCGGTGAGAGCAACTATGTCCGCATTGAGTTTCAAGCCCATTACTTCACTCATGCGTAAGAATCCGTCCGTTCCTTCAGGTACCATGGTCAAACAGAGGATAGGTTCCATGATGCCAGGGATCTTGTTGCCAAAGTATCCGTGGGTCGCTAATACGATTGTTCCGTAGCGATCCATGTGGGGGGCCGTTTTCTTGAGGAGGTTGTTCTTGCTTGCATCGAGACCGGTAAAGGAATCAGCTTTGCCCTTGAATTCATCACTCAATGTCTTTGCCAGCTCACCTGTGAGCGCGAGTCGATTGAACCTGAGGCCGCCGCCGCTGGGGTCTTCCATGGTTGCCATGAGATCCGAATAAAACTTCTTGTCTGCTTCGGCCATTTTGGTTGGCTTGGCGTTTTGTGCCCTTTGGTCTTTCAATTGGAATACAGGGTCCGCAACAACTAGGAGGCGCTCCCCGGCTTTGCCCTTCTTCTGGAGAGTTCGAGCCAAGGTCAAGGCTGTGACCGACTGATAGTAGGAAATAGGATTTCGGTCGCTGAAGAATTCTGCGCCGGATACGGTCGGGACTTTTCCATCAGTCCTCATTTCGCCGCCCGAGTTGAGTACCAGCATCTCAAACGGGAGCACTGCCAAAGACTCGTCGGGAACAATGATAAGCGCTGCTCCTTACTCTTTCGTACTGGGTCCTCGCCTCATTGAAATCGGACTTTGATAGAGCAAGCCTTCCCAGTGACGCCCCTCGGTCGGGTTTCTTCAGCAGCAATTCGGCCCTCTGCATATCTCCCGTGGAGACGTACATATTCCCGATGGAATCCTCAGTGCCGTCGGATGGCACACCAATCTTCTTTTGGATTGCCAGCCCTTTTTCATAATACTCCATGGCCTGTGGATACTGTCCCCAGGACTTGTAAACCAGCCCTATGTTGTTCAGTGCCACACTCTCGCCCTTTACGTCCCCCAACTTCTGCCTGATTGCAAGAGACTTCTCGCAGTACTCCATGGCCTGTGGATACTGTCCCCAGGACTTGTAAACCAGCCCTATGTTGTTCAGTGCCACACCCTCTTGCCTCGTGTCCCCAATCCTTCGCGTGATCGCAAGAGACTTCTCGCAGTACTCTAGGGCCTTCGGGTACTGGACCCAATATGAATAGACCGAGGCTATGTTATTCAGGATGCCAGCTTGACTTTGGATGTCACCAACCTTCCTCACAATCTCAAGAGCCTTGTCGTAATACTCCAGGGCCTTCCGATACTGGGCACAATCCCGGTACACCCAGGCAATGTTGTTCAGTACGACATATCTCCCTTTCTGGGATCCGGCTCGCTCAAATATCCTCAGAGCCTCCTCATACTTCCTCAGAGCTTTTTCCGAGTCCTCCCTGGAGCGGGCTTTGTATTGGATTTCTTTGGCTTCTTTCAAGACGAAGATACCCTGCTGCTCCGACTGGGCCTGGACTGCGGCAGGCAGCAGAATAAGCATCAGCCAGAAAGTTGCGGCTAGTGTAATGGCTCTGAACATGGGAATCCCCCTAATAGCTGCAAATTGACCGCAGAGTGAGCGGAGACCGCGGAGAACGATTATTGGGACTCCTCTCGGCAGCTTCTGGGTTCTCTGCGGTGAATCTTCACTCTTCTACGGCTTCTTACTGGTCACACCTTGTGCATTCAACAGTTCCATAATCTTCGGATTACCTGTGACGTTCGCCAGCATCCAAGCTGTGGCTCCGCAATCGACCTTGGTGCTTACGTCAGCACCCTTTTCCAGAAGCAGTTTCACCACTTCAGCGTTGCCGAGGCGGAAGCAGGCATTCAACAGGGCTGTGGAATTTGCTTCTTGCACAGCGAAAGGCCTTGTAAATGCGGGTTCAGGCGAATACCCCCCTCTCTGAACTCAAGGTCCTTACCTTGCTTCGGAGATAAGCCTGAACCTAGCTAAAACGGGTTTCTCCTGGCCTGCTGCTTGCGTTTGCCAGCTTTATTTGACTTCTTTGAACCCCTGTGGGAGGGGAGCAGCCTTGTCCCCGGAGGCCGGCTTTGGCCCCGGTCCCACCGGGAAAGGAGTCTTTGGAGTCCCTTGGGTTTCGTCGCTAAAGCGGCTCGGAAATGACTTATCACTCGAAGGCCGCTTTCCTTTAGAGCCACTCTCCACCAAGTCCAGAGGAGCTACCGGCGGCGGGGCTCGCTGCACAGTAGGCGGCGCTTCTACTGGCCTGGATCTGCTATCGCCCGCGAGGTTGCACGGCATTCGTTCGCCCTTCGCCGCCAGTTCAATAACGTCGCTTGACGACTCAACTCTGCGATTCCTCATCCGGGTTGCTTCTTGCTCATTGGAAAAGGCCGGATAGTAGAATCCATATCCCCTGGGCTCCAACTTCTCCCGTGGCACCCCCATCTTCACAAGCTCTTCGACCACGGCGTTGGCCCTGGCCCAAGAAAGCTTGCAGTTGAACTCCGCGGACCCGACAATGCAACAGTGGCCATCAATGTAATAAGTTTTTATCTGAGACAGATCCGGGTGCTGGATAGCTTCCCTAATGGCTTTGGCGATTTCCGCCAGTTGCGGCAAAGACTCCTGCTTGACTTTGGGCAGCCCGTAGTGGAACAGGATGTTTTCTCCACTATACCGGGTTCGCCTTCGCTGTCTCATATCGTCTATGATCACGTCCTTGGGGATTAATCCCACTCCACCCTTCGAGGCAAACTCTGCTGCTTTTTCCTCTTCTTGTGCCACGAGTTTCTGTGATTCTTCGTCACTCATGGCCAGGGCCAAACAAGGAAGGATCAGTCCAAGAAGAGCTAGTGCCAACAGCCATTTCTTCATGATATGCCTCCTACTGACCGCAAAGCCTTTTGATTTTCAGCCGCCTATTTCTTGTCCGTCACTGGCGCGGGCTGAGGCTGTGCCTGGCCCGGTTGAGGAGTAGGTTGTGCCGCGGCAGCAGGCGGAGCAGCCTGTGGCGCAGCAGAAGGGGGAGACGTCTGGGGAGTGCCTGCTGGAGGTTGTGCTTCCGCAGGAGCCCTTGGAGTCACAGCAGAAGCAACTTTGAACTGAAGTTCCAGAGTGGACCATTTGGTTGGATCGGCTTTGGCCATCACAATTCCGATGTCCTTCAAGATCTGCTCCGCGTTTTTCATGCTCAAAAAGACGTCGCGTGATTGCAGATTGTCCTTCAATGGTGTCTTGAGTTCCTCTTGAAGTGACTGAACACTGAAGAGAAGCGGCTCCACGCAGGCAATTGCCTTGATGCGCTCAGTGCCCTCCGGACCTTCCACCCGATACGCGAAGTCAGCGCCGTCAGCTGGAATCTTGTAGGCCTTTCCCTTTTCAATCTTGTTTTCCGTGTGCCACTTGTTGGGGAAAAGGATGATAGTCTTTCCACTGGT
>Ga0172371_10009268_pt1 | contig 13566 bp, 8 predicted proteins | sample Lak12m_FD_114543 | JGI IMG/M metagenome (GOLD analysis project Ga0172371, IMG submission 114543) | Freshwater microbial communities from Kabuno Bay, South-Kivu, Congo - kab_022012_12m | ecosystem: Environmental > Aquatic > Freshwater > Lake | place: Democratic Republic of the Congo: South-Kivu... | reverse complement strand
GCTTTGGTCAGGCGGGATATACAACATATCTCCTCTTCCCAATAACTTTTCCGCTCCGGGCATGTCCAGAACGACACGGCTGTCGATCATGGAAGACACATTAAATGCGATACGGGTCGGGATGTTTGCTTTGATAAGACCGGTGATGACATCGACGCTTGGGCGTTGTGTCGATAGTACCAGATGGATACCGACAGCGCGGGACATCTGCGCAATTTTACAGATCGTATCCTCAGCATCGACCGGCGCATAAGCCATGAGGGTGGCAAGTTCATCGATAAAAATGACGATATATGGCATGTTTTGGATACCGGCCATTTCGTTAAAGCTGTCAATGTTTTTTACCCCGACTTCTTCCAACTGTTTATACCTGTTTTCCATCTCTTTCACCGCAAAATGCAATGCACTCAAAGCTTTGTCCGCATCGACGATGACCGGAGCCAAAAGGTGCGGTATGCCGTTATATCCGGTAAGCTCGACCCGTTTCGGATCCACCATGATAAGTTTCACTTCCTGAGGTGTCGTCCTGAATAAGAGTGATGTTATAAACGCGTTCACCAGCACGGATTTCCCCGAGCCGGTGGTTCCCGCAATAAGGACATGCGGCATCTTCCCGATGTCTACGGTCATGGGGTTTCCTGAAACATCAAGTCCCAGTGCTACGGAAAGCTTACTTTTTGCATGAGCCAGAGAGTCAGCCTCCAGCATGCGCTTGAGGGTAACGAATTCCAACCCCCTGTTGGGTATTTCAATACCAACCAGATTTCTTCCCGGAATGGGGGTTTGGATACGGACTTGTCCTGTAGGCGCTGCAAGAGCCAAAGCAAGATCACTGGATAATGACTGAATTTTGGAAACTTTTACTCCCAATGCTATTTCCAGTGCATATTCTGTGATAGCAGGCCCTTTGTTTACCTCCACTACTTTTGCGGTAATGCCAAAACTGTCCAATGTTTTTTCGATAATATTTGCGTTGGTTTTCACATCTCCCCGGTCCGCACGTTCTGTCGGCCCGTCGGAAAGAAGCGTCAACGGAGGATACTCCCAGACCATCTGCTGTTGCCCCATCGGTGCATTGATTTTAAATTCCGTAGTGGCGTTCATCGGTTTCATCGATCCGGAGGCAAGAGAAGCTTGTTTTTGCGGCGTGGCCATGACGGGTACCTGGACTTTTCCGGCTTGTTTCGTATCCAGGAACTCACCGCCTTTAATTTTCAGTTGTTTCGGACCTTCCACAAATTTTTCTTTCGGGTGCATCATGTTTTTAAACAGTTTTTCTACCCATTCAACCAGACGCTGCATACCCATGAGAAGAAAATTGACAAACGAATCCAAAGACGCATTAAATACCAGGATAAATCCGACAATAAGGATGCCTATAAGGACCAAATACGCCCCTTCTATAGATATGGCGTCTGCTATCGTTTTCATCAGCCATTCCCCGATCATACCCGCTTGGGTTAATCCGATAATGGCAAGGAGAACCAGGGTAAACCCTATCGGAACGTTGGGTTTGGCTATAGCTGATTTTACTTTGAAAAAAAGAAGGCTTAACAATACCATATAGACTGGAAGTGGATAGATAGCCCAGCCGATTTGGGTATAAATATCGTCATGCAGCCGGGACAAGGCAGACCCTTCGCCAAAAAAAGACAGAAAAATGGCTGCTGAAAAAATCCAAAGCCATATCGCACATACGGTATAGACAGTCTGTTTTTTTAGCTTCAGATTGAATGGTCCGCGTTTTCGGTATCGCCGTTTTTTCAGCATACTACCTAGTATAGGTATAGAATGCGCTGTACGCAAGTTCAATACACGTGATATAATAATACGGTATTTCTCCCCGCTTTGGTCCGGTACGAGCGGGTTTTTATTTTCTATGGATATCAGAAATGTCGCCATCATCGCACACGTCGACCACGGGAAGACAACCCTCGTGGATGGCATGCTGAAACAAACCCACACGTTCAGGGAAAATGAAGCGGAAATGAACCAAACCACCATTCTGGACAGTAACCCCTTAGAACGGGAAAAAGGCATCACTATACTTGCCAAAAACACTTCTGTCATGTACAACGGCACCAAAATCAACATCATCGATACACCGGGACATGCTGATTTTTCCGGGGAAATTGAACGGACCATCAACATGGCAGACGGAGCGGTACTTATTGTTGACGCTGCGGAAGGTCCACTGCCGCAAACACAGTTTGTCCTCAAAAAAGCACTGGAACAGAATCTCAAGCTTATCGTTGTCATCAATAAAATCGACAGGAAAGATGCCAGAGTTGCCGAAGTGGAACGGGAAGTGGAAGAATTATTCTTGCATCTGGCAACCTCTGATGAGGATCTCACCTATCCCGTCTTATATGCCATAGGCCGTGAGGGAAAAGCATGGGATCCGTATCCCGAAGACATGACAGCGCCAGGTGACCTGACTCCGCTTTTTGAATCTATTTTAAAAATCATCCCTCCGCCGGGAGCAAACGCAAACGCGCCGACAAAGATGCTCGTGTCTACGTTGGATTTTGACGATTACAAAGGAACGTATGCAATCGGCAAACTTTCCCAGGGAACAGTCAAGCCCAAGCAAGTGGTCGTGCTCCTTGAAGAAAATACAAAAGTCGGCCAGTATAAAATCGACCAGGTATTTACCAGCGTCGGTCTAAGGAGAGTGGAAACGAGTGAAGCCCAGTCAGGAGATATCATTGCCATCACGGGAATTCCTGAAGTTGCTATCGGCCAAACCATTGCTGACCCTTCTGATCCGACCGGATATCCCATGATAAGGCTGGAAGAACCGACGTTAAAAATATTAATCTCTGCCAATACCAGCCCCTTTTCCGGACGGGAAGGAAAATTCTGTACTGCCCGGCAAATCCATGCGCGGCTTGTCAAAGAAAAACAGACAAACATCGGCATTGCCATAACACCCAACCCCCAGGGAACCGGATTTGTTGTTGCGGGGCGCGGAGAACTCCACCTTGCGGTACTTTTGGAAAATCTCCGGCGTGAGGGGTATGAAATGCAGGTCGGAAAACCGGAAGTCATACTCAAAGAAATCGATGGCGCCACACAGGAGCCATATGAAGAAATCACTATAGAAATTGACAGTATGTACGTCGGTATCATCACAGAAGAACTCGGAAAACGCAAAGCGGAACTTTTGGATACCCACACCAATGAACGCGGCATCACCAAAATGGTATATAAAATTTCCAGCCGTAATTTATTGGGATTCCGTGGAGATATCCTCACAAAAACACGCGGGAACGGTATTTTTGCTACACGATTCATCGGATACTTCCCTGTTTCGCCGGTTGTTCCGAAATTACGAAACGGCGTGCTTGTGGCTTTTGAATCCGGTAAGTCCACAGGGTATGCTCTCCAGACAGTACAGGAACGCGGAAAAGCATTTATCGGCCCCGGTGTGCCGGTCTACGCAGGTATGATCATAGGGCTCAATAACCGTCAGGATGATATCGATATCAATGTCTGCAAAGGGAAAAAATTAACAAATATCCACTCGGCAAATGCTGATATCGCCATCCAGTTGGATCCGCCGATGGTCATGTCTTTGGAGCAATGCCTGGATTTCATCGAAGAAGACGAACTTCTCGAAATAACCCCCTTGACCCTGCGTCTCCGGAAAAAATTCCTCACCCCTCAGGAACGAAACCGAGTTGATCGGGGACTGGCGCCAAAAGTATAATTTTTTTGTCATGCTGAAAAATTTCAGCATCTCCCGTAAAAAAGTACCTTGCTCTAAGAAACCACATGCAGATCCTGAAACAAGTTCAGGATGACAGAGGGACGATCACACTTCCAAAATAACGGGTACGATGAGCGGTTGCCTGCCGGTTTCTTTTTTCAGAAACCCCTGGAGATTGTCTTCTATGTTCTCTCGCATAAACCGCCAATCCATGGTATGTCCGTGCCTCGTACGAAGTGACTGTATGACCACTTTTTTTGCCCTGGCAAGGAGATCTCCGGATTCTTTGATATAAACAAACCCACGGGAAATGATGTCCGGATCACTCGTTACTTTTCCTGTTGATTTTTCCACGGGAACGATCACAACGACAATCCCCTCGTTTGCAATGGTTTGCCGGTCGCGGAGTACGACGCTCCCTACATCCCCGACACCCAACCCGTCCACCATGATATTTTCGAGAGTGATATGCTGGGCGACTTTAGGCGGAAATCCTTTTTTAAACTCAAGGATATCCCCCTCTTCCGGCATAAGGATTTGCTGTTTTTTGTATCCGCATTCCATGGCAACGGTCCGGTAGTTCATCATGTGTTTATACGTGCCTCCTGTCGGAATAACATACTGGGGACTTATAGCTGACAAAAGCAACATCTGATCCCCCTGGCTTCCGTGTCCTGACACGTGCAGATCCTCAACAATGTTGGTATAGGAAACGCGCGCACCGCTCCTATAAATTTCATCAATTATCGTATCGACACTGTTTTCGTTTCCGGGTATCGGGTCTGCACTAAACATGACCGTATCCCCTTCCTGTATGGAGACAAACATATGATTGTCGTTTGCCATCCGTGCGAGTGCAGACTCGGGTTGTCCCTGTGCTCCCGCTACCACCAAAAACATTTTTGAGGGAGGCATTTTCCTAAGGTCGCGGTCGCGCACTACCATGTCTCTCGGAAAACGCATGTACCCCAAGTTGAGCGCCTCTTCCACATTCTTGTCGATGCTCCTTCCAAAAAATGCGATTTTTCTGCCATGCGCTATGGCAATTTCGATAGCAAGCTGTATGCGCGAAATGTTGCTCGATTGTGTGGTAAATAAAAATTTCCCCGGGCACATCTCTATTTCTTTTTCTATCGTGTCGCGGATTTTCTGTTCCGACGGGGTAAACCCTCGCCGTTCACTTCCCAAACTGTCACTCATCATGCACATGACGCCTCTCTGTCCTACGGCGTTAATTTTTTCTATTTCTGATTTTTTCCCGTCAAGCGGATCGAAATCAAATTTGAAATCGCTCCCGTGGTAAAAAATACCAATCGGTGTTTCGATAACAAGATGCGACGTGTCGGGGACACTGTGCGTCATACGGATAAACGATACGCGGAACGGACCTACGACAAGGGTGTCTGTAAATTGCTTGGGCTGCACTCGCGCGGAAAGTTTTGCTTCTTTTAATTTTAAATTAGCAAATGCCGCGGCAAGCGGAGGCGCGTACATCGGAACATTCCCTAATTTGGGATAAATATAGGGAATTGCCCCGATATGGTCATCATGTCCGTGGGTAAATACCAATCCCCGGATATACTGTTTTTTATCCGACAGATACCGGACATCCGGTATGACGAGATCCACTCCGTACATAGCTGCGTCAGGAAAACCTATACCGCAGTCAACAAGGAGGATGTCGCTAAGTTTTCCGTCATAGCGGAGCTCATAGGCAAACATGTTTTTGGTTACGTTACCTGCTCCTCCTATTGGGACAATGCGGACGGATTCTTTTCCCGATACATTTCTTTGTTCGGAAAAATGGTTTTTTGGTTCTCCGTTTCCGGATCCCACAAATTGGACATGTTTTTGTTGTCCTTGATTTTTGTGCGGGTGTTTCCCGCGGGCAAACCACGGTTTGTTCCCGTGATTATTTTTTTGTTTGAAATACTGTTTCATACTATAACAATGAATGAAGAGAGATCTGTAAATAATTACTACTATTCTACGTCGTTCTTTCGTTCATCTCCTAATACATTTCTATAAATTGCTTGATGTTTTCTTCTGAAATATGGAATGTTTTTCCTTTTCCCTCCACAATCATGCGTGCTATTTTTCGACACACGTCGTTGATCGTGCGCTCTATGCTTCTTATTCCTGCATCGTATCCCAAAGGCCGCACAAGCTTCGGCCAAACGGCATCATCTATCGTCAGATTCTCTTTCGTGAGTCCTGATGACCTGAGCAGTTCCGGCAATACGTAGTCTCTCCCGATCGTAATTTTTTCATCATCGGTGTACGATGGCATTTGTATAACCTCCAACCTGTCCAATACTGCTGTTGATATATTTGCGGTATTGTTGGCGGTTGCGACAAATAATACTTCCGATAAATCGAACGGAAAATCGAGATAATGATCGGTAAATGCCTTGTTTTGTTCCGGATCCAAAAGCTCTACCAGAACTCCCATGATGTCACCGCGCGCGTGTTCTGCGACACGGTCTACCTCATCCAGAAGCATGACGGGATTTTTGCTCCCTGCATACCGGAGTCCTTTCATGATAAGTCCTATCTCTGCATCGGGCCTTACCCGGGACTGTCCTCTCAAATCCAACGCGTCGGAAAGTCCTCCAAAAGGAATACGGATAAATTTTCTCCCCATCGCTTCGGCAATACTTTTGGCAAGCGTGGTTTTCCCTGTTCCTACAAGACCGATAAGACAAAGTATTGGCGCGCGCCTGGCAAGCATTCCGTGCACGAGCCCGGTGTCGCCGTTTTTCAATTCTTTTTCCTCGATTCCCTTTTCCTGCTGTAATTTTAATACTGCCAAATATTCCAATATTTTATCCTTCACCGACTGCATGCCGTAGTGGTTGTGATCCAACATTTCTTTGGCTTTGCTCAACTCTATGGCATCCTGGGTTTTTTCATGCCACGGAAGATTGACGATCCAGTCGATGTAATCGAACAGCTGTTCGATATGCACCTGGGCTGCAATATCTTGCTGGAGGCGGTCTATTTCCTCAAAATAGCTTTTCACCCGAAGATCCAATTCAGGAGGAACGTGCTTTTCGGTAAGCTCTTTCCTAAGTTGTGAGAGTCGATCGGACAGGACAGTCATATATCCATCATACCAATGACCCGTGCTAAATGACAAATGCCAAATTAAAATCTCCGTGGTCCCCGGTTAAACGGACGTCGTGGACGGTCGGTATGTTCCCGCGGAGGTACTTTTTGTGCATCCTCCGGCGAAAGCATGGAAAGATTAATTCTTCCCTGGTCGTCTATTTCGATAACACGGACATGTACTTTCTGACCAATCGTTACGACATCTGCTGGATTTTGTACAAATCCTGTTGCCATCTGTGACACATGAACCATACCCTCTTTTCCGGGAAGTATTTCTACAAATGCGCCAAACGGCAACATGCGTTTTACTTCTCCCTCATATTCTTCCCCTGCTTTGACTTCATGCGTCAATCCCTCTATCCATGCCGTTGCTTGTTTGACTGCTTCATCCTTTGTCGATGAAATAAATACAGACCCGTCATCTTTCACATCAACAACAGCACCTGTCACTGTCTGGATTTGACGGATCATTTTTCCGCCCGGACCGATAACTTCACCTATGCGTTCGACTGGAATTTTCACCATGGCTACTTTGGGTGCATATTGGGACAATTGCGATCTGGATGCAGCAATCAACTCACGCATTTTTGACAAAATGAGTGAACGTGCTACTTTTGCGCGGTCCAAAGCACCGGACACAACAGCATCAGTAATGCCGTCAACTTTCATGTCCAGTTGGATGGCTGTGATACCATTTTTCGTACCCGCTACTTTAAAATCCATATCGCCACCGAAATCTTCTACACCGACGATGTCTGTGAGAAGTTCAAAATGGTCACGATTGGATTTGTCTGTCATGAGTCCTACGGATATACCTGCAACCGGTTCTTTAATCGGGACTCCTGCGTCCATAAGAGCAAGGGTCGATCCGCAAGTCGATGCCATGGATGTGGAACCATTCGATGACATGACTTCCGAAACTAACCGGATGGTATACGGAAATTCTTCTGAGCTGGGAATCACAGAAAGAAGAGCACGTTCAGCTAATGCGCCATGTCCGATTTCCCGTCTGTTAGGTGTTCCGATACGGCCTGTTTCTCCTACAGAATACGGAGGCATGCTGTAGTGGTGAATATAGCGTTTGGATTCCTCACCCATCGGACTTTCGATGAGTTGCTCCATGTCTGGTGATCCAAGCGTGGCAACAGTCAGAACCTGTGTCTGTCCTCTTTTAAACATTGCGCTTCCGTGTGTCCTGGGTAACAATCCTACATCCATCGAAAGGGCGCGGACTTCATCCAGTTTTCTGCCGTCTACACGTTTCCCGTGCTGTAACACATCTTCACGGATACGTGTTTTGAACATGTGGTCAATTGCCGACAAAATGTCGGGGATGGTATATTCCTGTGCATAGGCTTCGGCAATAACAGATGCGAGTTCTGATAGTCCGGTATCCCCGCCTTCTTTTTCTGTTTGTTTTTTGAATTGGTCGTCCAGTTCTTTTTTATAATCTTTTTTCAGTTTTGTTTCGAGTGTTTCCAATGACGGCTTTTCTACAACCGCCACTTTTTTCTTCCCGACAGCATCAACCAATTCCTGAATGCATGCGATTACTTTTTTATTTGCTATTTTTGCTTGTTCTACTGCTCCAAAAACTATGTCTTCCGGCGTTTCACAGAATCCCCCCTCAAGCATCATCACGCGGTCTGTGTTCGATGACACCACAAAATCAAATTCACTGAGTTCCTGTTCTGCTGCTGTCGGATTAATAAGGTAATGCCCTGCTTCCCCGTCATTTTTGGTGTACCCTATACGCACTGCTGACACCGGACCGTTCCAAGGAATAGGAGAAATGGCAATTGCAGCTGATGCGGCAACCAATCCTAAAATATCCGGATCATGCTCTCCGTCAACAGATAGAGTCGTGATAATCACCTGTACATCATGTTTATATGTTTTAGGGAAGAGTGGCCTGATAGACCTGTCGATAAGGCGTCCTGCCAATACCGCTTCGTCTGTCGGTCTTCCTTCCCGTTTGACCCAACGGGATCCTTTGATGCGTCCCCCTGCATACAGACGTTCGACGTACTCTACAGACAACGGAAAATAATCGAGTGTCGTTTCCCGTGCTGAGGCGGTCACTGTAGCTAAAACCATCGTATCACCAAGCCTGGCTACGACAGCGGAACTTGCTTGTTCTGCAAAACGGCCAACTTCAAGTGTGATATTTGATCCGCCAACTTCTACGGATTTCGTGACAATATTCATGCTGAGTTCTCGCCTACCGGAAGAATATTGGAGAGAGAGAAGTGGGACAACTCGAATCTTCGCAACTGTCCGCGGAGTCAAAAATTCAAGACATCACACTTCACACATCTCCTCGCCAGTCCGGCATGCGGAGGAAAAAATTATTACTTTGTTAATCCCAATTTTTTAGAAATTTCTTTGAATCGGGTTTTTTCTTTTGTTTCGAGATAATTTAAAAGCCTTCGGCGCTTGCTGATAATACCCAAAAGTCCGCGTCGGGAATGATTATCCGATGGGTTTGTCTTCAAATGGGATACTAATTTTTCGATGCGGCTCGTTAAAAGCGCTATCTGGACTTCAGGACTTCCGGTGTCTCCCGGTTTGACCTGATATTCAGAGATGATCTGTGCTTTTTCTTCACTTGGCTCTGCCACTGGCTCTTCGATTTTTTTCGAAACTTTTTCTGCTTTTTTTGCAGTCTTTTTTTCAACCTTTTTTACGGCTTTCTCTGTCTTTTTTTCTGTTTTTGCAGCTGTTTTTTCTGCTTTTTTTGCTGTTTTTGGCATATGTTTAAACAAAAATGGAGCAGCTTTCTATCGCTCCGAATGTTCCTATTTTACACTATTTGAGATTCTTTTACAAGAAAGGGAATTGTCTCCTCAGGAAATCGTGGAACTTTTAAATATTTTTGGCTTCAGCCAGTCCTCCGGAGGTGAAACGGGAGAGGAAGAAGCCGACGCAGTAACTGGTGGTGGCGGAGAAACATGTTGGGGGATATTTTCTTCTTTTTTTTCTTCTTTTGGAAGTTCGGGTTGGTCCGGATGCTTCTCTTTATGCGAAAACCGTTTTCCTCCCGCCCTAAGACATGACGCTGCTACTTCAAACGTCCTTGCCGTGACAAAATTCTGGAATGTGTTGGTCTCATGATAAATACTATTGAGTAAATTCGTCGCTATATCCTCAGTAAGCGTTACTCCCAGTTCAGACAACACTTCCGCAACCAATTCTGCTGTTGAACCGGCAACACCGACGGCATTAACCTCACCATACATCGCATTATTGCTGTGGCTGTCAATATTGATAATGGGGATTGTGGCAAACAGTTCCTTTTCCCCTTCGTAAAGAGCGCCAAGACCACCTAAATGGATGGTGTCTACCGTTATGATAACGTCTGCATGTATCCCCTCGTTACCAAAGTGTACGTGGTCCTCCGAAAATCCCTCATACCCCTGACGCGGCTCGATAATAAGGTTAAATTTTTTCCCCTCGATGTTGTAACTGACTTTTTCTATGGAACCGTCTTCGTAGTCGAGTGAGATAACAAAGTTTTTTTTCGCAAATGATGTTTGGATTTTATTGGCGCCGACAAAATCAGAATATTCAACAGTCATAGGAGTCGGACATCCCACAATAACCTGTTTCCCTATGCTTTTCAGCCCTAAAAATAAAGAAAGCGCGCTTCCAAAACTGTCAAAGGTCGGATTGGCATGAGTCACGATGAGGATATCTTTTGCTTTTTCAAGAAGCGGTTTGATGCGTGCTATTTCAGATGAAACATCATCCATACGATATAGGTTTTGGCAGAAGTTATCGGTTGGTGAATGCGATTATAACATCGCCCAGGGCAAACGCAATGTCACGGTCAAATAAAACACCACATTCCGTCCCCGTTTCCACTTTGGTTTCTTCTATCTTGCCGTGTCTTAGTGATTTAATCTTTGCCCTCCCTATCTCTGCTTCTCCGCGGAGAACTTTCACCTGGTCACCTTTTGCGATACGGCCCATGGCTACTTTTGTCCCGGCAATCCTTTTTCCGTCAAAAGGGAATTCCGCTATGACAGTCCCTGAACCCAAATCACGCTCCTTTGTTATCACCTCTGTGGCTCCTTCAATCACGTCTTTGAGCTCATCCAAAAGCTCGTAGATGATCGTATACGTCCGGCAAATCACGCCTTCTAGCTGTGCCAGTTTTTCTATGTCCTGTTTTAATTTGACGTTAAATCCTATCACAAATGCTCCTGTGGATTTTGCCAAAAGCACATCCTGGTCTGCGATATCCCCGACCCCGCTGGCAACCACATCAACTCCATCCCCCAATGCTTCCAAAATTGCCTCCAAAGATCCAAAGGTATCCGCTTTGACGATGATGGCAAGTTTTTTTGCTTTTTGCATCGTAGAAAGAAATGCGGATATGTCTACCTGTTCCGGAGAGGTCTTTTTTTCTTGTATTTCCTGAATCGGCTGCCGTGCGACATCTGTCAGGATTGAACCAATCTGCGGCATGGACGTAAACCCCAACACCTCAACGGGTTTTGACGGTTCTGCCTGACTGACTCCCGCGCCGTTTTCATCAAACATCGCCCGGACTTTTGCTACCTGTTTTGCTCCGTCAAAAACAGGCATCCCAAATTTTATGGTTCCTTTTTTTACGATAACTGTCGCGACCGTCCCTTTCCCTTTATCTACCCGGGTTTCGATAACAGTCGCTTCAAGCGGTACTTCCGGTTCATTTTTCAGTTCTTTGGTGTCCGCAACCAGTTTTATCATCTCCAAAAGATCCGGAATACCGGTACCTGATTTTGCAGAAACAGCTACAAACGGAACTGATCCGCCAAATCCTTCCAATTGAACGCCGTTTCTCGCTAAATCCTGTTTGATTTTATCGATGTTTGCCGATGGAAGATCTATTTTATTGATAACGACAATCATGGGAACTTTTGCTTCCGTAATCATCCGGATGGATTCTTTGGTCTGCGGCATGACTCCGTCATCAGCAGCTACGACAAGAAGCGCGATGTCAGAAGCAGAAGCTCCGCGTGTCCGCATTTTGGCAAACGCTTCATGTCCCGGAGTGTCAATGAACGTGATACCCGGTATCTGGTATGCTCCTATATGTTGAGTAATACCACCGTGTTCCCGTGCTGCTATGCTTGTCTTTCTGATGTAGTCAAGAAGTGATGTTTTTCCGTGATCAACATGGCCCAGCACTGCCACCACGGGTGGCCGGAATACCGATGCTGACTTTTGTTGTTGTTTTGCCATATTGTATTGTGTAAACACACCGTCTCATACTTTTATTCTTTATTTTCTGACGGCACATCTTTTGACTCTTCCGGTGTTTCTTCTGTTTTTTGTTCTTCCTCTTTTGGTTCTTCCTTGTTTTCAGAAACTTCCGCAACAGGAACTTCTTCCTGGGTAGGTGCTGTTCCTGAGACTGCTTTCCCTTTGATATCTATTTTCCAACCGGTCAGTTTAGCTGCCAACCGGACATTTTGTCCGTCACGACCGATAGCAAGTGATAACTGATCCTCAGGGACGGTGACATTTGCGGTCATGGTTTTCTCGTCCAGCACAACATCGATATCTTTAGCAGGAGCAAGAGCTGCAATAATAAATTCTTTTGCGTTATCACTCCATTGGATAATGTCTACTTTTTCATTTCCTCCCAATTCATTGATGACCGCAGTAACGCGCACTCCCTTTTGCCCAACGCAAGACCCGACAGGATCAACGCCGGATTGTCTGGAAAATACTGCAACTTTTGTGCGTCCTCCTGCCTCCCGTGCAACAAGCCGCAGTTCCACCGCACCTTGTGCAACTTCCGGTACTTCTCTCTTAAATAATCCTTCAACCAGCCCTTTGTGTGCGCGGGAAACGATAATCTCATTTCCTCTGGGTGTTTCGCGTATTCCTTCTATATAAAAGGTCATCCGCTGGTTAAGGTGGTACCGTTCCCCCTGATTTTGCTCTGATACCGGCATGACTGCCTGAGTTCTTCCAATATCGACAATAACATTGGGTCCGTCAAACCGAAGCACCATTCCCGGAACAACGTTACCGATTTTTGTCTGATAATCCGAAAGGACGGCTTGTTTTTCTGCTTCCCGTATGCGTTGTAAGATTACCTGTTTTGCTGTTTGGGCTGCAATACGGCCAAATCCCGGAGGAGTGACATCTTTTCCTTCTTTCACCACTTTTGCTTCTCCTGTATCCTGGTCAACTTCAACGATTAATTGTTCCAGTTCTTCAGTGCCGTAATCTTTCCGGTATGCTGCAAGTATCGCAGCCTTTATCGTCTCAAGGACAATCACCGGATCAAGTCCCCGCTCTGTTGCTACCTGGTTTAATGCTAATGAAAATTCACTTCGTACTGTTGCTGGCATACGTATGTTCCTTTTTTATAAAAAAAGGCGGGTTCTCGCCCACCTCAATTCACTACAATATACCTTATTATAGCACCAATTAGCTTCGCGTCAATTGTTACATCGTTTTATCTAGTTTTTCCAAAAGCTCCCGCTGTTCATGTGTCAGATGCGTGGGAATTTTTAATTGGACCTTCACATATTGGTCCCCTTTGCCTGCGCCCCGCACGTGCGGTACTCCATGACCACGAAGCCTGATAAGCGTGCCTGGCTGGGTACCCGGAGGGATTCTGATTTTTACCGGTTTATCTATCGTTTCGACTTCTTCAATCCCGCCCAAAGCAGCCTGGATGAATGAAACTTCATGAATTACCACGATATCATCGCCTTCCCGTTGAAATTTCCTGCTTGGTT
>Ga0172371_10009267_pt1 | contig 13567 bp, 10 predicted proteins | sample Lak12m_FD_114543 | JGI IMG/M metagenome (GOLD analysis project Ga0172371, IMG submission 114543) | Freshwater microbial communities from Kabuno Bay, South-Kivu, Congo - kab_022012_12m | ecosystem: Environmental > Aquatic > Freshwater > Lake | place: Democratic Republic of the Congo: South-Kivu... | reverse complement strand
CTTTCATGAGATCAAGGCCAATCCCCAGGCCATTGAGCTCTGCCTGAAGAAGGCCTTGACCTACGTGGTCGAGAATGCCAAGGTCGTTATCCGCCTGCATGGCCAAGACCTGGGGCGTTTGCGACAGGCCGCCCTGGAACGTTCGGAGTTGCTCGCTGGTTACCAGAAAATTGAGTTGGTCGAAGACCCGAGCCTTGCCATGGGGGGATGCATCATCGACTCTGGCTTCGGTGAGATTAACGCCAGTCTGGAATCGCGCAAGGACAAGGTCTTCGCCGCTATTGACGAGGTCTGGCAAGAGACTGCGGTTGAGACAAAGCCCTTGCCGAGCTGAGCGGTTATGAACTTCACTCGCTGCCTAGAAGCGGTTGATGCCACCGACATGATTGCCGTCCGTGGTCGGGTCAGTCAGGTCATTGGCATGGTGGTCGAGAGCCATGGCCCAGGGATCCCGGTGGGCAGCATCTGTGAGATCAGCACCTTCCGTGGGCAGAATAAGGTGCCGGCCGAGGTGGTTGGTTTTCGTGAGGGCCGCGTCCTGCTCATGCCGCTTGGTGAAATGCGCGGGGTGGAACCGGGCAGCATCATCCAACAGATCGGTGGCCAAGCCTCAGTGCCGGTGTCGCAGGCTATGTTGGGGCGAATCATTGATGGGCTTGGCAACCCTGTCGATGGCAAGGGGCCGCTGCTGTCAGATACCACCTATCCCCTCTACGCCCAACCGTTGAACCCAATGGAGCGGCAAAGGATTACTGAGCCGGTTGATGTTGGTGTGCGGGCGATCAATGGCCTCTTGACCTTGGGCCGGGGGCAACGCATCGCTATCATGGCGGGTTCTGGGGTGGGCAAAAGTACGCTCTTGGGGATGATTGCCAAGCATACTGCCGCCGACATCAGCGTTATCGCCCTGATCGGCGAGCGTGGCCGGGAGTTGAAGGACTTTATTGAACGGGACTTGGGGCCGGTTGGCCTAGCCCGCTCGGTGGTGGTGGTCGCCACCTCCGATCAGCCAGCCCTGGTGCGGATGCGGGGGGCCTATCTCGCTACCGCCATCGCCGAGTATTTTCGTGACCTGGGGCGCGATGTGATCATGATGATGGATTCAGTGACCCGCTTTGCCATGTCGAGCCGTGAAGTAGGGCTCGCGATTGGTGAACCGCCAACCTCTCGGGGGTATACGCCATCGGTCTTCTCCCAATTACCGAAACTTCTCGAACGGGCTGGTACCTGCCGGGGTAAGGGCAGCGTCACCGGCATCTATACGGTGCTGGTTGAAGGTGATGATATGAACGAGCCAATTGCCGATGCAGTGCGCTCCATCGTCGATGGACATATCGTCCTCACCCGTGATCTGGCAAGCCGTGGTCATTACCCGGCTATCGAGATCTTGGGCAGCATCAGCCGCTGCATGAGTGACGTCATGCCCAAGGAACATCTGGCCCGGGCCCATCGTTTTTTAGAGACCTTGGCCACCTACCGTAAATCGGAGGATCTGATCAATATCGGGGCCTATGCCAAGGGCAGTAACCCGAAGATCGATAAATCAATCAGCATGATTGATGGTCTGAATGCCTTCTTGAAGCAACGGGTGGATGACAAGGTGTCTCTGGCCGACAGCGCCAAGGCCTTAAACGCTCTCGTGGGTAGTGCTGGGGGGAGGGAAGGGGAGGGGCAGTAGACAATGGGCTATCGCTATAAACTAGAGACCTTGCTCACCGTCCGCCGCAACTTCGAGGAACAGGCCCAGCAGAAGTTGGCACATGAACTTTTTGTCTTGGCCAATCACAAAAAATATCTGGACGAACTCGAAGAACAGCGTCTCGACCTCTTTGCCACCTTGGAAGAAAAGAAGCAGCATGAGCTTTCGGCCGCCCTCTTTACCTTCTATGTCGAGGCAATTCATCTAAAGAATCGACAGATCAGCTTCCAACAGAATGCCGTTTTGGCGCAACAGGAGATGATTGAAACCGTGCGGGCAGAGCTGATGGTGAAGGTTAAGGCCCGTCAGGTGGTCGAACGCTTGAAGGAAAAAGATTTTGTTGCCTGGCGGCAGGAGTTGTTGCGCCAGGAACAGGTGGAGATGGATGAACAGGCGGTGCTGCGTTTTGGCAAGGAGGGAGTGTGATGAAGAAAAAAATGGTTTTCTTGACAGTGATTGCTCTTGGTCTGTTGGTCGGCGGCGGCGCGGTGCTCTATGCCTTGGATCAGCAACCAACCAAGGCCATTACCCCAGAAGATGTGGCCAACGCCTTCAACTTGAAAGAACGAGAGGCGGCAGTGCAGAGCAAGGAGGCAGAGCTTGCCAAACGTGAAGAGGCTCAAGCTGAGATTCAAAAAGAACTCGACGAAAAGTTGACCAAGTTGAGCAGCTTGCAGGCCGAGTTGAAGGATCAATTGACGGCGATCAAGGGGGCGCAGAGCTTGGAGTTTGCCAATCTGATTAAGGTCTACAGCACCATGAGCGCCTCCAAGGTGGCCCCCCTGCTCGACTCCATGGAAGACCCGGCGGTAGTCAAGATCTTCCGGGCCATGAAGACCGATCAGGTCGCCAAGATCATGCCGAAATTGAAACAGGAGAAGGCGGTTTCGGTCAGTCAAAGCTTGGGGATGATCAATCAGCAGTAGCCGACAAATCGGCGGTAACGACAGCCCCATTGTCACGATCGGGGAGCAAGCGTAAGGCCAGTTGAGCGGCTTTGGCGGCTGCCCCCGGTGGCCCGAGATGGGCGCAGACCTCCTGAAGCCCCTTCAACTGCTCGATCCGTCGCTTTGTCCCTGGCCAAATCGAGATGAGGGCCTCGGCCAACCGCTGAGGCGAGAAATCCCCCTGAATCAATTCGGTCACAACTTCCCGGTCAGCGATCAGGTTGACCAAAGAGGCATATTGCACCCGCACCAAGAGCTTGCCGAGTCGATAGGTCAATGGCGAAAAACGATAGGTGACCACCATTGGGACGTGCAGGAGTGCCAATTCAAGGGTGACGGTACCCGAGGCGGTCATGACCAGATCACAGGCGGCCATCAGGTCGTAGCGCTGACCGGCAATGACCGTGATATTGAGCTCGTGACGTACGAACTCACTCAGGCCCAAGTCCTCTTCTGTCAAGGTTGGGGCGAGGGGTAAGAGAAAGTGGAGTGCCTCCTTCCCTGTCTTGCCCTCCTGGTGTTGTCGATGAAGGAGTCGGGCGGTCTCGATGAAATCTGGCAGCATCGTTGCCACTTCCCGCCGACGGCTACCGGGGAGGAGACCGATGACCACGGCGGACTTTGGGATATGGTGCCTCTGACGAAAGGTTTGACGGGGCAGCTCGGGACGTACCGTGTCCACCAGAGGGTGACCAACGAATTCAACCTGAGTGACGCCACGTTCGAGGTAAAAACTTTTCTCAAAGGGCAGAATGACCAGCATCCTGTCGACCAGGCGGGCGATGAGGCGAACCCGTCCGCTACGCCAGGCCCAAACTTGTGGGCTGATATAGTAGAGGATGGGGATACCCAGTTTTTTCGCTCTCTTGGCCAGGATGAGGTTGAAATCTGGGAAGTCAATCAGGATGAGAAGGGCAGGGCGCAGGGCGTGAAGTCGACGGGTCAGCCCGTTTAAGGCACTTCGAATCTCCCGCCAATGAGAAAAGACCTCAATCAGGCCAACGACGGCTAATTGCTTGGCAGGGTAGAGGATATCGACCCCTTGGGCGGCCAGGGCCTGGTCGCCGATACCAGAGAAATGGAGGTTGTGGTCGAGGTCACGCATGGCCGCTACCAGGCCAGCGCCATGCATATCTCCAGAGGCCTCGCCAGCCACGATCATGATCTCTTGCATCACAAAGACTGAGGGCGAATCAGCTCAAGAGTTCTTGATGCTCGAGGATGAAACGATGCATCTGGTCGATGATCTGCAGGGCGATTTTTAAGGCACGGTGCCCTTCATGGCCACCAACTTTCGGGGTGGAACGTTCACGAACGGTTAGGATAAAGGAGCGCAACTCGGTCTCTAAGGCGTCCTTGTCAGGGAAGGAGAAGTGATGAGTTTGTTCGTGGGGCATGCCGTTGGCTTCACGGCCTGACAGGTGCTCAATCACCCCAATTTCCTTGGCACCGTAGTCAATTGAAAGGTAGGAGTGGGGTTGGAAGATTCGGAGTTTACGGACATTGGTCTTCGAGATACGGCTGGCGGTCAGGTTGGCAGTACAACCGTTTTCAAAGAGAATCTGGACGTTGGCAATATCCATGCTGTCGGTAACCACCGGGACACCGACGGCATGGATCGTTGTAATCGGAGAGGAGACGATGCTTAAGATGATGTCGAGGTCGTGAATCATCAAATCGAGGACGACATCGACGTCGGCACCACGCGGGTTATAGCTGTGGATACGCTGACTTTCAATGAAAACTGGAGTGGTAAGGTATTGCTCCATGGCCAGGATGGCAGGGTTGAATTGCTCGATATGGCCAACTTGAAGAATTCGATTGCAGATTTTGGCCTTGGCGATTAGTTCTGAGGCCTCGGCTAGGGTTGTGGTCATCGGCTTTTCTAGCAAGACGTCAAGTCCGTACTCCAGGCAGCATGCTGCCACCTCGAAATGCTGCCTGGTCGGGGTGACGATGCTGACAGCGTCAACCAGGGGCATCAGATCATGGTAGTCCTCAAAAGCCCGGGTGTTGAAGAGACGAGCGACTTCCTTGGCACGGGTCAAATTAACATCCGCCACGCCGATTAAATCAACATTGGCCATGGCCGCATATTTGGCGGCGTGGTGCTTACCAAGGTAGCCAACGCCAATGACGCCAACTTTTATTGTATTCATAGAGGTCCCGTCGTCAGGTGAGTGGAGGAGTGGGCTTCACAGGAGAGGCAATTTGTGGTCGAGAGGTGGTTAGGGGACATCGCAAAGGTTCTGCCTCCTAACTCTTTGAACTGGTGGACATAGTCATGATAACGTAGGTGAAAAAAATGGACATCTTGCCAGATGACATTGCCCATTTAGGGAAAAGGATTGCCGTTGAGATTGGTATTCCCATCAAGATTGAGCTTGAGGGAATTGAAATCCCCTTGCAAAGCAGTATTGTTGGGCTCGAAAATGACAAGTATCTAATTATTAAGGCCCCAGAACCCTTTTCCCGGGTGGAGCATAAATTGTTTAAGGGCAATAATCTGATTGTTCGCTATGTCTCGGATGGGACGGTTTATGCCTTTCAGTCTAAGGTGTTAGAAACGATTATCAAACCTTTGCCCTTGCTGTTTATCGAGTACCCACGGATCATTCAACACTACGATCTGCGGATACAAAAGCGGCTTAATTGTCATATCCCGGCTCGGGTCATCTTGGGCGATCAGGAAAATGTCGGTTGTATCCTGGACTTGGCGATCACCGGGTGTCGTTGTCTCATTCAGGCGGCCAAAAACAACGGGCTCCTGCCCTGTGATCTCGACAATCGACTGGCCTTGAAGTGTATCATCCCGGGTTGCAAGGACGTCATCACCTTGACAGGCAACATCAAGAACTTGAAACGAACTCGCAAGGAAATTGATCTTGGTATCAATTTTGGTACGAATCTTACCTCGGAAAACCGTAAGGTGTTGGCCTGGTTCTTATCGACAATTGACGGACTGTCCTTTCGCTGAGTTGGGGTGGCCGCAGCTTAGAGCAAGGGGCGAATCAGCCCTTCATTGCCTTTTCCAAGGCCGTTGCGTATCGCTTTCGCATGGCGTATTCGTGCTCACGGGGGAGGGCGCCGATGGCTAACCACTCCACCTTGATGGCCTCGATTTCCTCTTTGCTCCGTTTCTGCTTGTCACGTTCATCCTCTGCCGAGAGGACAAAGTTGGTCTCGAAGGCGACTTTGAGTTGTTCGGCGAGGCTAAGACCACCTTTTTTGCCTTGGCCTTGATTGATCGGAGGGGGGCTGATCCCGGCCAGGATCTCCAGGCGCAAGCAGAGGGCTTCTTTCTTTTTAAGGTTTTCTTGGTGGATTTTGTCTATTTCGTTGAGGGCCTCGCGTCTTTCCCGGAAGAAGGTGTCACAGAGGGACTTAAAGCCCTCCTGGCGTGACCGCTCCTTCTCCTTTTCCCCTGGCCCAAGCTGTTGCCATTCTTCTTGAATCGAGAGCATCTCTTTGACGGATTCACGGCTGATGGTGGCTTGGCTCAACTCGGTAATCCTCCGCAAGAGGGCCTCCTTTCTTTCCCCATTCGCTGGCCGCTGTTGATCAATCTCCTGGTCATGGTTTTTTTTTGCGGCAAAAAAGACATCACACCCGCCCTTGAACCTTTGCCAGATGGCCTCTTGCTGTTCGTTGGGCACAGGGCCAATCTCTTTCCACTGCCGTTGTAAGGCCACGATTTTCTTGCTGAGTTGGAGGAAATTAGTCGCGACTGAAAGGTGGGCTGTCAGTTCTTCAACCGCAGCGCAAAGGGCCTCTTTTTGGGTAAGATTTTGCGGACGCAGACTGTCCAGCCAATCGTAATATCGATTACAGGCCTCGCGAAAACGTTGCCAAATCATCTCGTCTTGCTCTCTGGTGGCTGAGCCAATTGCCTTCCATGAGGCCTGTAACTCTTGGAATTTGAATTTATGGTTGATTTCCGGTTGGTCGGCCAAGGCCTCTGCCTGTTGACAGAGGGCCTCTTTTTGACCAAGATTGGCCTGACGGTCAAGCTCAAGGGCGGCATGGTGGGCCTTACGACGTTCGAAGAAATGGTCGCAGGCGGCATGAAAGGCCTGAAACACCTCTTGCTCCTTGTCCTTTGGCCCCCTCCCAACTGCCTTCCACTGACGTTGCAAGTCTTTAATCAGCTCGGTTGTCTTTTGCCAATCACTTGACTCCTGCTGAAGGACAGCCAAGTCGCGAAGGCGAACTTTTTCCTGAAGATTAGCTTCTGCTTGTTCCTCAAGTTCCTGGAAATATTGCCGACAGCGGGAGAAATGATGTTCCGTCGTCTGTTTGAAATGCCGCCAGAGAGCGGCCTCCTCCTTGACCGGGGCTGGGCCTGTTAGACGCCATTTTTCCTGGAGTTCTTTGATCTGTTTGAAGAGTTGATGAAGATCTGTTTGGCCCTCCAAGGCCTCTGCTTCGGCAATAAGTGTTTCCTTGATGTTCTTGTTCTGCCATCGTTTCCAGTTTTCTTCTTTGCGAAAGTTGGCCAACTTATCGGCAAAACGTCGGGAGGTCTCGGCGAAGAGGGGCTGCAACGCTTCGGCCTCGGGGGGGAGGTCAGTAGGACGTCTCCAGATTTCCTTGATGTCCTTGATCCGTCGCTCTGCCTGTTGGATGTCTAGAACCGCAAGCTGAGCTTGCATATCCGCCAGGAGTGCCTTCCGGGAGAGCAGATTGGCTTGCCTGGCTTCGTCTTGCGCCATTTGGCGTTGAGCGGTAGCGGCCCGGTGTTGCTCTTGGAGACGTTCGAGACATTCTGTCACCTTCTTACGGGTCACGACCTGCGGTTTCCATCCGTAAAAGGTTCGTTGGGCATCGCTCAACGATTCGAGAGCCTGCTCCAAGTCGTTGGCCTCAATGAAGGAGGGGATGGCCGCCAAGGCTCGCAAGAGATTGGCCTCTTCAGCGGATTCGTGGTCAATCAAACTACGGCTGTGGTGAAAGGCCTGCTCGGCAGCACGAAACGCAGGGAGAAGATCGTCGGGAAGGGGAGGCTCTAGCGCGGCGAGCACCTGCTCCCACTCCGCTTGCAGGCCTGACACCCTTTCCTCTTCATTCCCTTCGCTAGTGATAGCAAGGGCTTGGATCTCGATTGGTATCTGCTGGAGTCGTTCGAGATGTTCCTGTCGTTGTTTCATCGCCCGTCGCTTGACCTCTTCCCTCGCGGTTTCGTCCGCCAGTTTTTCTGCCAACAGGGCGCAACACCGCTCCACTTCCACAGGTTGATGGTCGTCAGCAGGAAGGGCAATTTCGAGGAGGCGAGCCTGAAGGACGCGGCATTGCTCAAGGGCCACACGAAAGTTGCTGGATTGAGCAAGTTGTTGGGCTTGAGCCAGGAGATTGTTGACTTCGATCTCGCGCAAGGCCTCCTGGCTTGGCCGGTTCCTTTCTGTTTCGATGTCCTCAACCTTTTGCTCGGCCCGTGCTCGAGCCGAACGATTGCTTGCCGTTGCTGCCGCCCGACGGAGGAGGGACTCATCCGAGATCTTATCGACGGCCAGCAGGGCAGGGGCCTTGCCACAATTTTTGGTAACAATTTCGGCTAAGACCTCTTGATTCTCGATACGTCCTACCGCCGCCTAGCGTAGTTCAGCCTCAGGCTCGTCTTCCACCACTCTGGCGAGCAAGGCATCTTTCGTGATGGTTGCCAAGACATTCATCTTGGCGGCAACTCCTTGTGCCGACAGGAGTTCTGCGAGTTGCAGGTGATCGATGCGCTCCGTTACCTGCTCAACGACGTCAGGATCAAGCCCCGGCTCAGCAAGTTTCACCAGCAGATGCCAATCATCGATTCGCGATAAGGCGGCATGACGAACTTCAATCGCTGGATCACCTACGGCAAGGCGGGTAAGCGTTAGTGTGTCGATGTTGGTAGAATTGACGACCGCTCGCTGACGAACCTTGGGGTCAGAGTGTTGCCATTTTGGTTTGAAAAAATTAAACAGGGACATAGATCGTATTGGTGATAGTTATCAAGGGGCGTTGGGGCGGCAGACACAAAGAAAGGGGGCGGGGATAAGGCAAGCGTGGTGACCTATGCTCAGGGGGTAAGCGATGTGGTGTTGAGGTAGCAGGGGGCATCTGCTCTATGATATTCCTCCACAGCTCATCCCAATAAGTCAGCATTCGGTATTGGTCAGTAATTTTTATCGGCGTAGGCCAACCAACCTCCAGCGACAACCAAATCACGGTCAAAGGCGTTGAGGGTGAAAGGGTAGACTTTGTTACTCTTGCCGTGAGCAATGACCTGACCTTTGACGAGATCGATCTCGATTTTTTCCGGGCGGTTGGCGAAGAGTTCCTCGATGTCGGTGGTGGGTAGCTCGATAGCCAACATGCCGCAGTTAAACATATTCTGACGAAATATGCGGGCGAAGCTCTCGCCAATCACCACGTTGATGGAGTTTACCTCAAAGACCCAGACGGCATGTTCTCGTGATGAACCGCAGCCAAAATTCTGGCGGGTGACGATTACCTTGGCCTGGCGTGTTATCTCACTGCTGGGCTCAAATCCCGGGAGATGGAGGTCTTCGAGCATATAAGGGCTAAGCGCCGCCTTCGAATTTTCGGTGAGGTACTTGGCCGGTATAATTTCATCGGTGTTGATATCGCTACGATCCAAAAAGAGGGTGGCCCCTCCGAATTTTTTCATGAAACGCTCCTTAGAGGTAGGTTCTGGGGTCGGTAATCACGCCGGTGATGGCGGCCGCTGCCGCCGAGAGTGGGCTCATCAGGTGCACCATGCCACCCTTGCCCATTCGGCCATTGAAGTTTCGGTTGGTTGTCGAGGCGCAGACCTCACCGGCGGCTAACACACCATTGCTCATGCCCAGGCAGGCACCGCAGGTTGGATTGGTGACACAAAAACCCGCTGTCATGAACTGCTCGATCAGACCCTCGGCGAGTGCTTGCGAGTAGACCTTCGGAGTGGCTGGCGAGAGTATCGCTCGCACCCCCGGGGCAACCGTGCGACCTCTGATGATTTGGGCGGCTTCGCGCAGGTCTTCTAAGCGACCGTTGGTGCAGGAGCCGATGTAGACCTGATCGATCTTGGTTCCTGCCATCTCGGTGATGTCTTTGACCTCATCGGGTTTATAACCATAGGTCGCTTGAGGGCTGAGGTCGGTGATATCAAAGGTGAGCTCACAGGCGTAGGTGGCGTCGGCATCGGAGTGCCACCTTTGAAAGTCAACTACGGCACTCTCCCTATCGGCGTATTGATCTTTGATGAAGGGCCACAGGTACTCAGCCGTCACCCGGTCGGGTAGGCAAACACCGCAGGTGGCACCGGCCTCGATGGCCATGTTGCAGAGGGTCATTCGGGATTCCATGCTCATGGCGTCAACCACCGGCCCAACAAACTCAATGATCAGATCTGTCGCCCCCTTGACAGTTAACTTGTTGATGATATGAAGAATGACATCCTTGGCGTAGACACCTTGGCCGAGACTGCCGATGATCATGGCCTTGATGGTCTTTGGTGTGCGGAAGGAGCAGACACCTTTTAGGATGCCAACCTCCAAATCGGTGGTGCCGACACCGGCGGCAAAGGCACCAAAGGCCCCGTGTGTGCAGGTGTGGGAATCGCCCATAATCACCGTGTTGCCAGGGCGAACAAACCCCTTTTCGGGGAACAGGGCATGGCAAACACCGTTGGCACCTATGTCAAAGAAGTCAACAATGCCCTGCCGTTTTGCCCAATCGCGGAGAATTTTGGCCTGAGTGGCGGTCTTGGAATCCTTGGAAGGGGTGACATGGTCGATCACCGCCTTAATCTTGGTGGGATCAAAAACCCGATCCATGCCACGTTCAACCAGGTCGTTGATGGCGATGGGCGTGGTGATTTCGTGACACATGACCACATCCAGTCCCAAAACGACAGTGTCCTGCGAGGGGGTGCCACGGTGATGGGCGGTAAAGATCTTTTCGGTTATCGTCTGACCCATAATCGATTGCTCCATTGATTTTTTCAGTGATACGACTATTATGCCCCGCACGAAGAAACCCGCGTGAACTGGCAAAAAGGGCCTGCTGGGGTCATCGGTGATGTTCGCCGTTGTCTGATTTTTACGTCATCTTTTGGTTTTTTCCTATACCAAGGTCAAATGAAAAAAGAAAGTTTTTCTGATGCTACCGGCGAACGATCGCGTTTACTGATGTTCATCAACACAAGGTGAAGGAGAAGGATCATGTCGGCTACTCATAGCGATTGGCGCAGAACGACGCAGACAATCCGTTTTCGGCTCCTCTTCATCCTCTTCATGTTATTGGCGGTCTCCATGACTGTCTCTATGTTTGGTATCTGGCACTTTGAGAAAGATCGCTATATGGAGACCTCTCGCCAAGAGGCAATAAGCGCGGTAAAGGCAATCGAAAAGGGATTGCGGAGCGCGATGTTGGCCAACGATTGGCCCAGGATCAGCGATACGGTACATGATATTCACGATGTCGTTCCCTTCTCTGTAATCAGTATCCTCTCTGCCGATGGCACAATCGCCGTTTCCAGCGATTCCAACAAGGTAGGCCAAAAGATCGACCGCCATGCCGATCCCACCTGCGTGGTTTGCCATAGCGCAGCAGAGGCAAAACCCAAACGTCACGACATCGTCCTCGACACCCAGGATGGCCCTGTCTTACGCAACATCATCACGATTGGCAACGGCCCGCAATGTTACGGTTGTCACCCACCTGAGCAGCTCATCTTGGGGGTGATTATCTACGATGCCCTGTTTGCCCATACCTACTCGATGCTGCATGTCCTGCTCACCCGTATCGCCCTGACTGGGCTAGTCACCTTTATTTTACTCATCATCATCCTCTCAGTCGTCATCCAAAGAATTGTCCACCGACCTCTGAATCAGCTCTTGGAGGGCTTTGGGCAAGTTGGTCTGGGAAACTTCAAGCACTGGGTGGCCATTGCAGTGCCTGGCGAGATTCAAGAGATGGGCGACCAATTCAACGTCATGACCCGGGCCATCGATCGCTCATTTGCCGAGATTAAGCGCAAGAACTGGGAGACCAAGAGCCTCTACACCTTTGTCCAACAGTTGGGGCGAGCCATTGAATGGAAACAGCTGCAACGGATCGTTATCGACCTCTTATTCGACACCTTTACCCTCGATTATGCTGGGATGCTGTTGCGACAGGAGGGCAAAGAAGGCGATTTCTTTGAGGCCTCCTGGCGGCAAAAGGGAAACCCTCGTTTTCAACATGGGGAGTACGATGCCCGAACGAGCCATAGCGAAATCCCCGACGAAGTGCTAACGGTCTGGGGCGAGTGGCGGGCGGGGGGGCTCAAGCAATCCCGCTTTACCGACCACGAGACGACTGTCTATCTGCCACTGGTTTCCAAAAACATCGCCATCGGCCTCATCTGCTTGCGGGGAACAGAGGGACGTAGCTTTTCCGAGGCAGAGAAAAAACTTGTGCTGACGGTCGGGGAACAGGCCTGCATCGCCTTGGCCAACGCCCGTCTCTATCGCATGGCCATCACCGATCCGCTGACGGACATGTACACCCGGCGCTACTGCGATGTCTCTTTACGTAAGATGCTCGATGCCTATGAACCTAAGGATGGTCGCGGCTTTTGTGTCTTAATGGTTGATATCGATCACTTTAAGTCGGTGAACGATACCTATGGGCATCCGGTTGGCGATGAGGTGCTCGTCCAGTTGGCCGGGCTGATTCGTGCCAACATCCGCTATAACGATGTCGCCTGTCGTTTTGGTGGCGAGGAGTTCATTGTCCTCGTCAACGGCACACTGGCGGTTGGCGAACAAACTGGGCATCGTCTGCAGGAGGTTATTGAAAAACATTCGTTCGTCACACAAGCCGGGATACTCCGCAATACAATCAGTATCGGTGTTGGCCATTTTCCCCTGCATGGCAAGGACGGCGAGCAGGTGATCAGTGCCGCCGATCAAGCCCTCTACACAGCCAAGACACAAGGCCGGAATCGGGTCGTCTGCTTCAGTGGCTAAACGGAGAGGGTTTTGAAGCACTCGCCAAGCATGAAGTTCTTCCGGCCTGCTGTCTCATCAAACGGCAACTCTTGCCTATCCCCACTTGCTCTCCCCCCTAGGAACTTTCTTCCCCTCTCCTCTCTTGCCGCCTGTTGATGGCGGGCACAAGGCCACCGCCGCCGCTTCTGTGCACAATAAAATTCAGAATATCATATTGTAATTATTTTAATAAATGCACACGGCTGACACTTGGTGATGATGTCAGTTGATATTGGCACATGTGTTGCTCTATCGATCGGCACACACCAATCGTCTGTTTGGTCAGGTGTGTGCAATCGATCCAAATCACAAGAGGAAGAGTCCGTGGCCAATATCTTGATGTCTCCCAACATAGCCCAGATGGTGCCGAGTCTCGGTCTTGAGCGCAAGGCCCAGTTGCCGGTGATCGCCGAGGCCTCGTTTTCCCAGCACTTGAAGCGGCAACTCCTGACAGATCGTGGTGAAGGCGCCAACTTGCTCGGTGCTGAGAGGCCGGCTGATGGCCCTCTGCAGGAGCACTCGATGGCAGCGAAGGAGGTGCCGGTCACAGTTGAGGCGATACTTCAGCAACTCATGATGACCTTGCGAGAGGTGGCCAACCAGCCGGGTAGCAAGGCCGAGCCCGGGCAGTGGAACTTCCAACTGCAGGATATGGGCCTTCTCAAAAACCTTGCCACGCAGGCGGGTATGGATCCCACAACCCTGGCCGGGCTTGGTCAAGAGATGAGGGCGCAGGGGGGGCTACCCTTGGCTGATCTCTTCTCGGCCCTCGAACAAAACTTCAAGAGCTTAGACACGGCGACCAAGGTTACCCTTCCCGAAACCTATCTGCCGCTACTGGAAACCCTGCTCGCTAAAAATGGGGTGGCACCGGAGCTCATCCAACAGTTGGACAGCAAGGGGGTCAATGG
>Ga0172371_10009264_pt1 | contig 13573 bp, 12 predicted proteins | sample Lak12m_FD_114543 | JGI IMG/M metagenome (GOLD analysis project Ga0172371, IMG submission 114543) | Freshwater microbial communities from Kabuno Bay, South-Kivu, Congo - kab_022012_12m | ecosystem: Environmental > Aquatic > Freshwater > Lake | place: Democratic Republic of the Congo: South-Kivu... | reverse complement strand
TGATATTAAGGAGATTTATACGCCGTTGTCCCGAGTCCTCGGGACCAAAGAAGAAGTTTGGCGGCGGTGGAATGATAAGGAGTTAAGGAAAAAAGTGGAGGAGTTTTTGGGTATTTTGACATCGCTAACCTTTGTGGCATAATATCGTTATAATTTAAAACATCCTCAAATATGACATTAACGCCTGAACAATTTAATATTCAAGCAACAAAAGAAGATTTTAAAACAATTTGTCACCAAGGACGAGTTTGACGAAAAAATGGATATTGTTATTGGCATGCTAGAAAAAAGTGCCAAAAAAGACAGTGACCATGAAACCGAACACATCTCTAACATCGCCGCCCATGACAGATTTCAGCGAGATATTGATCAGCTAAAAACCCAGGTCAAAGTATCAGTGAACGCTTAATTTTTTACCGATTACTTCACCATACGGAACCGCCGAATGCATTGGCGGTTTTTTTGTGTAAGAAAATCACCAATTTTTGCATTTTTCCAAAATCTATGGTATAATTAAACTATCTAAAATAAGAAAATAAAACAATTTTTAACAATTTTTTAAATTTAAATAATTTTTTTTAGAATATAAAAATATGAAAAAAGATAATGCTAATTCATCGAATGAGTTTGTTGAAAAACTAATTGAAGAAAAAGGAATTAAAAATCAGAACAAAGAAGTTTTGGCGCAAATAAAAACCGATCTTCTTGATCGGGTGGAGAATCGAATTAATGCCGCGGTTTTGGCTAATTTGCCAGCTGAAAAATTAGAGGAATTGGAAAAGATGATTAATCAGTCTGGCACTGATGAGATCCAGGCTTTTTGTCGTGAGAATATCGTTGATATTGATCAGATCATTGCTACGGAATTGGCAGATTTTCGTAGAGTATATTTAAATATTTAGTTCAAGATAAATGGAAAAAAGAAAAATTATCATTGTAGACACCTCATCTTCAGTAGAAAACGAGGCTCGTGATGAGGCGGATTCACGCATGGCGATTTCTAGGGAGGAATTGACGGGGGCAAGTGGTTTTTTGAAGAAAATATGGAAGTTTGGCATTGCACAAGAGTATTATCGTAACAAAGAAATTTTCAAAGCTCGACAAGAAATAACCGGTGGAAATGGCTCCGGTCATATTGAGGCAATGATGACGACTATTGAGAGATTTGGTCATGAATATGACGAAGTTGTTCATGAAGGGGCCGGAGAAAAAAGAGAAGTTCTCGGTGATGATGAGGCAAGTAAAGAGATTAAAGAAGAAATTAATGGGCTTATAAAAAATTATGTTGATAATTTGATTGGTGAGCAACAACTGGAAGAGGCAAAAAATGGAATATTCGCTCGTCTTAAAAATGCCAAAAAAGATTCGGTGGACAAAGGTATAATGTTCGCTGATAATATTTTGCAGATAGCACAAGAGGTTAAGATGGCGGTTGAACATGGAGAAAAATTAAACAGTCTCGATTTTGATTTTGAGGTAGTGATAGGTAAAGCCAAAAATGGCGTTCGCACCGAAGCACAGTTCAATGCGGTTGATAGAATTACTGAAAAAATAGTTTCTTCAAAAATCGGTTCCCTGGTAAACGAAACAACAATCGCTTCGGCGGCGGCGTTGGCTTATTCGTCCGGAGCCCTGATTTCAAAGCGGCTAATGAATAGCAAATTGGCGGCTTGGGGAACTTTTGGCGCGACGACGGCGGTGGCAACTGCTTTTGCGGGCATGCGAGAAAGTCGGAGACTAGAAGAAGAGAGAAAGCAACATGCTCGAGAAAGAGCCAAAGGTAAAAATTTTACACCCAACGAAGCACCGAAAAGAAAAAAACTGGAAGAGTTTCGTTATGACACATTGGATGCGAATAATTTGGCAGGTGACTTAGAGGCTGCCTTAGTTGAATTAGAGGGACTAAATGGTGTCGTTAATGAAAGTGATAAAAATATTTTTTACAAAGTTTTAAATGGTTTAGCGGAGATAGATTCTCGGATTGAAATTTCTGATACGCAAAAAATCGATTTAATTAGTTTCTCAAGTGCTGAAAAGGTTGACTCAGAACGCTTGCGTTTGGATATTATTCGCGCACGGGCAAAAGTGCAGCTAAAGAAAACTTCAACTGCTGCCAACGACAAGTCTTTGTTGCATGGCAAGGATTTTGATGAGATTTTTGAATTTGCTAAAAAAGAAAAAATTGATGCTTTGGTTGATGGTGACCGGGGTATGCAAAAAAAAGACGCTTTATTCAAAGCAATGAAGCGTAAAAAAATTGCCACCTCTATGGCTAAAACTTTGGCTATTGGCTTGACCGTGGGTGTTGTTGTTCAAGAGACGGGCGCATTTTTTGATGATGGTAAAGAAGGTTTACTGGAAACTGCCACGGCTCGCGCCAATTCCGTTTCTGTGCCGGTGACCACTAATCATTATACCGTTTTGGAGTATTTGAGACGTTTGGCGACAGATGATTTTCCAAAGACTTGGCAACCCGGTGCAATGCATAAAGTTTTAATAGACGGTCATAATGTTCATCTTCAAAAAGGAGTTGAGTTGGTTAGTGTTGGAGATTCCTATAAGTTGATTCACGGTGAGACAATTTTGGCCGATAATATTAGATTTGGTACTGATGGTGGCTTAACCAAGGAATCGTTAGAGATTTTGAATAATCATCATGTGGATGCGGGCACATTTGGTATTATTAATGAATCTGCAACGCAAAATTTAGCCGTCCCGGGAGCGGAAGCACACGGTCTGGCGACGCATAATGTGCACCGCACGCTTTGGTATGACAATAATACGGTCTCAACTTTTGATAAAAATGAATTAAAGTTGAATTGGGGTGGACAACATGGCACCGGTGTTGATAATAACGGTAATTATGTTTTTAGTATAAAAGATATGGCTAAAAACAATTCAATGCATGGTAAATTTTCCGTTGATATTCAGGATGCTGTTAAGTCTGGTAAATTAAAGATGATTCTTTCTTCGTCAGTGGCTACTCAGAATCAGGTTGTCGAGGTGCCAATTGATGTTGATGGCAATGTTTCTGTTAATCCCGACAGTGAGATTGGTAAAATGTTATTTAAAACAAACGCCAATGGTCATGCTGAATTCCTTGGTAAATATGCCGAAGTTGCTGAGGTGGTTGGAGACAAAAATGGTGTTGATCAAGTGCGGATTCTGGCCACGCATATTGGTCACGGAGTTGACCAAATAAAAAATGCGCCAGTGACAATCTTCGCTGCTCCTTCGGAGGTCATTGAAAACGAGGTGGACGCGCCATTTTTTGTGCCGATTAATTCCAGACTTCCGCTTGAGGCGATGAAAAAATCACCAATCAAGGAGCGGCAAGAAATAAAAAAAACACCAATCAACGAGCGGCCAGAAATAAAAAAAACACTAACCAAGGAACAACAAGATTCGTTTGATAAGTTTGCCAATGATTTTATGAGAGAGGTGCAGCGCCTGAAGAAAGAAGAGGTTGACATTGAAAAGGAAAATAAATATCTAAAATCACGAACGGCCGCCGAGCATACTTTTTTTAAGGTAAATAATTATAACGATCTAAATACTGATAATAAAGAAGGGGCGGATAATAAATTTTTGGAATTAACAAGGTTGTTGTGGACGGAGTTTACTATTCACGGAGACAAGATTTTTAACGACAAAACCGGACAATGGACTATTGAAAAAAGAGCCGATCTCGATGCTTATAGTTGTCTAAAACTTTTAGATTTGGCTGGCTTTGATACCAAAAATTTTCAATATGTTGCACAGGGCGAAAAGAGCGAGAGCGGTCTTTCTCTTGATACCTCTAACTCGCAACATGGTGTTATTTCCGAAGATGATGGCAAACGTTTGATCATTGATCACCATAGCGAAAAATCGGATAGAGGCACTTCGGCGGCTAAATTTGTTTATGAAGTTTTGGCAGACATGGGTTTGTTGGAGCGAGTGGAATACTTGGATAAGTTTGTTGATTTTGTAACGAAGTGCGACAACAAAAACTTTTCTCCGGCGGAAAGAAAAAAGATTTTGAAAAATTATTCAAAAAATCTTTACGGTCTGTATTATCGTATGGATGTTACTGAAATTCTCGAACTTTTTAAGAGTCTAAAATTCAATCCGGATAATGATTTACCAGAAGACTATCTTCGAAGTCATAATTACCGGCATCCGGTAAAAGGAGAGCAACCTCTTTTTAGTTTGTCGGAGCACATCAAGCGTCAAATGAAAAACGGACGTGAGTCTTTGAAAAATCTTGAAAATAACGGGTTATTTGTTGTTGATACCGGAAAGGATAACTATGGAAAGATTTTGATAGATCTAAAAAAGAAGAGTGTAAAAGGAAGAATGTATCCGCGCGTGGATGGAGAAAACGGCTCAAATCAATTGGAGGTGTTTGAGCACGGCTATGGTGGCTATTTAATTTGGTCACCTCTGGAAAATTCCTTTGTTCTCTATACCCAAAAAGAAATGGATCGAGATTTGTTTAGTCAAGGATTTAATGTGCGTGGGTGTATGTGGATGAAGTCATCAAAAGATCAGCAAGATTTAACAATTACTTTGGATGATATTTTGGCAAAATTAAGCGGCAACAAAGATTTTGTAATTGACAAAGCTTTAAAATCCAAGATCGATGTCACAGTAAATGCACACGGTAAAAATCAGAAAAATGTTCAGACAAAAACAGCGCCGACAACTTCGCAACAACCGCAGGCAATCGACAAACTTGCAAAGGCTGATGTCGAAAACGCCCTAAAAAAAATTAGACAAAATCTCGGTGTCAATATTCAAAGCGACGCTGTTGTTAATTTTGATAACAACAAGGATATGATTGCAAATTTATCAAATGCTTTGAATCGTATTGATAGACAAAAATTAACCGAGCTTATAAAATCAATCGCTTTTTGGGGTAAGGAATCAAAACTTAATAATGATGGTAATGTTATATTTTTGAATAATAATTTGTCGGCTGATGAAATGGTAAATAATTTAACCAGCTTAGTGGCCATGGCCGAAAGCCGACAATCAGAGGTGACACTTGAAAAAAAACAGAAGAGTAATTTTTACAATAACCTCTTTGTAAAAGAGGTCTATACAACTCAACCGGAGGTTTTTGCTAATCTGGAAAGACAGATGGATGAACAAAAAGTTTCTTTAGAAGCGCAAATTAATTTATTGGAGGTCTTTGCGAAAGTGAAATTAGATGATAGATTTGTAAACAAACTCAAAAAAGCAAAATTTACATTTGAGATAAGGGCGCAGAGTAAATTTTCTGATTATATTGGCAGTATTAGTAAGGTTGGAAATAATGAAATCGAGATTGATTTGGGTGTTGACGGTATAGATGATTTTGATGTTAGTGCACTGGTTGATGATTTTAAAATTACATTATTGGAATTATAACAATAAAACCCCCGAACAGAATATTAAAATTATATCTGTTCGGGGGTTTGTTAGTCTGCGGCTGCTTTTTCCAATGATTGGAACATTTGATGCGGTGCTGAGATCAGCTTAACCTGTTGCGATCTGCAGTAGCAACAGACATTAAATCCTCTCAATTGCTTAAATCCGCACTTCATCTTTTTTGTTTCCCCATCTTTCTTTCTTTTATATATTTCTGCTTCGCAAATAAAAATATTGTTGGAATGAAATTTTTCAAGAAGGAAATCTGGTGATTCGTTTGATTTTCGGTTTTCTGAAAAATTTGCTATATATCTTCTTGCCATTGGGCCAACTCTTCTAGTGGCCCTTTCAATAAACACCCGCCTCCGCTCGTCCATCTCAACATCCGATGAGCTATTCAAAATATTATGCCTCATTCGGTAAATTCGATCGGCGGCTGGTTGGTCGATGACCACTCCTTCGCCAAAGGGATCAGACTTGGTGACCAGCCAACAGCAGAGAACGCTGTAAGCATACCAATCTTGATCAATCCTTGCTTGGTCATCAGTTGCCAACCGTTTGGCGTAGTCGGGGTGAACAAAGTCTATGTCCAAGTTTTGATAATTCTGTGCCAGTTCTCCTCCTTTGACTATGTGAGCGACATTTTCTTTATTTGCTAATGAAAAGACGAAAGTAGCCGATGTTTCTGATTGCTTTTCCGACTTTTGTTCGCGAATAATTTTTACATTCAGGTCGCACGGTCGGAGATTACCAATTCGCAATCCCTGATTATGACAGTTGTTAACGAAGTGCCAAAGGTCGAACATAATCCGCCCAAAATGCCGAAAGCCGATTCCTTTCGTTTTTGTGTATTTGTGACCACAAAGATCTTGAAAAGAAATCATGTTTTTTGCAGGGGCGGATTTTTTTTGTCGCCTAATCTCCATTGGCTTTTTTGTGGGCGCTTTCTTGCCTGACGACAAGGATGCTTTTTTAGGGATCGGCTTCGACGTTGGCGCCGGAGCCGGTTGCGTTACTTGTCGTGGCGTGGGGTCAACTGCCGCCTTGGGCGTCAATCCAAACACTGTTTTGGATTTGGCCGGGGCCGTTGCCTTTACCGGTTTTGGCGCAGTGACCCTGATCGGCTTGCTCGCGGGAGCAAAGCAGAATGGATTAGAGTCGTTGTTACGGATTGCGCGTGTATTCAGGATTTTGTTTTGTTCTTGGCGATAATCACTTCTGTCCTTGGCGGTCACTCCGTATAAATGCACTCCGTTTGCCGGCGTTATTCTTCTCGCAAACGCCCTATTTTCGGTAGCGCCTTTTTGGGTGACAGTGCCAAGCGTGTCTTTCAGTTCCTTCTGCGATTGACCGTTGCTATGCGCAGCGATTTTTTTCATCAGTTTTTCTACATCGTCTTTATTCAGAAGATTCGCAGATGCTGAATTGTTTTTGGCGAATGCCAACAGAGTGGCGTCATCGCCACCGCGGCTTGCGTAAGCGCCAGGAATGTCATCGGTGCCGTCTTTTTGGGCGTGGTATTCAGCTTGCAAAACAAACATGGCTGGATTATCCGCTAATCCCGGATAATTTGCCGGTTTAGGATTACAGAATCCGTCCGTCGCCAACAAAAGACTATTGATCTGGTCGCTGGGGTAATCAGCAAAAACATAGTAAAGACCCATCTTTTTTGCCCACAAATCTTTGGGAAATTTGAGCAAATTAACTGGGTAGAGATCACCCTGTGCTTGGTCGATAAGACCGCCATAGCCGTTGATTGCCAAGAAGCCGTCTCCGGCAGCCATAATCAGAACTCGATCTTTGTCAGCGACAAAGCCGTATACTGTGGCGACCAACTCGTGACACAAACTTATGCCGTTAAAATCAAAAACATCACTGTCCTTGCTCTGCGGCTGGTATTGAGCCATTTTGTTTGCCAGAGATAAAGCAATGCGGGGCAAAAAAAGATGATCTCGTCGCTCCGTTTTGCTAAGTCGCTCAACTTCTGTGATAAAGCAGTTAACGATAAAAGCTGAACCATATTCTGAGCTGATAGCCTCAGAACATCCGTCCGAAACCGCTCCGGTAAAAACAATATTCCCATCCTTGTCTGTGAATTTGTTTATAGCAATGCTATCCTGACAGAGATGTTCGAGACACTCCGCCTTGATGCCGCACAGATTTGCATAAGTTCCAGTTATTGCCGTTTTCTTGGTTAGCATGTCATGCTCCTTTTATTTATGTTGTTAATGTTCAAACTGTGATTTCGAATATTTTTTACATCGCAAGAATTCCAAAAAAATTAGAATCCTTGAAATATACCGGAGAATTTATAATGAAATAAATTCTCCGAAAGCCTTCTTTAGCCGCCACTCTGCAATAAGAGTTCAAGAGCAGTCGGGGTGGTTGGCTTTGCCATTGATTTTGTTTGATCTTCTTTTGCCGTAACATTTTTTGCGGCAGGAGCGGTCTTATTTTTTGTCACCGGCCTAGCGCCGTTGTTGTTTGGTGCCTTAAGTTTTGCACTACAGCGGGGGCAATTAACATGATCGATGTGCACTTCGAGCTTGCACTGTTTGTTGACACCCAATGTTCCTTTGCAAAAAACCAATCCCATGATAAATTCTTTTAAAACTATTTTGGGAAAAATACCGCGTTCATCACCCTTGAGCCAGCGCATGAGAGTGTCGGTTAGTTTTTTGCCAAAACGTCTGATATACATCGTCTCCTCTTTTTTTAAGTTGACACGATGATCCCAGCAGGTGATTTTTTCCAGATCAGTTTGGCTGATTTTCTTCATTTCCGCATCGCTGATGGTCCCCGCGTTAAACGGGTTGTCCTTAATCAGCGAACGAGCAAGAAGAATTGCATAAGAATACCAATCATGATACTTGGCAAGCTTGGTGTGATCCTTTTCAAGCTCCGGATGACAAAAATCTTCAGTGATTGCCGAGGCTTGCATTAACAGTTTTGGCACAGCCCAGCTGTCAATATCGACAAACACTATGTGCACTGTTCGATTTTCCAGTTTGAACATAATATTGTCGTGATTGAAATCGCCGATAATAAATCCGGCATCATGGATCCTGCACAAATGGTCATGCAGGGCCAAAAAAATATTGGTGACAACTCGGATGGTGTAATGATTGCTGATGCAATGTTGTTTGTCGAGTAAAGTTTTTATCGGCTGAAAATTTTCAAAGTGCTTCATTTGAAATCCGATAATGCGTTTTTTGTCTTGGTCTTCAACCAACATTTCCGGGGTGGCGCAAAAGCGTTCAATTGGTTGATAAATTTCTGCGTTTTCGCCGAGTTTTTTCAGTCGTTGGTGTGTTTTTGTCGCCTCGTTGTCATCATCAAACTGATAGATTTTAATTAACTTGTTGGAAGGAGTAGTATAAATTTCCCCCAATCCTCCTGCATGAGGAAATTCTTTCAATCCACCGGTTTGGTTAGGCACTATTTTTAATGCCATAGCATTCCTCCTTTTTATTGTTTTTTATGAATGTGCACTGTTTTTGTGAAATTTTTTTTCAGTTGAACATTTCTGGTTTTCTAAAATTAATTAGGAAATGATAAATGCCCGACTGTATATATGATCCGAAAAGGTGAATAACTTCACCTTTTCGGATAATTTTCAAATTTAGGTTAGGCGCGAAAGAACTTGGATTAACGACCGAAAGGCCTTTTTCTGGGCCGCGAGGTCTGTTCCGTGATCAGCCCAAAAGTGGCAATTTTTATGATCAATGCCGCAATCGGTGGCAACTTTCAGAAAGCTTTTGCGAGTCATCGATGTATTAGTTTTAAAGTATGCCAGGTGAAGGTTCATTTTGACCCCACCATCAACATCTTTTAGGGCATTGCGAACATCGGTGGCTGTTGTTGTGTCTTCGGTGAAATTTTCGCCGTCGGTCAAAACAATAACTCGGGCTTTTACTTGTCGACAGCCGAGTTGTTTCTTGACTATCAGTGCAGCCGCTTCACTGGAGTCAATAGCGTCAATCATGGATGCATAAAGGGCGGTATTGCCGTTGAGGCCGGGTCCGCCAAAGCGGTTGTTGGCTATCGGTTGTTTTATGAGTTCGTTAATGGCAAAATATCCCGGTTTTTTTGTCAGGCTTTGAATTTTGTCATCAGAAAAGGCTCCCAGGGCAACACGTAAAAGACTCTTGGCTGTTTTGTGCGCTTCCCGCATGCCCGGAATCATGATTTCGTTGATTGATAACGCTACAATTCCCTCTTTACGCATAGGCGTCATTGAGTAACTATCATCAATAATGATATTGACAACAGTCGGATCCATTTTTTCATGAAAAGTGTTTATTGGCGTTACATGAATAGCCATAGTTTTTTCCTTTATCCCTTTTGGGATTTTTCGTTGGTTTTTTTGTAAATAAACAAATTTTTAGAAAATCAACGCTTTTTTGTTGTTTTTTTGTCGTTTCGCGAGCCTCCTTTTTTTGAATTTTAATGAGCGATTTAGGTGAAATAAAGCTTCCATCCTAACATATATATTTATCATAAATTAATTTACCTGTCAAGGTAAATTAATTGCTATTATTTGACAAAATAATCAAGATAAACTATCTTTGATATTAAGAGGATGATTAAATGTTCCTTAAACATGCAAGAAAGGAGTGAGTCATGAGTCGATCGCGAAATCGAAATAATAGATATGGCGGTAGACATTATAATAAAAACCGCAAGCAAGGCAGGAAAAACAAACAAGGATTGGGGATATTTGTTAACCGAAGAAATCCCGGATTCTGGTGGGTTTCCTTTGGGGATGTTTGGTACAATATCAAAGAGCGTCTCTATTGCTGGTGGCAACGTGTTCCCGAGGGGTCATATATCGCCTGGGACAAAAATGGCAATATAAAAGGTCATTCAACTCGTGCCAAAAGGCCGTATTTCAAAAAGAAGACGCGATAAAAAAGGAGGTGAATCTATGAGCGGACATGGCTGGCGTAAGCGCAAAAATAATCAACCAAAGCCAAGGTGTTGGTATGGCGAACACCCAATTCACGGAAAGGTGAAGGTGTGGGGTGACCACAAGGTTTGCCCGAAGTGCTACAAGATTTTGTGTAAAAAATTCATGACCGGTAAAAATCTTCTGAAAAAAATTCAGCGCGCTAATAACTCGCAAGGAAAAGGGTTTTTTGCTCGTTTGTTTGGTTGGTAAATTTTTCAAAAAAGGGAGAATATTGCATGTCACAAAAGAAAAGGTTAGACAACGCTTTGTTTTCTTTGCGAGAAGCAAAAAGAGATCTCAAAAAACGCATTGGTCAATCAATGAGTGACCGGGGTCGTGGCGGCACTTCGGACAAGTGTAAAAAATTACAAAGAGAACTTGCAAAAGTAACGCAAGTTGAAAAAAAGAAAAAACAAAAGAGAAGGAGATTGTGGTAGAGAATATTACAATCTAACAAAATTAAGAGATTATTCTTTAAATGGCAGGGACGGGCTGAAAAAAGCTCCCCTGTTTTTTAATTGGTAATAATAAAAAAGAAGTTTGGCGGCGGTGGAATGATAAGGAATTAAAGAAAAAGGTGGAGGAGTTTTTGGGTATTTTGACACTGTTTTGTTTTGTGGTAAAATATTGAAATATAAAATAACTTAAAATATGTATGTCGACTATAAATATTTGCGATTATTGCGGTAAATCTATTGATGGTGAAAAATGTATTAAGATTAATCTTCGCGATGGAATTGGTTGTTTTGGCAAGGCGTGGAAATTTATAGAAATTTGCCCAGAATGTATCAAAGAATCAATGGGGAAAATCTGCGAAATATTCCCTGGTGTAAAAACTGATGATAAGTTTATTGAATAGACTACTTACTTCACCACACAAAACCGCCGAGCACGTTGGCGGTTTTTTAGTGGACGAGAAGTTAAATTCTGTGATTGTTTTTCTCTAAAAATAGCCAAAAATATATCCAATATATTTTATTAAAAAACAACCAGTTGTCAACTAGTTGACAACATTTCTAAGCTAAGTTGACAACTGGTTGACAAGATTAATATTATGCGCTATAATTAGTTTACAATGAATTATAAACTAAGTTTACAATATGTTGACAAAAGAATCTATAATAAAATTAGCTCAAAAAAAAGGCGTAATAAGAACTGCTGATATTGCTAGCTCTTTTGTGGTATCAAGACAATATGCCAGCCGCCTAATAAAAGAATTGGTCGCTAATCGAGAACTTATAAAAATCGGTGTAACATCCAAAGCTATTTATGCTCTCCCTGAATATGCCAAAAAACATTTTGAAATGCTTCCGTCAAAAATATCAAAAATTTTTATAAATAAAAATCTCGAAGAACATATCATTCTGGATAAAATAGAGTCGGAATTACCAATAATTCTTCAACAAAAAGAAAATATAAAAAGTATTTTCATGTATGCATTTTTAGAAATGCTTAACAATGCGATAGAGCACTCTGGAGCTGAGAAAATCAAAGTAACAGTTGAAATAAAAGACAAGATGTTATCCTTTGTTGTTGATGATTTCGGTGTCGGTGTTTTTAGAAACATCATGAAAAAAAGAGGTTTAAATTCTGAGCTAGAAGCTATTCAGGATTTGTTAAAAGGAAAAGTTACTACCATGCCAGAGCTTCATTCCGGGCAAGGAATATTTTTTACTTCCAGAGCAGGAGAAGAGTTTGTTCTTGAAAGCTTTGGATATCGCCTTATTGTGAATAACAAAATTAAAGACACCTTTCTCCAAGAAATTCACGGACACAAGACGAAAAAGGGGACAAAAGTTGTTTTTAAATTGTCAATTAAATCAGATAAGCATTTGAAGGAAATTTTTGATGATTTTTCAAATATTGACGACGAAAGCGATTTTGGTTTTGATAAAACTGAGATAAAAATAAAGTTATATCTAAAAAATGGAATCCATATATCACGCTCTCAGGCCAGAAGAGTTTTGACTGGATTGGAAAATTTCAGAGTAGTTGTTTTGGATTTTGATAAAGTGCCGATGATTGGCCAGGCTTTTGCTGATGAGATTTTTAGAGTATTCCAAAATAAATACCCCTTAATCAAGATTGAGATAATAAACACAAACGAAGCGGTGAAATTTATGATTGACCGCGTGGAAAAGGACAGTAGATAAAACCATCTAAAATATAAAAAATACAAACATTATGTCATTAGAAAAAGAAGAAGAGTTTGATATTAAGGAGATTTATACGCCGTTGTCCGCCGCGGCGGACCAAGGAAGAAGTTTGGTGGCGGTGGAATGATAAGGAGTTAAGGAAAAAAGTGGAGGAGTTTTTGGGTATTTTTAATCTTGACAAAATCTGAATTTAGTATATAATAAAAATATATCAATTGATACATTTTTATTATATATGAAGTATAAGCATTATTTAAACGAAATACTGGCGCAGAAGTCGAAATTATCCGCCTTGCGTTACTTAATCACCAAGCAGGACAGTGTTTCTGTCCGAGAATTGTCAAGGCGTATTCATGTCACGCAACCGAATTTATCAACCATTTTAAAAGAACTTGAACAGGCTAATGTTTTGGTTAGTAAAAAAATCGGCACTTCACTTGTTTTCAGCTTGAATCAGGGTCATTATCTGGTTGAGGATGTCTTGGCTCCGTTATTTCGGGCAGAAAATAATTCCTTGACGCTACTTGGTGATTTTTTGAAAAAGGAGATTAGGTCAAAATACTTGTCATTGATATTGTTCGGCAGTATTGCTCGCGGTGATTCGCACCATAAGAGTGATATTGATTTGGCGGTTATTATTGATAATAAGGCAAATGGTATCAAGGTTGAAAATGGAATATTGGCGTTAAATCCAAAAATTATAAAAAAGTTTGGTAATATGTTATCGCCGATTGTGATTTCTCAAAAGGATTTTTCTCTGCGTTATAAAAAAGGCGACAAGTTGATATTGAATATTACCAGAGAGGGCAAGATTGTCGGCGGTAAATTGATAAGTGAGTTGTTATGAAAATAAAAACAAGTCAAGAATCAAATTGGAAAAATTATTTAATCAAGGCTGAGCAATTTCAAGAAGTTGCCCGAGACGCGCTTGTCAAAAATCACTGGAATGCCGTCGGATTGAATGCCGTTCATGCGGTTATTTCCGCCAACGACGCTATTACGGTTTATTTTAAAAAAATACGCTGTGCCAGTGAAAAGCATGGCGATGCCATTGAGTTATTTTTGCAGGTGC
>Ga0172371_10009263_pt1 | contig 13573 bp, 11 predicted proteins | sample Lak12m_FD_114543 | JGI IMG/M metagenome (GOLD analysis project Ga0172371, IMG submission 114543) | Freshwater microbial communities from Kabuno Bay, South-Kivu, Congo - kab_022012_12m | ecosystem: Environmental > Aquatic > Freshwater > Lake | place: Democratic Republic of the Congo: South-Kivu... | reverse complement strand
TACCTGTTTTTCCGCCAATTATATAACCTTTAGGTTTATCCCAAACTGCTTCGGCATTGGTAATTGTCGATACTAACATATCTTTTATTTGATCTGAGGTACTCTTTGTGATTACTCTTCTTATTATTTTAGGTTTTATGATATTTTCTTTGTTTTCAGAAACTGTTTTTTTTACAACATAAGGTCGCATTAAATTGCCCCCATTGATAAGCGAGGCAAAAGAGGTAAGCATCTGAATCGGAGTCACAGCAATCCCCTGACCAAAGGTGACGGTAGAAAAATCAATCGGGTACCAGTCTGCTTTAGGTTTCAAGTATGAAGAATCTTCTCCTTGAAGATCAATGCCTGTTGCTTCACCAAAACCATATTTTTGAAGATATGAATATATTTTATTACTTCCTAATCTATCTCCTACCCAGACCATACCAACATTTGAGGATTTTTCTAGTATTCTTGTCATTGTTATATTACCTTCATATTTGTTATTCCAAGTCTGAATCGTATATTTATCTATTTTTATTGGGCCTTCTTCATCCATTACCGTATCTGGTTTTATTTTATTTTCATTTAAAGCTGCTGCCATAATAAGCGGTTTAAAAATAGATCCAGGTTCAACAGAGTCAGATATTGCCGAATTTTTAAAATAACCTTCAGAATATTCATAATATTTATCGACATCATAATCCGGCAAACAAGATAAGGCTAAAATTGCCATAGTTTCGGGATGAGCTATAATGACGCAACCTTGTTTTGCTCGATAATTTACAATCCCTTCAAGTAATCTTCTTTTAGCGATTTCTTGGACTGTCTTATCAATTGTCAGCACTAAACTTCGACCATCCTCGGCATCGACCCTATTTTGAGTACCTATAAACATTGGTCTACCTGCAATATCTTGTTCAGACTGTAAAAAACCAGGCAGTCCTTTTAAGTCTTTATCATAAAAACCTTCTATTCCAAAATAACCAACATCTTCGCCTGTCTCATCTTTTCCAACAAAACCAATTGTTGTAGCCGCAAGAGAAGCTTCTGGATAAAATCTTTTCATTTGATATTCAAAACCAAGTCCTTCAATATTAAATTTCTCAATATTTTTTTTATTTTCTTCAGTGATATTGGTTGATATAACTTGATAGAATTTTGAAGGATCTATTAGGGCTGATATTGAAGCTTCATCAAGTTTAAGTTCATCACTTAATAGATGAGTTAATTTAAGTTCATCTTTTACTTTTTTTGGTTCGATATATAATTTATAACTATTCTGATTTAATACAAGGGGATTATTATTGACATCATAAATCTTTCCGCGTTCAGCTATTATTTGTTTTGTTTTTAGATATAAATCAGTATTTGGTTTGTTTGGAGATAGTATCTGTATATAAAGTAGTTTAATTAAAATTACAAAATAAAGTATCAAAAAAAATCCAAAAAGTAGCTTTACTTTCATTATTGTTTAATTACGTTTTGCGACACCTAATTTATTAAGATAAGTTGGTTGGCTTTTTTTAGTAAAATCTAACTCATAAGCTCTACTCTCAGCATATTTTAGCGATGATAGATAAGAGACCTCTTTTTCTAATTGAATATTTTCTCTATGGAGACTACTAATTTTTATTTCAAATTGATTAATCTCATCACTAATCTTTAATGAAGAGCAAAAAAGAAAGATATTAGCACTCACTAATAAAAATAACAAAACTACTAAAAAAGATTTAAATAAATTATTCATTGTTTTATAATAACTCGTAACTTTGCTCCTTTTTCAAAACTAGGACCTGTTTTATTCATAATTGGTTTTTTTATCAGGACTTTTAAATTATTTGAATTGATAAAATTTTTAACAATTCTATCCTCAAGTGAATGAAAACTAACAACCATTATCAAGCCATCTTTATTTAATAATTTATACGCACCTGCTAATCCTTTTTTTAAATTATCAATTTCTTGATTAACCTCAATACGCAATGCTTGAAAAATCCTTCGATAAACTCGACTACTTTTCTCAGGAACCACCTTATCGATCGCACTTATCAAATCACCGACTGTGTTTAGACGATCTTTTTTATTTAAATAGAATACTGATTCGGCAATTACTCTTGAATTAATTTCTTCTGAATTATGGGCAAAGATCTGATAAAGCTGATCTATGGAACTTGATTTTATTAAATCAGCAGCAGTGACTTGTTGTTCACTGTTTATCCTCATATCCAATGGTTCATTTAGGTTTTTTATTGAAAATCCTCTGCCTGAATTAGATATCTGACCCATAGATAAACCTAGATCAAAGATCACTCCGTCTACAGGAAAAAAGTTATTGTCTTTGGCAATTTCTTCAATACTCGCAAAGTTACCACAAACAAACTTAAAATTGTTTAAACGTTCAAACGTTTTAACATTAGAACGTTCTATCTGTAATTTATCAAGATCAATTGCCAAGACCTCTCCTCCTCTATCTAAAATCGCTTTGGAGTATCCGCCTTCGCCAAAAGTCGCATCAATATATTTACCTTCCTTGATTACCTTTAAATTTTCAATCACTTGTTGTAAAAGTACTGGTGTATGCATATTAACCTTTAAATTTTTTACTGTACTCTATCCATCTTTCATGATTCCAGATTTCAAAATGGTCACCTACACCAATAATGACCACTTTATCTGCAAGCTGACCATAATCTAATAAGTTTTTCGGTACAACAAATCGGCCTTGATCATCAATCTCTAAATAAACAAGTGATGAAAATATGTAGCGACGATTGTCCATATCATCAGGTTGTAAAAGTGAAGGATTAAGAAGCTCAGATGCTCTTTTTTCCCAATCATTTTTATCATATCCTGATAAACAATTACCAAAGCCTTTTGTTAATATAAAAGTGTTTCCTTTAAGAAGCTCCCTTACTTTCTTAGGCAGTAATAATCTACCTGAGCCTGAAAAGTTTAGTTGATATTCACCAAAAAACACCATATGATTCCATTATCAACCAAATTAAACCGTTTGTCAAGAGATTTAAAGTGCTATACTTTAATCGTGGAAAAATTCCTAAACAATACTAAGAGTTTTATCTTTTCTCAACAAAAAAGTATCTTTTCATCAGCTCTACTTATTTCGTTTATGATAGTTTTAGCCCGTCTATTTGGCTTTCTTCGCTATCGTATCCTAGCACAATATTTTAATAAAGAGATGCTTGATATATTTTTTGCCTCTTTCCGTATCCCAGATTTAATTTTTGAAATACTTATTACAGGAGCACTTACCTCTACTTTTATTCCAATTTTTGTAAAATATAAAAATAACAATAAGGATCTTTCTGATAACATATCTTCAATTATTAATGTAATTTTATTATTATTAACTTTTTTTGTAGTTATATTATTAATCTTTCTCGATAAGATAATCCCAATCTTAACACCAGGCTACACAGATGCAAAAATCATTGCAATTATTAACTATTCTCGACTCCTACTAATAGGACAGTTGCCATTTTTAGTACTAGGAAATTTTTTAACTGGTATAGGTCAAGCAAATAAAACCTTTTTTTTACCAGCCCTTGCCCCAATTGTTTATAACATTTTCATTATTATTGTGACGATTATTTTTTATAATACGCTTTTATTGACTGCACCGATCTGGGGTGTTATAGTCGGAGCATTTTTTTTATTTCTTATTCAGCTACCTTTGCTTTTTGAATCAGGTTTTAACTATAAATTTATTATTAGAAATACCGCAGGCTTAAAAGAATTTATCCGTTTAGTTATTCCAAGAGCCTTTACTGTAATCGTATCTCAAATTGACGCAACAATCGATCTATCACTTGCTACTTTATTAGGTAGTGGTGCCTACACGGTCTTTTACTTGGCTCAACATCTTCAACTTTTACCTGTATCGGTTATTGGGATTGCCTTTGGTCAAGCTTCTTTACCCTATTTAACTGAAATCTTTCAAGAAAAAAAAACTGACGAATTTAAAAAAATAATCACTGATTCTTTAATGAATTTATTTTTTTTGACCATCCCTTTTGCTATATTCTTTATATTTGCACGCACTCCCTTGGTGCGACTTTTTTTTGGAGGTCAAAGATTTGACTGGGACGCCACAGTTCAAACTGCTGTAACTTTATCTTATTTTTCAATATCTTTACCTTTTCATTCAGTCTATTATTTATTAACTCGTTGTTTTTATGCCGCCCTAGATAGTAAAACACCTTTTTATGTAAGTATTTTGTCTATCTTAATAAATACAGGGTTAAGCTTATTATTTGTGTTTTATTACCACTTTCCAATCTGGTCTTTAGCGATTTCTTTCTCAACCGCGATTATCTTAAATACAACTTTATTGTTTTTTATTTTAAATAAAAAGCTCAATGGATTTAATCTGTTTGAAATACTAAATGAAATTATTAAAATGACCATTTCAGGCACTATTGCAGGGATAATCTCATATGGATTAATGAAGCTTTTTGATGGACTGATCTTCGATACATCAAGAACCATTAATGTATTTTTCTTATTGGCAACTATCACTATTATTTTTTCCTCGTTATACTTATTTGTAGCATGGCTTATTAATTTAAAAGAAATCTATTTAATCTCAAGACTTATATTTAAAGCAAAAGAAATTCAAAAAAAAATTACTGAAATCTTTATTTCATATGAATAATCCAAAAGAAAACACTAATCAAATGAACGTTGCTATCAAAGCTATTCAGAAAAAACTAGTTGGTAAGAAACTTACCTATAAAGAAATATATGCTGTTATGGATGAACTCGCTCATGAAAGGTTAAGCGATATTCTTACGACCTATTTTGTCGCCTCATCATTTAAAGATGGTTACACATCAGAAGAGCTTTATCAATTTACAAAAGCAGTGGTTGAAACTGGAAAACAGTTAAATTTTAATGGATTAGTTGCTGATAAACACTCGGTTGGCGGTATAGCTGGTACTCGAACCACAATGATAATCGTCCCAATTATTGCAGCCGCTGGTTTTAAGATACCAAAAATTTCCTCACGAGCAATTACAAGTCCAGCAGGGACCGCAGATGTCATGGAATCAATTGCAAAAATCGACTTTACTGAAAATGAAATTAAAAAAATTGTTAATAAAGTTGGTGGTTGTATTGCCTGGAATGGAAAACTTGGATTAGCTCCTGCTGACGATGTAATAATTCGAGTTGAAGAACCATTATCTTTTGAGTCCTTTGACAAAGTAATAATCTCTGTAATGGCTAAAAAAATATCAGCAGGATCAACGCATTTAGTAATTGATTTACCTGTTGGTAAAACAGCAAAAATTCATCATTTTAGCGATGCTGAAAAGGTCGCAAAAAAATTTAAAGAGATCGCTGATCATTTTAAAATAAAAGTGGTATTTGATATAAATGAAATGCTTGAGCCAGCAGGTCGTGGTATAGGACCAATTTTAGAAGTACGTGATGTCCTTTATACGCTTGAACAAAAAAAAGAAAGACCTTTAAGACTTGAGACTAAGTCATTAAGACTTGCGGGTAAGCTACTCGATCTATGCTATCAAAGTAAGAAAAATCCGGTAGCTTTAGGAGGTGAAGATGAAGCTAGAAAAATACTTGAATCAGGAATGGCTTTAAAAAAATTCCAGGAAATCGTTGCTGCTCAGGGCGGGGTAAAACACATTACATCGAGTCATTTAAAACTTTCTCCCCATAAAAAAGAAATTAAAGCTTCAAAAACTGGTAAAATTAAGGATATAAATAACCATAACCTAAATACAATTGCAAAAGTTTTGGGATCTCCAAACGATAAAAAAGCCGGTATATATTTAATGAAAAAGCTTGATCATTCTGTCTTCCGTAATGAGACACTGCTAGAATTATACTCAAGTGATCCATACCGATTAAAAGAAGCAATCGTCACCTTAAGCAATTTACCAATTTTTGATATTGAATAATATGAAAAAAATTAAAATAGTTTTATTTTTGTTTTTAATTTCCATAATAAGTATTTATTTGTTTTTCAAGGAAGGTTCTTTAGCTGTAAATAAAAAGACAGATTCATCTAAAATATTTGTCATTGAAAGTGGACAACCCTTACAAACAATTATCAATAATTTATATAAGGAAGGTTTTATTCGTAATAAAATTGTTTTTTACTTAATAATAAAACAAAAAGGAATTGAACGCACTATCCAAGCTGGAGATTTTAACCTATCATCTTCTATGAATGCATATCAGATTGCCGATAATCTTACCCATGGAACACTTGATGTTTGGGTGACTTTAATAGAAGGAACAAGGATCGAAGAGATGGCACCAATTATTTCAAAAGTACTTAATATATCTGAAATTGATTTTATTAAACAAGCAAAGGAGGGCTATATGTTTCCAGATACCTACCTCTTTCCAAAAGGAGCAACAGCAAAAACAGTTATTGAAATTATGATTAAAAATTTTAACAATAAATATTCTACTGATTTAAAACAACAAATATCTCGGCAGGGTCTTTTATCACCTGATGAAGCTTTAATATTAGCTTCAATAGTTGAAAAAGAAGCAAGAACTGAAAAAGATCGAAATATTGTCGCAAATATATTGATAAAAAGAATTAAGGAAGATTGGCCTTTACAAGTAGATGCCACTATCCAATATGCACTTGGATACCAAGTCAACGAAAAAACTTGGTGGAAAAAATATCTAAGTGAAGATGATTTAAAAATTGAATCACCTTATAATTCATACGAAAATAAAGGCCTACCGCCTACTCCAATATGTAATCCCGGATTAACCTCACTTCTTGCGGTTGTAAATGCTGATGGTAATACACCATATTGGTACTATATGTCAGATTTAACACATGGAAAGATGTACTATGGTAAAACTCTTGAAGAACATGAAAGAAACATCGAACTATATCTTAAATAAGATAATCTTAGTGAATATCACCGGGTTGTAAATCTTCAGGTTCTGGATTACTTGGTCTTTTAATAACATCACGAGGTTTTGATCCTTCAGCAGGACCTACATATCCAGCGGCTTCCATCTGATCTAATATGCGAGCAGCACGAGCATATCCTATTGAAAGTCTACGTTGTAACAGCGAGGCTGAGGCTTTATCTTGTTGCATAACAAGCTCAAGAGCTTGATTAAATAATGGGTCATTTTCTCCACCATTTACTGTCACTGTACCACCAACTCCACTTCTTACTGTGACTGCCTGTTCGGTCACTTCTTCAGTATAATGCACCTCAGGTGCTTGGCTTTTTAAGAACTTTACGAGATTAACTACTTCTTTTTCTGTAATATAAGGTCCTTGAATACGAACAGGTTTTGCTTTATCAGGAGGCAAGAATAACATATCTCCTCGACCTAATAGTTTTTCAGCTCCAGGCATATCGATTATTACTCGTGAATCTATCATTGAAGAGACATTAAAGGCAACACGTGTTGGAATATTAGCCTTCATTAAACCAGTGATGACGTCAACCGATGGTCTTTGTGTTGCAAGAACAAGATGAATACCAGTTGCTCGCGCCATCTGAGCCACTCGAGTAATAAGCTCTTCTGACTCACCTGGCGCAAATATCATTAAGTCAGCTAATTCATCAATGACAAAGATGATGTATGGCTTTTTTTCAACCCCTTCAATCTCATTATAACTTTCAATATTTCTTGCTCCGACTTTAGCAAATAGTTTGTATCTCGTTTCCATCTCGCTGACCGTCCATTTTAAAGCAGAAATAATTTTTTCAGCATCAACAATTACTTCAGTTAAAAGATGAGGAATACCATTATAGACTGATAACTCAACTCTTTTTGGATCAACTAAGATCATACGAAGGTCCTCTGGTTTTGTCCTAAAAAGCCATGAACAGATCCAGGCATTTAGAAGGACGGATTTACCGCTACCTGTGGCTCCAGCAATTAATACATGTGGCATCTTGGCAATTGATGCAGCTACAGGTTGACCTGAGACATCCAAACCAAGCGGAACTAATAGTGGGTCATTATTTGATGTAAATACCTGTGACGAAAGCAAGACTTTTTCTGTGACAATCTCAGGTCTTTTGTTTGGTATTTCAATTCCGACCATTGATCTTCCAGGAATTGGGGCTTCAATTCTCACCTGTCCAGTCGAGGCAGCTAGAGCAAGTGCTAAATCATTTGAAAGAGCTGTGATTCGTGAAAGCTTAGTACCCATGGTGATTTCAATTGCATATTGAGTTACAGCTGGACCCATATTAATCTCGGCAACTCGTGCTCGAATACCAAAAGAATCAAGAGTTTTTTCAATCACATTGGCATTGTATTTAACATCACCTCGATCTGCTTCTTTTTGAGCGACATCTGCAAGTAATGAAAGAGGTGGATAGATCCAGGTCGATGATTTAGATGTCACTGGTAATGGTCTGATATTAATACCACTACTGTCTTTAGGTATTATCTGGGTTGGACTGGTTGCTGGTCCTTTAATTGTGGCTGGTTTTATTTGATCTTCAGTTTTTTTATCAAGAATAAACTGCTTGTCTTTTTTAAGATTTTTATCGTTATTTTTATCATGCACTAATGTACTTCTAAATAGATAGGTCTTTAAAAAAGAAAATAATCCTTTTAATAATTCAAAAACAAAAATAACAAAAGCATCGATTGAGGTATCTAAAAATAAGACCAGACCAATAATGAAGATTACTCCAAGAATAATCACAGCGCCAATTATTGAGAAATCCATGCTCAGATTATCAAATATTAAAAGTCCAAACTGACCAGACTTAAAAATTCCTAAAAGAGATACAAAAACCATAATGATTCCACCGGTTACATTTGGTTTAATAAACCTTAATTTTTTTGTATTAAAGAAATGTCCCGACAACATAATTAAAATAAATGGAATTAAGATAGACAAAAAACCAAAACGACGTGTAATATACTCATTTATTATAAGTAGAACTCGTCCGGTATTTTCGTTAGAAAAACTTTTAATATAAGAAAGTAAAAAAACTAATCCTGTCCCAATAAAAATAAATCCTAATATATTGAAAATAGTTTGTTTATTTATTTTGAATTTTAGAAAGGGTAATCTAACTAAAGATCTTCTTCGTGCCATAAACTTTATTGTAATGTAGTAAAAAATTAAAATCAATCACTAGTTACATATTTAAGAAGTCTTTGATCTTTTTAATGCTTTTATCGATTTCAAAGAAAAAATGACGATGATTTGCATTTTTTAACATAATGTATTGTTGATAATATTTTTTTGAAAGATATTTCATTTGTTTGATGATAAAAGGCATATCGCCATCTGCATAAACAATCAACAAAGGAATGTTCTTATAAGGATTTCTAATTAATATTGAGGTAGCTTCCTTGATTAGTTTATAAGAAATTGGCAGACTGATAGTTTTATTTTCTAAAAATATTTTATTTACTTCTGGATTATCTTTTAATTTAAAATATTTCTTTATATCTCTAATTTTTACGTAGTATTCTAGTAAGAAGGCATATACGCCGTTAAAAATATTTTTAATTTTTAGTTTTTCTATAAAATCAAGTTTTTTTATCAACGGTTGAAATTTAATAATCTCTGATCCATCATAAAAGGTAGAAACAAGCACTGCTTTTTTAGGTTTAAGTTGACCATCTTCCATTAATTTTAAGGCAATCATACCACCATAAGAATAACCAAGAAAAAAATAATCCTTTATTTTGAAACTTTGTATAAACAGAGTGATACTTTTTATCAATTTATTAAGGGAGATGTTTTTACATTTAAATTTTGAATAGCCACCAAAACCAGGTAGATCTATTGCAATTACTCTATGTGTATCTTTAATAGATTCAATAAAAGGTAAAAAAGCACTGGAGGACATGGGAAAGGGAGGAAAACAAAATATCAAAGGTCCAACACCTTCATCTTTATAGGAAATTTCTATGTTAGATATAATCTTTGATTTTGATTTCATTATTTTATCATCTGAAGATTTATTCTACCCATGTTGTCAATTTGATAAACTTTGACTTTGATTTTTTGACCGATCTTAACCACTTCAGATGGATCTTTGACAAAACGACCAGCGCCCATCTTTGAAACATGGACTAATCCTTCTTTACCAGGTAACATTTCGACAAAAGCTCCAAAAGCTAAGATTCTTTTTACTTCTCCATCAAATTCTTCACCAACTTGAATTTCACGAGTGATATTGCTAATATGTGCGACAGCTTCGTCGACTTTAGTACGATCTAAACCGCTTATGGTAACCTTACCATCGTCATCGACATTGATCTCTGTTTGGGTTTTAGCAATTAATGCTCTGATATTTTTTCCACCAGGACCTATGATCTCACCTATCTTATCAGAAGGAGGTGTTAAAACTACTACTTTTGGTGCATAACGAGAAACCTCTTTTCGAGGTTTAGCAATTAACCTGTTCATTGAATCTAATATTTCAAGACGAGCTACTTTTGCTTGACTAAAAATATCCTTAATCATCTTTGATGTTAATCCCTTATTTTTGACATCAAGCTGTATAGCAGTAATACCTTGTGCAGTACCTGCGATCTTAAAGTCCATCTCTCCTGAAAAATCTTCAAGTCCGACAATATCAGTGAGAATTACATATTCATCATCTGATTTTGTCATAATACCCATAGCAACTCCAGCAACAGCTTCTTTAAGCGGAACTCCTGCATCCATGAGAGATAAAGAGGATCCACAGACCGAACCCATTGAAGATGAGCCATTTTCAGAAAGGATTTCAGACACAACTCTTACCGCATATGGAAACTCCTCAGGACTAGGAAGAACAGGTTCTAAGGCTTTTTCAGCCAAAGCTCCATGTCCAATCGCACGACGGGATGGACCCATAATGCGTCCAACCTGGCCATAAGAATAAGGAGCATCAGAATAATGATGAATATATCTTTTTGCTTCTTTTCCCTCAGGACCCTCAATTAATTGCTCTAGAGTTGTTGATCCAAGAGTTGCAATTGATAAAACCTGAGTTTGACCTCTTTGAAATAAAGCAGAACCATGAGTGCGGGGTAAAACAGACACCTCAACATTTATCTCACGTACCTTATCGACTTTTCGACCATCTGGTCTAACTTTTTTTTCTAAAATATTTCGTTTTATATTGTCATAATTATATTTTGTAATTGCCGCCATTATCTGCTTAGTATCAAATTTATTTTCTAGATCAATATATATAGCAGCCACTATCTCTTGAATCATTTTATCTTCACTACCCGCTGTCTTTGCTGCTTGTTTAACTGCTTCATCAACTTGTTTTTCATATTTTGATTTAACCAGTTTAATAATCTCAGAATAATCAACTTCCTCAGGAATCAAATCTTTCTTTTTCCCAATTTTTTTAGCTACTTTTTCAATAAACTCAATGATTGTTTGGTTTTCTTTTTTTGCAATCTCTATACCCTCTTGAATAATCTCGTCTTTTATCATCTTTGCTTTTGTTTCAATCATCAAAACTTTTTCTTTTGTCGATGATACTAAAAGATCTAAATCTGAAAACTCTTCTTCGTTTTCCGTTGGATTCAAAATATAACTTGTTTCTTGTTTTTCACCACTTGTTACATGACCAATTCGAACCGTTGATATTGGACCCGACCAAGGAACAGAAGAAACAGCCAAAGCCGCGGATGCAGCGATTGCTGATAAAACAATTGGAGAATTTACACCGTCAACTGACAGTAATGTAATTACTACCTGGACTTGTTTTTTATATGTTTTTGGGAAAAGTGGCCTTATCGATCTGTCGATAAGACGGCCTGTTAAGACAGCATCATCAGATGGTCTACCTTCTCTTTTGATCCAACGAGATCCTTTTATAAGACCACCTGCATATAATTTTTCAGCGTATTCAACAGTTAGAGGAAAATAATCAATGTTTGGGTTAACCGATCCGACAGCAACTGTCACAAGGACGGCAGTATCGCCAAGCGTTGCATATACAGAAGTATCAACAGCTTGAGCTAATCGTCCAAATTGCAAGGTTAACTTTTGATCATCGATCTTTATAGACTCTTCGATTATATTCATAGATGTATAATGACAGAAGAAAGTAAAAAACTGTCCAATTGTTAATTATTTTTTAAGACCTAATTCTTTGATTAATTTTTTGTATCTTTTTTCGTCTAATTTGAGAAGGTAGTTTAATATTCTTCTTCTTTTAGCAATTACTTTTAAAAGACCACGACGAGAATGATTGTCTTTTTTGTTAATATCTAAATGTTCACTTAGTTTGTCAATTTTATGAGATAAAAGAGCAACCTGAACCTCAGGTGACCCTGTATCGCCTTTTCTTTGGGCAAACATTTCAATGATTTTATTCTTATCTTCTGGTATAACAGATTTTTTTTCAGGAGCTTTTTCAACTACTGCAGGTTTTTTTACTTCTACCACTTTTTTAACCGTAGTTTTTTTACTTATCACTTTCTTTTTCGTTTTTTTCATAATGAAATATTATAATTGATGTCTATGAGAGTTGCAAGAGGAGTTTCTATAAAAAAATACCTACTGATACTAATGTTGACGCTAGTTATTATGGCTATTTTCTTTTTATTACCACCTTCTAATTTACCTATTATTTTCTTTTTTATTTTTCTTTTAAGCCTATTGTTTAGTTTAATTACAAAATTATTTTTAAATAATAAATATTCTATAATCGTTGGTTTATTATTATTTATTTTGTTGATACTTAAAGCTTTAGCTTTATTTGATATTATTAATATCTTATTAACAATAAGCTTCATCATCGGACTAATAATTTTGATAAAATAATAAGATGAACAAAAAATTTTATATTACTGCAGCAATTCCCTATGTAAACGCCGCACCACACATCGGCCATGCTCTTGAATTTATTCAGGTTGATGTCGTGGCTCGTTACCATCGACTAATAGGTGATAAGACAATCGCTTTAACGGGCGGTGATGAAAACGCCTTAAAAAATGTTCAAGCTGCTGAAAAAGCTAACATACCTATTCAAGAATTTGTAGATAAAAATGCTCAATTATTTTTGGATATCACAAAAAAATTAAATACTCAATTTGATGTTTTTCAAAAAGGTACTAACCCTGATCATTTTAAATCGAGTCAAGAACTATGGAAAAAATGTTTTGATAATGGAGATATATATAAAAAAGATTATCAAGGCCTTTACTGCCTTGGTTGCGAAACATTCTACACAGAGGATGAACTTACTAATGGAGAATGTATTGAACATCCAGGAAAAAAACTCGAACAGGTTTCAGAGACGAACTATTTTTTTAAACTATCTAAATATCAAAAACAACTTATTGAGCTGATAAGAAATGATAAATTAAAAATTTATCCCGAGTTTAGGAAGAATGAGATTCTATCATTTTTAAAAGAACCTCTCCAAGATATCAGTATTTCACGATCAAATGAAAGAGCAAAAAATTGGGGCGTCCCTGTACCAGGCGACGATACTCAACGTATGTATGTCTGGTTTGATGCTTTAAATATATATCGATCAGGAGTAAGTAAAGAAATATGGCCGGCTGATGTCCATGTGATTGGAAAAGGTATAATCAGATTTCACGCTGTTTATTGGCCAGCATTTTTACTTTC
>Ga0172371_10009262_pt1 | contig 13573 bp, 12 predicted proteins | sample Lak12m_FD_114543 | JGI IMG/M metagenome (GOLD analysis project Ga0172371, IMG submission 114543) | Freshwater microbial communities from Kabuno Bay, South-Kivu, Congo - kab_022012_12m | ecosystem: Environmental > Aquatic > Freshwater > Lake | place: Democratic Republic of the Congo: South-Kivu... | reverse complement strand
TTTAACTAAAGGTAAGAAAAAAAAGGGCATCAAGAGACCGACAACCAAAAGTAGATTATTAAATTGCCATAATTTTTGGATCAGCCACCAAGGATGAGTTAATAAATTAATAAAGATAGTACCAAAAGAGTTTCCCAGCCAAGAATAATAGGTTAAAAATCTATAGCTATTATCTGGATTAAAAAGATGAATTATTTTTATACTGATAAAGAAATAGATTAGGCTTAAAATAATTGGCATTATGATCCAGCCGATCTTAAGCTTCTTTTTTGTCGAGAGAGTATCAAATAAAATAAAGAGACCAAAGCCAAAAACAAAAAAACTGACATCCTCACGGCAAAGTAGGGCAAGAATAATAAAAATTAACCAGGGCCAAAACTTATTTTTTTGGTAGAAATAAAAACTAAAAAAAAGTAATGGGTAGCAGAAGGCAAAAAGATTAAATTCGTAAAGATTTATGTTATGGGTGAAAGGATTGAGTAAAAATAGTAGTGGCAAGATCAAATAGTAATGAGGTCTATTTTTTGGAAAAATATTTTTTGAAATAAGATAAAGCGGCCAGGCGCTAAGAGCAATAATAACCGTTTGTAAAATAAGAAGGTTAATGGGTGATTGGTAGATAAAGTAGAGCGGCAGTAGTAAAATGATTAGGGGCGAGAAATGATCACCGAGATAAGATGGTGGGTGGATGGAGGAGGCAAAAAAATTGCCATGAGCGGAGTTATAAAAAACTTGGTTGAAAATAGCGAGGTCTAGCTGATTATAGCCTAGGTGGTAGTATTTATAGAGACAGAGGGTGATAAAAACAATGACATAGACCGAGATGCTAAGCCAAATGATCGTATAGTGATGATCGCTTAGAAGTTTTTTTAGCCTCCCCATATTGACAGACCGGTTATTTTAACCTAAACTTATTATTACTGACATTATAGTTCATTATAAAATGTTTAGCTATTTCGCGGTAGCCCGTCTACGTTCCTTTGGAACTTCGGCGGACAAGTAGTTTTTGTTAAATGTGGGTTTCTGCCTCAACCTTGTTCTTTTTAAAAGTTTGTTTATTTTACGCGGTAGTAGTTCAGTTGGTAGAACGTCTCCTTGCCAAGGAGAAGGTCGTCCCGCTAGGCGGGATCTGCCGTTTAAGTTTGTTCTTTATTAAAAGATTAATGTTTCGCGGTAGTAGTTCAGTTGGTAGAACGTCTCCTTGCCAAGGAGAAGGTCGCCGGTTCGAGTCCGGTCTGCCGCTTTTTTGTTTGTCGCAGAAGAGGTTGTCCTGACTTGTCAGGGCTTGCCTTTGTGAATAATTATTTTTTATCGTCGACTTATCCACCAAAAACCGGGGAAAACCCCCAAGAAAGTGTTGACTTTATTTCTCTATTTTCTATACTTATAGTGAAGATCAAAAGTTTTGGTCAAAACTAATCACTAAAGTACCTGTGGGACGGTTTCCCACCATACATGAATATTAACTATTTTACCGGGGAAGACGAGCCCCCTGAAGGTCTCTCTAAGACCGACCTAATTAATTTAAGCCCTAAAGAGAGTAAGAATCACTTTTGAGGAGTGATTTATTTTATTTTCTTAGAAAAATTATGAATGGTGAAACAAATGGTGAGAAAAAAGGTTATGAACTGCCCAAACGGGTGGGCATTATTTATAGTGATGTTAAGCGTGAATATTTTCCTACTGAGATTCAATATGTAACTGAGAAAGACGCTCTGCGTGACGCTGATATTATATCTGGCTATTTAAAAAAATTGGGTGTCGAGCCGATCCTTTATCCTGGAGACAGTAGGCTTGCTAATCGTTTGTTGGATGAAAAGCCAGATATGGTTATAAATATAGTGGGTTCGGTGCGCGGCAATGAATATTTAGCCGCGGCTATTCCTGGTCTAATGGAACTTTTGGAGATTCCTTATACTGGCGCGGGGATGCTTGGCGAATCCATGGCTTATAATAAATTTTTAATTAAAAAACTGCTTCAACAAAGCGGTGTGCCAGTACCGAATTGCCAATTATTTATCGACGCTAATGATTTATTGGACCCAAATTTAAAATTTCCCGTCATCTCAAAGCTTAACGAAATTCATGGCGCCGTGGAGATTAATAAAGACGCCCTTTCTCCCGATGAAAAACATTTACGTCAACGCTTAACTTTTTTAATGAGGACTTATAAGCAGCCGGTACTAGTGGAAGAGTTTATTATTGGTCGAGAAATATCTGCAATTCTACTAGAAGGTTTAAATAAAAAAGTTTATCTGGCGGAGAAGGTTTTTACTAAAGATGAAGGTACATATTCTTTTGCTACCTTTGAAGATCAGTGGATCGATTCAGAAAAAGAAGCTTTTCACTACCAAAAATATAACGACTCCTTGCTTAGGGAGTATGTTAAAAAAGCTTTTGAGATAACCAGAATGGATGACTATGGTAAGTTTGATATTCGCCTGGATAGTAATGGTAACTACTTCTTCGTTGATTGTAATAGCAACCCGGCCTTTGGACCAAAAGAGGTGGAGTGCGCCCTGGCTAATATTCTTGGTTTGTATGGCATTTCTTTTTTAGAGATCTTAAAACGACTATTATTAAACACTGTACGAGATACAGTTTTGAAATTGCCCCTAACTCCTGATAGTGAGGAGGAAAGTGGTAACGGTCAATAATATGAAAAGTCTAAACCTTGGTTTTACCTATAATGTCCGTCACGTTAAACCGGATATAAACAACCCTCAATATGTCAAAGAGGCAGAGTTTGATGCGCCCGAGACTATCACCGCTATTACAGAGGCCCTAGAGTCTTTAGGCCATAAAGTTTTTCCAGTAGAAGCCGATGAAGACGCTTATGCAAAATTTAAGGAATTAAAAGAAAAGGTAGATTTAGTTTTTAATGTGGCTGAAGGTTTAAATGGTGCCGATCGAGAGTCGCAGGTCCCGGCTATCTTGGAGATGTTACAGATTCCCTACGTCGGACCTAAGCCACTAGGCTACTCTTTAGGCCTGAACAAAGCCAAGGCCAAAGAGGTGATGCTCTATCATGGTATTCCTACCCCGCCTTTTATAGTGGTTAATAACAAAGAAGAGTTGGCAACTTTCCAGTTTAATAACTTTCCAGCTTTAGCCAAGCCTTTAAGTGAAGGTTCAAGTAAAGGTATTAATGCCAAAAATTTAGTTGATAATCAGGAGCAGCTTAGAGCAATCGTGGCTGAACTTTTGGATAAATTTAATCAGCCGGTTTTGGTAGAAGAATATTTACCAGGTAGAGAGTTTACCGTCGCTATACTTGGCACACCGCCTCAGGTTTTACCTATTATAGAGGTGACTTTTGACGATTTACCCCCAGATTTACCCAAATTTGATCATTATGAGGCTAAATGGGTTTATGATGACCCACTTAAAGGTGCCGATCCTTTAGTTTGTCCAGCTAAGATTTCCGACGAATTAAAAACCCAGATTGAAAAGAATTGCCTCAAGACTTTTGGGGCCTTAGAAATGTTGGACTGGGCCAGAATCGACGTTCGCCTGGATGCAAAAGGCATTCCAAACATTATTGAGCTCAATTGTCCCCCAGGCATTATCCCTGACCCTAAAGAGAATTCTCGTTTCCCTCGGGCGGCGCGAACAGCCGGTTTAAGTTATCCCCAGATGCTAGAAGCTATTTTATTATCAGCTTGTTTACGTTATAATATTCTTAATAAATAAGTTTTTGGAGACAGAAATCCCGAGGGTCCGAATGACTCCTTCGTGAGGATCCCTTCGGGACAAAGATAAAAATTATGCTTGCCAGGAGACTAACACCGCACTTGCAGAAATTGGCTGATAGCTGCCCGGCTGTGGCGCGACAATTTATTCCTTCTAATAAAGAAAGGTTTGAAGATCATCATACTTTTGTTGATCCTTTGCTTGAAGAAAATCATACCGTCACTCGCGGCTTGGTTTATAAATACGGTAACCGCGCTCTAATTCTTTTAACTATGAATTGCGCGGCTTACTGTCGTTTTTGTACCAGGCGGCGTAGCGTTTCAGACATTGAGCGGGGCATGTTGACTGACAAAGATTTGAATAAAATTGTTGCCTATCTAAAAAAACATCCGCAGATTAAGGAAATAATTTTTTCTGGTGGCGATCCATTAACTGTTCCTAATTTATTAAAAAAGGTTTTGGTGAAAATTTCACGTTTGTCGCAAATAAAAGTTATCCGATTTGGTACGCGCGTGGTAGTCTCAGCACCAAATTTAATAGATCAAAAAGTTTTGTCAGCGCTGAGGGTGGTTAAGCGTCAGCCACTTTACTTGATGGTTCATTTTGAGCATCCGCCCGAGATTACTCCAGCCTCTGTCGCCGCTGTAAAAAAACTACAGTCAGTTTCCACCATGGTTATGTCACAGTCGGTTTTTTTGAAAGGTGTTAATGACTCAGTCAAAGTATTGGATGAGTTGTTTAGCGGTTTGATCGAGATCGGTGTTAAACCTTACTATATTTATCACTGTGATCCAGTGAAAGGAGCTGAACATTTTATCATGCCGATTAAAAAAGAAATACAAATAATGTGGCAGCTGCGTAAAAAACTTTCTGGCCTAGCTTTTCCCTTGCATGTAGTTGACACACCTAACGGCGCTGGTAAAGTTCCTGCCCCGACGGCTTTTTGGAAGTACGACGCTTCTACCTTCCGGGATTTTAATGATAAATGGATGAAGATATAATAAAGTAATAAATAGGGAGCGGTTTTAAGGCCGTTTCTTTTTTAATTTTGGCCACCCCTAGTCCCCCGCCTTTAATTAATAAGATAATATATCTGCCTCTTGAAAAATAATCGGTTTTTATCTATACTAGGCAAAGTAGTTTTCGCCCGGGTGGCGGAATTGGTAGACGCACCGGACTTAAAATCCGGCGGTAATAAAATGCCATGGGAGTTCGATTCTCCCCCCGGGCACCAGCAAGGTTTCTGGCCTTGTTTTTTTATTTTTAGGAAGCTATGATCTCTATATATGTCTAAACAAGTTATTATAGTTCATGGCTGGTCCAGCCACCCCAAAGATTGTTGGTTCCCTTGGCTTAAACAGAAATTAGAAGAGAGGGGCTATAAGGTAATTGTTCCGGCTATGCCCGACACTGATGAACCAAAAATTAAGGCATGGGTTAAACATCTTAAAGAAGTTGTCGGTCAAGTTGATGAGCAAACCTTTTTTGTCGGTCATAGTATTGGCTGTCAGGCGATCATAAGATATTTGGAAGGTTTACCGGTTGATGCGAAAGTTGGTGGGGTTGTGTTTGTTGGTGGTTGGTTTAAGTTAACTAATTTATCTGGTCCAGAAGAGTGGGCCATAGCCGAGCCATGGTTAGAAAATAATATTGATTACAATAAAGTAAAAAGTCATACTAAAAATTTGGTAGCTATTTTTTCTGATAATGATCACTGGGTGCCATTAGAGAATAAAAAATTATTTGCTGAACGGCTAGGTGCCAAAACTATTGTGGAGCACGAGAAGGAGCATTTTACTAGCGAGGGTGGGGTATTGGAACTGCCGGTGGTTTTGGAGGTTTTACAAAATTTTAGTAGGGTGTAGTCTTAAGAGAGATATTAAAATAATAAATATATGCTAGGAATCTTAAAGGGTAAAGAGACATTTATTATAGAACCTGATCCAGAGGAGGATTCTGGTTCTGTAATCCACAGAGTTGATAATGGAAGAAGGGAAATTCCGCGAAAAGGTCTATGGTTAGATAGAACTACAGCTGATAAAATTAGGGTCATACGAGCAGAAATATTAAATTCCATGGATGCTTTGGGTGAAGCTGGTATGAGGACATTTGGCGGTGGAGGAACTAAGGGAAATGATTCGGAAAGTGAACGGCCGATTTTTACTGTTCATTTAAGATGTAAGACTAAAGAAGGTAAGGTATTAGTTATGTCTCGTGATATTTCATTATCCGATGAACATAGTTTTTTAAAATCGGATGTATCTAGTCCTGTAAATGAAACAGCCTGGCAAGGTGATTCCGTTGGTACCCTTGATGGAGAACCTATAGCTGACAGAATGGACGCCAGTCAGTTGTGGGATGAATATTTTTTTCAGGAGTATAAGAAGGTAAAGTACGGTGCTGGTTACGATCCTTATCATTAATGTTTTTTATTAATTTTAGAGTTTTAGTATTCCAGTATAAAATAAGGTAATTTAGCCTTACTTTTTTATTTTATGGGAATTTTTTAACTAAAATATTGACAAAAGTTGAGTTATTTGCTATTATAGATAATTCGCTCGAACGTCAACTCTTCAGGGAGAAAGGCCATGAACGGCCGTACGATACGTTAGACATTTGATATTCCACGTCTAGCGCAGAACAGAGGAAGAGGACGGGCGCAGAGTCCTTCCTGTCGCAGGCGTGGGTGGTTCACAACCACTGCGCCAAGCAAGGAGGGGTCTCATGGACGCCACGAAGAAGCAACAGCTGACACGGGGGTTCGAGGCGCGGTACGAAGAGTCCGAGAATGCGAAGCTCGCCTGCTTCCAGATCGAGGACCAAAATCAGCACCGTACCTACGAGGTCGCGATGTTCGCGGCCAACGGGTGCCTCACCTTCTGCGTCATGGAGACGATGGGGCCGAAAGCCTACATCGTCGAGGAGAGATGGTACAGCCTCCTGGAGCTGATTCAGGAGGACATGTTCTACGTCTTCTGGCGGGCGCAGTTCGGACGTCCGGACGGGGATCAGAGCAACCGCATCATCCAGATCTCCTCCCGGATCCAGCCGCGTTCGCCGGAGATGGCCCTCGTTTTTTTGGTTTGATTTTTTACCCCAGAGCCGGTAAACTAGAGCTATATGGCTAAAACAAAATCCGAGGAAAGAGTGGTTGATCCAGCGGAAAATACCGAAGAAGTGGAGTTGGACGTGACTTTGCGTCCGCAAAAATTAGCAGATTATGTCGGCCAAGACAAGATTAAAGATAATCTTAAGATTTTTATGGCGGCAGCTAAAAAGCGGGGTGAGCCGATCGAGCATGTTTTACTTTATGGCCCGCCGGGACTGGGTAAAACCACTCTGGCGCATATTATTGCCAAAGAGATGGGCGTTAATATTCGTGTTACTTCTGGTCCGGCCATTGAACGCTCTGGCGACTTGGCGGCCATTCTGACCAATTTAGCTGAAGGCGACGTTTTATTTATTGATGAGATTCATCGTTTGAACAAAGTTATTGAAGAAATTCTTTATCCGGCCATGGAGGATTACGCCCTAGACATTATTATTGGTAAAGGACCGTCAGCGCGCACTTTACGTTTGCAACTCCCCAAGTTTACTATTATTGGTGCAACTACTAGAATCGGTACGCTGTCGTCGCCGCTGCGCGACCGCTTTGGAAATATTTATCATCTGGATTTTTATCGTGATGATGATATCCACAAAATTATTCATCGTTCTTCCGGTATTCTTAATATTGAGTTACATCCCGAGGCTGGTGAGGAGATAGCTAAACGAGCGCGTAAAACCCCGCGTGTGGCCAATCGTTTACTTAAACGGGTTCGTGATTATGCCGAAGTAAAAGGTGATGGTATAATAAATAAAGAGGTGACAGCCGTTGCTTTAGAGATGCTAGAAGTTGATCAGGCTGGATTGGATGCGGTAGATAGGCGGCTTTTAGAAGCAATTATTGATAAATTTAATGGCGGACCAGTTGGCCTAAACACTATAGCAGCAGCTATTTCAGAAGAAGTGGAGACGATTGAAGATGTTTATGAGCCATTTTTGATGCAATTGGGTTTTCTTTCACGTACACCGCGGGGCCGGGTGGTGACTGAGGCGGCTTATAGGCATTTAGGTAAAGATATCCCAGTTAATTATCAAGAGAAACTAGTTTAATAATGTAAAACGTAAAAATAAAAAATTACATATAAAAATTTAAAATTTTACGTTGTCATTTTACATTTTGATTTTTAAACTTTAAATTTGTTAATATGTTTATACCCCTATCAATTTTTCTCTATCTTTATTTGGCCTTTTTAGCAATTTTTTCTTTTTTTGCTTTTTTTGGTATTTATCATATCATTCGATTTTCTTTTTGGAGCTTCTCGGCGTTTCTCGCCACCTTTTTATTTTTAGCGGCGTCAGTCTTGATTCTTTTTAATTCCTTCGAGTACATCAAAGAAGTTGATTGGAAAAAAGGTTTTAGCTTAGAAACTAATCTGGATGTCAGTGGTATTGGAACTCAAACTAATTTTTTTGATATCACCAATCAATAATCGATATGCTAAATTCCCATCTTTATTTACCAGACCCAGAGCAAGGAGAAAAAATAGAGTTTATTTTACGTCGACATTCGTTGATCATGGCGGCTTCAAGTTTGATATACATTGTTTTGTTAATTGTACCTTGGATTTTTCGTTGGTTTGTAAAAATGCAATTTCCTTTTATTTGGGAAACCCCAGCGCTCTACACCGTTATGTTTTTGGCGGGCAGCGTTTATCTATTATTTATTGTTCTTTTTTTCTTTTCTAATTATATTGATTATTGGTTGGATGTTTGGATCATTACTAATGAAAGAATAATCAGTATTGAGCAACGAGGTCTTTTTGCCAGGTCTTTTTCTGAAGAAAAATTATATCGTATTCAAGATGTTAGAGCCGAGGTAAATGGTTTTTTTCCTACCATTATGCATTATGGTAACGTTACCATTCAGACTTCCGCAGTAGAGAATGCTACTATGAAGCAAGTGCCGAGTGCCGACATTGTTGCCAAAAGAATTATGGTTTTAATGGAGGAAGCTAAAAGAAGGCATCCGGGTGAAAATTAATAAAGAGCTTTTTCTTGCGCGTCGTTTTAATAAAATAAAAGTCTATAATTTTAGTAAATACAGGGGATTAGTATGCAGTATGAAGTATGCGGGGTTCGGGATCTCTAGTCCCTGTATACTGTATACTATATACTAATCCCTTTTATTTCTATGTCGTTAACCAGACGTATTGCTCACAACACTTTAATCCAAATAATCGGCAAGGCTATTGTTTGGATTATTGGAATTTTGACCATTGGTTTAATGACTCGCTACTTAGGTCGGGAGGGTTTTGGTTATTACACAACTATCATCGCTTTTTTACAGTTTTTTGGGATATTTGTGGATTTTGGTTTGTCGGTAGTCATGAATCAGTTGATTTCAGCCAGGCCCGATGAGACAGAAAAATTAACTTCTAATATTTTTACTTTTCGCTTGGTTACCGCTTTTATTTTATTTGCCTTAGCTCCTCTAGTGGTTTGGTTTTTTCCTTATCCTACCATTATTAAGTGGGGCGTGGTAGTCACTTCGGCCGCTTTATTTTTTACTTCTTTGAATCAAGTTTTGATTGCTTTATTTCAGCGTGAGCTAAAAATGATGCGGGCAACATTGGCAGAAATTATCGGGAGGTTAATTATTTTATTGGGTGTCATTTTGGCGGTTTATCAAGGTTGGAGTTTACTTATGATTATGGCTGGTGTGGTAGCTGGTAATTTAATTCAATTTATTTTAGTTTTTTATTTTTCTTCATTGATTACAAAAATTAGATTAGCCTTTGAAAAAGATGTTTGGGTGGAAGTTTTTAAAAAGAGTTGGCCGATTGGTGTTTCTATAATTTTTAATTTAGTTTACTTTAAAGCCGATACAGTTATTTTATCTTTGTACCGTAGCCAAGCTGAAGTAGGTATTTATGGTGTGACTTACAAAATTTTAGAAATTTTATCGTCCCTACCTTATATGTTTATGGGTTTGATTTTGCCACTACTTGCCGGGGCTTGGGCGGTACAAGACCGGGAAAGATTTTTTAGTGTTTTACAAAAAACCTGGGACAAGATGTCTCTTATCACTTTTCCTATGGTGGTAGGGGGGTTTATTTTAGCCACTCCAATAGTGGTTTTGGTAGCTGGCCCCGATTTCTATATTGCTGGGCCAATTTTTCAAATATTAATTTTTGCTACTGGGGCAATATTTTTTAGTACTGTTTTTACTCATGCCGTTGTCGCCTTAGAAGCGCAGAAAAAAATATTGAAAGGTTTTATGGCGGTAGCGGTTATCTCTCTGGTTAGCTATTTTATTTTTATTCCGCGTTATTCTTATTGGGGTGCTGCTGCTATTACGGTTTTATCAGAGATGCTAATGCTTTTGATTTCTGGTTTTATTACTCTATCAATCACCGGGAATTCGCTTAAGTTTAAAATTTTTACCAAAGCTTTTTTAGCAAGCTTGATAATGGGTTTAGTTTTATATTTATTAAATAATTTAGGAGTTAATCTGATCTTATTAATATTTGGCGGAGGCATTATTTATATTTTAGTTTTATACGTTTTAGGTGGCATAGAAAAAGAATTTATTGACGATGTTTTAAATCGTCAGAAGTTATGACCTATTTTTTGATATTTTTTTTAGCCGTATTTTTTGGCTGGCTGTGTTGGCACCGCTTAGAGTGGGGTTTGTATTTAGTCTTAATTTGTCTGCCAGCGTATGGTGCGCGTTTTCACTTTTTAGTTCCTCTGACGATTTTAGAATTGATGATTTTGATTTTATTTTTTGTTTGGTTGGTCAAAATTAAAAAAAATAAGGAACTGAGGCCGCGGAGTAAGTTTATAAAAATAGCTGTTTTGATAACTATTATTTCTTTAGTTTCCGCCTTATATGCACCAAACTTAATGGCAGCTCTGGGTATTTGGAAGGCTTATTTTTTGGAAGCGTTGTTTTTCTTTTTAGTATTCAGTGGTGTAGTTAAGGATCGAGAAAAATTGGAAAAGGTGATATTGTCTTTAGGTTTTTTAGCCCTATATTTATCGCTCTTTGCCATCATCCAAAAAATATTTAACGGTTGGTTAGTGCCCGAGACGTTTTGGTTGGGAGGAGAGGGTGAGCGCGTCACTAGCTTTTTTAGTTATCCGAATGCTTTGGGGCTGTTAGTCGCGCCCATAATAACTTTGTTTGTTGGCTACTTAATTTCTAATTTCCAGTTTCCAATTTCTGGTCATAAGAAATTTGAAATTAGAAATTGGAAATTATTTTTTTCTCTGGCCATTATCATTTGCGGTGGTTTGGCTATTTATTTTGCCAAGTCAGATGGGGCAATAGTTGGGTTAGCGGCAGGCTTGGTATTTTTAGGATTAGTGATAAAAAAAACTAGATTGATGATAGTTGGAATTTTGTTATTATTTATCATTTATTTGTTATTTGCTGGAGTGCCAGATGCTATTTGGCAAAAAGTTACTTTTTCCGACTGGTCGGGCCAAACTCGTTTAACAACTTGGAGGGAGACGGGATTACTCTTAAAAGATCATTGGTTGTTGGGCGCTGGGTTAGCTGGTTATCAAACAGCAATTATCCCTTACCATCAAGCCAAATATTTAGAAATATTTCTCTATCCTCATAATTTCATTCTAAATTTTTGGGTGGAGTTGGGGTTGGCCGGGTTATTGACGTTTGTCTATATTATTGGTAAATACTTTGTAATAGGCCTTAAATTATTAAGGCAGAAATCAGAAGTCAGAAGTCAGAAATTATTAGTGGTTACTTTAATGGCGGTGATGGTGACCATTTTAGTTCATGGGCTGGTGGACGTGCCATATTTTAAGAATGATCTGGCAATATTGTGGTGGGTGGTAGTCGGTATGATGTCGTCATTAACAATTATTTAAAATGTCTAAAAAAATACTTTATCATAGTACCAATCGTCAATTACCCACTAGTTTTAAGAAACGGGTAGATTTTCGAGAAGCTTTGTTTAGTGGTATTGCCCCGGACGGTGGTTTGTTTATGCCCGCTAGAATACCGCGCTTGTCTAAGCAGCAGATGTTTTCGCTTAAAGGTAAATCTTATTCAGAAGTGGCTCACGTGATTTTGGGAGTTTTTTTAAATCAGGAAATAACTAGTCGAGATTTAAAAACAATAACTAAAGATGCTTACAATTTTAAAGTACCTTTAGAAAAAATTGATGATTCTTTTTATCTAATGCGGTTAGATCGCGGCCCTACCGCTTCCTTTAAAGATTTTGCCGCGCGTTTTATGGCCCGAGCCATGCAAAAAATGAAAGAGCGAGGAAAGAAAATAACTATTCTAGTAGCTACGTCCGGCGATACTGGTAGCGCCATTGGTGAGTCTTACAAAGGTCTTAAAGATATTAATGTTTTTATCCTTTATCCAGCTAAAGAAGTAAGCTCGGTGCAGAAAAAACAATTAGATTCAATTGGTGGTAATGTTCAGGCTATAGCGGTTGACGGTAAATTCGACGATTGTCAAAAGTTAGTTAAGGCCGCTTTTCTAGATCCGGACTTGAAAGATTTAAATTTGGTAGCAGCTAATTCTATTAATATTGGTCGGATTTTACCGCAGATAGTTTATTATTTTTACGCCTATGTTAATACTGCTAAGATGGGTCAGCCGGTAATTTTTTCTATTCCTTCGGGAAACTTTGGTAATTCCCTTGGCTGTGAAATCGCTCGACGGATGGGTTTGCCGATAGAAAAAATTATTATCGCCGTTAATACCAATGACGAGTTTCCTCGTTTCTTGTCTAGTGGGAGATATCAGAAAATTGAGCCCTCACGAGTGGGTTTGTCCAACGCCATGAATGTTGGTAATCCCAGCAACCTGGCTCGCTTCTTTGATTTGTATGGCGGTATTCTAGATCGCGTCGGCATCGTGCGCCGAAGGCCGCGTTTAGCCGAGATGAAGAAAAATTTTTATTCCGTTTCCATTAGCAATGCTTTAACTATTGGAACAATTAAAGAAATTTATAAAAAATGTAGTGTTATTATTGAACCACACGGCGCGGTAGGTATAGCGGCTCTAGAGAAGTATTACCAAAATAATAAAATGGGTTTAGCGATTTGTCTGGAGACGGCTCATCCGGCAAAATTTCCTGAAGTGATCCGCCAAGAGCTTAGGCTGAACCCTAAGTTACCGCCAGCTTTACGACGAGCTAGCACAAAAGTCGGACGGCCGGATGCTTTGGTTAACGATTATCAGAAATTTAAAAAATATCTTTTAGAAAAATATGACAAAATGGATTAAAGTCTTTTCGCCAGCCACGATTGGTAATATCGGTCCAGGGTTTGACGTTTTGGGTTTAGCAGTAAAGGGTTTGGGGGATACGGTGGAGGCAAGAAAAATAAAATCGGGTGTTAGGATAAGTTCTGTTAAATCAAAAGTTAAGCTGCCGAAAGACCCCAAAAAAAATACTGCCGGTATTGCCGCCGCGGAAGTTTTAAAAATGTTAAAAATTGATAGTGGTGTGGAATTACGCATCACTAAAGGCCTACCCTTTTGTTCCGGTCTAGGCTCCTCAGCTGCCTCAGCTGCGGCCGCGGCTTTTGCCACTAACTATCTTTATGGCAGCCGTTTAAGTAAGAATGAACTAATATTGCCAGCGACTAGAGCTGAAGAAGTTGTTTCTGGCGGATTTTTTGCCGATAACACAGCGCCGGCTTTACTTGGTGGAGCGACTCTAACTCGGTCTTGTGAGCCATTAGATGTGGTTCGTATTGGCTCGATTAAAAGATTAAAAATAGTTTTAGTCACCCCGGAAATATCAATACCAACTAAACTGGCTAGAAAAATTTTACCGAAAAAAGTGCC
>Ga0172371_10009261_pt1 | contig 13574 bp, 18 predicted proteins | sample Lak12m_FD_114543 | JGI IMG/M metagenome (GOLD analysis project Ga0172371, IMG submission 114543) | Freshwater microbial communities from Kabuno Bay, South-Kivu, Congo - kab_022012_12m | ecosystem: Environmental > Aquatic > Freshwater > Lake | place: Democratic Republic of the Congo: South-Kivu... | reverse complement strand
TTTATGATTAATTCTTTCCCAACCTGCCTCTTCGTTATTTGCTGCCCGTCGATATAAGCAATGTACTCGAAGCCGAATGACTTGTAGGAAAGCGTGCCGGGCGAGGCAGATGAATTTTGGCAGACGGAGGAGGCAGCCACAGTGTAGCCTGAGCTGGTGCCGCCGACATAAGAGCGTACATCCCTCTCGCAAGGCAGCCCGTACCAACTGCCGCCGGGAGCAATATATTTTTCCTCGCCTGGTGCCAGATAGTAATAATCGCTGAAATTTGCGGTTAATGGCAATCCACAGGCGCCGTCTGCTTGAAACTTGCTTGCCTTGCCTCCGTCCCCGCCGATTAACCCGGTTATCCTTATCGGATACGTGCCCGTGTTCCTAAGTAGCAAATATGGATAAGTTTTGTCATTGCTCGCCTGCGCCCTCGCCGCGCTCTCCACAATCGCAATCGGCGTCGCGCTTTGCCAGTACATCTGGCTCTGCGTGATTTGCGCGTCGGACGCCATCCCTGGGAAAAAGCCCAAAAGCGCCACGGAAACAAGCGCCACAATTAGGACAACAGCAAGAAGAACGAGGTATTCGGTTGCCCCCTGCCCCTGCAAGGGGCAATAGGTCGCGCCGAAGCGCGAGCGTATGGCGCCCTGCGCCCGCAAGGTGCCTGCAGTTGCACCGGAGTGCAACTCAATTGCTCCTTGTCCAAGCATTTTCATAAGCTCACTCCATCTTCAGGTATTTCCGCGCGTTTGCCGTGAATTTCACGGCAAAATCAAGCGCGGCTTTGGCTTCCTTTTCATCCGACTCGCTTTCGAGCCCGTATGCGACGTTGTGGCGCAGCGAGCGGTACATGTCAAGCCCGTTCACTTCAGCGCTTCCAAGCGCGCCATGCTTTTCCCGCAGGTATTCGCAGACCGCATAGTGCGACCTTTCAGCCACCCCGTCAATGAAGAGTATCGCCCTTGCCGCATGGAAAGCTGCGGAATACGAGCCAAGGACGCTTACGGAAAATGCCCCTGCGCCAAGCGAGAGGCGCGCGTCCTTGAGGTATTTTGCCGCCGCCTCAAGCGACTTTTCGGCCCTTTCGGGGGATTTTTGTATCCTCTTAAGGCTTCCATCCGCAAAAAGGTTGTCAATGCCCATCAGACCGCCAGCGCCACGCCATGGAGCAAAACATGGTTTGCAATCACTTCCTTATAAAACCGGTCGCCCTCCCCGGCCATCCTCTGCCATTTGGAAATGGGCATCACAACCGGCGAGACTTCCATCCCCGCGGCTTTGCCCGCGCCAGCAAGGCGCGAAAAGACCTTTTCTTTAGGCAGGCTGGTGATGACCAGGATGTCAATGTCGCTTTTCCTGCCAAACGTGCCCAAAGCGCACGAGCCATATAATGCAACTGACTGGTATTCCTCGCGCTCGAACTTTTCCTTCCCCTCAAGCAGCGCCTGCAGAAGCCAGTCTGTTTTCAGCCTCCTTGCAAGCACATTGCCCGTGTCCAGGCGGAAAAAGACGGCGTTCCCCACCTTCCTGCCTGAAAGCAGCCCCTCCTTTTCAAGCGCGCGGAGCGCCACCGATGAGGCGCCCTGCGAAATCCCAGCCTTGCGCGCGACCTCGTTGACGTGCTCCTCCTCCACCCTGCTGGAAAGGAAGAGGGAAAGCGCCCTCATGCGCGCGGTTTCATCGAAAAGTGCCATATGTTATATTGAACGATAGTTTATTATAAAAAGCTATCGTTCAGGAAAAAGAATATACCGGCGAAAGGCGCCGTCACACGCGCGCTTCCTTCGCGCCCTCTTCCGCATCCGCCTTCAGTTCCGCCATGGCTTTTGCAGCGTCGGGCTGCGCAAAAATCGCGGATGCCACGCCAAGGAGCGTTGCGCCCGCGGCGGCCGCGGTGCGCGCGCTTCCCATGCCCACGCCGCCGTCCACTTCCACCACTGCGCCCACCGCCCGAAGCGCGCGCATCTTCTCCTCCATTGCGGGAAGGTATTTCTGCCCTGAAAAGCCGGGATGGACGGTCATCACAAGCACGTGCTCCACTTGAGCCAGGTAGGGCGCGACCGCGGAAACCGGCGTGTCAGGCGAAATGGCAAGCGCCACCCTGCCGCCCATTTTCTTCACTTCGGCAATCGCGGCGGCGGGGTTGGCGAGGCTTTCGATGTGGAGCTCGTATATCGCGCCCCTTTTGCCTATGCGCTTCACATAGTCAAGCGGGTGCTCCACCATGAGGTGGTACTCCACAAGCAGGTGCGGGGGGATTTGCGGGAAATTCTCTGGCGCAAGCGTGATGTTGGGCACGAACCTGCCGTCCATCACGTCAATCTGCACGCGCTTCACGTGCTGCGATACTGCCGCTATCTTTGCGGCAAAGTCGTCCTTGTCCTTCACAAGTATTGCAGGCACTATCTCAATCATGTTCCCACTCCTCATGCTTGCGCGCGATATTCTCTTAAAACTTCGTAGACGGCCCCCTGCGGAAGAAGGGAGCTTTTCATCAGCACGAAAGAGCGCGCCTCGAAGCCGCCCACCTCGCCCGTCTGCTTCAGGAAATCCTCGATGTCGCCCGCGCCTTTGCTGCGCGCAACCGTCACGTGGACGGAAAACCGTTCAGGCTGCAGGCTGAAGGGCAGCAGCGCTTTCCCGATTTCAGCGGCAAGCCTTTCCGCGCCTTGCGACTCGCCGCCAATCCAGATGGCGCGCGGGAAGTGCGCGTCGGGGTAGGCGCCTGCGCCGCGCAAATGCACGGTGAATGGCGCAAAATGCACAACGGAAAGCGCGCGCTCGATTTCTTTTGCCTTTGCTTCGCCAATATCGCCGATGAAGCGCAAGGTGAGGTGCCAGTCGCCGGGCAAAAGCGCGCGCACGCCCATCCTTTCGTGGAGATGGGAGGCTGCGGCGCTTATTGCCGGGTGGAGCGAGGGGGGCACTTTGACGGCAACGAAAAGGCGCATGGCAGGTTCATGCACAGATAGTAATATAATATTGGCAAGCGGAAAGGGAAGGCATGGATGGAATCATTGCCGCCCTCGTCCCCGCCATCAGGCTCGCCAACCTTGCGCTGGCAGGCTACCTGCTTTCGTTCCTTGTGCCGCTTTACAGGCGCGAGAGGAACGGGAGCTTTTCCCGCACCATATACATAATGATGGTGGCGGTTGCGCTGTTTTTCGTCATCGAGGCGATACAGGTGTTCGGGCTGGCAGCGGAGGCGTTCGCGCCGCTGCAGGCATTCTCCACTTTCGTATTCCTGCTCATGCTCATAGCCGCGATGCTGGAAGTGGGCAAGAACATGAAGGCGCACGACCACATGGTGAAGCGGAAGGGGCGCGGGAAGCTGCGCGACGTTGACTAGCCGGCCAGGGAGTGGGAAGGATGGAAAGTGACGGTTTTGCGGCAGGGGCCGCCCGGGACGGAGGGCAGCCCCAATGGGATTTTGCGGATGCCCATTGCCACCTTGAATCATGCACCGGCGGCATCATGCCCGCCGTGCTGCACATCACCTCGGGCTACTCGCAGCAGAGCAACGAGAGGAACGCGCGCATTGCAGGGGAAAACGGAAACGTGCATTTGTGCGCGGGCATTGCGCCGCAGGAGGCCATGAAGCACCCGGACGTGAAGATACGGCTGGTGGAGTGGGAGGCGCAGATTGCCGGCTTTGAGAAGCTGGTGGCGATAGGCGAAATCGGCCTGGACTACCATTGGGCGAAAACCCCGGAGGAACGGTTCCTGCAGCACGAGTGCTTCATCTCGCAGCTGGTGCTTGCCGAGAAGCTGGGGCTGCCGGTAGTCATACATTCGCGCGATGCCGAGGCGGAGGTGCTGGAAATCCTCGGCAACTTCAGCCTGAAGTACATGCTGCACTGCTTTTCAGGCAGCAGCGGGCAGGCGCAGTCCGCGGTGGCAGGGGGGCGGGCAATCGTGTCCGTGCCGCCGCTTCGCAGCAAGGACAGGCGCCAGTTCATCCGCGACCTGCCGCTGGAGAAGCTTGTTGCCGAGTCGGATGCGCCGTACATCGGCAAGTCGCCATCCGACGCGCTGGAAGCAATAAAAATGATTGCTGAGATAAAGGGGATGGGAATTGAAGCTGTGAAAAAACAGCTTCTTCTCAACACCGTTGCATTTTTCAGGGTAAAATGAGGCGATTGCATGGCAATGCTCGACAAGTTCAAGGATTTGCTGAAAAGCAAGAAAAAGGACAGGAACATCGCGCTCCTCATCGACGGGCCCAACGTGATAAGGAAGGACGTGCGGCTCGACCTCGTTTCCGTGAGGAAGCAAATCGAGAAGCACGGCACCATAAAAGTCTCCAAGATTTTCCTGGACCAGTACGCGTCCGACAAGCTCATCGAGGCGATGACCAACCAGGGATTCGAGCCCGCCATCACCACGGGCGACGTGGATGTCACCATGGCGGTCGAGGCGATGGTGCAGGTCTACAACCCGCACGTGCAGGCAATCGCGCTGATGACGCGGGACATAGACTTCCGCCCCGTGCTTGTCAAGGCGAAGGAGCTGGGCAAGGAAACGATTGTCATCGGCAGCGAGCCGGGATTCTCCATTGCGCTTCGGAACACCGCGGACATCGTGATAATGGCGGAGCAGAGATGACGCCCAGGCGCGCGCGAAGGCGCGCCGGGCATAAGCAGAGGCAGCATATGGCACACATGCACCTTGATTCCAGGATAAAGCTCCTTTGGATTGCCCCTATTTTCATATTCGTGGCTTTCCTTTGGGCAGTGGCAGTGGGCGCGATTTATTTCCTTGACCCGGACATGACGGTCTTCGGGATGCATGTGGCGCTTTTTGCAGTCGTTTCGTCCGTGGGAATCCTGATTTTCGTGATGCTGCCCGCCTACATCTACTATTCGCTTGAGTACGACGCGTTCACATACGAGCTTGGCTTTTCCGAGCTTGTGATACGCAGGGGCGTGCTTGCCACCAACCTCAACGCCATCCCTTATTCGCACATAACAAGCATAGACGTGCAGCGCTCGGTCCTTGACAGGGCATTGGGGATATCCTCGATAAACATCACAATCACCGGCCCGAAGGATGAGGCCGGGATGTACCTGCTGCCCGGCATCCCGTCCGGCGTGGATTTGGTGTCCGAGATAAAGGGAAGGGCGGACGAGGCGCCGAAGGCGGCGCAAAGGCAAACCGCATCCGCGCAGCCATCTGTGGGAAGCGACGATGAGCTTGCGCTTCTTGTCAGGGAATTGCGCGCGCTCAACCTGAACCTTGCGGGGCTTCTTGCGGCGCTTAAGGGGCCGCCTGCCAGGAAATAGGCGGCTGGCGGGCGCTACTTTTATAACCGCCGGGGGCAAAATCACCTTATGGTTTCCCTAAGCGCGGTGATTTGGAAGGAAGACGGCGTTTTCATAGCAAAATGCCCGGAAGTAGGCACAATCAGCCAGGGCAAGACGATGGAGGAGGCGCTTTCGAACCTTCGGGAAGCAACAGGACTTTATCTGGAAGAATGCCCGATGAAGGAGCATTCTCGCCCCATCCTCACAACCTTCGAGGTGCCAGGCTATGCCAGCCCGGCTTAAGGTGTGCTCCGGAAAGGAGTGCGTGCGCATCCTCTGCAACAAATTCGGCTTTTCAATGATGAGGCAAAGGGGGAGCCATGTTGTTCTTGTGAAGAACCTCGGCCTAAAGGCCGAGGCTTCCGCTTAATCCTTTAGGGGAAGCCCTTCAGCCTCGGTGCTCCTCCACTGGCTGAAGCCAGGGGCTTCCGCACCGAGGTTCTTCAGTGAAAGAAACTGGGGCAGGAAAGGCGGTGACTGTGGTGCCGCTGCACCATGAACTCAGGCTCGGCACGCTCAAAGGCGTGCTGGAGCTTGCCAAGGTTGGGGAGGATGAATTTGCAGGCTTCCAGTAGCTGCACCTCAGCACGAAAAGATGAACACCAGCCCGTTTTCTTCTTTCTTGTCCATCCTTGCGTAGCCATATCTTTCGAATTGCACAATGTCGCCCACGGCAAGCCCGCGGCACGCCTCTTCGCAATAGCCGCTGTCTTCCGACAGGGAATTTTCGCGGAAATTGCCCGACTCGTCCAGCAGGTCGCCGGCAATTTTCACTTTGCATGGTACCGCGGATTCGGCAGGCACCCACTGTATTTTTTTCGCAGCCAGACCCTCGTCAGCGTCGTACTTTGCTTTTATGCCCTCTTGCGTTTTTTCAGTAACTACGAGGTTGTAAAGCTCCTTCAGGCGGAATGTTTCGCCCACGGCAAGCGCATCTGCATCCGTGCCTGCAATCCAGAATTCTGATGCCGTGCCCATTTTCCTCTTGCCCATTGCCGCGTTTTTCGGGTGGTTTGGCACTTCGGCCTCCTTTGAAGGCGCGCCTTCCGCAAAAAGCTTCACGGGCGCGCGCACGAAATAGCGGCGCATGCACCGCTCGTCCAAAAGCTTGCGGTTCTCTGCAAGAAGCGCGTCCCAGTTGGGCTCGGACTCCACTTTGGTGAGGCCGAATGAGAGCACGAATGATTTCACTGCCTCGGGAAGCATGCCCCTGCGCGCAAGCCCCTTTAGCGTGGGCAGGCGCGGGTCGTCCCAGCCTTCCGCTTTCTTCTGCTCGATAAGAGGGGTGATGAGGCGCTTGGAAATTGGCGCGCCCTTTATCGACAGGCGCGAGAACTCGATGAGCTGGGGAGGGCGCAGCTCCAGCACTTTGAGGATGGCAAAGTAAAGCTCGTTGCGCAATTCGTACTCCTTTGTCCTCATGGCGTGCGTGATGCCCTCGGTTGAGTCCATTATGGGCGCCACGAAATCGTAGGACGGCCAGCACTTGTATTTCCCGCCCTGCCGGTAGTGGGGCGCCTTGATTATCCTGAAAAGCGCGGGGTCGCGCATCACCGTGTTTTCCGAGTGCATGTCGCCGCGGAAGCGCACCACCGCTTCGCCCTCTTCCATCTTCCCCTCGCGCATTTTCCTGAAAAGCGCCATGTTCTCCTGCGGCTCGCGCGCCGTGCAGTCGCATGCGCGCTTTTCCTCCCTGCCCTTTTTCACCTGCTCTGGCGCGCAGGTGCAGACGTATGCCTTGTACTTCACGAACATCTCGTCGCAGTACGTGTAGAAATCCTCCATCCTGTCGGACGTGTAGCTTTCCCCGCCCCACTCTATGCCCAGCCACTGCAGGCCTTCCTTTATCGCGTCCACGTATTCCTGCTTTTCCTTCCCGGGGTTGGTGTCGTCAAAGCGCAGCAGCATCTTTCCCCCGTGGTTCAGCGCGCCCTGGCAGTCCAGCCACGCAGCCTTTGCATGCCCGATGTGCGGGTAGCCCGAAGGCTCGGGCGGGAAGCGCGTGAGCACGCGCCCCTGAACCGCGCCGGGAAGCTCAAGCTCCTTCTTCTCCTCTTTCCTCTCGGCGTACTCGAACTCCTTCATTTCGTGGAGCACCTGCCCGGGGGTAAGAGCGTTGACGCGCTTTGCCTCCTCGTTGAGGAGCTTCATGGTCGCCTTCATGTCCGCCTTTGCTTCCGGGAACTCGCCGATGACCTTGCCCACCACCTTTGCCGGGATGGCAAGCTTGTAGTCGTGCGCGTTTTTCAGCGAGTATTTGCGGATGGTTTCCTCAAGCGAAAGTTTTCCTGCCATGCGCCAATTACGGGAAGAAAGATTAAAAGAATGAGGGCATGTGGATGGGGGGGCTACAAGTTGTCTTTTAGGGGGCGCGCAAAAATCAGCGGTTGGGAGGCGCTCAGCGCCTTGCGTACCTGTTCACGTCAATGCCGGTGCGCTTCATTTCCTCCGCAGTCTTGCCGGAGATTACGAGGCGCGCGCGGCGCAGGTGCCACAAGTTCCTGCTGCCTGAAAGGAGCATTGCGATTTTCAGGCCGCTTTTCCATGCCGCGGCTTCCTTTGAAGGGTCATCTGCGCGCAGGAAGGGGAGCGCTGCGCCTGCGAAAGAGGAGCCGAGCGCAAGCGCCTTTGCGGCGTCTTGCCCGTTCCGCACGCCTCCGCTGCCTATTGTCTCCATCACTTCGGAGCACGCTGCAATGGAAACGCATGTGGGGTTGCCCCAGTTCTCGAACACCGGCTCGCCGCCGCTTCTCATGTACTCCACCTTGCTCCAGGACGTGCCGCCCGCACCCGAGACGTCCACCATGGAAACGCCTGCGCGGCGCAGCGCAACAGCTGCTGCCATGCTCATGCCTGCGCCGGTCTCCTTCACGATGACGGGCAGCCCCAAGTCGCGGCAGAATATGCCTATCTGCGAGAGTATCCCTGTGAAATCATGGTCGCCTTCCGGCTGGCAGACCTCCTGCAGCGGGTTGAGGTGGATGGCAAGCGCATCGGCTCCCACCAAGTCAAGCGCCGAGCGCACCCTTTTCACGCCGTATTTTGCCAGCTGGCAGCCGCCGATGTTGCCGATGAGCGGGATGGAAGGCGCCTGCTTTCTCACCTTGTATGTGGAGGCGAGTGCGGGCTTTTCAATCATGGCGCGCATGGAGCCCAATCCGAAGGCGAGCCCTTCCTTTTCCGCCGCGGCGGCAAGCTTTGCGTTTATCTTCGCGGCATCGGGATAGCCGCCGGTCATGCCAAGTATCAGAATCGGCGCGGAGAGCATCTTCCCGAACATGCGGCACTCGGTGTCCACGTCGTCAAGCGCCATCTCGGGCAGGGGCTGGTGCACGAAGCGCACATCTTCAAAGCCTGCGGAGAGGGCGTATTCGACGTCCTTTTTGCGCGCGGACTCCACATGGTCGCGCTTCCTGCCCTTTATGTCAACCTTCATAGCCACACCAACAGGGAATTCGCAATCATTCTTTTTAAAGTGCAGTGCGTATTTAGGGCATGGCAATGCTCGAATGGGTGAGGGGGAGGTACATTTACCTCGTGGTTTTCGCGCTTCTTCTGCTTCTTGGCTCCACGCTCATGCTCTACCAGAACAACGAAATCGGCTACGAAGGGGCGCGCGTGTACATCGAGTCGCTCACCGCGATTGCCACGCTCACGCTTTTGTATTTTGCATATTTCAACATCAGCTCGAAGAAGGCGGAGGACGTTGCGCGATTGGAGCTTGCGGTGCGCCCCATTCTTGTCTGGGAGCTGGAGCCGAAAAACAGCGGCGCGCAGATGGTCTACAAGACGATAAAGCACCCGATTTACGACTTCCGCGCAACGCTTAGCGCGGCCGGCAAGGAGCTGGCGCTGGACGAGCGGCACATAGAAGTGTTCGAAACCAACCCCAATGCCGAAAAGAAAAGGGATGTCACGGCCTTCATCCGGGAGGTGATGGGGGCCAAGGACATGCGCAAGCTGAACATAACTTTCGCTTATCATTCCGAGGCGGGCGGGCATTACGAGCTTGCCTTTACCAAGGAAATCTCGCGCAAGGGCAAGGGCTTCCTGATTGAGCACAGGAAGTTCGTGTCGGCAAAATACCCCTGGCGCAGCGAAGCAGTGCAGTTCGGCGACGAGGGCTGAGCCTGCAGGCTAGGCGCGCGCGATTATGCCTTCCTTCGCAAACTCGTTCACGTAGACCGTGAGGGATGCCTTGCCGATATTCTCATCATCAAAAGGCGCGCTCAGACCGGCGGGGTCATCAGTATCATAATAAAATCCAGAGGTCATCCGCACAGCCTTCTTGAAATCCTTAAGGAGCATGCCCGTGCAGAGCACTGGAATCCCAAGCTCGCGCGTGAGCCCGTTCAGGTGCGTGAAAAGCGGGGTCGAATCCTCCCATAGGAAAAGTATGGCGCCGGCATTGGAGTATTGGTCAAGAGGCACATATGAAAAGAATTGCCGGGGGTTGATGAAATCCATGCAGAGCAGGTAGCCAGAGTTGTTTTGATTGTGCTGCCGAAGCGCATCAGGGTCGTATTCCCTGCTTACAATGTATATGCCGTTTGTCTTCACGGATTGGGTGCCGACGACGTAGCCTGTTTCAAGGACGGTTTGGTATTTTTGCTGCACCACGGGTTTTGAAACCTGTTCAATGTTCAGAGGGGAATATTGCGTAGCAACCCAGTCGTTGCAGGCAAGGCTTGCGTTTGCAATCTCATAATATGCCGGGCGAGTCTGCCTTTCAAGAATCGCGTTGAGCTCGCGCAAGCCCCGCCAGACTTGCTCATCCCCGGCAGTCGCGTGCAAGGAGATTATATTGCCCTCTTTCAAGTCAACCATCTTGGATGGCGCAGAAAAATATATCCAGTTCCTGGAAATTGAAGCTTCCATATCGTAAAAGCCGTCTTTTGGCATCTGGCAATCATCAGCCACTGTGAAATTCGAGCCGTCGAATCCGTGCCCTGCGGAGATTTGCCCTTTCCCGAGAACCTTGCCCAGGTAGGAAACAGACATCACGGGCCAGATGCAGGGGTGCTTGTTTTCCCCGATTATTTGCGCACCATGGATCGGCATTATTTGTATGCCGACGTTCCCGTCCGTGCCCTTTCTTGCCTTGAACGCCGCGACGCTTGTGCTTTGCCCGCTTGCCAGCACGAGCCTGAACTGCTCCTCTACAAGCGGCACCAGGTCCTTGAGAGGAGCGCCGGGCATGATTGCAGCAACGCCTGTTTTGCCAATGCCTGTGCCCGCCGAGCCGCCAGCCCAATCAGGGTCAAAGCGAACTGCAACCGCGCGCGAGCCGCCTGGCTCGAGCTTGTCCAGCGAATCGTGGATTGAATCAGTGATAACGCTTGGGAATTTGAAGTTTGCCAGCCGTTTGCCGGCCCTGTCCGCGCTTTTTTCACCAGCCACGCCGGATTTGGCAAGGATTTCGTTGTATAAGAAGCCAGGGGTGAAAGCAGCGTGGCTGGAAAAGCGGAGCTTCATGCGCTCAAGCTCTACCCTCGCATCTCGGTAATCGCCGGTCTTTTTCCCCGTCCTGCCGTTGCCGTAAATCAGTACAACGGGAGCACAGTCCTTAGCCATGCCCTCTATCTGACAATAAGTGTTTAAAAATATAACTGCGTGGGCACGCTACCTCCTGTGCATCAGCGCGTAGTCTATTGCATTCCTGTCAAAGCCCACTATGACTTCGCCGCCAATGTCAAGCACAGGAACGCCCATCTGCCCGGTTTTCGTGAGCATCTCAAGCGCGCGGGACTGGTCCGCGGCGACATCCACATCCTCGTACTTTACCCCTTTTTCCGAGAGATAGCGCTTTGCCATCGTGCAGTATGGGCAGGTGGGCGTGGAGTAAACCGTAATCTTTGGCTGTGCGATTGCCCTTTCGTCTATCATGGGAAACACCTGCATTGAACATGGAGGAATTGTATAAAAAGATGGAACATCCAACTGGAAGTAATCAGGGCGAAAGCGAAAAGTACACGCGCCTGTTGCGGCGCAAGCTTTTTATCCACCCTGTGCGTATCTCTGGCCATGAAGCTTCCCGAGATGAAAAAAAAGGTTGCCGAGTGCCGGCGCGAGCTTAAGGACAGGTTTGGCATCACCTCAATTTCCGTGTTTGGCTCATATGTGCGGGGAGAACAAACGAAAAAAAGCGACCTTGACCTGCTTGCAGAGTTTGACGGCGTGCCAAGCCTGATGAGGATAATCCGAGCAGAGGAATACCTGGCAGACATTCTTGGCGTGAAGGTTGACCTTGTTTATGGGCGCGGGCTGAAGGGAGGGTTCAGGAAAGAGATAATGGAAAGCGCGGTGGTTGTCTGAACGGGGAAAATGATTGGCCGTTTGAGCGCCTGCGGGAAATCCTTGCAGAGATTGCAAGGATTGAGAAATTCATCAATGGCAAGAATCTTGAGGCTTTTGTGAAGGATGAGAAGACTGTTTATGCGTGCGTCCGCTCGCTTGAGATAATGGGAGAGGCGGCAAAGAGGATTCCGCTGGAATTCCGCAAAAAGCACCCAGGCGTTGCATGGAAGGAAATGACGGGCATGCGAGACAAGCTTATCCACGATTACGCAGGCGTGGATGCCAGTGTCGTCTGGAAAACGATAAAGGATGATTTGCCTGAGCTGAAGGGGCAGATAGAAGGCATAACCGACGTGATTTAAGGCGAAAGCGAAAAGTACACGCGCCTGTTGCTCTTGCCCTTGTTCTCCGCGGAGAGGAAAACGATTTTCCCGATTTCGGAAGTGTTCCCCACGTGCACGCCCCCGTCCGCCTGCTCGTCCACGTCGCCTATCTTTACTATGCGCAATTCCTTCACTTCTGGCGGCAGCGCGCCTGCCAGCTTCACCATGCCCGGCAGAAGAAGTGCCTGCTCGCGCGGCAGGTGCGAGATTGTAACGCCAAGGTTGCGCGCGATTGCTGCGTTTGCCTCGCCGATGAGCGCCTCGAATGCGCCCTTGTCAAAGTTCTCCATGGAAAAGTCAAAGCGGCTCTTGTCAACGTCAATCGCATTGCCGGTGATGAGGATGCCGCTTTTCCTGTACATGATTGCGGAGAGGATGTGCCCCGCAGTGTGGGAGCGCATCAGCCTGTGCCGCCTTTCCCAGTCAAGGAAGCACTCCACTTCGTCGCCTGATTGCAAGCCTTCCCTGTCAAGCTCATGGAGAATTGCGCCGTCCTTTTTCGTTACGGCAATCACTTTGTATTCGCCGCTTGCATGCGTGAGCTTGCCTGTGTCCGAGGGGAGCCCGCCGCCGCGCGGCGAGAAAAGGCTGGCATCAAGCGTGGCGAACTTGCCGTCTGCGACGGAAAGCACGCGCGCATTGCATGCGCGCGCGTATGAGTCGGACAGGTAAAGAGGGCTTTCCATAGCGTGTGCTGCGGTCAAACACTTTAAAAATTTGCCCTGCTTAAATTGCCGCGGGAGGGATATTCATGTTCAAATTCACCGTTGAGGATGCCAAGCGCTACAAGAATGCCACGGACGCGATTGTCAACCTCATCGACGAGGGGATAATGGAGGTGCGCGAGGAGGGGCTGTTCCTGCGCGCCATGGACCCGTCGCAAATCGCGATGGTGTCGTTTGCCATGCCGAAAAGCGCATTCTCATCCTACGAGGCGCCCACGCCGTCCGCAAAGGTGGGCCTAAATTTCGACGCGATTGCGAAGATTCTTTCGCGCACGCGCGGCGCCGAGAAGCTTTCCATTTCGCAGGAAGGCAACAAATTCCAGCTCAAATTCACGGGCGCAAGCAGGAAGAGGAGCTTCAAGGTGCCGATATTGGACATGCCCGCGGGCGTTGCCAAGGAGCCTTCCATCGCGCATGATGCTGTGGTGAAGGTGTCAAGCACGCACTTCCGCGAATCGCTGCGCGACGCCTCGCTTGTGGGCTCGCACATCAGCCTCGAGGCAAGCGAGGCGGGCTTTTCCATCGAGGTGCACGGCGACTCGTCCGACCTTACGGAAGAGAACGAGAAAGTGGGCGAAGAGGTCCTGGAGATGGCCGTAACAAAGCCTTCTCGCGCGACATTCCCGCTGCAGTACCTTGAGGACATCGTGAAAGCCTGCCCGGACAATGCGCCGCTGTCCATCCACCTGAAGAGCAACGCGCCACTCAAGGTGGAGTACGGGGTGGAAAGCGCCAAGGTGACCTACTACCTCGCGCCGAGAATCGACAGCGACTAGATTTTTCCCTGTTTTCCATTTTCATCCTGCCTGGCGCTGGCTTTATAAAATATAAGCTTAGACTTATATGTATGAAAAAAGCCCGAAAAGTTTTTTCAG
>Ga0172371_10009260_pt1 | contig 13575 bp, 13 predicted proteins | sample Lak12m_FD_114543 | JGI IMG/M metagenome (GOLD analysis project Ga0172371, IMG submission 114543) | Freshwater microbial communities from Kabuno Bay, South-Kivu, Congo - kab_022012_12m | ecosystem: Environmental > Aquatic > Freshwater > Lake | place: Democratic Republic of the Congo: South-Kivu... | reverse complement strand
GACGCCTTAGCTATTCCGGTTACGCCGAAAAATTGATTGTACTGGTGGGATGGCTGCCTGGCTTGACAGCCCTATGACAGGTTGCTATACTATGTTTGTAAACGTTATCACATTCATTTTCATGGAATAATTGAACAACCTGACCAGCCTGGCGTGCGTCGGCAGAAACTGATCAGAGAAGGTGTGTATATGGCAAATGACCGCCGGCGACCAAACCTGAAAGATGTAGCTGCTTTAGCAGGCACTTCTGTGGCTACGGCTTCGCGTGTTTTGAATAATACCGGTTATATCGCTGGCGAGACGCGTTTTCGGGTGCTTCATGCGGCTGAAACATTGAATTACCAGCCAAACTTGCGCGCCCAGGGTTTACGGCGCGGCGCCAGCCATACCATCGGCGTCTTGATCCCCAACTTGTTGAATGCTTACTATACTGCGCTGGCCGATTCGATCAGCCTGCGCTTGACCCAAAACGACTACCAACTCCTGCTCTCCTCTACCCGTGATGACCCGGCTATCGAATCGGAAACATTGCGCACGATGATTGGTCACGATGTAGATGGTCTGCTGTGGGTGCCGACCGAGGCCTCTCCCAAGCTGCTCGATTATTTGCGCAGCCAAAAAACGCCAGCTATTTCGATTGTGCGCAGCGTCACTGGGAATGCCCTCGACACGATTATCTTTGAGGATTTCTTAGGCAGCCAGGCGGCCACTCAACACTTGATTCAGCTTGGTCACAAGCGGATCGGATTTATTGGCGGGGATATCAACCACAGCAGTAATCATGAACGCTGGCAGGGTTATTTGGCAGCCTTGCGCGCGGCCGCTATTCCCGAAGATGGGGCGCTGATCAAATTTGGTATGGTGCGTAGCACCTGGGGCGCTTTAGCGGCGAATGAGTTATTGCAGCTTACGCCGCCGCCGACTGCATTGTATGTTGCCAGTAACGCAATTATGGCCGGGGTGATGAAAACGCTGCGCCAACATAATGTCCATATTCCCGAGCAGCTTTCATTGATCTGTTTTGACGACCTGGATTGGTTCTCTTATTTCTCGCCCCCTATTTCTGCCATTGCTACCAGCCATGAGCGCATCGCCGAGTCGGCGGTTGATTTACTCTTGCGGCGTATTCAAGAACCCCACGATCCAGAGCGCGCCCCGGTCACCGTGCAGGTTAGTTTTGAGTTGGTGCTGCGCAATTCCACCGCCCCGCCTGGGAAAACGAATTAGCGTTCTTTCAGAATTTGCGCTTGTAGATGACCTGCGTCATGTTTACAGAGCAAATATTCATGATATGATGATGAGAGAACTTCAGGGTATGCAATCAATACTGAATTTTCTGCTGCGGTCTGGGATGTTTTCGCTCGCAGGAGTGGTGAGTATACCGCAGTCGCGGTTGACATGCCTCAGAAATTGTGACCAAGTAAAATGAGAGTCAAGCACTTAGAAAAGGAGCGAATCTCTCATGACCCGACGGAAACCGGAACAGATCGTCCAATTGTTGCATAAAACCGATGGCGAACTAGCTAAAGGGAAAGCCATCGAAGAGGTCTGCCGAGACGAGCAGATCAGCCCGGCCACCTACTATCGCTGGAAGCAGAAGTATAGTGGTCTGGATATTCGAGAGGCCAAACGGCTCAAAACGCTGGAAATTGAAAACAGCCGGCTGAAACGGATATTGGCAGAAGCGATGTTAGCCAATGATGCCTTGAAGGAATTTCTGGCAAAAAAAGTATGACACCTGTCGATCGGCATGCGCTAATAGACCTCATGAGCGACAAGGGCTTATCCAGACGGGCAGCATGCCGCTGGGCAGGTTATTCTCGATCGGTGGGCAGATATGCGTTGCGGAAATCTGTGCAAGATGCGGAAAGGTTGGTAGAGATGGATAAGGCTGCCAAAGCCAACCCACGCTATGGCTACCGCCGGGTCGCAGCCGTCAGTAGTTTGGGGTTTGGTAGTTGTTGGCGATTGTGGAAGTTGCATAATTTCCAATTGGACGCCCAACGTAGCCAAAAACCTCGCAAAAAGGACACTCAACCCAGTCGCCCTCAGCAAGCTGAATACCCCAATCATGTTTGGACATACGACATCTTGTTCGATCGGCTGGCTAACGGGCGACAGTTCAAGACCTTGAGCATCCTCGATGAATTCACCCGCGAGTGCCCAGCTATTCTGGTGGCGACTTCCATCCTGGCTCAGGATGTCATTGCTCTCTTGAATTCCGCCATCCAACTGCGAGGTTCACCTGCCTTCATCCGCTCGGACAATGGCAGCGAGTTCACAGCTGACAACGTGCAAGCCTGGCTGGAACAGGGTCGCATCGGCCCCATTTTTATTCCACCTGGGCAGCCTTGGGAAAATGGCTTCATCGAAAGCTTTCATGACAAGTTTCGAGATGAATGTTTGCAGCGCGAATGGTTTCAATCCCTTTTGGAAGCTCAAGTGGTGGTTGAAGATTGGCGGCTGCATTATAATACCCGGCGTCCTCACAGTTCGCTGGATTATCTCACTCCAGCAGCCTTTGCCGCACAGTACTTTATCCAACCCGACCAGACTCTCATTTCATCTGGGCATAAAAACTGAGGCATGTCAATGGAAAAGCTACACGTATTGATAATTGATGACGATAAGGATACAGCTAATTTCTTCAGCATGGTACTAAGCCTGGTTGGGTTTGATTGTGATATCGTCAATTCAGCCAAGCAGGCTCTTGCCCGTATCGCTGTGAGCCAACCGGATATGATCTTGTTGGATATGCGTTTGGGGCTGGAAATTGGCGGCGAAGATATCCTTTACCAGATCCGTTCAAACCCGCGCCTGGATGAAACCCGGGTGATTGTCATCACCGCTTACCCGGCGATGGCAGAGCCGGTCACCAACCTGGCCGATTTGATCTTGCTCAAGCCGGTTGATGTTGACCAACTGAAAGCCCTGGCGAGCCGCCTGGCGGTCTTGGGAGACCATACCCGCCGCTATCACTTCCGCGATCCAGTGACCGATCTCTTTACTCGCGAGTTCTTTCTGACCCGTATGGAGCTGGCTTATGAGCGCGCCAGGCGGCGGTCGGATTTCAAGTTCGCTATCCTGGTGTTCAGTTTCACCGTGCAAGAGCCGGCAGGCGGTAAGCTGGCTGAAGCGGATCACGATGCTTTGTTGCGCTTGGCCGCCAGCCGGATGCGGAAAAATTACCGCCCCACCGATACGATCGCGCGCTTAGATAGTGAACAATTTGCCACCATCCATGAAGACTTAAAGACGCCCGAAGATTTACAGGTGTTGATTCAGCGGCTGCGTGAAGGTCTTTCGGAAGCTTTCAAACTGGGCGATAACCAACTTCACCTGCAACTGGCGGTCGGCGCGGCGATCTATGAACCCAGGTATGAGAAGCCGGTTGAATTATTGGATGCCGCGCGCCGGGCCTGGGAGCAGGCTAGCAAAGCCGGGCCGGATGGCGTTCAGATCGCGGTTTAGTCTGCCAGATTATCATTCAGGTGTTTCAAGCACCATTCCACCGCTGCCAGGTTCCAGCGGATGCGTTCTTGCATCGGCCAGCCAGCCGGCGCTTCGATGGTAAAGCAGCGGGTGCAGCCCAAAGTCCTGAGGTAGACCTCGCCCGAACCGCGCCAATATTCCAGGTCATCCCACGCTTCTGATTTCGCTTGCAGATACTCGGCCAGTTGTAAAGCCAGAGTATGCGTCTCATTTTTGTACCAAAAGAGATAAGGCTCGTCAGGCCGCGAGCTATCTTCGTGAATGTCCAGGAACATCTCGGGCGGTTTGTGCGCCCATTCCGCCATCACTTGCTGGATAAAGCCTGGCGTTCCAGCCGTTTCGGGGAGAAAAACGCGGTTTAAATCTAGCTCTTGCCAATGCCGCTCGTTTTTATTCCATCCATCGTCATTCAAAAGCGGCAATAGCCACAGGCTTTGATCGTCTGGGCATAATGGTTTGTTCTGTTGACAGGCCCATTCCAATAATGCCATTGGGCCGCTCCTTTCGTTGCCATGTAAGCCGCTCATGACCGCCAGGCGCGGCCCGCTCTGATTGATCTGCGCGACCAGACCGCCATGCGCCAAGGGACGTAACTCGGTGTAGGCGTCATTTTGCAGGCCAGACTTGAAACGCTGGTAATACTCTTGGAATGTCATGGATGTATCGCCGGGGAACATCTCTGCCTCGCTGAAGGGTGGATTGCCTTTTGGAGTTGACTTTGGATTACAAACACAGTATATTTTAGCTGATCAAGTGTGTCAACCAGGTTGTGGATGGTTTGCAAGATGAGCCAGGCAAGAGAGGTTGATCTCTAATTCATCCAGTGCGGGTTGTCCGGGAGAGTTGGTTATGCGTTTCGAAGATTTGAACTGGTTTGATATTGAGCAATATTTGCGGACTGATGATCGTTTGATGCTGGTATTAGGCTCGTGCGAGCAGCACAGCCGCTTGAGCCTGCTGACCGATGTGAAGATCCCTTTAGCTCTGGCTGAGGCGGCCAGTCAAAAGACCGGCGTGTTGGTCGCGCCGCCGTTAAACTTTGGCGTCTCGACCTATTTTTTAGCTTATCCCGGCGCATTGAGTTTGCGAGTATCCACGCTCATCGCCGTGGTGGACGATCTGGTTCGTTCTGTCTATCGCCAGGGTTTTCGGCGCATCTTAATCCTGAATGGGCATGGCGGCAACGATCCCGCGCGCACGCAGTTGTATGAAACGGCGACCGATTTGCCTGACTTGCGCCTGGTCTGGTACGCCTGGTGGCAGTCGCATAGCTGCCTTTCGGTGGCCGAGAAATACGCTCTGAAGCCCGCGCATGCGAACTGGATGGAAGCCTTTCCTTTCACCCAAGTGACGGAACTTCAAGAGGGCGATAAAGCGCCGCCGTATATTCCGGGGCTGCTCGGGGCGGAGGCGGCGCGCCAGGTTTACGGCGATGGTTCTTTCGGCGGCGCATATCAGGCGGATCGGGCGGTGATGGATGAGCTTTTCGCGGCTTTGTTGCAGGATCTATTAACTTTGCTGCATTTTGAGTAGGGTGAGAATAAAACGCTCCCCTACGAAAACCTCCTATCCTTTGATACAATGGTTATATTGTAACCTCTCAATAATTCGGGACAAAGACTTCCGAAGTCTGTAATAGACCCCCTTAACAAGGAGAGATTCTCCGAAGACTTCGGAAGTCTACCCCGTTTCATTGAGATGATACGTTATATCCATTTAGAGAGAGGTGATCGTATGCCAGAAAAACAAATCATCAAATCCGAAAAAGCCCCTAAGGCGCTTGGTCCCTATTCGGTTGCCAATCATGTCAACGACCTGGTTTTTACGGCTGGGCAGTTGGGCTTAGATCCTGCCACCAATGAGCTGGTTGCGGGCGGCGTGGAAGCCGAGACTCGTCAGTCATTGACCAATATTAAGCATGTGTTGGAAGCAGCCGGCAGCGATTTGGCGCATGTGCTTAAGACAACGGTCTTTCTGCGCGATATGGCGGATTTTGCGAAGATGAACGCGGTGTATGCCGAGTTCTTCACCGAGAATTTCCCGGCTCGCTCAACCGTGCAGGTGGCTGCGCTGCCGAAGAACGGCGCAGTTGAGATCGAAACGATTGCATGTCGGGTGAAATGATCTTGCTGGTGGACGATGAGCCAAACATCGTCCAGTTAGCGCGCATGTACTTGGAACGCGAGGGGTTTCGCGTCCAGTCGGTCGGGGATGGTCAATCGGCGCTGCAAGCAATCGAACGGTTCAAGCCCGCGCTGATGGTGTTGGATTTAATGTTGCCGGTGATGGATGGCATGCAGGTCTGTCGCCGGTTGCGCGCGCAGGAAAATCCGTTGCCGATCTTGATGCTAACTGCCCGGGATGAAGATGTAGACAAGATCCTGGGTCTTGAATTGGGCGCGGATGATTACATGACCAAGCCATTCAACCCGCGCGAGCTGGTGGCGCGTGTCAAGGCAATATTACGGCGCGGCGAGCGTAGCCAGGATAATGCCGCGCATCCCATCCATCTGGGCGATCTGGTGATTGATCCAGCGCGCCGCGAGGTCACCGTAAAGGGTCTGCCGGTGGACCTGCGCGCTCAAGAATTCGATCTGTTAATCGTCTTTGCCGGGCATAAGGGCCTTGTGTTGAGCCGCGAGCAGCTACTCGAAAAAGCCTGGGGTTATGAATATTACGGGCTTTCGCGTACCGTTGATGTTCATGTCGGTCATTTGCGCCGAAAACTGGCGGATAGCTCCGCTCGCATCGAGACGATCACTGGGGTTGGGTATAAGCTGGTCGTTTGATGCTTTCGTCATTGCGTTTTCGCCTGTGGTTGACCTATCTGCTGGTCATGGGGGTGGCGCTGACGATTGCCGGTTTAACGGTGGTTGTATTCTTATTACGCAACCCGCCCGGCGACCGGCGCGAGCTGGCGCGTTTGCGGCTGGTTTCCACGCTCATGTTGCAGCGCAGTCAGTTATTCAACCGCTTGCCCGCATTAACTGATGCGAAGAAATTGCAAGAGCTGGTTGAGCGCGCCGATAATTTCAGCAGCGCTCGCATCGCAATTTATTCGGCTGGCGGCGAATTATTGGCCGATTCGCGGCGCGCTCTAGCCGCTCCGCTTCCCGATTGGTCTTATTTTGCCGCTCAACCTGCCGGCGCGGTCTTCCGCGCTCCGGCAGACAAAAAACCCTGGCTGTATGTCGTGACGCCGGTCGCGGCTGGCGTCAACCTCCTGACGGCCGCGCCCCGGCCGCGCATGCAGGTATTGGAAATATTACGCGACGAATTCCTCGCCCCGCTAATTCAAGGTTCTTTACTGGCGCTGCTCCTGGTGGTGATCCTATCGCTCTGGATGTCGCATTGGATCGCCGCGCCGCTGCAACGCCTGGAACAGGCGACGCGCCAGGTGTCGCCCGGGCGCTTCCAAAAGATCAAGTTGGATGGGCCGCGTGAGGTGCAAGGTGTGGCGCAAGCCTTCAACGATATGGGCGAGCGTGTGCAGGCCAGCCAACGCTCGCAGAGGGATTTTGTCGCGAACGTCTCCCACGATCTTAAGACGCCCTTGACCTCCATCCAGGGCTTCGCACAGGCTATTTTGGATGGTACAGCCGATGACCCGCGCAGCGCGAAGCAGGCCGCCCAGATTATTTATGATGAAGCTGGCCGTATGCATAGCATGGCGTTAGAGCTGCTTGATCTGGCGCGCATGGATGCTGGAACGCTCAGTTTTGAGCGGACGCCGGTTGATCTGGGGGCGTTGTTAAATAGCGTGGTAACTAAATTCGCTCCGCAAGCGCGGCAGGCGCAGGTGGAATTGCGTCTGGATATAGCCGCTAAGAATGGCGGTTTGCCGCCGCTCCTGGCGGACGCCGATCGTTTGAACCAGGTTTTCTCGAACCTGGTGGATAACGCGCTGAAATATTCTCCGCCCGCTGGATTGGTGATCGTAAGCGCCCGGCCGGTGGATGGCTGGATTGAAGTCTCCGTAACGGATAGTGGTCCGGGCATACCAGGCGATGAATTGGAGCGCATTTTTGAGCGTTTCTACCAGACCGATAAGGCGCGCAGCGGCGGCAGCCGGCGCGGCGTGGGCCTTGGATTGGCGATTGCTCGGGAAATTATCCAGGCGCATGGCGGGACGCTGCGCGCCTTCAACCGCGCCCAGCCGGAGACTGGACTTCCGAAGTCTTCGGAGACTTCGGAAGTCTACCCCGTTTCGTCGAACGGTAGTGTGTTTGTGACTCTTTTACCGGCTGTGCGCCCGGATGATGAAACCTTTGTGCGTAAGCGCAAAGATTTTCTGGCCCGCGCGGGACGTGGCGGATAGGTTATGCCCGTAGTCTCGATTATCATCCCTTGTTTCAATGAGGAGCATACCATCCAACTGCTTCTGGAGGCGATCTACGCGCAGACCTTTCCGCGCTCCCAGATGGAAGTGGTGATCGCCGATGGGCGCTCGACCGATCAGACGCGCCAGCAAATTGAGGCTTTTCAGATTGGGCATGCAGATTTAGAAGTGCGGATTATTGATAATCCAAAACGCGCCATCCCGGCTGGATTAAACCGCGCCATCCAGGCCGCCCAGGGCCAGTGGATCGTGCGGCTGGATGCGCATTCCGTTCCGCAGTCCGATTATGTCGCCCGTTGTGTGACCGCGCTGGAGCAGGGGTTGGGCGATTCTGTGGGCGGTGTGTGGGAAATCCGCCCGCGCGGTCCTGGTTGGCAAGCGCGCGCGATCGCCCTGGCTGCGGCGCATCCGATGGGGGTCGGCGATGCCCATTACCGCTTTACGACGACTGCTCAACTCGTGGATACCGTGCCATTTGGCGCTTTCCGGCGCTCTCTGGTGGAGCGGATCGGTTACTTCGATGAAGATCTACTGACCAATGAGGACTATGAGTTCAATGTCCGCTTGCGCCAGTCGGGTGGGAAAATCTGGCTCGACCCGGCCATCCGTTCGGTCTATTTTGCGCGCGCAAATCTGGCCGAGTTGGCGCGCCAGTATTGGCGCTATGGATATTGGAAGGCGCGCATGTTGCGGCGTTACCCAGGCGCCATCCGCTGGCGACAGGCGCTCCCGCCTGCGTTTGTGCTTAGCCTGCTTGGATGCTTGTTATTGGCGTTCTGGCAGCCCGTTGCGGGCTGGCTATTCGTGATAGAATCTGTGGGCTATTTCGTCGTTCTCTCTCTGGCTGGCGTCCAACTGAGCAGAAGACAGCGCGATTGGCGATTAATATTCAGCGTTCCCCTGGCAATTGCTGTGATGCATCTTGCCTGGGGCAGTTCATTTCTTTGGAGTCTGATCTTTAGATGAATAATCCCCGGCAATTGCCGCGTGTCTCTTCATGGCGCCTGCGCGTCACCGAACGACGCACGGTCTTGTTAATCGGCGATTTGACCATCGCCCTGGCTTCGCTAGCTATTTCCTTATACTATTGGGGGGTCAGTGAACGTTTCATGGGATTCTCGGCTGAATTTCTCCAGAAACGGGTGCCGGGTTGGTTTTATTTTCTCCCCATAATCTGGCTGGTCTTGATGGTGGAGTTATATGACATCCACCGCGCCTCCGATTGGTGGCGGACGATCCGCGGCGTGGCGTTGGCGGCTTTGTTAGGTCTGGCGCTATACCTGGCGCTGTATTTTTATTATGTCGTGCCTCCCAAATCTCTGCTGCCTCGTCTGGGCGTTGCATCATATTTAATCACTGTCTCAATTCTAACGCTCCTTTGGCGCAGGTTGTATATTCAGGTTTTCACCGCCTCTCAATTTATGCGCCGGGTCTTGTTGGTGGGCGGCGGCAAGAGCGGCGAGACATTGTTGACGGTGATTAATAGCCTGAAGACCAAACCGTTTGTACTGGTTGGCGTCATTGATGACGATCCACATAAACAGGGTGCCTCCGTAGAAGGCAGTCCGGTCATCGGCTCGAGCGGACAATTGCTAGAACTGGTTCAGGAACATAATATTTCCGAGATTATTGTAGCAATCACTGGCGAAATGTGCGGCGCGATGTTCCAGGCCTTGCTGGACGCGCAAGAAGTGGGGGTGGATATTGTCCGCATGCCCACCGTTTATGAAGAACTGATGGGGCGTGTGCCTATCCTGGTGTTAGAGACAAACTGGATTCTGGGCTCTTTTGTGGACGAGTTGCGCGTGAGCGGTTTTTATCTGTTGATCAAGCGCATGTTAGATATTTTGGGCGGACTGGCTGGGGCGCTGGCTACGGTGGTGCTGTTTCCGTTTATCTCTTTAGTAATGGTAATTGACGATGGGTTTCCCATTTTCTATTCCCAGACCCGCTGCGGTAAAGGCGGCCTGCCTTACCAGATCCATAAATTCCGCACCATGCGCCGGGATGCCGAGGCGGATGGGCAGCCGCGTTGGGCGCGCGAAGATGATGATCGCGCGACCCGCGTGGGGCGTATATTGCGCAAGACGCACCTGGACGAATTGCCGCAGTTTGTGAATGTGCTGCGCGGCGATATGAGCCTGGTCGGGCCGCGCGCCGAAAGACCTGAATTGGTCGAATATTTTCAAAAACATATTCCTTTTTATCGCGCCCGCTTGTTGGTCAAGCCCGGCATTACCGGTTGGGCGCAGATCAATTATGGCTATGCTTCGACGATTGAAGAGACGGTTGCCAAGTTGGAATATGATCTTTTTTACATCAAGCGCCGTAGCCTGGCGATGGATTTGATAATCCTCTTGCGCACCCCCTCCACAGTCTTTGGCTTTCGAGGCAGATAATCAGGATGAACTCACGTATCTTCCTGCGTAGCAGGTTATTGTTATTGGCAGACCTGCTCTTGATCATTGTGGCTGCTTTAGGCAGCTTTGCGCTGCGCACAGACCTTGGGCCGTTATTCACTTATTATTTGCCTCAGGCTTACTGGCTGATCGGCGTTGCGTTGATCGTCAAACCGCTGGTTTATTATGGATTTGGGCTTTACCGCCGCTTGTGGGTGTACGCCAGTATCCATGAACTGAAGCTGATCATCGCGGCGGTGGCTACTGCCTCGGTGATCGTTTCGTTGATCGTCACCATCCTGCGCGCGGTGCAATTGATCCCCTATTTCCCGCGCAGTACGCTGCCGATTGATTTCTTGCTCTCGCTGATTCTGGTTGGCGGATTACGTTTTTCGCTGCGGGTATTATCGGATGTACAGCAAACCTCGACTGGCAAGCGTAAAAGTTCGCGCCGGGCGCTGATCGTCGGGGCGGGCGAGGCCGGCGCGCTGGTGGTGCGTGAGACGCAGAAGAACCCTAACCTGCACCTGACCCCGGTCTGTTTCCTGGATGATAATCCGGATAAGCAGAAGCTGCAAATCCATGGCGTGCCGGTGGTAGGGACATTAAGCGACCTGCCGCGAACCGTACTGACCCGCCGCATCAACGAGGTGATCATTGCCATCCCCAGCGCGCCCGGCGGGGTTGTGCGCCTGGTGGCGGATGTTTGCCGGGAGCGCGGCATTCCTTTCCGAACGATGCCGGGTATCTTTGAATTACTCGGCGGTAAAGTGAGCATCAGCCGCCTGCGTGAAGTCGAAATTACCGATCTGTTGCGCCGCGAGCCGGCGCGGATTAACGAAGAAAGCATTGACGCCAGCTTGAGTGGACGCCGGGTCTTGATCACCGGAGCAGGCGGTTCGATTGGGCGGGAATTGTGTCGCCAAATTGCCCGCTGGCAGCCGGCTTCGCTGACGTTGCTCGGTCACGGCGAGAACAGTATCTTTGAAACCTTGCTGGAAATTCAAGATGGATTTCCTTCTCTGGCGGTCAAGCCGGTAATTGCAGATGTGCGCGATGTCAATCGCTTAGAGGCTGTGTTCGATGAATTGCGTCCGGAAGTTGTTTTTCACACCGCAGCGCACAAACACGTCCCTCTGATGGAAATCAATGTTGAGGAAGCTATCACCAATAACGTGCAGGGGACGAAAAATGTGGTCGAAACCTGCTTGCTCTTTGGCGTGGCGCGCTTGGTTTTGATTTCGACCGATAAAGCGATCCGCCCTTCCAGCGTGTATGGCGCTACGAAACGCCTGGCGGAGATGTTGGTATTAGACGCCGCGCGCCGTTCCGGGCAGGCCTATACGGTCGTGCGTTTCGGGAATGTTTTAGGCAGCCGGGGCAGCGTTGTGCCTTTATTCAAGCGCCAGATTGCCAGCGGCGGTCCGATCACGATCACCCATCCCGATATGAAACGATTCTTTATGACTATCCCCGAGGCGGTGCATCTGGTGTTGCAGGCCTCTTCGATGGGCCGCGGCGGCGAAGTGTTTGTGCTTAAAATGGGTGAACAGGTGCGCATCCAGGATTTAGCGGAAGACCTGATCCGCCTTTCGGGGCTGGAACCGGGCAAAGATATCGAGATCATCTATACTGGTATCCGCCAGGGCGAGAAACTGAGCGAGGAACTGTGGGATACCTGGGCGCATTACGAGCCAACCGCCCATCCGGATATCCTGCTGTTGTCGGAAGAGGATATCCTGACCGGCGGCGCATTGCATCAAGTCGTCGCGCACCTGCTAAACCTGGCGCACGAAGGTCAGGCGGAAGCGGTGGTCAAAATCCTGGATGAGTGTATTCCCGGCGCAGGGGTGCATACCATGCCGCTGCCGGATATCACTTCTTACATCTAGGCTTGCTTATCTTGAGAGCAGCTATGCCCGAGCTTTCGGCTTCACAATGGGAAGAATTCCAGGCTGGTTTTCCTGCAGCGCATATCTTGCAGACCCGAGCCTGGGGTGATTTGAAATCCGCCTTTGGCTGGCAGGCGGGGTATGTCTGCGCCGCGCGGCCGGATAACTCCCAAGGCCAGTTGGGCGCGCAAATTCTGTTTCGCCAGCTTCCGCTTGGTTTCCTGTCTTCTATATTGCCGCAGTGTTCTTTACTGCCGCAGCGTTCTATGCTGCCGCAGTGTTCTTTACTGCCGCAGTGTTCTTTACTGCCGCAGTGTTCTTTACTGCCAACGATCGCTTATATTGGGAAAGGGCCGTTGGGGAATGCCCAGGCGCTTGCGGATCAGGCAAGCTGGTCCGCCTTTCTGCGGGCGGCGGACGACCTATGCCGCCGCCGCCGTGCGATTTTCCTCAAGTTGGAGCCAGATCAATTCGAAACCCGCGCCAGCCTGCAAAGCCCGCCGCTCGGTTTTCGCCCCAGCTTGCAAACCATCCAGCCGCGTCGGACCTTGGTGGTTGATCTCAGCGGGGATGAAGGGCAGATCCTGGCGCGCATGAAGCAAAAAACGCGCTATAACATCCGGCTGGCGCAGAAAAAGGGAGTGGTCGTCCATCCCAGCCACAATATTGAAGTATTTCATCGCTTGCTGACGGTGACCGGCGAGCGTGATAAGTTCGGGGTGCATCTGCGCGAATATTACCAGCGCGCTTATGACCTGTTTCAGCCGCGCGGAGAGTGTGCCTTACTGATCGCGGAGTACCAGGGTGAGCCATTGTCTGCCTTGATGGTATTTGCCCTGGGCAGTCGCGCCTGGTATTTCTATGGCGCCTCGGGCAACGCGCATCGTGATCTAATGCCAACCTATGTGTTGCAATGGGAAGCGATGCGCTGGGCGCGGGCGCGCGGTTGTAACTCATATGATCTGTGGGGGGTTCCAGATTACGATGAGGCCGAACTGGAAGCCCATTTCTCTGAGCGCAGCCAGGGTTTGTGGGGAGTCTATCGGTTCAAGCGCGGTTTTGGCGGTCAATTATTGCGTTCCTGCGCTCCGTGGGATCGGGTTTACAATCCGGCGCTATATGCCTTGTATCGCTGGCGGTTTCGAAACCAGGCGCCGGAATAACAGGAGTATATGGTCGAATCTTATTCGCTAGACGCCGGGAATTGGAACGCGCTCATTGCGGGTTTGCCGGGCGCCCATTTCTTACAGACCTGGGAGTGGGGTCAGGTCAAGTCGCGCTTTGGGTGGCAGCCGCTTCCGAAGGTCTGGCGCAATCCGCGCGGCGAGATCGAAGCGGCTGCGCTGGTTTTACAACGTGCATTGCCCATCCCGGGGCTGGCGGCGCTTGACCGCTTTGGTGTTCTTGACCGCTTTGGTGTTCTTGACCGCTTTGGTGTTCTTGACCGCTTTGG
>Ga0172371_10009258_pt1 | contig 13577 bp, 10 predicted proteins | sample Lak12m_FD_114543 | JGI IMG/M metagenome (GOLD analysis project Ga0172371, IMG submission 114543) | Freshwater microbial communities from Kabuno Bay, South-Kivu, Congo - kab_022012_12m | ecosystem: Environmental > Aquatic > Freshwater > Lake | place: Democratic Republic of the Congo: South-Kivu... | reverse complement strand
TCTCGCATGCTGACGAGCACGATGGGCAGCAACGGGCACGGCCCTTACGGGACCTACTACGAGCTTGGGTTCTCTTTTCGATTAGAAGCGAACAGGTTTGAGTTCGAGTTGGTGAGGGAACGGGGGTTTGTTTCACGTGAAACAGTTAGAACGGCTATTACCTAATAATGATTATCAGGTAATAATGATTATTACCTAATAGTGCTTATAAGTGTTTCACGTGAAACAGTTCGCAGGTCGGAGTTTGGGGAGTTTGGGGTGGTGGAATCGATGGGTTGCGGTGAAGGAGATATGGCGGCGGGCTGAATTATTGATTAAATTTAATAATATATATCAAGATACTTGTTATCGGTTAAAATACAGATGAGCCTGCGAATCACCCCAGTGGAGGGAGAAAGGGGGGGGGGAATTAGGGACAGTGGTAACTGTCCCGCATTACCAACTGAGCCTGCGAATCACCCCAGTGGAGGGGAAAGGGGGGAAATTGGGGACAGTGGTAACTGTCCCGCATTAATTATTTTAAGCTTTCCTCATAATCCTCAAATGGCTTGAGCACTCGATTGAATATACCAGCATGCCAAAGGATTTTGAAAGTTATCAATCCTTCAAGTATTACAATAGCAAGAGTTAAAAGACCAGGTATAATATCTCTCCGTGTTAATAATAAACCGATAATTACCCAAGAAAAAGAAAAAGCAATTCCCGTTATCAATCGAAGATAGTTGTTGCTTTCACGCTTTTCTGTCGCTTGCGTGGACCAATCAATAATAGCTAGTAGAGGCATGATTATTGCCAATATTGCCCATTCCCAACTAGATATGTTGCATAGTCTAACTAAAAAAAGGGACAGAACAAGACCTATCGCCTCACCTGTACAGCGGGCGCAAATGCGGAAGTTACCCCAAATTCTTAGCGTTCGATTATATTGGCAAGGCGGATGATGAGAAAATATTAAATTGATAATTGTTCTATTTTTGGGGTTTGCTTTAATGCGGTGGTTCGAACGCATTGCCGTGGCAGATAGGACAGTGTGGCTTCTGGGAAAAGTAGAAAGGTAAGTAGCACAGTCCACACAGAAAGATAAATACCAACCAATTAAAAACTTTCTGCGGAGTTACATTCCGCTGGCATGAACTACACCATTGCATTTGTCTGCTCCTTCCTTACTGATTTGAAAAGGCTCCCGCAATTATTGCAATAATAATTGCTAGAAGGCATAGTGCAATTGCGCCATAGCAAATGAAATATTTAACAAACGATTCTCCTGGTGATTTTTCGAATTCTAACAACATTTTGCTTTTAGGACGGCAAGTTGGGCAATGCAGAATCGATAAATTGCCTAAAATCGCCGAAGAATGATGGGTCACAGTAAAAACAATGTCTTGTCTAGCTACTCCGCAAACATGACATAACTGATTGTCCTGATATGCAATATTGCATTGAGGACAATAATATCGTTCAGTGCTTGAATTCTGAAAATGCACTTGCCGCTTCTCTAAGCGAGTCCTACAAATGCCGCACCATGGGGTAACCATATGTATGAGCTCATAATCATTCGGATGACTGAGTATGCTTGCATAGTGTTATAGAGTAATCATTATTATTATACTCCGCTTCTACTTGCTTGTCAAACGCTTTTGTTAAGCATCTGATAAGCGCTAACTTTGCAATACTGGTTTAGGATGAATGCCAGGCCTTTACTTATCGAAATAAATAATTATGGTATCTCCGATTCTTACACGATCTCCGTTTGTCAGTCTGCATTTTTGAACTGGTGAGCCGTTCACTTGAGTACCATTTGAACTATCTATATCCACAATATATACGGTTGAGTCAATGATTCGGACTTCCGCATGATGTGATGAAGCTCGAGGGTCTGATAAAACCAGATTATTGTCCTCGCTTCGTCCGATAATCCATACGGGTGAAGTAATAGGTGCATTATATGGTTCGCTATCTGGAGAGTGCACTTGCAACCAGGCTAGAGTTGTCGATCCATCACTGTACTCCGGCAATAGTCTGCGACGTTTCACTACAATGGCGACACATATCAGACTTAGCACAAAAATCCCAACCAAACTACTGATGAATATCGGGGTTTGCCAATCGGGCGAGGATATTATTAATCCTCCCACTTCACCCGAGTAATCCTTCATCGCCGTCGCAACCGTATTCTCAATGGCGAGGCTAAGCTCCGAGGCATTATCGACGGTATAAACCTTCCCGCCGGTCAACTCGGCAATGGCTGTGAACGACGCCAGCGCGATTTCCGAGACGGCGCCTTCGTCGCCCAGCACCAGTCCATATACATGGGCAGGATCGACATTGAACGCGGCTTGGGCAATCATTTCTTTTGTCTTGCCTTCATGGTCAGGATCTTTAGCCGGCGCATCTCCCATGAGGATAATAAACTTAGCGACGCCGTTCCGCCAGGACATATCGATCGCCGCCTGCAGTCCATCCAGCACATCTTCCGGGTCGTCTCCGCCGCCCGTGGTAGTGATGTCATGGATGGCGGAAAGGATGGCATCTACATCCTCGGTGAGCGACAGGTTGGTCTCCAGGTGCCGCAGGCCATCTACCTCGAAATCTCGATAGGTCACCAGACCGATGCGAAGGCTTGGGCACTTCGCCCGCAATCGGCTGATCAAATCGTTCGCATCGCGCTTCACATGGTCGATATCATCGGTCATGGAACCTGTAGCATCGATGCAGAAAATCAGGTCGATCGGGCCTTTGGAAGCCACTTCATCCGATGGCATCTCTGAAGAGCCGACACCTGGATGGCCTGGCGTATGACCTCCAGGCCATTCGCTGATAGAAGCGCCTTTCCTAGTGTCAATTGTAAGGGCCATCCTAATCGGAGATGTGACTAGTTGACCTGGGGCATATATAACATATGTATATGTCTTACCTGGTTCGACATCGTCATCTTTGAAACTGATAGAAATTGTTTTCGATGTGACTGACCAATCCCATGATTTGACAGGATTGGGATTCCCAACTCGATACAAATAGATTTTATCGGATAATGTCGGAGATTCTTCCCCACCGTGTTTTAACGTAATTCTCGCTCGACGTAACCTTGCATCAAGTGAAATCTCTCGAACGTATTCAACATCGAATCCTGGCTGATGAGAAATAGATTCAATAGCTGCGTCTTCAACAGCACTGATTGTTTGTCCATTATAAAGCGCTTCCTGGAGTTGATCTCGTGTTGGTGTATTTGTCAATCCGCATACATAAGTATAGCGATGCCATTGATCTGTATTTGATGCGACTTTATTCTGTGCTCCGTTTTGGAGATCAGTGTGAAAATCTGAGCCGGATGTTACACCAACATCACAATTTTTCGATAACAATGACATGTATAATATAAACTCATTTTTCTCCATCGCAAACCAGTTGTATACCTTATGGCTATAATCGATCACACCAGTATTGAAAAACTCCATTAATCTCGGTGTAAGATTAGGCGACAACGGAGTGCTATATTTAAAGGGAAAATCAGGATTCAGGGGGTGGGCGGCAACAGTTGGAATTCGTTTCCTTTTTGCATAATCGAGGATCGTTTTCAAGTCATTTATCGTGACTAACCTGCCTTCTCCTGATTTTGGGTAGCCTGCGATTTCATTCTTTGTAAACAGACCTTCGCGTAGATCGGGGTCAGAGATATCCAATAGCAACAGATGGCTCTCGCGGCCGGTTCCCGACTTATCCCAGAAACAGGATAGCTCAACGCCAGGTACCGTTAAAAAAGAGGAAGACGACAATCCAGTGACTGTGTTCACATAATTTTGAAATCCATAATTTTCATTCGGCTTTACCTTGGCCTTAGCCCCATTGACTTCCTGAGTTTTGCTGCCAATCCCAGAAAATCCTGAGGCATGGTCAGTGATAATAACCGCTTTGATTCCATCTCCCTCAAGTCCCCATTTTACTTCTTGAGGTTTTTTTTCGCCATCCGAAAACGTGGAATGGAAATGTATTACGATCGGTATCCCGATTGCGTTTTCACCGACCGCTGATCCGAGATTCGCGAACAGAACTAAGAATATAGCATAGAGCAACGCAGCTATTGTTCGTCTCATCTTTAGTTCCCTCGCTCGTATTTATTCGTCAAATATCCCGAATACCCAAGCATTCCCCCGCCGATCAGGGTAATGAACACGCCGATTAACGGAGATGATGAGTTCGACATCGCGCCCATCACTGCTACAAAGGTAATCGCCAGCGTACCGATGCCAATAACCATCACAACGGCGCCGGTATGCGAGCGGAACAAACACACGCCCGCTATAATCGCTGCAAAAGCTATCAACCATGCCATGGGTGAGGATACGCCTTACGAATAAAACCATACGGTTACCTGGCTCCACGGCATGAACGCGCCCACGAAGGCAAGGACTGTCCCGATGGCGCCGATCTGCCTGTCGCGGGTGTTGATTACCTCCCGCATCGTGAGCCAACCATAGGCAGGGTCCCATGATCCAGGGGGTGGGATTGCCCGTTGCGCCTGTTCCTGCATCGGCGTGCCGCATTGCTGGCAGAAGCGCGCTTGCGGCGCGTGTTCGGTTCCACAGTGTGTGCAATATGGCATAACAGGTTTTCCTCCCGAGAAATCAAACTGAACTACTCTTTGCCGCCTGATAAAGGATCACGAATCCTCCCACCAGGGCAACGGTAAAACCGATGGCCAGCGCGAAGGCGCCTATTTCGATCTCCGCGCCGAAGGAAAACATTCCCAGCGATGAAATCAACCGCTGGTCGCCTAGCAATAACAGCAGCCATAACACCGCCCAGGGGCTGCTTAACGCGATAACCCCGCCACCGAGCAGCGCGCGGTTCAAGCGCGAGTCGCCCCCGGTTGATGCCATGACAGCCAGGGCGACGGCGGAGAGCGGCAGGATCAGCAGGAAAGAACCATCTTGTTCAGTGATTCCCCGTATGACGGTGACATGCTCACCCATAGCGCTGGCAAGTGGAAGGAAGCACCCGATGAGCGCCAGCGCGGCGCCCGCATCCGCGAGTTTCCCTCCGCTTGCGTTCATGCGATCAAGCGTCCGGCTGATATCCGGTATTTTGATGGGCGCTTCCCGTGGCGGCAACCAGCGTGGCGGAGGGGGTGATAATCGAGGCGAAACAGAGCCTACTGCCGGGACAACCACTGAAGGTGAGGAAACTGGAACAGCAATAGCCAGCGGCTTACCGCACTTCCGGCAAAAACGCGCCTCTTCCCGATTAAGATCACCGCAGGCCTCGCAGAGGCGTAGCCCATGATCAATCTGTCCGTTCTTATACGTCGATTTCGCTTTATTCGGAAGTGTTGCGGAAACAATTATCTTAACTCCGCAAAACTTACAAAAGTTCGAAGTCGCGGGAAGATCTCGCCTACACTGGCCACAAGTAATTGACATGATGGTTTCTACTTTCGCAACAAGACTGATATTCTTTATTCAGGTAGGATATTATTAACAATGTTATTGCATTCTCTATCGTTATTGTTATTTTTCAATTAGTGTTATAAAAGTATTCGATTATTCGAATTGTATTACTATTTTTTCAAGGGGAACAAATTTGTTCCGTTACCTTCATAAATGATAGTATCTTTCGCAATGCCACTTATCCAATTCCTCTGTTCTATTTTTTTATTATCATATTCAATATACATACCGTAAGAATTGTTACTAAATGTTGAATCTTTAATTTTAATATTTCTTGCGGAATTAGTATATATTCCGGCACCTTTTATACTTGATTTTTTCTCTTTCCATTTTCCTCCTTTGAAGATACAGTTACGAACTGTAATTTGACCGGATTTTACCTGTATCACGTTAGCTGGTTTATCTCCAGTATGCTCAAAAGTGATATTTTCCAGCGTCCACTGGCACCCCGCACCTTCAAACAATATGACATAATCTTCTTCATCGCAGGTCACAATAACTTTATCGCGATCAGTACCCCTTAATGTGAGTGATTTTTTTATAATCATTCGCGAATCCAGTTTATATGGTTCATCTGCGCTAGGTATATTGATTACTTTACCTTCTGCAGTCTTAATCTTTTCGGCTAAGTCAAATGGCGTTTCATGTGAGTTTTGCGGCATGCTTGTTATTGTAGTGTTTGCAGGCGTAGTAGTCGCGGGCGTAGTAGTCGCGGGTGTAGTGTTCGCGGGCATAGTAGTCGCGGGTGTAGTAGTCGCGGGTGTAGTAGCCGCGGGTGTAGTAGTCGCGGGTGTAGTAGCCGCGGGTGTAGTAGTCGCGGGTGTAGTAGTCGCGGGTGTAGCAGTCGCGGGCGTAGTAGTCGCGGGCGTAGTGTTCGCGGGCGTAGTAGTCGCGGGTGTAGTAGACGCGGGTGTAGTAGACGCGGGTGTAGTAGTCGCGGGTGTAGTAGTAGCGGGTGTAGTAGTCGCTGGCATAGTAGTCGCGGGCGTAGTAGTCGCGGGTGTAGTAGTCGCGGGCGGATTACCTGATTGTGTAATTGTTCCGCCATTGGGATGTGGCGAATTATTTATGATTGCGAATAATGTTCCTCCAAGAAGCAGAACTAATACGCCCGCCAGCGCCGGCACCAGCAGCCTCTTCCCCCGAGACAGCGCTGGATTGGCGATAATTATCTCTTCTTCATCACCCAGCGGTTCGGGAGAAGATGTCTGAAGATCCGTCTCCTCATCCAACGGCACCTCGGTGGGAACGGCATCGGAGCGGCAGGCCATCCGCAGGGCTTCGATCAATTCCGCACCCGATTGAAAGCGGTCCTCGGGCCTTTTCGTCATGGCTTTGCGGAGCACCGGTTCGAGGCTGATTGGCACCTTGGTATTCCATGTCGCCAGCGGGGGCAATGGCTCCTCGACAATCTGCCGCATGGTGACCAGTGAGTCGGAATTGAGAAAAGGTGGCCGGCCCGCGAGCATTTCATAGAAGATAACGGCGACTGAAAAAAGATCGCTGCGCCAATCGACCGGTTTCCCTTTTGCCTGCTCCGGTGACATGTAATCAGGCGTGCCGAATTTCGTTCCTTCCACGGTAAAGCGTGTCTGCTCGCTGGCACGCGCGATGCCAAAGTCGATCAATACGGGACGCCCCAGCTCATCGAACAAGATGTTGGACGGTTTGATATCACGGTGTACCACGCCCATGCTGTGGGCGTAATCCAGCGCCATGCAGAGCTGTTTGATTATATCGAGCGCTTCATCGATGCTCACCGGCTCCCGTTTCAGGCGGCTGGCAAGCGTGCCTCCTTCCAGGTACTGCATCGAGATATAATAAGGCGGGTGCTCGACCGAGGTTTCCCAGACCTTGACGATATTCTCGTGAACCATGTTGGAGGCCGTTTCCGCTTCCTGACGAAAGCGGCGCACGGCCATCTCGTCCGATTCGAGATGTTCCGGCAGCACCTTCAGTGCTACCACGCGATTGATCGAAGGTTGATGCGCGCGATAGACACGCCCCATGCCGCCCCGGTCCAACTCATCGATGATCTGATATGGGCCCACTTGTTCCATGGGTTATCGCTCCTTCCGCGATCGGCGCACGATAAGGATGGCTGCCAGCGCGAGATTGAGTGCAGAAAGCGCGACCAGACCGGCAATAAACCCGAACGGTAAATCGCCGCGGTTTGGGATACTCCCCACGGGGGGCGCCGGCTCGAACCGGTATTGCCGCTGGGACGATCCCTCGCCGGGAGCCTGACGTACTATTACCTGTACCGTGCGCCAAGCCTGCTGATTGTCACTATTCGGCGAGTGGTAGGAGAGCCGATATCGGTTGTGCAATTGGCGCGCGATTTTCCGGTAAATCGCCGGCAGATCGTCTGACCGGTCCGTGAAGAAAAAACCGCCTGCGGTCTGCTCGGCAAGCGCGTGCAGCATCCCGCGATTGACCGTGGTTCCCAATCCGATACTGTAGAGGATCACTCCGTCGCGCTTTGCCGCGGTGATACATTGCCGGGCGGTGGCCGCGCTGGCGGTATCGTTGCCGTCAGTCAGCACGATAACGGCCCGGTGCGTTGCCGGCGTGTCCGCAACGGTGCGAATCCCCGCGCGGATTGCATCGTAGAGCGCCGTCTCGCCCATAGACTGCAGTGCGCCGATCTCGCGGGCAACGGCGGCATGATCGTCGGTCAGCGCGAGTCGCGGAGCCGCGTTGCGCCTGGTAGCGATGATCGTCACCCGGTCCCGCTCGCTCATGCGCGAGACGAAATCGATGGCCGCCTTCTTTGCGGCTTCCAATGGCTTACCGCGCATGCTGCCGCTGGTATCGAGCACTACTGCGGCAGCGACCTGTTCATCAGCGGGCAACACGGAAGCGACCCGAAGATCGTTGACCGGCAGCCCGTTCTCTTGCACCACAAAATTAGTTTTCACCAATCCCGATAGGCTATCACCGCTGCCGTCGGTGACGGTGACCGTGCAGATGATGGCCGGATAACCGGTCGTGTCGATTTGCGGGAAGGCGACACTGACGGTATCTTGCGCCAGTCCCGGCAGGGGAAATAGAAACGCGACCGCCGCTAACAGTAGCATGCCGCAACTGGCGAGTCCCGCGGTTTTTTTTAAGGCATCGTGTATCATCTCGCATTCCATTCTGAGCTGTTCCGATACAAGAACCTGCCAAAATTCTTGCGTTACTATTTGGACTGATCAGGCGGCGAAATTGTTCCCGGTGTGATTGCTATGTCGCTGATTTTTGCGCCTGGGAATTGTTCGGCTCCGGCGCTGTTATTATTGACCATTGCATCAACATCGCTTTTACCGTTGCCGCGGTCGCCCGCAGCGGATTTCATCGCTTTATCATCCGTTTCGTGCTTCCCCGTCATGCCGTTCACATTCGTTTTGATTGTATACTCCGGCCGATCAGCGGATGGAGGTCTTTTTTCCGGTTCTCGATTTACCTTTACTTCACTTGATGATGCTATCTGATCTGTCGAGGTATTTGTCACCGGTTGCTGTTTAGAGGTGAATGCTGTTGTATTATTACCGCTCGCTGCCAGATCGATGATTACGGGGATCGATGTATTGGCGGCCAGATAAAACTTGATCTGCCGGGCCGGTGTGGCAGTTTTACCGCTGGAAACCCTTCCTCTTCCGGCGCCTGACGGCGTTGATAAGGTTATATCGCCGATTTCCATTACCCGAGCCCGGCGCTCATCGATCCATAACCCATTTTTGGTGGGGAGAATTGCCGGTGAGCGCGAAAGCTTCCATTGGATGGATCTTACAGATTCCGCCGTCAGTGAAAAGCCGACACGCTGCGCGGGCGTTGGGTAGAACCGTTGCGGTAAAGTCAAGAACGCGCGTCCACCAGCAGGAACCACCATTGTGCCGGCAACCGAGACGGTGTAGACCCGGCTTCCCCGAAACAATATATCGATCTTCTTATCTTTCAGCGTGATGGTGAGATCTATCAGCGCTTGCCCAACGGGCGTGGGCGCTTCCCGACTGCCGGTACGCCGTTGTCCGGTCGGCAAGGGAGCGGTACGTGTCTGCTGCCAGAGATTCAGCGAAATCGCGAACATCATGACCAATACAAGTCCCAGCAGAGCTATCGGTATAATTCGTCTTGGCGCATCGCGAGAAGAGGATGAATCGCTGGCTGTCCTTCCCCGCCGACGAGTGGGCTGATGCTTTGGCACACTGACACAGACCAGCGAGATGTTATCGGAGCCGTCACGCGTGATCGCTTCAACGACCAGTTTTTCGCTGATTCCAGCGAGATCAGCATCGCGGGCAGCATGAGATAATTCCGCGTCAGTGAAGCTTCCGTATAGTCCATCGGTGCACAACATAAAGGTGTCGCCGCCGTTAACGGTATTGACAATAATGTCGGGTTGAACAGTGGACCTGGTTCCAACTACCCGGCGCAAGACATGACGCTCTTCGGAATATGCCGCTTCTTCCGCGGTCAGTAATCCGGCATCAAGCTTTTCACGCGCAAGAGTATGGTCATGCGTGAGGCGCTGGATGGCGCCACCTCTAAGCAGATAAGCGCGGCTGTCACCGACATGACCGACGCAGACGGCCCCGTTAAAGAATAGCGCTACTGTCAGCGTTGTTCCCATTCCCTGCTTTGCCGAGTCTTGCCTGCCAAGGTGATAGACCGACGAATTTGCTTCTGTAAAACCGGCGGCAACCGTTTCAATAATATCGGCCTCCGAGATAGCGGACGGCGGATCCAATCGCGACAGCACGGTATTGGCGAAGACCGATACCGCCGTCTGACTGGCAACCTCGCCTGCCGCATGGCCGCCCATACCGTCTGCTACGATGGCCAGGAGTAATGACTGTCCCGACGCGCCATCGGCGGCATTCATCTCGATGATGCGGACGGCATCTTCATTGATATTGCGCGTGGTTCCCGTATTTGAAAGCAGCGCATGTCGAAGAGTCATGATCTCCGAATCCTATCAGGCGTTAATTCCTGGAAGCATGCGGAATAGGAGTTTCATCTTTCCCATCTGAATAGTATCGTTGTCATTGAGCGCGATGGGGGCGCTTTTTCTCACCCGCTGGCCATTGACCAGCGTGCCACTGGTGCTGTCCTCGTCGCTGAGGAAGAATTTTTCATCTTCCATCCAAATGGAGGCATGATAACGCGATATCGTTTTTTCCGGCAGGATGAAGTCCATCTCGCCTTCGCGCCCGATTTTATGCTTACGATTTCGCGATAATGGGAAAGTTTGAGCTCGATCCGCGCCATCACCCTCGATTACGATTAGACTGGCGAGTGGGTGCTCATCGCTATGTTCAGGGTCAAAGAAGACCGTCTCGTTACTCCTACTTTGCACTACATCGGTGCTGGTCGGCCTCGCGGTAGACCGCACGCGCAACGACTCACCACAATCTTCGCACCACTGGGCATCCGGCGTATTCGCGTGATTGCATTTGGGACAGGTGCCGGCGGGCGCCCGGTCGCCACTCGGTGGATTTGGATGGACGATCTCCGGTTCCCGCACCGATGAGCCAGCATTCGCACGCCTATTAGTGATAGCATCAAGTCGCGCCGTCGGCTTCTTCAAAATTATGCCCAACAGCACACCGGCAACGATCGCTAATCCGCCAAGTGAAGCAATCCACACCCAGATAGACAGCCAAACGACGGATCCGAAGATAACTGGGTTGCTATAAGATTCCGTATCCAATTCTCCCTGGACAGTAACCTTTTTACCATTTGGAGGAGGGAGAATGGTTGTTAAAATATGAATACTGGCCGTCCCGTCGGTGAGATCAAATTCACCTTTTAATGCTGATCGTTTATCTTCGATCACTGCCGAGTTTGCAACCTTGCCTTCGACGATGATCTTCTTCCCCTTGAAACCTTCCGGCTTTAACAACAAAATGTCGATTGGGACTTTGTAGGACGCAATGGCGCTTGAAGGAAAGACTACGGCACACAAAAGAAGGATCATTATCAACTGTGCGTAGAATCGCATGGTATCTCCTTTCATACCTTGAGAGTGATTATCTGTTCGACTCAGCAACAGCATGTTGGAGACCGATAACAGGCAAAAGTCCGATCTGATCGTATGGCGGCCGGTTATCGAACAACCGTATTACCGTTGTGTGAGTCGTGGCTGGGGAGTCAACTTCGGTTAAGTCTGTATAAATTATTGTTAACAAAGGTATTATACAACAAAATCGCTTGATCTCCTCTTTCCAGTAAAAATATTTCAGACAACTGATTCCATTCCAGTTCAATCTCTGGGAAGTCCTTTTCGGTAATTTCGTTGGCGCCGTGTTGGCGGTCGCGGAGAGGAATTAGGGGATTTATACAAAAACGCCCGCAGGATAGTTCCCCGCGGCGCGAAAATAAATATAGACGCTGGTGGCAGCGACTGGATTCGAACCAGTGACCTAACGATTATGAGCCGTTTGCTCTGCCGCTGGATTTTGGCGACACGGATTACCTGATGGTAAGTGACGGCCGGCATGCGGGGTGTCATGCCGCCACCTCGATGGGTTTGATGACGATGTCTTCAGACGGGATCGGCTCGCCATGCGCTTTTAAACTCTCCAGAAAGGCCGCAATGGCTTCCCGGATGTTCTCAATGGCTTCTTCCAGCGTCTCCCCCTGGCTGTGACAGCCTCTCAGCGCCGGAATAAACGCGTGGTAGCCGCCTTCATCTTCACGTTCGAGAATAACAGTGTAATGCATGGTCCCACTCATCGTCTTTCCTCCTCAGTGGTTGTTATTATACCTGTTTTTTGATCCCCGAATAATTATGAAGCGCACGCGCCACGGAAAGAGATGCGGCTAACAAGCGCTTCATGCGTAATCCAGACTTACTAGGCGCCGGCGCCCATTCGTTCCAGCGCCGCGCAAAGGGTGTTGCCTTCCCGGTTATCGATAATTGTAGAAATTGCCACCGTCATATCCTATTCCTCGATGTGGCCGGGCTTGTGCAGCACGGCTACGTAATGGCATCAAGTTTATCACCTCGTATGAATATATTCGTTTATTGTAAGACGATTACCTACCAGGAGGACAATCTATGCGCTTTCTTTAGATATTCCTGGTTCGGATCTATCGATCAGCACAGGTTTGGCACCGGTTTCGTGTTGGCGTTGGCGATGAGGAGGTTTCCGATGAACGCGGGACAGCCCGGGCAGGTTCATTGCGGAAGCAGGTATCATCTGATAACATATTGTGAAGCTTTGTAATCACCGGAGATAACGATGGTCCGAACGCAGATTCAATTGACTGAACGCCAGTCGAGAAAATTAAAGACGATCGCCGATCAACAAGGCGTGTCAGTTGCCGAACTGATTCGGCGGGCGGTCGACCACGCACTTGACGTTGAATTGCCGGCAGACCGGAATATAATACGCGCGCGCGCCCTGGAGGTCGTCGGGAAATATGCCGATTCCGCCGATGATGTATCCGAGCAGCACGACGGGTATCTGGCGGAGGGTATCAGAAAGTAGTGGGATGCTGGTGGCAGCGACTGGATTCGAACCAGTGACCTAACGATTATGAGCCGTTTGCTCTGCCGCTGAGCTACGCTGCCGCGCGATTTCAGTATATCTGTCGTCACGGGACGTGTCAAGGTCGATGCGGGCGCGGAAAGAATAGAAGGAATATGCCGGGTACGTTAATCTGGTTCAGTTGGAATCTGTTGCTCGCCGTCATTCCGGTGGCGCTGGGATTTTTGCTGCGGCGCTTATGGGGGGATGGGTCGCGAAGGGCGCGGCTGCTGTGCTGGCTGTGCGGATTCCTGTGGCTGATCTTCCTGCCGAATGCCTGTTATCTGCTGACGGAATGGCGGCATTTTTTCAGCATGCTGGAGAGAAACGATCTTTACACGAGATGGCTGGTGTTGAAGGATATCGGAGCGCTGCGCCGGCTGATCGGCAGTTTCCTGTTCTATCTCTTCGACAGCGGGCTGGGCATGCTGGCCTTCGCGCTGGCCATCCGCCCGGTATACGGCCTGGTGCGGGGCGCGCGGCATGCGTGGCTGTGGGGGATTCCGTTCTTTCCGCTCATGTCGCTGGGGGTGTATCTCGGGCTGATCGAGCGATTCAACACTTGGAACCTGCTGCACGCGCCGGATACGGTGATCGCGGAAGGGTGGCGCGCGGT
>Ga0172371_10009256_pt1 | contig 13578 bp, 12 predicted proteins | sample Lak12m_FD_114543 | JGI IMG/M metagenome (GOLD analysis project Ga0172371, IMG submission 114543) | Freshwater microbial communities from Kabuno Bay, South-Kivu, Congo - kab_022012_12m | ecosystem: Environmental > Aquatic > Freshwater > Lake | place: Democratic Republic of the Congo: South-Kivu... | reverse complement strand
TGCTCGTGGCCGTCCTGCTCCTCCTGCCGGTCGGCGGCGCGGCGGCGCAGACCGCCCCGATCCTCGAAGCCGTCCCGGTGGCACAGGCCGCCGCGACCGCGAAGGCCACGCGGGCAGCCATTCCCTCCGGCCCGGCCAAGACCAGCCCCAAGTACGCCCGCACCATCCGCGACGGCCGCGCCGCCGCCAAGGCGCTGCTCAGGAAGACCGGCGCGGCGTCGCTCTCGCTCACCCTGATGAGCGGCAACACGGTCGTCTGGCGGCAGGGCTTCGGCTACGCCGACAAGGCGAGCGCCACGCCGCCGCGGGCCACCACCATGTACGGCATCGGCTCGGTGAGCAAGATGCCGGCCACTGTCGCGACCATGATCCTCGTCGACCGCGGCCTGGTCGATCTCGACGCGCCACTGACCCGGTACATCCCGACGTTCACGATGGCGGACCCGGCCTACCGTCAGGTCACGGTCCGCATGCTGCTCGACCACTCCTCGGGCTTCCCCGGCTCCGAGTACGCCAACGTGATGGGCTACACCTACCTGCCCGGCTACGTCGACCAGGTCCTCGGCACCCTCGCCGGCTCGCGGCTCAAGACCACGCCCGGGTACATGAGCGTCTACTGCAACGACGGCTTCACGCTGCTCGAGAAGCTCGTCCGGAACGTGAGCGGCAAGAGCTTCGCCCAGTTCGCGCAGGACGAGATCTTCACGCCGCTCGGCATGAGCCACAGCAAGTACCCGCTCACCCCCTTCGCCGACGGCACCTACGCCAAGTGCTACACGGGATCGATCCCCCCGACCGTGCCCAACCGGCAGGAGGTGGTGAGTACCCTCGCCTCCGGCGGTCTCTACTCCACGCCCAGCGACATGGCGAAGTTCGGCGCCATGCTCATGAACGGCGGCGTCTACCGCGGCGTGCGCATCCTGTCGCGGGCGGCCGTGAACGAGATGGCGAAGGATCAGACCGTCAGAAGCTACAACCCCGTCCCGGCGAACTTCTGCCGCTACGGACTCGGCTGGGACAGCGTCACCGAACCCGGCCTCAAGGCCGTCGGCGTCACCGCCTGGATGAAGGGCGGCGACAGCAGCGACTACCACGCCGGCCTCACCGTGGCGCCCAAGGTGAAGCTCACGGCGGTCGTGACCGGCGTGGCCCCGCTCAGCTCCGAGGACTGCGAGACGCTCGCGCAGCGCATGATCATGCGCGCCATGATCGACAAGGGCCAGAAGCGGCGCATGCCGAAACGGCTGCCGCAGACGGCGCCGAAGACGAAGACGGCCACGACGGCGCAGCTGAACAGGATGTCGGGCGTCTGGGCCATGTACGGCCAGGCCGTGCGCATCGCGCCCAAGCCCGGCAGCCCGCAGCTTCTGACCATCTCTCCACTGGAAGACGGCGCCTGGGGCGAGCCCACGCGCGTCATCCGCCTGCGCAAGAACGGCCGCTTCTATGAGAAGGGCGCCGCCACCAACTGGCGCACGATCAAGGCCGGCGGCCGCCTCTACCTGGTCGTGAACCTCCCGCGCGGCTACGGCCACTACACCGATGACGTGATCGTCGGCCAGAAGCTGGCCGCCGGCGACGCGCTCTCCGCGGCCTGGCAGGCACGCCTGGGCCGAGTCTGGCTCAACGCCAACGAGGACTTCAGCTCCACCCTCTGGACCGGCGCGGCGACGATGGCCCTCAAGATCCAGGACATCCCCGACATGCCCGGCTACATCGCCTCGACCACGGCCACCTACGGGCTGGAAGTGAACGACGCCACCAAGAGCGACACGCTCGCCGCCATGTTCCTGCAGATCCCCGGCTTCGGCTCGCGCGACCTCAACGACCTGCTGATCGAGACGAAGGGTGCCGAGGAGTGGGTCAGGTTCGGCTACTCCGTCTACCGGCCCATGGAGAGCGTCCCGGCGCTGAGCGCCGGCGCGAACACGGTGACCATCGGCCCGGAGGGCTACGTCGAGTGGCGGCAGCTGCCGAACGCCGGGACGGTGACGATCGCCGGCGCCGGCGGCTGGTGGCTCTACGACAATGCACTCGATCCGGGCGGCTCCGGCAGCACCTCGCCGGCAACGGCGGACGCGCCCGCGGCCGGCTGTTACCTGGCCCTCTTCGGCGCGCCCGGTACGATCGTGACGGTGACGGCGCCGTGAGCGCGCCGGGCGACGGTCAGGGCGTCACGAACCGGGCGACCGCATAGTCAGCCTCGTCCGCGGGGCCGGTGGTACCCAGCACCGCCGGCCCCGCCGGCCCGTGCGGGCAGGATGCCCGCCGCGATCAGGACCCGGGACGCTCCACGAACCGCACGGCCGGAAGATCACGGAAGTGCGGGTCGTGAGTCCACACCTCCGCGTCGTGGGCGCGGGCGGTGGCGTAGACCACGCTGTCGGCCAGCGGGAGACGATGGTCGACGCCGAGCGCGGTCGCGGCGGCGACCAGGTCCGCATCGAGCACCGCCACGTGCCCCAGTGACATGATGACCAGGCACTCGGCGGCGGCTTCTCTCCCCCGCTCCCGGTACATCACCCGTGAGACCTCCAGGAGGCAGATCGTGGGCACCACGACCTGCGCCGGGTCGGCAAGTGCCGGGGCGTAGTCACGGGAGAGCTCCGCACCCTTGATGGCCTCGAGCCAGCCACAGGAGTCGACGACGATCACGGCAGCCGGTCGTCGCGGTCGAACGAGGTATCGATGTCCGGATAGAGCCCGATGATATCGCTCATCCGGCGCGCCGGCAGCACATGCAGGCGACCGTCGAGAGCCACGACATCGAACTCCTGCCCGGGCTCCAGGTGAAGCTCCCTGCGGACATCCTCAGGGATCACGATCTGATACTTGCTGGACAGCGCGACTCTGGTCACAGCGGTCGCCTCCGAGCGGGCGAGTCGGTCTACGCGCGTCAACACTACCTCTGTCGACCGATGCACACAAGATATCGACTGTGCTTATGAGGCCATAGATACGCCCTCTAATGCTATCGACGCCTCTCCGTGAGATATCCATTGAAGCACGCGGCGCCTCGCGAGGCCAGAGCGTCAAGGCTGAGGCAGGGTTGACGTTGCCCGCCGGCGAAGGGCGACGTTGCCGCACGCCGGGGGTGACGTCGCGGACGCTCCTTCATGTCCCTCCCCACCCTCGACCTCTCCGGTAGACGACTACTGCTCTCGCGGGACACCAAGCAGCAGTTCGACCCCCCTGTGGCGGAAGCACCCCGTCGTGTCACATAATCGCCTGGCGCGCGCGTCCGGCTGCAGTCCGACCCGCCGCACCACGATGCCGCAGCATGGAAGGACCAGCCTCATGACCACGTACTCCCTGAACCCCAACGGCGAGAAGGTGCCGCTCCCGGATGAGACCGACTACGCCGCCGAATACGAGCGCCTCGAACACCTCGCCCGGCGGGCTCACGACGACGGCAAGGAAGTCGTGGTGGTCATGGGGCTGGGCTTCGTCGGCGCGGTCATGGCCGCCATCGTCGCCGACTCGACCGGGGCGGACGGCAGACCCTCCAAGTTCGTCATCGGCTGCCAGCGCCCCAGCACGCGCAGCTTCTGGAAGATCGGCATGCTCAACCAGGGCGTCTCCCCGGTCAAGGCCGAGGACCCCGAAGTGGAGCCGATGATCGCGCGCTGTGTGCTGGACAAGAAGACCCTCACGGCGACGTACAGCAGCGACTGTCTGAGGCTCGCGGACTGCGTCGTCGTCGACGTGCAGTGCGACTACGTGAAGCAGGAGCTCGGCAACATGCGCAGCGGCACCACCGACATGGCCGCGCTGGAGGACACGCTGAAGACGATCGGCGAGCGCATCCCCGCGGACTGCCTGGTGCTCATCGAGACGACCGTGGCGCCGGGCACCACCGAGTTCGTCGCCTGGCCCATCCTCAAGAAGGCGTTCGCGGCGCGCGGCCTTGGGGGCACGCCGCTCCTCGCCCACAGCTTCGAGCGCGTGATGCCGGGCCGCGAGTACGTGGCCAGCATCCGCGACTTCTGGCGCGTCTGCAGCGGGTGTACCGAAGAGGCCCGCACCCGCGTCGAGCGCTTCCTGCGGGACGTCATCAACACCGATGCCTACGAGCTCACCGTCATGGACCGGCCGATCGAGTCCGAGACCACGAAGATCGTCGAGAACTCGTACCGGGCGACGATCCTCGCCTTCCTCCACGAGTGGAGCCTCTTCGCCGAGCGCAACGGCGTGGACCTGCTCAAGGTCGTCGCGGCGATCAAGAAGCGACCGACGCACGACAACATGATCTTCCCCGGCCCGGGCATCGGCGGGTACTGCCTGCCCAAGGACGGGGGACTGGGCCACTGGGCCTACCGGCACATCCTCGGGTTCGAGGACGCGGAACAGGTCTTCCGGATCACCCCGGAGGCCATCGACATCAACGACACCCGCGCTCTGCACGTCGCCGAGCTGACCCGCGACGCGCTGCGCAACATGGGGCGTTCCACGGCCGGCGCCGAGGTGCTGATCTGCGGCGCCAGCTACCGCCAGGACGTGGGCGACACGCGCTACAGCGGCTCCGAGATCGTGGTACGAAAGCTGACCGAGATGGGCGCCGAGATGCGCGCCCACGACCCCTACGTCGACCACTGGTACGAGTTCGAGAAGCAGGCGACCTACCCGGCGCCCGGCCATTCGTGGGCGCGGTTCTTCCGCAACCAGGACCAGCTGACGGAGCTGCGCGTCCGGCAGGACCTCGTCGCGGCGCTGGAGGGCGTGGCGGCCGTGATCCTCGCGGTGCCGCACGCCCCCTACCTGGAGCTCGCTCCAGACGACGTCGTCGCCTGGGCCGGCGGGCCCATCGCCGTGGTCGACTGCTTCGGCATCCTCGACGACGACCGCATCAGGCGCTACCTCCAGCTCGGCTGCGAGGTCAAGGGCCTGGGCCGCGGGCACATCAAGCGGCTGAAGGACGAGGTGCGCTCCGAGCCGGAGTGCTAGAGGCTCGCCCGTCCGCTTCTCGGCGGCCTTCGGCGCGATACGGGCCCTCACCTGCCGCACAGGAGTGTCGTCCGGCCACGAGTCGAAAACGACGGCCCGGTTGGTCCGCCGACTCTACGACACCCGGCTTCGACGCCTGGCCTCCGCCCGGCACGCGGCCCGCACCGTCGCTCTCAATATCCCAGGTCTCGAGCGTCACGTGTCATCCGGTGCCGCATAACGGATCCCCGGCTGGCCGTCCGCCGCGTCGAACACCTCGAGGTCGGAGCGGTATTCCTCGCGCCAACCCGGCCGCCAGAGGTCCAGCACGGATTCGCCCGTCGCATGACCGGCGGCTACATCGACGACGTCCGGGAGCCTCCCGGCGGCGGCGAGATCGATGGCCGTGAGCGGCGCACCTTGCGCGAGTGGCATCTCCATCCATGACGCCACGTCGGTGACGAGGTGGTCGTCCCGCAGCAGTTCCACAAGAGCGACGACGCGCCCGACATCCAGCAGATGCTCCCCCGTCGGGGTCTCGCCCTGCCTCCACCGCCGGACGGCCGGCACCGATACGCCCGCCAGGGCGGCGATGTCTCGCCAGGCGAACCCGGCCTCCGCCAGCTCGTTCAGCAGCCGGCCCATGCCGCGCTTGGCCAGCCGCCGCGCCTTGGAGTCGAGCTGACGCTCGACCATCTGCTGATGCAGGTCGCGCGCTCGACTGTCGGTCTCGGCGACATCGTCACCAAGCAGCCGGGTCTGGCTGCGCCGCAGCCCCACCTCTTCCACGACCTCATCGATGGTCCGAGTACGGGTGAATCGCTCGGGTGCGGTCGTCTGGTTGCTCGTGATGAGGGTCTGATCCGTCGTGACGCCGTCAGGCATGCGTCGTCTCCTTCCTGAACACCTCGTCGCGGAGCCTGTCGGTGGTGAGGAGGTCGAAGAGGGTGCGGACGGGTGCACGCAACGCGTCGCAGGTCTCGGCAAGGGTATGCGGATCGAACTCCGGGATGTCGATCGGTTCCCAGAAGGAATCGAAGTCGAGGACGAAGAACGGCCCCGGTGGAGGTGGTGACGGCCGGCTCAGGCTGCCCCGAGGCTCGACCGCGTACCCGTGACGGGCTCCGTACCGCAGGACCAGGCTGCGCTGCGGTCCGGTCGCATACCGCACGGCCCCATCCCAGGCGGCAGGCTCGTAGTGCTCGCCGGTCATGGACTCGAGTCGAGGCGGCAGCAGGGACGGGTCGATCCACGCACGCCACCCTGACGGGCGTTCCTGACTCACGGCGGGCACGCGGATCTCGTCGATGTACCGCATGCCCACGCGGGCCACCCCGTCTGGAGCCAGCAGCTCGGCAGCGGCCTCGAGCACTGTGGAGAGAACCTCTCTGAAGTCGAGGTAGTGTCGATAGGCGGTCGTCTCCAGCGTCAGGCTGGTGCCCGTGATCGCCACCGAGAGCGTGCGATCGCGCACGGTGAAGCGCGGCACCACGATCTCCTGGAAGGTCTGCTGTCCCGGCCCCCCGGGTCCCAGGGCGACCCCAAGCTGCTGCATCTTGTGGGCCTCGATGACCCAGTCATCGCCCAACAGGTCACGGAACGAGCGCTGCAGCGTCAGAGACAGAGGCCGGTCCGCCGCTGCTTCGGGGAAGCGCACCTCCGCCGCCACAAGAGCCAGGGGGGCGTTCGGATACACCTCGTGCGTGTCGGTCATCGCGCTCCCTTCGCAGACCGGACTGAAAGCAAAAGTGTAAGCAGAAGTTATCATTCCCGAACAGCGCCTGGCAACACCTTGTGGTGGCTCGTGGAGGGGTCCCGGTCACCATACCGACGCCGCTGGGGCGAGGGAAGAGCGCGCCTGGTAGACATTCACGAGGGCAAGCGGTTGACGAAAGGTGGTCACGAGCACCGCTGATGCAGACCTACCCGTGGGGACTCCCAGAGAACATGGAAACGTAGACCGTGAGGATCCGCCGGCGTTCTCTGCTACAGGAGATCACGGAACTGCTCGACTGTGAGCTCTGCGTCGCCGTGTACACCGTCCGCTTTGCAGCTGTGCGGACGGCATCCTGTGCCGGGCAGAACGTCCTGCCGTGGCGTGCGTGTGAGAGCCAGTCGACGCCGGCGAAGCCGAGCTGGGCGTCCGTGGCGCGAACAAGTAGCATCTGAGTCCTGCGACGACAAGCAGCAGATCTCATGGCCCGGCGAACGGAGACGACCTCATGGCTCACGATGCGTCCGCGACCCCATCGGACCCCATGTCCAGGCTGAGCCCCGCTCAGGAGATACGCCTGCGGCACGCTGACATCCTGGCCGAGGACGGGGTGCTACGCATCGACACATCGATGACGCTGGAGCAGCTCAGCGGCTCCCGCATCGTCACCAACTCCCGCGTGCTGCTGGGCGCGCTGGCCGATGGACCGGTGCCGGCCACCGCATCGCGCGGCAACCTTCCGCGGGTGTTCGTGCGGCGCATGCTGGGCGAGATGAGCTGGGACCCACTGCAGCAGGAACGCCTGGGGCTCGGCGAGCGCACCACGTTCAACGAGGAGGATGTGCCCGAGCTCAGCACGCTGCGCCGGGTGCTGGGACTGGCCGGCCTTCTCAAGAAGCGACGCGGCAGCTTCTCGCTGACGCGCCGCGGCGAGCAGCTGCTCGAAGCGGACCAGGCCGGTCGGCTCTTCGCCCTGCTCTTCCGCACCTACTTCGGCAAGTTCAACATGTTCTACGAGTACGCCTGGCAGGACGATCCGGAGATGCAGGCGCGCATCGTCTTCTCGTTGTGGGTCATCAGCGAGATGAGCGGCAGGGGCGGGTCCGCGACAGAAAGCAGCGAGCCTCCCGGCGCCACCACCCGGGAGATCGCTCAGGTGGTCGCTCGCGACGAGCTGCTCTGGGCCATGATGGAGGCCCAGCAGGTCGCCTGGCTGGCCGACCGGTTCCCTCGCGCAGTAGGCTCCGTGATCCTGGAGCCGCTCGAGGACTTCGGACTGCTCGCCCGGACCCACCAGGACGTGGCGACGTCCCAGAGCTACCTGCGCTCCTGGGATCTCAGCGCGCGGTGGACGGCCACAGCCCTCTTCACGACCGCATTCACCTTCCAGCTTGACCCCGTCGAGCCCGACGGCGCGGCGCTGGAGGAGGCCGAGTGGGCGGCCTTCGTACCGGCCGCGCACGTCACCGCGGACCAGGCGTTCGACCGCTACCTGACCGACGGCGCCTCGCCGCTGGTGCGTGACGCCGGCTCTCACATATCGATGCTCATCGACGCGTGGGCGGCGTTCCTTGACAGCCGAGAAGCCCCGCGGCGCGGCAGGAGGTCGGGTCGGCCGAGAGGTACCCGCGAGGCGCCGATGACGGCGCTCGATGCCGTGGCCACGGCCCCGACGTTCGTCGAGGATGTGCGCACGCTCGGGCGCCCCGATGAGCCGGGACCGGCCGCGTTCGCCGCGGCGATGGTGGCGGACTTCGCGGTGTGGTGCGCGGAGAACGAGCTGATCCCGAAGAGCATGGCCGTGCGGCGCGCCCAGGAGGCGGAGCAGGCGGCCGGCCGGTTCGGCCGTGCCCTGAGGGCCGGCACTTTGCACGAAGGGGGTGCCCCCGACAGCGCGGCCGGCGGCGCGGCCGACAGCGCGGCCGGCGCCGTGGCCGCGGCTCTGTGCGAAGGCGGTACTCCCAAGGACGCCGGGGATGACGGGCTCGCGCCACCGGCCCGGACGCCGGCGGCGGCGCCAGGCGACGTGACCCCCGCCCAGCTTCGACTGGTCCCGGAGGCGCGCGCCACGGGAAGCACCGGCCGCGTCGCGCGCCTCACCGTCACGCTGCTGGACACCGAGCCGGCCGTGTGGCGCCGGATCGAGGTGCCGCTCGGCTCGACCTTCGCGGAGCTTCACACCTTCCTGAACGTCGCCATGGGCTGGCAGGACTACCACCTGCACGAGTTCGGCTACGGGGATCGACTCGTGGGCGGGCCGGAGCTCAACGACGGCACCGGCCCCGAGGTGGAGAACGAAGAGGTCCTTACGCTGGCGGACGTGCTCGCCGAAGGTCACCGGATGCTCTCCTACATCTACGACTTCGGCGACGACTGGCGTCACACGGTCAATATCGATGCCGTCAAGGACGCTGAACCGGGCGTCTTCTACCCCCGCTGCGTCGACGGCGCCCGCGCCTGCCCTCCCGAGGATGTCGGCGGTGCTCACGGCTACGCGGACTTCGTTGACGCCATGGCCGATCCGCGCCATCCCGAGCATGCGGACCAGGCGCTCTGGTTCGAGGAGGTGTGCGGAGCCGACACCTTCGAGCCGGAGGCGTTCGACATCGAGGCGGTCAGCCGCCTGCTGCGCATCGCCGCGACCGGGGAGTTGGCCGCCGACGACCTCGACTTCTTCGGCGCCTGACCCCAGAGGTTTCGTAGACCCGCCGTTGCAGTCGATGACCATCTCTCGCTTCGCGGTACGTTCACCGCTCGGATCACAGTACCGACAGGTATCTCGCCGTTTTGGCGCGATACTTGGCGAGGTAGTCGAGAAGACGGTGAATGGAGCCAGTATCTCGCCATTTCGGCGCGATACCTGGCGCGATACTCCGTGACTCACCGCTCCTACCGACGAGTCACTTCACAGTATGTGGAGCACGCTGCACCGCGCTGTCGTCCGCGACGGGTACCGCGGCTCACGGGCGGTCAACGATTGACTTCAAGCAAGCGTCGCGTAGCCTGATGCCAATCCAGTCATCTGGAGGTGGATGGCGAACGCCATCGAGGGGGCCGCGGGGCCCCCTTTCGTCTTCTACAGCATCTTCTTGCCGAACGTTCTTGACCCGCGCCGGTCGTACTTGCTCTGCAGCGCAGTGATCACCCGTGTCGCGAACGGCGCGATCGTGACGGCGTCTCCGTTCTGGCGCAGGATCTCGTTGCGACTGGGATGGGCAACGAGATCGGCGAGCTACAGCTCAGAACGGACGGGTGACGACCGGCCTGGGAAAAAGGAAACGGCCGGAAGCCTCCGGCCGTCTCAGGTGTCCCCCTCAGGGGTGCACCGCAATTCCATCTGAGTATACCCCGCGACCTCCAGAGCCGTCTACGAGGCTCGCACCCAAGGCCAGGTAGTCGGCGATGGTGCGCAAGTCGACAGTCGGCGTGCGCGGAAGGGCGGGAAGCCCCGGCCATTCGACCGTCATTCGGCCAGACCAAAGCCCGTGACCCGGCGTCTCCCGCCCTCATGCTTGTGCCGCCCCATGAAACGCTCAGTGAGAGACCACGGCACCTGACGACCCAGGCCGGCCAGGCGAAGGAGCACCTCGACCGATTCGCATCGTTCCGACAGGCCAAGAAGACATGCGGCCTGGATGGCGGCGCCATCGCCCGTGCAGAACACGTGCTCCTCGTACCCAGGCACCCCGCTCAGGAGCGCGAGAGCTTCGAGCTCGCCGGGGTGCAACTCGATGGCCGCGCTGAACCGCTTCGATATCCGCGCCACCACTTCCATGTCCGCCGCGGCGAGCTCGACACGGCCCGCGCCGATATCGGCGCGGAGATCGATGACGACGCGATCACCGGTAGCATCGTCCCGACTGTGGAACAGAGCCTCGTCCTCGCAGACGACCTGCGGCACGACCACCTCGTATCGCTGCGTGAACTGACTCCAGATGCCCAGTTCATGCAGGCCGATGATGGGACCCGCGTCGAGCATGAGACAGCATGGTCTACTCGTGCTCACAGGGCATCAGCGACAGGTCGGCGTCTGTTGAACGCAGGCCCATTGGGAGGTCCTGGGACGCCAGCTCGTCAAAGCTCTCGTCGATGCCATAGGCGGAGAGACACGAGGGGAGGTTCGACAGGCTGCAGCCCAGATACGTCGCCAGCTGGGCTCGCGAGAGCCTGCCACGCAGAGTCGCCGAGTACGCGGACTGGACGAACCGTTCCGGCAGTCCTTGCGGCTCCCACCACTCCGAGCGCTTCGAGGTCCGATCAAGCTCCCGCAGCCGAGGGTCGCCAAGAAGCTGCCTGACCGCCGATGCGTCGCGGTCCCAGCAACCAAGATTGCAGAGACGCCACATCAGTGTCTCGATCGATACGCCGAAGTCGCGCGCCAGCGCGACAAGCTCCGCAAGCTTCACACGCCGGTCCACGCTGCGGTCGGCCAACTCCTGGAGAACGACGTCACCGGGAAGCAGGAGACAGGCGGCGAAGGCGCCGGCCAGTCGCTCGGCATGTTCTCCGGCCGGGGAGGATGCATCAAGAGCCGCCGCGGAACCCGCCGGCCACGTGACCAAGTGGAACAGCTCGTGGGCGATATCGAACGTCCGTCGCCACGGTGCCTCGCCGCGTGGCACAAGGATGGCCGCACCGTGTGCTCCTCGAGTGCAGGCGGCACACCCCGGCGGCGTGTCGAGATACCAGATGGTGACGCCGAGCTCGGAGCTCACAGCGTCCGCCAGCGACCGAGCCGGTCGGTGCCCAAGGCCCAGGATAGCCGCGACCTGACGCGCCAGCTGCTCGGCATCCGAGTAGTCTGCCGTACGCGGATCGAGTCCGAACGACGGTAGCCGATCATCGGGTTCCTGGTCGAGCAACTGCACGACGCGTCGCTCGCGCTCACACCAGCGCAGGAACTCCGCCTGGATGACCCCCGCCCCCTCCGACGGCTGCTCCCTCCAGAGAACCACAGGCTCCGCTGCCGGTTCGGCCAACAAGGTCGACAGGTCCACACGGAGGGCGTTCGCGATGCGGACAGCTTCGGCTGCCTTGAGGTCCCTGACGCCGCGCTCGATGTCCGACAGTATCTGTCGCGACGCGAAGCCGACGGCCTTCGCAAGCTCATCTTGCCTCATTCCGACGTCGCGACGAGCTTGCTGGATGCGTCCGCCTATGTCCGGCTTTGTCTGCGCCATCCCCGACCTCCCCGTCGTGTCATAGGGAGTCTAGCAGCGCAAGGAAATCTTGCAACCAGGACGATTGCCGTCGACCTGGCGTTTCCGCAGGGCATGGAGATCGGCTGTCGAGATCGGTGGAGGAGAATCGGCCCGGCGGCCGACGCTCCCCCTCTGAACACCTCCATGGCGTGCCAGTCGAGCAGCTCGGGGTCGGGCTGGTCGGTGAGGGCGTGCGGGACGGTGATGGCGCGGCCGGTGAAGCGCTCGTGCTCGCGACCGTTGTGGAAGTCGGCGCAGAGGTCGTGGCTGATGCGGAAGCGCCCGGCACCAGACGGGTTAGACCAGCGCCCGCTTCAGAAGCACGTCGCGCGCCAAGCCACGGACCGCGGACGTGTTGCCGATGGCAACGTCCACATCGAGCCCTTGCCGAACGATCTCGACGACGTCGCCGGTGGTCAGCGACTCGACGCGCTCGCTCGCCGCAACGTACGCGGCCACCTGAGAAGGAGACGCGCTGTCGCTGAGCCAGCCTTCATCCGCCAGTTTCGCGCCTTCGGCGCGGACGCTCTCGGCTTCGCGATTGAGGTCGATCGGCATGGCACCCTCCTCTGCGTCTCAGTTCCGCAATCGCTTTTAGTATCCTACCCGCCTTCTCGGACGGCAGTACTGCCGCGCCACCGGCTGCCAGAAGTCGACCTCGTCCGGCGGCTCGGCGCGGTGCAGGAAGTGGCTGAACCAGCCGAAGTCGGTGTTGGCGATGAAGCCGGTTACCACGGAATCGGAGACTCCGCCGCGTGGCATCACAGTGAGGCCAGGCCCTCCACGAAACACCGGAAGCTGCGCGAACGGTTCCGCGCTGGTTCCATGTGCGCGGCGATGTGCCCGGCGGCTTCGATCTTGCGGAGCCCACTCCGAAAATGGCCGGCGTCCTGAAGCACTCGTTCGAGCGCTTCCCACGTGCCGCGCACGGCGTCAGGATCGCGGAAACGCCGACGCTGTCCAAGGTTCAGCGGCACTCCCGGGTAGGCACTCGCGACGGCCTCCACGTCTCCGAGGAACCACGCCTCGAGCTCTTCGATCGCGATGCGATTCAGAACCACGAAACGACCGGTGGCAGCGACGGCGCTACGCGTCGGGAGGCCAACTGCGGAGGCTGCGTGCTCCAGCGTCCGCTTCAGCACCCTGCAGTCGTCTTGGTCAGCATCAACAAGTACGACGATGCGGTAGTCGTCCGGCAGCCAACCCTGGGCATACCCGCGGAGACGGTTCGGAAGCTTCCCAAGAAGATCGGTCTTCCCTTGGAATGGATGCAGTCGCCAGCTGCATTCCGGGGGCAGCAGCTTCGGAAGCAGCCGGGCGAGCGCAGCCTCCGCTGAGGGCTCCTCAAGCAGGAGCTCAACGTGCATTCGCCAGAGGATCGCCGACTTCGAGGAACCCCTCCATCCACAGCTGACCGAGCTGCGCCCCGGCGGCGACGAACTCCGGCACGCCGCGCATGTCTGCTGCTCGTCGTGCCTGCGTGTACCCACTCTCGTCGCGCCAGAGGACCCATGTCTGCTCCGGGCGCAACCCGTTCACGAAGAACGGTGAGTGCGTCGTGACCATGAGCTGGGAGCGTTCAGATGCTCCCTGGCATTCCTCGACCAGAATCGGAAGGAGCCTGGGATGAAGCTGATTCTCAGGCTCCTCGATGCCCACGAGTTGTGGCGGCTCCGGGTCATACAGGATCGTCAGATACGCAAGCAGCTTCAGCGTCCCGTCCGACGCATAGCGAGCCAG
>Ga0172371_10009255_pt1 | contig 13580 bp, 16 predicted proteins | sample Lak12m_FD_114543 | JGI IMG/M metagenome (GOLD analysis project Ga0172371, IMG submission 114543) | Freshwater microbial communities from Kabuno Bay, South-Kivu, Congo - kab_022012_12m | ecosystem: Environmental > Aquatic > Freshwater > Lake | place: Democratic Republic of the Congo: South-Kivu... | reverse complement strand
GGGCGTCTACCCTTACATCACGGCGCAAATCATCCTGCAGTTGTTGATCCCGATCATCCCATCGCTTCAACGCAAGATGCAGGAAGATCCTCGTGAGGGGCGGCGCTGGCAGGAGAAGTGGACGTACTACCTTGCCGTGCCGATGGCTGCTTTATCCGCGATCGGTCAAATCAATATTTTCAATTCCCTCTCCGTTCAGGCTGTTGGGTCATCGATTCTCGAATTTGGTTTCAATTCCGAACTCATGCTGAAATCCGTTGCCATCCTGTTCGCGATGACTGCCGGTACGATGTTCGCCATCTGGCTGGGCGAGTTGTTCTCCGAATATGGAATTCGAGGCCAGGGACTTTCGCTGGTCATCTTTGCGGGAATCGTGGCGCGTATGCCAGCTAACATGCTCTCCCTGCTTGCAGATGAAGAGACGCGCGTGTTCATGCTTATTTTCACGATTGTCGTGATCGTTCTGACAGTCTTTGCCATTGTGTACGTCCAGCAGGGACGGCGCAACGTCCCGGTGATGTACCCGGGGCGCCGCATGGGCAATCGCATGTCCATGCCGGTCAAGGGCACCCTGCCTTTGATGGTCAATCTCTCTGGCATGATCCCGTTGATCTTTGCCAGTGCCATTTTGCAATTCCCGGCCATCATTGCCAGTTACTTTACCCAATCAACCAACCAGGGCGTTGCAGATTTTTTCATGGGCGTCCAAAACTTCTTTGGCGGCACTGGCACAAATAACTGGGGCTACTGGACGCTGTATTTCCTGATGGTGGTGGTCTTTACATTCTTCTATACCTCCGTCCTGTTCGATCAGCAGAATTACGGCGACAACCTCAAGAAGGTGGGCGCAAATGTTCCGGGCGTACATCCTGGCGCGCCGACCCAGAAATACCTGAGCACAGTGCAGCGGCGCATTACCCTGCCTGGCGCGGTTTTTCTCGGCGCTGTCGCGATCATGCCATTCCTGCTTGGCAATTTGTTGAATGTTTTTGGGTTTGCTTCGGCAAGCTCGTCGGCCGGGTTATTCCTGGTCTCCTCCTCGGGCTTGCTCATCGTTGTGGGCGTTGTTCGTGACACCTTCATGAACATAGACGCTGAATTAAAACTGCATGGATATCAGGACTCATTGCTGGTCCGCTAAGGAGATAACATGGCGACCTTTATCGTTCTGCTCGGCCCTCCTGGTGTAGGTAAAGGAACGCAGGCCAAAATTTTGGCTGACACGACGAAACTCGCGCACATCTCTTCAGGAGACCTGTTTCGCGAGAACCTTAAAAATCAAACCGACCTTGGCAAACTTGCCAAATCCTTCATGGACAAAGGCGAACTGGTGCCGGATGATGTGACGATCGGCATGATCAAGGATCGCCTCACCCGCGCAGACTGCGCGGCTGGCGCCATTTTGGACGGCTTCCCCCGCACCCCGGCACAAGCCGACGCGCTCGGGAAGATGCTGGCCGATTTCAAAGGCCAGGTGGATTATGTCCCGTTTATCACCGCGGCCGAGGAAATCCTCATTCAGCGTGCAAGCGGACGCTGGACATGCCGCGCCCAGGGACATATCTATCACCAAAAATACAACCCGCCCAAACAGGCTGGCGTTTGCGACCTGGACGGCTCCGAACTTTACCAGCGCGATGACGACAAGGTCGAGACGGTTACAAATCGCATCAAGGTCTATTTTCAACAGACCATGCCGCTTGTTGAATACTATCGCAGGAGCGGCAGACTGGTTGAGATAGACGGCGCACAGGCAGTTGAGCAGGTAACGGAAAAATTGCTCTCTGCATTGAAGAAATAATCCTGGAATGTGGCAGGCTGCTGTTGCAGGATGGCGGCAATCCTCCACCCTGCGAATTGGAAAAAAGAAGGCATTTTAAATGAGTTGGGAACGCCAGATCCATATCAAAACCCCCGCAGATCTTAAGATTATGCGGGAAGCGGGACATATTAATGCAAGCGTTCTGGCGGCAGTCAAGGAACGTTTACAACCCGGTGTGACAACAGCCGAACTCAACGCGGCTGCTGAGAATGTGCTGAAGTCACACGGATGTATATCGCCGTTCAAGGGATATGGCCGCCCGCCATACCCGGCCTCTGTCACCATCAGTATTAACGACGAACTGGTGCATGGCATACCCAACCCCAAGCGCAAGCTGAAGGAAGGGGATATTGTCTCTGTGGATAGCGGCACGATCCTGAATGGTTTCGTCGCAGACTCGGCTTTTACGGCTGGAGTAGGGGAGATTTCCCCCACAGCGAAGAAACTTCTGGAAGTCACTGAGGGCGCCCTGTATGAAGGCATCTCAAAAATGCGCAAGGGCAACCGCACAGGCGACATATCAGCGGCGATACAGAAATTTGTCGAAAGCCGTGGATATCATGTGACGCGTGAATACACGGGACACGGCGTTGGGCGGCAGATGCACGAAGGACCGCAAGTCCCCAATTACGGGACCGCTGGAAGCGGACCGATCCTTCGCCCAGGCATGACCATCGCCCTCGAACCAATGGTCATCATCGGGACGCATGAAACCCGCGTCCTTCCGGATCAATGGACGGTTGTCTCAGCTGACGGGTCATTGACGGCGCATTTCGAACACAGCATTGCCGTCACCGAAGGAGAACCCCTCATCCTGACTGTCCTGTAACGCAGCTGGCAACCGGGATATGGACGGATTGAAAGAGTACCAGTATAATTAATACCTTGGCTGTCCTTTGGGACAGCCGCGAGTAAGGAGATTGAATTCATGAAAGTTTCGCCATCCATTCGCAAGCGCTGTGCCAAGTGCCGCATCGTTCGACGCAAGGGCCGCGTCTATATCATTTGCGAAAATCCAAAACACAAGCAGAGACAGGGTTAATTGACCTATGGCAAGAATTGAAGGCGTTGATCTGCCCCGCAACAAGCGGGTGGAAGTTGGCCTGACCTATCTGTTTGGCATCGGGCCCACGCGTGCCCGTGAGATTCTGGCTCACACCAAAGTCAACCCGGATACGCGAATCAAGGACTTGAGCGAAGCCGATGTTTCAGCTTTGCGCGAGTATATTTCAAAAAATTTCAAAGTCGAAGGCGACCTGCGCCGCGCGGTTCAAATGAACATCAAACGCCTGATCGAAATCGGGTGCTATCGCGGGTTACGCCATCGCCGCAACCTGCCCGTTCACGGGCAACGAACGCGCACCAACGCGCGCACACGCAAAGGCACCAAGAAAACGGTTGCCGGTCGCGGTCGCCGTCGCGCCACCAAGAAGTAATCCTGTCCGAAAGGTATTGAAGAATTATGGCTCAGAGTGTTCGTTCCACCCGGCGCGCTTCCGGCGCGAAAAAAGGGAAACGTGCCCTGTCCTCCGGACAAGTGCATATTTTTGCTTCATTCAATAACACCATCGTGACTGTCACTGACACCGAGGGCAACACGGTTGCCTGGGGCTCTGCCGGTTCAGCCGGTTTCAAAGGCTCGCGTAAAAGCACCCCCTTTGCCGCCCGGCTTGCCGCCGAACAGGCTGTTAAAGCTGCGCAGCAATTGGGTATCCAGGAAGTGGAGCTTTTCGTCAAAGGCCCCGGTCCCGGCCGCGAGAACGCCATCCGTGCCGTCCAGTCCATGGGTTTGAAAGTGCGCTTGATTTCGGATATCACCCCGGTACCACACAATGGCTGCCGACCTCCGAAGAAGCGCCGCGTGTAAGGTGAGGTAGTACTAATATGGCAAAATCACTCAGTCCTGTCTGCAAACTCTGCAGGCGCGAAGGCGAAAAACTCTATCTGAAGGGCGAGCGCTGTTTCACGCCGAAATGCTCCTTTGAAAAGCGCGATTTTGCGCCCGGCCAGCATGGACGCACTGCAGGCCGCGGTGGCAGGGGCAAAGGCATGGGCACTGGCCGCGCCTCGGACTTTGCCCGGCAGTTGCGAGCCAAGCAAAAGGCCCGCCGCATTTATGGCGTTCTTGAACGCCAGTTTCGACGCTATTATGAAACCGCCCTTGGCCGCCGGGGCCTGACGGGTTTGAACCTGTTGCAGATTTTGGAATCCCGCCTCGATAACGTGGTCTTCCGGCTCGGTTTTACATCCAGCCGTTCGCAGGCGCGCTTGTTGGTCACACACGGTCATTTCACCGTGAATGGACGGCGCACCGACGTGCCCTCGATGCTCCTTGGTCAGGGCGATGAAATCACCGTGCGCGAGGGGTCCGGCAAACTTACCTACTTTAAAGATTTAAACGTTGTTGCCGAAAAGCGCAGCGCGCCGGCCTGGCTTAGCCGCGACATCAACAAGATGGCTGGCACAGTGACTCGCATGCCGGAGCGCGCCGAAATTGAAGGCACTCTCGATGAGCAGTTGATTATCGAGTACTATTCGAGACGCTAGTCTTCCATTTGCGCTTCGGGCCGGACCATATATTTGGCCCCCGGCCCCGGCGCTTTATCTACAGGGAGAGGTGAACCGTGACGGGTATCACGAACATGGTTATGCCGAAAATCGAGCGTGAAGCAGAGGCTCGAAACTATGGCAAATTTACAATCAGCCCGCTGGAGCGAGGCTATGGCGTGACATTGGGAAACGCCCTGCGCCGCGTCCTGCTTTCCTCGCTGGAGGGCGCCGCTGTCTCCTCTGTACGTTTTGCGGATGTTTTGCATGAATTCAGCGACATTCCTGGCGTACGAGAGGATGTCATCCAGGTCATGTTGCAGATCAAACAGATCCGCATCAAAATGGATGGCGTGGACAGCACCCGCATGCATCTCGAGGTGCGCGGCGAAGGAACGGTGACTGCGGCCGATATTATTACCCCGGCCGAAGTGGAAATCGTAAACCCTGATTTGTATTTATTCACCGTGGATGGAGCCAAGACCAAGCTCGATATCGAATTCATGGTGGAACGCGGACGGGGCTATTCCCCGTCCAACGAACGCTCCGGGCACATGCCCATCGGTGAACTTCCGGTGGATGCCATCTACAGCCCGGTCAAGCGCGTAAATTGGGAAGTGGCCTCCGCCCGCGTAGGCCAGAGTACCGCTTACGATAAATTGATTTTGGACATCTGGACAGACGGTACAATCTCGCCCGAACGTGCACTCAGTTCATCTGCCCGCACTCTCATCGATCACCTGCGCTATGTTGCCGGTATCAACGAGGAAATGCTGGCTGTGACTGTGGAACGCGAATCTTCCGGGAGCCGCCTGAGCAGTGAACTGGCCGAAACGCCAGTGGAAGCCCTTGACCTTTCCGTGCGTGTCTTCAATTCACTCAAGCGCACTGGAATCACCACTGTTGGTGACGTTCTCGACCTGCTCGAAAAGGGCGAGACCGCGGTCATGTCCATCCGCAATTTTGGAGAGAAGAGTCTCGACGAACTTCGCCAGAAGATGCAGGAGAAGGGCTTTATGAAAGACGAAACATCCTCGGAGAATTAGAGATGCGACATTCGGTAGCAGGTTATAGACTGGGACGCACCAAGGGCGCGCGAATCGCCCTGCGGCGCAACCTCATCAAACAATTCTTTACGCATGAGCGTATTCAAACCACAAAGGCCAAAGCCGCATCCATCCGGGGCGAGGCCGAGCGGATGATCACGATCGCTCGCAATAGCGCCAATGGCGATGACGTAGCGAAAGTCAATGCGCGCCGCCTGATTGCATCCAGGCTGGGTGATAATCAAATGGTCAAACGGCTGTTCGACGATATTGCCCCTCGTTTTGCAAATCGCAACGGCGGTTACACGCGCGTGATGAAACTCGGCCCTCGCATGGGCGATTCGGCTGAGATGGTGCTTTTGGAATTGGTGGAAGAGTAGGATAATTGGCATTCAGCTAAAAGCAAACTGCTGAAGGCTGATAGCGAAGATGGCACGTTACAAAGTGATCCTTGCCTACGACGGCTCCGGTTTTGCCGGAAGTCAGCGGCAGGCGGACTCCCGCACAGTGCAGGGCGAGTTGGAAAAGGCCCTTGTAAAACTGGGTTGGACGGCGAGATCAGTTCTCATGGCTGGCCGGACCGATACGGGAGTCCATGCCACAGGCCAGGTGGCGGCGTTTGATCTCGACTGGGCGCACTCCGATGAGGAATTGCAGAAAGCGCTCAACGCGACGCTTCCCCGGGATCTGTCTGTCAGGAAATTGGCACCTGCCTCGGCGGATTTTCATCCACGCTTCGATGCGACATCGCGGCGATATTGCTACAGGCTCTTTAGTGAGCCGACCCGCGACCCGTTGCATGAGAAGTTTGCATGGCGAGTCTGGCCTGCAATGGATGAAAACGCCCTGCCCGGGACGGCGGCCATCCTGCCCGGCACACATGATTTTTCGTCATTCGGCTCGCCGACGACGCCCAAAGGCACGACGGTGCGTACGGTGATAAAAGCCGAATGGCGGAAAATGCCGGATGGTGAGTGGCAGTTTGAAGTCCAGGCGGATGCGTTTTTATATCGCATGGTAAGAAGGCTGGTTTTTGTGCAAGTGGCTGTCGCCCTGGGAAAATGTTTGGATGAGGAAGTCTGCAGCGCCTTATTATGGAAGCAGGGCAAACTTCCCGCCGGGCTGGCGCCTGCACATGGGTTGACGCTCGTCGAAGTAACATATGGATCACACGAATAGATTATGAAACGGAGAGACGAAAGTGCAACAGAAGACGTACTATCCGAAAGCCGCTGATATACAGCGCAATTGGGTTGTGGTGGATGCCAACGGGCAAATCCTGGGCCGTTTGGCGGCGCGCATTGCGCACGTTTTGCTTGGCAAGCATAAACCGACTTTCACGCCCGGCGTGGAATTGGGTGATTATGTGGTGGTGATCAATGCCGAGCGTGTGGCCGTAACCGGCACGAAAACCAGCAGCAAGATGACGACGAAGGTCTACAACCATCATTCCGGTTACCCCGGTGGGTTGAAAACCATTTCCCTGCGCGACCAGTTGAACACATACCCGGACCGCGCATTGCGCGCCGCGGTGTGGGGCATGTTGCCGCATAACCGCATGGGACGCGCTGTGCTAAAGCGCCTGAAGGTCTATGCTGGCCCGACGCACCCGCACACCATGCAGAAACCTGAAGTTTTGAAATAGAGAGGTAAGCGATTATGGCTCAATATTATGAAGGCATTGGCCGCCGCAAGGAAAGCACTGCCCGCGTTCGCCTGATGAGCGGCACGGGCAAATTCACCGTGAATGAGAAGGATGCCGCGGCGTACTTCCCCCGCATGGGTGACATGGATGATATCCTGCGCGCATTCAACTCGGTTGGACAGGACGCGAATAAGTACGATGTCAGTGTCATGGTCAGCGGCGGCGGCACCACCGGCCAGACCGAATCGGTTCGCCTTGGCCTTTCCCGCGCCCTTGTGCTCATCAACGGCGACTGGATTTCCCCTTTGCGCAAGAACGGCCTGCTCACCCGCGATGCCCGCGTCAAGGAACGCAAGAAACCGGGCCTCAAAAAAGCCCGCAAGGCGCCCACCTACACCAAGCGCTAGTTTTTTGCAGGTCTTTAATTAATCCGTAATGCGTAATCCGTAAAGAATTTACGAGTTACGAATTACGGATTACGCATTTAACACCGGAGATGATTGCCATGGATTTCGCCCTTGCCTCTTCCGTGTTTGACACGCTTCGCATCGAACCGCCCTCGAAATTGATCCTGCTCGAAGCGCAGGCTCTTTCATCCGCGCATGTGCCGCCCACCCCGCCAGATGCCGGCACTTTGATTCTCGGTGTGGATTCGCCCGAACTGGCCGCGCATATTCGCGAGATATTGTTGACGGTATATCCGCGCGAGCATGAGATTAATTTGGTCGAAGGTCAAAGGTCGAAGGTCGCGAATCTGGCTGACTTTGGACTTTCGACTTTTGACTCTGGTTCAACCTGTCTCTACATCCCTCCTCTCCCCGAGGGAACCGCCTTCGAATCCTTCCATGAGATTGTCGCGCATTTGCGCGCCCCGGACGGCTGTCCGTGGGATCGTGAGCAGACCCATCAAACCCTGCGGACGCATTTGCTCGAAGAAGCCTACGAGACCCTGTCCGCAATGGATGATGGCAATGCCGCGGATATGAGCGAGGAATTTGGCGATCTATTGCTGCAAATCGTCCTGAATTCCCAGATTGCAATGGAGAATGGGGAATTTTTGATTACGGATGTAATCAAGCATATCTACGACAAGATCGTCCGCCGGCATCCGCATGTGTTTGGAGATGCCCGGTTGGATGGGGTGAAAGGGGTGTTGGAAAATTGGGAAAAGTTGAAAGAGAAGGAAAGAAGCAGGAAGAAAGAAGGTAAAGGCTTGCTGGATGGTGTGCCTAATTCTTTGCCCGCCTTGACCCAGGCGCAGGAATACCAGGACCGCGCCGCGCGTGTCGGTTTTGACTGGCCGGAGATCGAAGGCGTGCTGGACAAAGTTCGCGAGGAGATCGAGGAGATCAGGCAGGCGGAAAACCAGGAGCAGGTCGCGGCGGAATTGGGAGATTTGTTTTTCGTTTTGGTGAATCTGGCGCGCTGGAGGAAGGTGGATGCTGAATCAGCGTTGCGGGGAACAAATTTAAAATTCAAGAAACGTTTTGCCTCTGTGGAACAGGGCGCAAGGAAGCAGGGACGGAGTTTATCGGATATGACGCTCGAAGAGATGGACGCGCTGTGGAACGAGGCGAAGAGGGAAAATCTGTAACCTTTGGGTTCAGGGAAGCCTGGCATCCCAGAGGATGTAATCAATGATCACATACGGCATACCGTCAGGGGCTCCGGGCGGAGTGAGTTTGAAGGCGCCCAGATTCCCCTTGTCTGTGGCGACGCAATAGTATTCTGTCGAGGTGGAAGTAAACTCATACGCATTGATGGGGAGGGCTTCATTTTCCGGGGGGATTAAAACCCCCGATCCGCCAAATGCCTGGATGCAGCCATTGTAACTGGCTTGTAAGAGTTTGGGCCTTGGGACTGCCATACGTGTGCCATGGACTGGGTATAAAAATTGCCAGTCGGGAGCAGTGGGGTCTTCCGCAAAAAAGACCAGGTCCGAGCCGGGTGGGGCTTTCTGGTGGTATCGGGAGAGGTCCGGGCGGTTCTGGTTGATGAGATTCATATCGGCCAACGGGTTCGAGATGGCTTTTGTTTCCAGGTCCAATGCCGTGTGCCGTGAAAGGTTGACGCTCGTGCTGACCAGAACGGCCGGCCCCGTAATGGTCGGCGCCGCGGTGGGGGCCAGCGTGGGCGGCGCGGTGATCGACGGGGGGGTGGTCGGCCGCGCCAGCGCGGTCAGCGCGACCATGGTGTTGAAGGCGTTCGGATCAGCCTCAGGCGAGGGAGAGGGGAGTCCGCAAGCGAGTACTGCCAGGATGAGGAAGGTCGCGGGGATGATGAAGAAAAGGGATCGTTTCATGGTTTCCTCATTTTCACGGGAAGACGTACGCGTCGAAGACGATTCCGCCGGGGTCTATTTGCCGCGCGACGAAGAAGCCGTACTTGCCGAGATTGGTCTTGAAGCACATATACAGGTCGCTGTTGGGCGCGAGGGGATTTGCGTCCATCGTGGCGGCTTTGCATTGATTTAATGAAGGCGGGGTGAGCGTGGTGTATCCGCTGAACAGGCCGCCGTTCTGCGGGTTGAGCGTGCTGTTGGAATCCAGGTATACATCGCAACTGGCGTCGGCGGTGTGGAACAAAACATCCATGTCGTAGCACATGCCGGCGGAGATGTACATGCTGGAAAACAGCGGACCCAGCGGGTCGGGCGCGAAGACGTCCGCGTTGGTGGGCGCGTTCGGAGGGGGCGCTGCGCCGCGTTCGGTGGCGGCGCCCGAGGCGTCCATGCAGTGCGGGATCCAGTTGGTGGGAATATTGAACGGGTCCACCTCACTGCACATGGGAACGCCGTGGCCGAAGTAGGCGATCACCCATTTTCCCTGGCTGTCTTTGGCGGCGAACCATGCTCCCCCATTGATTTCATTCCTGTTCTTCGCCGAGCCGCGGGCGAACTGCCCGGTGTTTTCGCCCATGCTGAATTCGAGGTCGGCCTCGTTCCAGCCCATTTTTGCGAGCAGGGCTTGTTTGATGAGCGCTTCGTCCGTCAGTGGGGGAGCGGGCTGGGTGGGCGAGGCTGGCGAAGGTCCGGGCGGAGGCGGGAGCGAGGGCGGCGGGACCTGGGTCAATACCGCCGAGGAGGTCAGCGCGACCATGGTGTTGAAGGCGTTGGGGTCGGCGGCGGGCGTGGAAAATTCGCACGCCAGCGCGGCCAGTGTGAGGGCGGCCAGCGTCAGGCGGAGTCGAAAGGATTTGTTGCGAGACATCGGGTTTTCCTTTCAGCCGGTTTCAGGGTTTGTTCCACGTTGTAAACTCCAGGTACAACTTGCCCGCGCCGGGCGTGGTATCGGAACCGGCATATTCCAGGTATCCGAAACGGCCCTGGTCGGTGACGTAGCAGAAGAACGTGCCGAGGCTCAGGCTTGAGGCCGGGACGGTGGGGCTGTCCATTTGAGCGTTTTGGCAATCCTCGAAGGACGGCTGCCGGGTGAAAAGTTTTGCAGGTCCGAAGAAAACGAGATTGAGGTCCACGTCGGTTTTCGCCTGGAATTTGATTTCTGCCCCGCTAGCCGGGCCGAGGCTGCCGCTGTCTAGGTCAACTGACCAAGTCTGGGGGATTTCGAGCAGGCCGGATTTATGAACGCTTGGGCCGGGTGGGGCTTCGACCACGATCTTGACCCAGAAGGCCTGGTCGGCGTTATCCCCGATTCCAAATTTCCGGCCGGTGGAATTTTTCAGCATGAAAAAACCCTGGTATGCGCCGGGTTTGGATGGCGCAGTCAACGTGACGGAGACATCCACATTCTTGCCGGGCGCAATGGAAGCCGCGGTGAAGTTGATGAAGGCTGGCGCGCCCATCTGCTCGCCGTGATCGAAGATCAGGACATAGGCCGAAGTCCATGGGCAGGAGCCGTCGTTTTTCAATTTCCACGTTTTTTCGAAAGTTTGGCCTGCCTGCACCTTTGCACCGTCTGGAAAGGACATATCCTTTACGAAACGAGCGCGGTCGCAGGGAACCGAGACCGTGGTTGGCGGGACCGTGGAAGGCGGAATGGCGGAAGGCTGGATGGTAGGCTGTGGCGGCGGCGCAGTTGGGTTGGCCGGGGCGGCCTGCGAAGGCTGGGCTGGTTGGAGGCCGGGATGCGTCGCGGGATGTTGGAGCGCGACCGCGGTCAGCGTCATGGCGACCGCGGTGGCAGCGTCTGGTTGGGTTGGGGGGGCGCCTATTTCAATGGTGCAGGCCAGGCTGGCCAGCAGCAGCGCAAGGGTGGCGCCGATCATGGGGTGTGTCTTTTTCATGTCATCTGCATCCATCGGTGACAGCCGCCCGCGAGAGGCGGCTGTCGTCTGCATTTCGTTACTGTGTCCCTCCGCAACCGGTGTATGGGAGCGGGGTCTCGCCGGACCAACTCTCGTTGTTCAGCGAATCGAGCGCCCGTACTTTGTAGACGATCGAGCCGCTGGGCGTGCCGATTCCATCGTTCACCGAAATGCCCACCTGGCTGGTCCACAGGCCGCCCGATTCGTTCATTTTTATCCAGTTCCAGCCTTCGTTGTTTTTGTTGTACCAGAATTCAGCCCAGGAAACGCCGGATGGGTCGTAAATGTCGGCCTGGCCGTAAACGTCGCAACTTTCCCAGAAGGCATAAACGCCGTTGAAACTTGGCCCGCTGGTGTCGGAAGGCGGCGCTTCAGTTGGCGGTTCGATTGGCGGCGGGGCGGAACAACTGCCGTACACATCAACCCTGGCGGTGCGCTCCTCCGACGCGCCGTCCGGCTTGATCACCCGCAGGGTATGTGTTTCGGTCTCGCAGGGACAATACTCCTCCATGCCGCGGAAGTAGACGAACGAGTCGTTCAGGTACACCTGGTCGGAGCCGGTCACGTCCCAATGCAGGGTATAGCAATTCCCCGCGTTGACGTAGGGCGGGCTGGCGAAGAACTCGATGGTCACATCTCCCGAGGTTTCAGGGGTGACGCCTGCCGGGGCTTTCGTAAAGGTGGGCGTGACGACGGCTGGCAGCGTGATGATGGGCAGGGCTGGCGTCGGCGTGGATGTGGGCGGTTTACCCGCCGAAGGTGTGGGTGTGGATGTGGATGCGGCGGCCGGCTCGCAGGCGACGACGCAGAAGCGCGTCGAGCCGGAGCCCCCGCTGGCTCCCGCTAAATTGACTCCCACCGCTTCGACGAAGTATTCTCCCTGGGCGGACGGTATCCAGGATTGATCCACGCGCACCAGGCGGGAACTGCCATCCGTGGTCATGGGGAACGCGGTAATGGACGGCACGAACTCACCGTTTACCTTGATCTGAATGTAACTGACCCCGGCTGAATCGGCGGCGTAGACCACCAATGTGACCGGCTCCATCGGCAGGATGGAACCCTCATACGGATACTCCACCCAGGCCTGCGCGGACGAATCGAGGCTGGGCGCGCTGCCCCCGCTGCATCCGCCGGCGAACAGGGCCAGGATGAACAGCAGGCTGGCGAGGGCGCGGCTTGTTCCGTACCAGGTCCTTTGATGCGTTCGGAATTTGGATTTCATGGTTATTTTCCTTATGGCGCGCATGTGCCGTGATTTGTGGGGCTGAAATTCTCATAACCTGTGCAGAATCCGCCTCCGAATCCGCCGCCGCCCTGCACCTTTGTGCATTGGCAAACTTTGCTGTAGCAATGGTTGTCGTGATGACAATATTCCCCGGCCAGGCCGGTGTAATCCCTCGGCGCGCATTTGTATTCGGCGCAGTGACGCGAGGAGCAATCCTCGTTGGCGCTGCATGCATACCCATTCGGGTTGCCCGGCCAGGCAGTGCAGACGCCTCCATGCTTGCCGTCGTCCATATGAAAGTCTTTGCAAAAACCGCCTGCCGACCCGGAGCGGCATATGCAGAATCCGTTGGCGCAATGGTCGTCATGATGGCAGTAATCGCCTCGCTGCCCAAGCCCATTTTTTGGGGCGCATATTCCGTTGGCGCAATAACCGCTGGCGCAATGTTTATTCTCGAGGCACATCAGGCCGTTTGGTCCGCCGCCAGCGCAATAACCCGCCGTGCCGGCCTGCGGGTCGGGCGAGCATGGCACAAGTTTGCCGCCAACCGTGCATTGGCACGTCCCGCTGTAACACTGCGAATTGGCGAAGCAGAACGCGTTGGCGTTGCCCTTGTTCCTCGGCGCGCAGCGTCCGCCGCTGCATTTTCCTGAATTGCATTCCGCGTTGCTGGCGCAGGCGTCGCCGTCGGTTTTGGTGGCGGGGTTGGGCGCGCCTGCCATCGGTTGTCCTGCCCAGAGTTCTACACCCACTTCGCATATTACATTTCCTGACTGGTCTTTCGCCGAGAGGGTGTAATTGCCGGTCACGCTTTCCCAGGTGGCGTCCTGTTTGCGGATTTGCAGGGCCTCGCCCATGCAAACATTGGACACGGAGAAATTCAAGATCACGGAACTCGAATCGCCTGCTCCGATGGGAAGGTATAGCGAGTTTCCATCCTGGATGCCGTTGAAGGGAATCCCTTTCAGTTCGTAGGTTTTCCCTTCCAGCGGCATGGCGTATGAGCGCAGCGCAAAGGCTATAGTGGAT
>Ga0172371_10009252_pt1 | contig 13581 bp, 13 predicted proteins | sample Lak12m_FD_114543 | JGI IMG/M metagenome (GOLD analysis project Ga0172371, IMG submission 114543) | Freshwater microbial communities from Kabuno Bay, South-Kivu, Congo - kab_022012_12m | ecosystem: Environmental > Aquatic > Freshwater > Lake | place: Democratic Republic of the Congo: South-Kivu... | reverse complement strand
GCCTTGAGTGAGATCAATATCCATCACAATTATGCGGCATTCGAGAACCATTTTGGCAGGGAGGTTCTCGTCCACCGCAAGGGCGCCACCAAAGCAACCCCTGATCTGCCTGGCATCATCCCGGGTTCGATGGGAACGCCAAGTTTTATCACCTCCGGATTGGGCAATCCTGAAAGTTTCATGTCGAGCTCGCATGGAGCCGGTCGTAAAATGGGACGGAATGAAGCCAAACGGAGTCTCAACCTGAATGTCGAGCAGGCGAAAATGAAAGGCATCGTGCATGGTTTGCGGGGCAAAAGTGACCTGGACGAAGCCCCGGGAGCTTACAAGGACATCGACGAAGTCATGGTCAACCAGACAGACCTGGTCAGGATCGAACGCAAACTGCTTCCGCTGGTTTCCATTAAAGGGTAGCTTTCCGACGTCGGAAACAAGGATCAAAAAAAATGCGCTCCTGGGTTTTCGGGAGCGCATTTTTATGAATTCATTAATCTGCTTTAACTATTTGCCGAACAAGGCTGCTTCAATATCCAGCAGGTTACCTGCCAGTAATTCAAGATCCACTTTGGCGGTTTCCACATCGCTGTCCATGCCGGACAGGATGAGCCCCAGGCGCTGCCGCAGGCTGGCGGTCAGGCTGGTGTCGGCCGCACTGAGGCGGGGAGCCAGGTCTTCCAGGCGCTTGGAGGTATTTTCAAGAGCAGCTTTTGCAGCCGTGACATCCTTGTCGAGCAGCGCCAGGCGGGCATTGTTGACATCCGATAATACCTGCAGCAGCTCGAGGTGGGTTTGCACATCTTCCAGCACAGCCAGGCGATCCGTGGCAGTGTTGAGCTGACCGGTCAGGCTGATGACCTGGTTCTGCAGGTCGGTGGTGGTGCGATAAGCCTGGGCCAGTTCATTAAGCTGCGGCTGATAGCGCAGGAAATTAAAGGTCAGCACACCAGCCGTGAAGGCGATGGCGACCACTGCCAGCCAGGCCAGGCTGGCGCGCCAGAAGCGGCGCAAACGGCTGAGCTGGGTTTTTTCAACTTTGGCAGGGGCAGCCTGCGCAACATCCTCCGGTTGGGTTGAAGCTTTTATATCAGGAGCGGTCTGCTCCTCGGGTAGAATTTCGTTCTCATTTTTTTCCATTTTCATGATCCTTTCTTAAACTATTCAATGCAAATCCTGTCTTATCATACCTGATTATATAATAGTATGCGTGAAATTCGATCACAGGGAAAAACAAGCGCCAGGGTGTTCCAGGATTTCTCAAGGTCGAAAAGATCATCCGGTTTTCCCCACCCCCCTGCCTGAGACCAGAACAGCAATTCTTACAAAAAACTGGCGATGGCTGTGTAGATCAATAATCCGGCCATGATGAAATTCACAATGCGGTAGTGCTTTTGCCCGAAAGTTTTGAAGAGATTCCCGCCCAGTGCCCAGGCTGAGGTGGCTATAAAGGCGGTCAGAGCCAGGAATATGGCAAATAGGAAGATCATAAGCGGGTTCTTGTATTGGGCGATGATGAACAAAGAATAAACGCTCACTCCGTATAGAATGGCTTTAATATTCAGGAACTGCATGGTGAAACCAAACTTGAAGGTGTTGATCGATCTGTTGTTGTCAGAGCTTTCTTCAACGGGACCGGAACGGAGCACATGATAGGCCAGGTAGAGCATGTAGAGCGCACCCAGAATCTTCAGCCAATGCTCAGAGTCCGGTATCAGGTTCGCCAGGGCCACGTTCAGCAAGCCGCTGATGAACATAACGATGAAGAAACCGCTGACGATTCCCGCCAGGAAGCGCAACATCTTTGGATAACCATAACGCATGCCGTTCACCATCGACAGTATATTGTTGGGACCCGGGGTGAAAGTGACAACAAAAACATAGATCAGGAAGGGGGTCAGGTTGGTCATGGTCTTCTACTCTTCAGGCTAGGTGAGGAACACCCTCACAGGAATGGGTAATATATCACAGATTTTATAGGCTTGCAGTACGCTGGTTTGGCGATTATCATAAAGTACAATCCGTACCTGGCACCGGGATGATCATTGCAGGTAGCTTTTTTTATCAATTGAATTCACTTTCCAAAGGAGACGTTTATGGCAAAGACAGGAAAGTTTTTTTCATTTCGAACCCTGATCCCGATGGTTTTCCTGCTTCTGAGCGCTGCCTGCGGGCAGACCTTTGAAGGTGATGAATTCACTTTTTCTGCCCCTTTCGGCTTCAAAACCAAACAATATGAAATACCGGCAGAGGTCGATAGCGAGGATCAAAGTATTAACCTTCTTTTTTCTCAGAATGGTGAAACTTACCTGCAGGTCTTCCGCCAGCAGATCCCGGCGGATGCTGACCTGGGAACATTATTTAATGACTTCAAAGCAAAAACGATTGAAAGATCTTCCCATTACCAGTTCATTTCGCAGGAAGAGATCGAGATCTTTGACCGCCCGGGCTTTGAATATATCTATCGCGAATTTTCAGGTGAGCCTTACTGGCAGCGCAGGGAGATATGGGTTGAGAATAACGGCCAGGCTTATGCGCTGATCTGTTCGCATCCCGCCGATTCCACCCCGGGGCTGGTCATACCCATCAACGAGCAGTGCATCAGCATCCTGGATGGGTTCCAATTCAAGTAGCACATCCCTATTCTCCTGATCGAGTGACAGATCCATCGACGCACCAAGTGCCGGTTGAAAAGAGATATTTAATTTTTTGAAATCCATCTACAAAATTAACAACTGTTTCTCGCCCGGTTCATGAACTGAAGGACGATTTCCATCATTGGCGTTATACTTGACGAATGTCAAATCCAGCCTTAATTCTCAAAGACACCTTCGGATATGATAGCTTTCGCCCGCTGCAACGTGAAGTGATAGAGAACATCCTGGTCGGGCGGGACACGCTGGCTATTATGCCGACCGGCGGCGGCAAGTCGCTGTGCTACCAGATCCCGGCCATGCTGCTGGACGGCCTGACAGTGGTAGTCTCCCCTCTGATCGCCCTGATGAAGGACCAGGTTGACCAGTTGCGTGCCAATGGCGTACCGGCCTTGTTCCTGAACAGCACGCTTTCACAGGAAGCCTATCAGGAGAACATGAGCTGGGTGCGGGACGGTTCCGCCAGGCTGCTTTACATGGCGCCAGAAACGCTCCTGACCGAGCGCATCTTCACGCTGCTTTCGACGGTCAAGCTCGCACTACTGACGATCGACGAGGCCCACTGTATTTCCGAGTGGGGGCACGATTTCCGTCCCGAGTACCGTCAACTGGTGAGCGTACGCCAGCGCTACCCGCAGGCGATCTGCCTGGCCCTGACAGCCACTGCCACCCAGCGCGTGCGCAGTGACATCAAATCCAGCCTGAATTTCTCAAGATCCAATGAGTTCGTTGCCAGCTTCAATCGCTCCAACCTGTTCATTGAGGTGGCTCCAAAAATGGATGCACTGGAACAGACGGTTAAATTTTTAAAGCGTTTCAAAGATCAATCCGGCATTATCTATTGCTTCTCGCGCCGGCAGGTGGATGAGCTGTCCGCCTATCTGGCAGCCAAAGGGTATTCCGTGCGCCCGTATCACGCCGGGTTGGAGGACAACGAGCGGCGTGCCAACCAGGAAGCCTTCATCCGGGATGATGTCCAGATCATTGTGGCGACCATCGCCTTTGGAATGGGCATCAACAAGCCCAATGTGCGTTTTGTCATCCACTATGACCTGCCCAAGAGTATCGAAGGCTACTACCAGGAGATCGGGCGCGCCGGGCGGGATGATCTGCCCGCCCATTGTCTGTTGCTGTACAGCTATGGGGATGTTACCAAACTGCGCTACTTCATCGATCAGAAGGAAGGCGAAGAGCGCCGCGTGGCATCGCATCACCTGGACGCCATCGTGCGTTATGCTGAAGATGGAACCAACTGTCGCCGCAAGCCGCTGCTGGCTTACTTCGGGGAGGCTTACACGGAGGGCAAATGCAAGAATTGCGACAATTGCTCTGCCGCGCCGCCCATCCTGACCGACATCACCATCCCGTCCCAAAAATTCCTGTCGTGCGTCAAACGCACGGGCGAACGTTTCGGAGCCGGGCACGTCACCAACGTGCTGCGCGGTTCCAGGGCTGAAAAAGTGCTGGTCAATGAGCATGAAAAGTTATCCACCTACGGCATCGGCGCTGAAATGAGCCAGAAACAATGGATGCAGCTTTCCCTCCAACTGGTGCAGCTTGGCTATCTCAGCCAGGAGGGTGAGTACCGCACCTTGAGCCTGACCCCTAAGGCCGTGGAAGCGCTCAAGAAACGCAGCCCGATCCTGGGACAATTGCAGGAAGAAGAGACCCGTCCAACCAATGCCAAAGCACGCAAGACAGAACTGGAGTACAACCACGCCCTGTTCGCGCTGGTACGGCAGAAACGCAAGGAACTGGCAGACCAGACCGGGGTGCCGCCCTATGTCATCTTTTCGGACAAGACCCTGGTGGAAATGTGCGCCTATTACCCGCAATCGAATGATAGCCTGATCAACATCAGCGGCGTGGGACAGGTCAAACTGAAACAGTATGGCGAAGAATTTTTGGAGGTAATCCGGGCATATTGCCAGAAAAAAGATTTGAAAGAAAAACATAAAGGACCATTGCAGCCCAAAAACGAGGCGGGTGGGCGGCATATCATGGTCGGTGAAGCCTACAATAACGGGGATAGCATCCAAAGCCTGATGGACCGATACCGGGTGCAGGTCGGGACGATCCTGGCGCACTTGTTCAGGTTCACAGCCGCCGGGAATCCACTGCGCTTTGATGACGAGCTCGCCTCACTGACATCCGCCTCGCCGGATGAGCAGCAAGCTGCCATGCAGGCTTTTGATGAACTTGGCACGGCAGCTTTAAAGCCGGTATTTGATGAACTGGGGGGAAAGATCAATTATGACGAGTTGAAGATCCTGCGCCTGATCTATCTCAGCGCCAACGACCAGTAAAGGGCATTAATTATCCGCCAATAAACCGCGCTGGGAAGCCACAGCGATGGCCGCGGCGCGTGAGTCCACATCCAGTTTCTGATAGATGCTGGCCAGGTGGGCTTTGACCGTGCGCTCCGAGATGCCAAGATATGCAGCGATCTCCTTGCTGCGCTCGCCGCGCGCCACGGATGCGAGCACTTCCTGCTCGCGTTCTGTCAGGCTGACTGTTTCGCCGGACTGATCTGCCTGGGTTTGAGACTCCATGCGGGACAGGAGGCGTGCCATGATATCCGGCTGGAGCAGGGTCTCGCGGCGCGCCGCAGCCCGGATGGTGGCAAACAACCTGGCGCGATCCGTATCCTTAAGCAGGTAGCCGCATGCTCCAGCCTGCAACCCACGCAACATGAGTTCATCCTCATTGAAGGTGGTCAGGATGACCACTGCGATGTCCGGCTGCTCCTTGTGCAATTTTTCGATGGCGGTCAGACCATCCATGTTAGGCATGCGCAGATCCATCAGGACAACGTGCGGGTTCAATTCCCAGCACAGGTTGAGGGCTTCGGCGCCATCACAGGCTTCACCGACCAGTTCGAAATCGTTCTCCGTTTCGAGGATCAGGCGCAGACCCTGCCGGATGATGAGATGGTCGTCAGCGATCAAAATTCGGATCATAGGGGCAGCTCGATTCTTAGAGTAGTACCTTTGCCAATGTCACTGTGGATCTCAAATTCGCCATTCACCAGGCGAACGCGTTCCTTGATCCCCAGCAAACCGTAATGGCCGGCCGGGATGGAGGAAGCATCAAAGCCCTGCCCATTATCCCGGATCGTGACCTGCAGGCGGTCTTCTTTCACACCAACATGGAGTTCCACATTTTTGGCGCGGGCATGCTGGGTGATATTGGAAAGCGCCTCCGCGACCGTACGCACAATGGTCTCGATAACCGTCTCGGACTGGGCCGGTATTGCGTCCAAATGGCAGGTGCATGGGATGCCGGTGGCTTTTGTAAAACGGGTTACCTCCAGGCGCAAGGCAGCGTCCAGATCATCCGGGGGAGCCTGGCGAAGATCATCGATCGCCTTGCGCGCATCCTCCAGCGTAGCCCGGGCCTGCAACATGGCATTTGCAACAATGGACCGGGCTTTATCAATGCGATCGTTGTTCAGATGGGCATCAACCGCTTCAAGCTGCAGGATGAGACCCGCCAGGCCCTGTGAAAGGGTATCATGCAGTTCACGCGCCATGCGCTGGCGCTCGTTGGCGATGGTCAGGTCTTCTACCCGGGCGGCATATTCGGAGAGCTGTCGGTTGGCTGTTTCAAGCTCGGCAGCCAGTGCCAGGGCCTGCTCACGGGCCTCGTGCTGGCGCATGTAAAGCGACACATACACAGTAACAAAGACCACCATCGGGATCGTTCCCAGCAGGAGCATACCGGTCGACTCCCAGCCTGAGAATTGAACCAGGCTAGCAGCCAGCAGGAGCAGGTAAAAAACACCTGCCAGAAAACCTCGCCGGGTCAGCTTGAAAAGCGCAACCGCTTCGCCGATCAGTCCCATGTACAGGGCGAAGATCATCCCGATATTTTGGGCATAGAAAACGATCCCGAACGCCAGGATGCCTTGAACGATGATGTACCAGATTACTTTGCGTGTATCTTCAGTGACCCTGCCCAGCAGCCAATGCAGGATGATGTGCATAAGGATCAACGCGGTAAAAGGGATCAATGAGATTAACTGGCGTGAAGCCGGTTCGTTGTACAGTGTCATGGCATAAAAGCCAAGAACAACCAGTGTCAGAAACCAGACAAACAGGTTTGGGTCACGTTCTACATCATGAACATTCGGGGATGAATTTTTCATCATGGTACTTCTATTGTATAACAGATCAGGGTGATGGCAATTGTCCATAAGGACAGTGTACGAAAGGACATTGTCCTTTTCCCGAAGGACCAATTGTGGGAGAGATGATGGATACGTATACTGGGGGTAGTTTAAAACCGTGACTCAATAAGGATGATAAACATGAATGCGATCGAAATAAAAAATCTCAACAAATCATTTGGTGATCTGAAAGCGGTCCAGGATGTAAGCTTCCATGTTCAAACCGGTGAGGTGCTCGGTCTGCTGGGACCCAACGGGGCTGGAAAAAGCACCACCATTTCCATGTTGTCCGGGTTGCTTAACCCAACGAATGGCGATGCAACCATCATGGGGCACTCCGTGACAAAAGAGCCGGCAGCTGCAAAAGCCAGCCTGGGCGTGGTGCCGCAGGACATTGCCCTGTATCCCGACCTGTCTGCCCGTGAAAATCTCCTTTTCTGGGGCAAAATGTACGGTCTGCGGGGTCCAGCTCTGCAATCAAGGGTTGATGAAGTGCTCTCCATCATCGGCCTGGCGGACAGACAAAAGGACAAGGTCGGCAAATTCTCGGGCGGCATGAAGCGGCGCGTCAATATCGGCGCAGCCCTGTTGCATAAACCAGCCGTCATCATCATGGATGAGCCGACCGTAGGCATCGACCCACAGTCCCGCCGTCACATCCTCGACAATGTCAAGGAACTGAACCAGCAGGGCATGACTGTGCTTTATACCACGCACTACATGGAAGAAGCCGCCGAACTCTCGCATCACATCGCCATTATGGACCAGGGCAAATTGATCGCATATGGAACCTACAACGAACTGATCACCCTGGTTGGAGAACAGACCCGCATTGATATCACCCTCAATTCCGAAGCCGAAAAGATCCTGCCCACCTGGCGAAAGACTTTAGGCGTCTCAAAGATCGATGAAACGGACGGCAGGATCACCGCCCTGGCGGATGATTCGAATCGTATCCTGCCGCGGTTGTTCGATTCCGCTGCTGAAATGGATGTCCGCATCACATCGATCGACATCCAGGAACCAAATCTCGAAACCGTGTTCCTGCATCTCACGGGACGCGCTTTGAGGGACTGATATGAAAACACTTGACATTGCCTTAAAAGACCTGACCCATTCATTCCGCAGCGTATTTGCAGTCGGGATGATGGTGGTCGCGCCGCTCATGTTGACAGGCTTGATCTACTTCGCCTTTGGAGGTATCTCAAGTGGGGAACAAAGCATGCCCGCCGTAAAAGTGGGCCTCCTGAACCTGGATGAAATGCCCGCCAACGCACAACTCGAAGTTCCGCTTGGAGACAACATCCGCAGCATGTTCTTTGTTGGAAGCGTGGCCCCCTGGATCACCGCCTCCGATTATGCAGACGAAACCTCGTTGCGCCGCGCCCTGGATGAACAGGAAATTGGCGTTGCTGTCATTATTCCGAAGGACTTCAGTGCACAGTATCTTATTGGCAATAAAGAAGCGCAGGTGGTGGTCATGAGTGACCCGACCCTGTCCATTGGCCCCGCGGTTGTGCAAAATATGGTCACCAGCATGCTGGATGGCGTTTCCGGAGCCGGGATCGCACTTGAGACTTTGCAGTTCCGCCAACAGGCAAATGGCATCCAGCCTGACACGGCACACATCCCCGCCTGGATGGAAGGTTACACAACCTGGTATGCAGATTTTCAACGCACCCTTTTCCATAATCCCAACCAGGCTGCTTTCATAATGGTGGCTCCTTCTGCAGGTCAGACGGAGACCACTGACCCCATTCAAAAAGTGATGGGGCTGACTCTGGCTGGGCAGATGATCTTCTTTGCCTTCTTCTCCGGTGCCTTTGCCATGATGTCCATATTGGATGAATCCGAAAATGGGACATTGGCCAGGCTCTTTACAACCCCCACCGATCGCACGGCCATTCTTGCCGGAAAATTCCTGGCAGTCTTTATCACTGTCATCATGCAGGGATTGGTTTTGCTGGTGGCCGGTCATTATGTTTTTGGAATATCCTGGGGTGAACCGGCTGGCGTGGCATTGGCACTGACCGGTCAGGTCATTGCCGCCAGCGGGTTGGGCGTGCTGATGATCTCGTTCGTAAAATCATCCCGGCAGGGTGGACCTGTGCTGGGCGGCGGACTGACAGCCCTGGGTATGCTCGGCGGCTTGATGACCTCCAACATGCCGAATGCCCTGCCCGCAGCCATGAACACCATTGCCAAATTCACGCCGCAAGGCTGGGTGCTCGAAACCTGGCAAATGGTCATGGCTGGCAGCCCTGTCACCGACCTGCTCGTGCCATTTGCAGTGATGCTGGGCATGGGGTTGGTCATGTTCACGCTTGGCTCCCTCCAGTTCAGAAAACGGTTTGCTTAACCTGCACCTGCCTGGATGCTCAATGAAATAGTGGAGAAAAATTATGAGAATCTTCGATCTAGCTCTGAAAGATCTTTCCCAGATCTTCCGCGATAAAAAATCCCTGTTATTCCTGGTAGCCATGCCGATCATTTTTACCGTCTTCATGGGGTTGGCCTACCGCAATGGCGGCAGTGATGCACAGGCAGACGATCGCATCCCGCTGGCAGTGGTCAACCCGGAACCGGATGCTCTGTTGAACAATGCGCTTTTCGCCAGGTTGGAAACATCCGATTCGATGCGTGTTGTCGGGATGAATGAAGCGGACGCAATGGATGCGCTGCGGAAAGGTGACGTGGCCGGTGTATTGGTGATCCCGGCCGGGTTCAGCGTAAAATCTTTGGAAGGTGAAACAGCCCAATTGACGTTGATCTCCGATCCGATCTCCGTCCAGGGTCAGTCGCTGTATCAATTATTACGATCCCCTGTGACCCAACTGATGAGCGCAGTGGAGATCAGTTGGGCAAGCGTGGAGCTTGTCAATGCAAAGGATACCTCCGCCGAACAAATCGCAGCTTTTGAGCTGGCATGGAGCAAATGGAACGCTGCCGCACTGATACCTCTGGTAAAGATCGAGCAGGCCATCGCCGAGCCAACCTCCGATTGGACGGGCGGCAATCCCTTCAACCAGTCCTCACCGGGCATCCTGGTCATGTTCGCAATCTTTGGCTTGGTGACCTCGGGCCAGATCCTGGTACAGGAAAGAAAATCACGCACCCTGCAGCGCCTGATCACAACAGCCATGCAACCGTGGCAGATCGTGGCAGGGCACATGCTGGCAATGTTCGCGATCACAATTTTGCAGACAACCATGCTGGTCATCTTCGGACAGCTTGTCTTGAAAGTGGATTATTTGCGTGAACCGCTTGGTATTTTCCTTCTGGCAGTAAGCGTGGGATTATGGGTCGCCTCACTGGGATTATTGATCGGGGTGGTCGCCAAGGAAGAGCAGCAGGTCATCCTGTTTTCAATGGTGGCCATGTTCCTGTTCTCGGCCCTGGGCGGCGCCTGGTTCCCGCTTGAAACCAGCGGAGGGGCTTTTGCAGCCATAGGCAGGCTGTTGCCGTCAGCCTGGGCCATGACCGGCTTCCAGAATATCCTCATCCGCGGGCTGGGGCTTGGATCTGTCTGGACGGCTGTTGGAGTCATTTTCGCCTATGCGATCTTCTTCTTCGTCCTGGCAATCTGGCGCTTTAAAAAGATGGAAGCATGACCATATGCCCCGCCAAACAAGCAACCATTCAGCCATTAAAACAAGAAGCTGCCCCTTTGTTGGGACAGCTTCTTGCTAATTCTGTCGGGATAAGTTACGGTCTGCTGCCGCGAAAGCCCCGGCTGCCGGTTGTAAAACCGGTTGTGCTGCCATTTGCCTCACCCTGGCCATAGCCATTGGCGCCGGACAGGATGGTCTGGTAGAGTTCTGCATCCAGGTATTGCGGTTGATAGACCTCACCGGTCAGGCGACCCAGCACATTAACGAAATTTCGCAAGTGGTTGTATGAACCTCTCATCAGGTTGTTATAGACCTGTTGTATATACAGGTTTTGTGTCAAAGCCAGGCGGGACTGCAGATCCACAATGTCCACTTCTTCGACGGTGGCTCCAACCTTCAAGGCATCTGCCAGTGAAAGCTTGCCGGTGACGATCAGTTTGTCGTAGAGCGCCTGGAGCGATGCATCCTTGAAGACACCCGCCACGTCGCCGGGAACTTCGATCCCATATTGAACCAGCAGCGTTTGAACTGCATCCATGTGCATCTTTTCGCTGGATGCGATGTTCTGGAAGGTCGGTTGTCCCCAGGTGGCGAACAGGACGTTATAAACGTCGCGAGCCAGTTTTTCCTCTTCGAACATGAAAAGCAGTCCGGCGGTTTCTTCCTCTGTCAGGGCAGTAGTCGTTAAACCATAGGCTGATATGTCCGCCACTGGACCGACCTGGGTATTGTTGATGACCGGTACCAGTTCGTTGGTGGTGACGTTGATTGCAGGCAGGGATCGGACCTGTGGTTCCGGGGCTGCCATTGCAATGTATGCGCTTGCGCCTGCGGCAACGAGTATGACTGCTGCCAGGATCCCAATTAATAGTTTCTTGAGCATTGTATTACCTCCATAAAGGTTTGAATATGTTTTTTATTGTTGTTTTTCAACATGGCAACAGGATAACAAGCGAATGTAAAGGAATATTAAAAATATCTTCAAGATACCTAAAAGCTTTTTGCGGTTAAATAATCTGTTCCCGGCTTCCTGCCAGGCATGGGCATCCCGTAGAGTTTCAAACCGTCAAGGGGCAGATGAACCACGCCAGATCGAGGAGGATCACCGACCCAACTTAAATAAAACAAGCGACCTGCAATAATGAAGATCGCTTGTTCATATTTTTTGGAAAAGACGGCTATTCTACTCTTTCAATGGCTCTTTTCTTAATCCATCCAAATAATGCTGGATCGTCAGAAAAGGATGCGCCAGGAGCATGCGCGGACCCGAGAAGCGCATGACCTGTTTGATCCTGGCGCGCATATCCGATTTATAACAATGGATCGGGCAATTTGCACAGGTGGTCTTGCCCTGCTGGAACGGGCATTTTTCGAGCCTTCGCAGCGAGTAATCCTGGAGTTCCCGGCACCCGCTGCACAATTCGTCCCGGTTGCCGTGCTGTTTCCGGCAGTAGAGAAGAAACATGGCACTTAATGTTTGTGCTTCACGCTCAATGCGGTCTTTTGAAAATATGGAAGATGTCATGGCGGGTAAAATTCTACCCCATGCAATTAATAATTACATGAGAGAAACAAGCTCCGTCAGACGCTCGAGCAAATTTCGGATATAACCGCTTTCCACCATCGTAGCCCAATGCCCGTCGGAAAAGCGTTCCCCCCGGACGCAGAAGGTGAGCATGGTCCTGATCTGATCCAGCGAGCTGCTTTTTACGCACTCTGCATTCCGGACCATTCGCCCTGCTTCAGAGGGATCATAGCCATAATCACGCCAGCATTCCTGCCCGGCTGTGCGGAAAAATTCTTCAACCACCCGGTTATATTCCGGATAGGGCATCTGAATGATCCCAGCCGCGTCCGGCTTTCCGCCGTGCCAATGCTCGACCGACTGGAACCCTTCCGCATATAGTTTTGGCAGAAAGGCGATCAGTTCTTTGATCTCAATGATGGTGGGCGGTCTTGTTGATGTCATAAACTCCTTCATAACAGGAGCCGGGTCCAGTTATCAGACAATTATGCCATAGAAAATTTATCTCGCCCCATTTGTTGTATATGGAGGAAAAATAGAAGATCCATCTTGAATCGCCATCCTGTTTGGTTGTACAATCGTTATGCATACTTTAAAGAATAAGGTTTACCTCAAGTTATCTGAAATGGATGATGGGAATGGACCTTTTTCTGTTCCCCCGCTGATCGCACCTGGAAGAAATGCAGATCATGTTTCCCCGAAGGAGGAAAAAATGAGCACAGATAAAGTTTACAAACCTAGACCTTACTGGCATGTGGATGCCAAGTGGCTGACCGGTATTTTATTGCTTTTTCTCCTGAACATCACCTTCCTGATCTTTCTCCTGTATCAGATCACTGCTCCCGAACAAGGCATAACCATCCTGGCAACCACCCTGGCAAGCCAGTTCAGTTTCGAGGGCGGCGGGTTGGATGACCAGGGAGATGTGGACATCATGCGCCAAAAGATCAACGAATCGCCGGACAAACAATGGCAGCCCATCCCCGGTCTGGAGATCATCGTACGCGCTGAAGATATCGAAGGCTTGTCTGCGCGCGAGGTCCGCCTTTGGTTCTTCCGCCAGTGGGCTGAACCCCTGTATTACGAGGGCCCGCAGGGATTGGCGGACCTGATGACCGACCCCGAAATGAAAGCCAGTCTGGCCGAGGGGATGGGACCTTTGGGCATCATCTCGGTGGCGACGCATGGCAAATTGCTGGTCGCTTTGGGCATCTCGGGCTTGGTCTCGTTGTTCTTCCTGGGACTGCTGGTCTTCTTCAGTCATCGTTATGGGCGCCTGGGCAGCCCGGGGTGTGTCCTGTTCGTGGTTGCAGCTCCCAACCTGATCCTGTTGGGAGGGCTACACAGCTGGCTTGAAAATGCCGGACATAGTACCGAAACAAGCGGTGTACAGATCATGCTTTCCCGTTATACACAACTTGCTGCTGATGTTCTGCCCGGAATCATCCAGACTGCTTTGAATATCTATTTCTTCCTGGTTCTGTTGGGCTTCCTTTTGCTGCTGTTGGCGCTGATCGGCGGGATTTTCGGTCGTGGCAGGAAAAACAAACCAGCTCGAACCAAGCCAGAATTATAGGACTTCGAACAATCAGAGAGCTATGATTTATTTGATACTTCAATAGACTGATG